>Ga0157378_10000157_pt1 | contig 64384 bp, 59 predicted proteins | sample M65metaG_FD_115309 | JGI IMG/M metagenome (GOLD analysis project Ga0157378, IMG submission 115309) | Miscanthus rhizosphere microbial communities from Kellogg Biological Station, Michigan, USA - M6-5 metaG | ecosystem: Host-associated > Plants > Roots > Rhizosphere > Soil | place: USA: Michigan... | reverse complement strand
AGAAAAGTTCACCGAACTTTCCCAGAAGAAGAACCCTAAGGTGTATCGCCGTGTGCGCAATCAACTGGCGCGTGCGGTGGTTGGCGTTTCGCAAGCGGTACGGAAACTCGGCTTCACCAACGTCGAACGCAAGCGCCTCATCGACCGTCTGAACAAGACGGTGGATACTATGCGCTCGCTCGACCGCCAGATTCAGAATCTGGAGAAAAAAGCCGAGGCCACTCGTTCCGAAGATCAGCGCAAGGAATACAAGCGGCAGGCGCGCACGATCGGCACCGAGCTCGAAAAGATGGAGCAAGAGTCGGGCGTGGCGTTCCTGGAGCTCAAGCGCACACAGCGAGAGATCATCCAGGGCGACATGGACGCCGAGCAGGCAAAGCGCGAGCTGATCGAGGCCAATCTGCGATTGGTGGTGTCCATCGCGAAGAAATACACCAACCGTGGGTTGCAGTTTCTCGACCTCATTCAGGAAGGCAACATCGGCTTGATGAAGGCCGTCGACAAGTTCGAGTACCGCCGCGGGTACAAGTTTTCAACTTACGCTACGTGGTGGATTCGTCAGGCCATTACCCGTGCCATTGCCGACCAGGCGCGTACGATTCGTATCCCGGTGCACATGATCGAGACGATCAACAAGCTGATCCGCACATCGCGGCAGCTGGTGCAGGAACTGGGGCGCGAACCGACGTCGGAAGAAATCGCCAAGCGCATGGACATTCCGGTGGCCAAAGTGCGAAAGGTGCTGAAGATTGCTCAGGAGCCGATCTCGCTCGAAACGCCGATCGGCGAAGAGGAAGATTCCCATCTTGGCGACTTCATCGAAGACCGTGCCGTGGTCTCGCCGGCCGAGGCCGTGATCAACGTCAACCTGAAAGACCAAACGTCGCACGTGCTTCGTACCCTGACGCCGCGCGAAGAGAAGGTCATCAAGATGCGCTTCGGTCTGGAAGACGGCAGCGAACACACGCTCGAAGAAGTGGGCCAGTCCTTTGCCGTCACCCGGGAACGCATCCGGCAAATCGAAGCCAAGGCACTGCGTAAGCTGCGACATCCGTCAAGGTCGCGTAAGCTGCGAGCGTTCTTGGATGGAGTGAGGGACTAACGGTAGAGGGCGAAGGCTTCGCCCGCGATTGTTTTTCACCTCAGGGGATAGAAAGCAAGTTCAGAGGGGCGGGCGATAGCTCGCCCTTTTTTCATCTCGTCTTCTATATTCGTCTAGCGAACCACCGGTTAGATATCAACCTGCGGAAGCGGGTCCACCGAGCTTCTCAACCATCTGCTTTGCTTCTTCCAGCCCGCATCCGTAGAGCTTACGTGCGGTATAGATGGCCGCGATGGTCTCGCCTCGAGAGGCCAGCTCGCGCAATCGCTTCTGTTGCTCGTCGCGGTCAAGCGACTGCAGGTGAGTGAAGTCCTGGGTCAGGGAAACTGGATCGGCGATGGTGGTGTATGGGCGAAGGGCCTCGAGAAAATTTTGTGCGCCAGGGGCTACGGTCCAGCGTATCTGCAGAAAGGGCGGCGAGGGCATGCGCACGGGGTGGTCCTGATAGAGGGTTGAGCTGCGTCCGTACCAACGGGTTTCGAGAGGAGCCTTTTCGGAGGCTTCCGCTTCCAGAGCCCTCACCAGCAAACTCGGATCGCCCGCAAGTTCCAGTTCTACATAGCGCAGGTATTGTGTCGAGCTTGCGGTGCCACGACTTCCGAGGTCCGGCACATTGACCCGTTCCTTCACCAACCGGGCCGAGCGGATTTCTGAAAACGAGAGCAGCACGACCGTAAGGTCCTCCGCTGGGAGGTGATAGTTCAAATAAGAACGTAACTGGATGTAGAGACCGGTATCATTCATGCGGACCAGCCAGTTGGAGGGGCGAAAGCGCGCGGTGAAGAAGCGCCGTACTAACTCGAAGAACAGAAAAATGACGGCTGCAATGAAGTAGCCGGGTTTCCAACCGGCCGTATACGCACGGAAGACAAGCCACGCGATTGCCCCGAACAGTACCGCAAGCGAGAGCAGCGCACGTGTGCGCGAGGATGCATAGAGGCGGTCGCTGCCACGGATCTCGACATCGCTTAGGCGGAGAAGACGCATGTTCGCTTAGAGAACGCGAGTTTATCGCGTGGAGAAGGTGAAGTCGAATGGTGGTGAACTGGGAGCAACATCGACTCAGTGTTCTGCCGGGAAAAGGTATGGTGCAGCTGAATCGGCGCCGGTAGAATCGGCGAAGCCGATGGCCGATTTTGTCAAATGCGAGGAGCTCGATCGATTCCGCGCCGCATTGCTAACGTGGTACCGGCGAAACAGGCGCGATTTGCCGTGGCGTAGAACCCAAGATCCCTACGCCATCTGGATCTCGGAGATTATGCTGCAGCAGACCCGCGTTGCCGCCGTGATCGCCCACTACACCCGTTTCCTAAAGCGATTTCCAAACGTGCATAAGCTGGCGGCTGCGCGGGAATCGTCCGTGCTGGGGCATTGGAGCGGGCTTGGCTATTACCGGCGTGCACGTAACCTGCATGCCGCAGCGAAGGCCGTGGTAAGGGAGCACGGAGGCGCATTTCCGCGGACATCCGCTGGATTGCAAGCCTTGCCCGGCATCGGGCGCTACACTGCGGCAGCCATTGCCAGCATCGCCTTCGGCGAGGCGAGCGCGGTCGTCGATGGCAACGTGGAGCGGGTGATCTTGCGGCTCTCGGGCAAGACAATTCCAGGCCGACGTATTTGGGAAGCCGCCGCGGGAATGCTAGCGGGCGAACATCCTGGCGACTTTAATCAGGCGATGATGGAGTTGGGCGCGACGGTATGTCTCCCGGCCGAGCCGAACTGCCTGGAATGCCCGGTTCGGAGCTTCTGCCGGACTCAGGGGCGGCACCGTACGAGCAAGAAGGCAACGCAGCAGGTCAAGCGCGAAGTGGCCTGCGCGCTCGAACGGGACGGTGATTCGGTCCGGCTGGTTCAAAGGGGCGCAAACGAACAACTGATGCCAGGAATGTGGGAGTTACCGCAAGTTGCCCACCGAGAAAGGCAGAAACTGCTTTTTTCTGTCCGGCACTCAATTACCGTTACTGACTATAAGGTGCGAGTCTTGCGCAGCCCAGGTCCCTTGCCGGGGTCCTGGATCAAGAACTCGCGCCTTGCTGCGCTTCCCTTAACCGGGCTGACAAAGAAAATCCTCCGGCGAGCCGGCGTCATCGAATAGGGGCCAGCAAGCTCAGGACTCCGAGTCCAAGTCCAGAGGCGGCTCATTCGGTTTGTCCGGGCCGATGGAGGGGAAGGACGGCTTCGAATGGGTTGGCTAAGCCGTAGGTTTGGAGGAAAGACAATGGCAGCACTGTCGGCGGGGACCACCGCTCCCCAATTCGAACTACCGCTGATTGAGGGAGGAGCAGACTTTTCCTTAGAAGCGGCGCGCGCGCGTGGACCCGTGCTTCTGGTGTTCTTCAAGATCTCATGTCCGGTATGCCAGTATGCCCTGCCTTTCCTCGAGCGCATTTACAGGACACATGGCGGCGGCAAGGTGACCATCGTCGGTATCTCACAGAACGGAGCGAAGGACACGCGTCAGTTCCTGGATCGCTTTGGGATCACTTTTCAGGTGCTTCTGGACGACCCAAAGAGCTACCCGGTTTCCAATGCGTATGGATTGACCAATGTCCCCACTGCCTTCTGGATCGCCGAAGATGGCGAGATTGAGATCGCTAGCGTCGGATGGGTGAAGGCCGATGTCGAGCAGGTGGCTCGCAAAGCCTCGGACGCCAATGCGGCGAAAGCCACGCCGATTTTCGCCTCTGGAGAACAAATCGCTGACTTCCGCGCGGGTTGAAGTTCCCGAAACTAGTCCGCAGGTTGCGGACAACCCCACACACTCCGAGCGCGCACTCCATGTCCCCTTTCCCCGCAAGCAGCGGGAAAGGGCACTCCCACGTACCTATCTGTTACTCGAAAATCCGCGACCGCATCGAGTCAATTCGTGCGCACTCCCGTAGAATAGGCGTTTTGTATTCCACGTCGATAGGAGTTTGGGAATGCGAAAGCCGGCTCTGATTGCCAGCATTTTTCTTTGCGTTGTGCTCACCCTGTCGCTTGCCATTGCCAATGCGAGCCGGCCATCCGCCCCTAGTACCTCGATCCACTTGCCTCCGGCAGTATTTTCGGCCATGAACAAGATCAATGCGGATCACATCCGAGCCGATGTGCGTTTCCTCTCCCATGACCTGCTCGAAGGCCGCGGAACCGGCCAGCGCGGCGGCGATCTTGCGGCGGAATACATCGCGACTCAATTTCAGCTGGCCGGGCTCAAGGGCGCGGGCGACCATGCGAGCTTTTTTCAACGTGTTCCCATGGTAGGTGTTACCCCCGCTCCGGAAACGACATTCGAGCTTGTTTCAAAGAACGACAGCATGCGGTTGAAGGCGCTTGACGATTATGTTGCCTACGATCAGACCCAGCACCCTTTCAACGACATCGAGGCTGACATTGTCTACGTGGGGTACGGCATCGAGGCGCCTGAGTACAACTGGGACGATTACAAAGGTGTGGATGTTCGCGGCAAGGTGCTGCTGATGTTGGTCAATGAGCCGACGTCGGACGATCCGAAGTTCTTCAAGGGTCGCGCGCTTACCTATTACGGCCGCTGGACATATAAGTTCGAGCAAGCGGCGAGAAAAGGTGCGGTGGGTGCCATTCTGATTCACAAAACGGAAATGGCCAGCTATCCCTGGGAAGTAGTGCGAAACTCCAACTCGGGCGAGAAGTCGTATCTCAAGGCAGAAAGCCCGCAGCTAAAGGCCGCAGGTTGGATCCAACTGGAGGTCGCAAAGAGGCTGGCGCGGGTATGCGGCATGGACATCTCACGCATGATCGACGAAGCGAATTCGCGCGACTTTCATCCTGTCAGTCTCCCGGCTCGCCTGAAGGCTCATATGGTGAGCAAGATCCGGCCGTTCTCGTCAAATAATGTGGTGGCGGTTCTCCCCGGCGCCGATCCCAAATTAAAAGATGAGGCAGTGATATACACGGCGCACTACGATCACCTGGGAATCCGTCCCGATATGCCCGGCGACAACATCTATAACGGCGCTCGTGACAATGCCACTGGCTGCGGGATCCTGCTGGAACTCGCGCGAGTGTTTGCGCAATCACCGGCGAGACCCCGGCGGTCGATTCTGTTTGCCTCGGTCACTGCCGAAGAGCAGGGCTTGCTCGGCTCCCAATACCTGGGCGAGCATCCCCCGATTCCAGCAGCAAGGATTTCCCTGGACCTGAACTTTGACGACATTCCGCCTCTGGGCGAACCCGAGGAAGTCGAAGTATCAGGAGCCGAGCGAACCACCTTTTACCCCACCGTCGAGGCCCTGGCGCGCGCGTTCCGCTTGGCGATCCAGCCCGATTCGCATCCGGAAGCTGGCCACTACTACCGTTCCGACCATTTCTCTCTGGCTCGAGTCGGAGTGCCTTCGTTTTCGATCAACGAGGGGATGAAGTACAAGCATCACAACACCGACTGGGGGATGCACCAGGCAGAGGAATACACCAACAAGCACTATCATCAGCCCAGCGATGAATACGATCCCAGCATGGATTTCACGGGCGACATGGTCATGGCACGCTTCGGATTTGCTCTGGGGTGGGGGGCCGCATCTGACCCCAAGCCCGTAGGATGGCAAGCTGGAGACGAGTTTGAGGCAGCCAGGAAGAAGAGCCAGGGGAAATAAGGGAATCCACCCTTGAGACCTTGAGTGCCCGAGAAAGCTGCTCGATAGCGTCAACTGGATTCAGTCACTCGTCGATTCAGGCTAGATGAGGCGCCTGATAGTCCTAAGCGTCTGCAGGAGGCCGAGTGGAAGCAAGCACCCGCCAAAAGATTCAATTCGCTCTTATTCTCGCCATGGCGATAGCGGCGGTTCGCGTCGTCTGGATCTTCTATGAACGGCACGAAGCGGCCAAGGAGCCGGTAAAACAAGAAGCGCCGCCGCTCAATCCCGATTACCTGGTTACCCCAAAGAAGATCTATGCGTACGACCTGAAAACGGCGAAGCAAGAGTTGACGGCCCAGCCAGCGTGGGTGAAAGTCGGCTACTACTATCCTTATTACGCCTTCGATCGCGCGAGCCATCGCGCCGATACCGGGCATGAGATGGGGAAGCTCTTGCCGCTAGAAAGACTGGATATCAAGGATGTTTACTTGCAACCTGCCCTGGGTGGCGAGCGCCAGGTGATGGCTGTCTTCGAGCGTCAAGGGAAAATGTTTGCGACCAGCGTGGGTCGCGAAAGGAACCTTGACTTTAAGTTCTTTTCGAATGACATGCTGCTTTACGAGGATCCACACCAACTCTATAAGCACTGGCCAGCGGATGCGTGGCAGGCGATTGATCAGCACCAGGCAAAGCCCGGGATGAGCGAGATTCAGATCGGCTTTGCAATCGGTGTCGGGTTGATGGAGCAAGGCGGCAGCGAAGAGGACAAAACCCTCGAGTATCCAAACGGCGGACAAAGGTGGAACGTCACCTATCACCATGGGAAGGCAGTCGCAGTGGCACCGGGGGAAGGACGAATAGCCCATCCTAGGATGGGGGTCCGTGAGTAGCGGGTGTTTTCGTCTATTGTCCGATCTATTGTCCGATTGATCACTCCGGGAGTGCTTGAACTCTCGCTGCCTTGACGGCCTTCCGCGCATCCGGCCCTTAGCCCTTCAGGCATCTGGGCCATGTATCTTGGCGTCCGCTAGACTTGCCAAACTCCCCGAAATGAAAGACCCGAGCGAGGGGCCTCTCCATGCTTATGCAATGGTTCAGCCAGCACAGCATTCCTTTCCAAGTAATCGTCGCCTATATCCCGCTGTTAGCCACGATAACGACGACCGTCCTGAGCATTATTCTGGCGCGGGCAACGCTGCGCTACGCCGAAACCACCGACAGGAGCCTGGCATTGGCGCGCGAGGAGTTCGAGCGGCAGTGGTCGCCCGAGTTGCACGTGAAGCTCGAGCGGGTCAGCAACCGGCAAACCAGGATCGTGGTTACCAACCTGGCGCGCATCTCCGTCCTGCTGCAGATGGTGCAATTGCGCCAGCTTTCGATGGCGGTACCGGCACTACGCTCGTTCATGAATGAGCCCCTGGTCGGCGGTTGTACCTGGGCTGAGGAATTGGGCCAGCATCTATTTACCTGTACCGGAGATGACTACGACGGGCAGGTGGCAGCTTCGGTTACGTTTTATGCTTCCGGCCGGTTGTACCGCACCGATTGGTTCCGCTTTCAAATCGAGGTCAGCCGGGGAGACATTCTCCGCTTGGAGCCAGTGAACATTGCCGCCCGCCGGGTGCAAGTCCTCGGCGATGAAGAGATGAAGCAGGAGTTAGCTGAGGACGTGGCCAAGGCGAACGCGGCCGGGGCTTAGAAGTTAGGGGGTTGCCCGGGTACCAAGGGTCCAGTGCCGCCCGTCGACTCTATTTAGAACGCCCGTAACCTGCCCTTGGCCGGCTATCTGCATCCAAAATGGGTCCATGCGGGCGGCAAGAAAACTCGCGTTTGCGATGGTGCTGACTGTGGCCGGCGCGGGCGCGGCGATCGCGCAGAAGCAACCACCTATCAAGGCCGATTCACACCCGCATCCCCAATCGGATTTGGAACGGACGAGCGCAAATGGGCCACTCACCGATGACGACCGCCTGTCGCTCATCGCCGCCGCTCTCGATTCTAGGATTCGAAATGCAGAGTCCGACTGCTCCCACCTTGTTCACGCGATTTACAAACAGGCCGGGCTTTCTTACTCGTATGCGCCCTCATCCGATCTCTATAGTGGTGTCGACGGGTTTCAGCGTGTCAAGAAACCTGAGCCAGGCGACCTGGTTGTCTGGCGCGGCCATGTCGGCATCGTGATCAAACCGTCTCAGCACCTGTTCTTCAGTGTTCTCAGCACCGGCGCGGGCATCGACGACTATACGGCCCCGTACTGGAAGCGCCGGGGCCCGGTGCGGTTTTACCGGTTTGTGAAATCCGGTCCCCGCACCCCACCTTTGTCCCAACTCATAAGAACCAACCGCGTGCGCAGCGCGGAAGCGGAGTCGAGCCCAGCGGACGGCCAGTAGTCCGGCGCTTCTGCGCCCTCGAAAACGTAAAAGCCCTCAAACATGCGTTCCAGCCTGGCCTTCGATATCATCGAGAAGGCCATGCCCGACACTTTTATTCTCGGCATTGAAAGCTCTTGTGATGAAACCGCCGCAGCCGTCGTGCGCTCGGGCGAGCAGATGATCTCGAATGTGGTCGCCTCGCAGATTGCTACCCACCAACCTTATGGGGGCGTTGTCCCGGAGCTGGCGTCACGGGAACACTTGCGCGCGATTGTGCCCGTGGTCAAGCAAGCCTTGGCGGAAGCGGGAAAGACTTTCGAGACAATTGACGCCCTCGCGGTAACTCAAGGGCCGGGTCTGGCCGGGTCGCTTCTGGTGGGGATCAGCTACGCGAAGGCGCTGGCATACGCTCTCGACAAGCCACTCATTGCCGTCAATCACCTCGAGGGCCACATTCATGCCGTGCTGCTCGAGGAGCGGCAGAAAGGGAATCGAGAGCTGCAGTTTCCCATTTTGGCTTTGGTTGTTTCGGGCGGACACACCCATCTTTATTTGGCCGGGCAAAATGGCGATGGTTGGGGTTATGAGAACATCGGCCATACCCGCGATGATGCGGCCGGGGAAGCTTTCGACAAAGCCGCCAAACTGCTGGGGTTGGGCTATCCCGGCGGGCCAGTGATTGATCGTTTGTCTAAGCACGGGGATGCGCACGCAGTGAAGTTTCCATCTTCGCAGATCAAGCATCCGGACCGACGGATTTCGGTAGGCTCCCCTCACGCTTCGAAAATTTCGCAGCACCTGAGGTCGGATCACCGCCCTCGTTTCGATTTCTCCTACAGCGGCATCAAGACCGCCGTGCTTCGTTATGTCGGAACCCAAAACATGGCGGCCGCGATCGACGAGAGGCGCAAGGCGTTCTCTCGGATCGCGAAGCCGAAGTTGGAAGACTATCTGGCCAACTGCGACCAGCAAACGCTCGACCTCGTAGCATCCTTTCAGCGGGCTGTCGTAGCCGATCTTGTGGGCAAGACCCTGGCGGCGGCGCGTGAATACGACGTCGCTACGTTGTTCGTCACCGGTGGAGTAGCGGCGAACGGAGAACTTCGAGAGACGTTCGAGCGCGAGGCGGCAGAACAGGGACTGCCGGTGTTGTTTCCCTCGCGTCCTCTATCGACTGACAATGCGGCGATGATTGCAGCCGCTGCGTACCCCAAGTTCGTGGCTCGGCAGCTGGCCCCGATGGATTTTTCTGCGGAAGCAGGGATGGCGTTGCGATAAGACCGGCTTCGCGTCGGTTAGTTAGCGCGCGGCTTCTCACGATCTTCTGCAGGACATGGGACTCGGCGCCCGCGTCCGCCGGCCACGAGCGAGCGAACTCCGCCCTAGGTTTCCTTGAGTTTGGTCTCTTCGATATTCATGTCTTTGAATTCGCTCGACTCAAAGACCTCGCCGCACTCCACGCATTCCACAAACTCGGAGTCTTCTTCGCGGGCGACAATTTTGACGCGCGGATGTTTGCACTCGAACTGGTCGACCTTCTGGGGAGGCTGAGGCGAACTGGATGGACTCATAGATTCCGGGGTTTTTGGCGAGCGCCAGGCAATGCACAACCGGGCGGATCTTCGCCGGAATGGGCGGTATTTTTAGCCGTTGGCGTGGAATTGTCAAGCGGGAAAATGGATACTAGTTCCTATGAAGACCGAGGCGGATTCGCGACCATCGGAAGGGCGGGAATCGGCTCCTGCGAACCCAGTGAAGTTACCGGTTTACCTCGATAATCACGCCACCACTCCACTTGATCCCAGGGTTCTTGAGGCAATGTTGCCTTACTTGCAAGCCAAGTTCGGCAATCCTTCGAGCCGAAGCCATGCCTACGGATGGGAGGCAAGCAAGGCGGTTGAAGCCGCCAGAGATCAGGTGGCCACCCTGATCGGGGCAGAGCCAGGAGAAATCGTCTTCACCTCGGGAGCCACGGAAAGCGACAACCTGGCGATCAAGGGCGTTGCAGAAGCAAGGCGCGGGCGGGGACGGCATGTTGTCACCGTTCTTACCGAACACAAGGCAGTGCTCGACTCATGCAACCACCTGGAAGATTGCGGGTTCGAGGTAACCTTCCTGAGCGTCCGAGGCGATGGACTCATCGACTTGGACCAGTTTCGCAGCTGCTTGCGGCCCGACACGATTCTTGCAACCATCATGGCGGCGAACAACGAGACCGGAGTGCTCCAGCCGACTGCCGAGATTGGCGGAATCTGCCGCCAACGCGGGATCCTGTTCCACACAGATGCCGCGCAGGCAGTGGGGAGAGTTCCACTGGATGTTACAAAGCAGAGCATTGATCTACTTTCGATCTCGGCCCACAAACTCTACGGTCCGAAAGGTGTCGGAGCTTTGTACGTTCGCAATGGCCCAGAGGTGTGCGTTGCACCGCAGATTCACGGCGGCGGACACCAGCACGGGTTGCGTTCGGGAACCTTGAATACACCTGGCATTGTGGGACTCGGAAAAGCCTGCGACCTGGCCGCACGGGGACTTCCGGAAGAGTCTTGCCGGATCGCGGGGCTGCGGAACCGGCTTCGGGACCAGATCTTGGCCGGGCTCGACGGGGTCTTGATCAATGGCTCCTCAGAGCAGCGTTTGCCGGGGAATCTGAACATGAGCTTTGCCGGGGTCAAGGGAGAGGACCTTTTGACCGCGATGGATGACATTGCGGTCTCTAGCGGAGCCGCCTGTACCTCCGACCGCACCGAGCCATCCAACGTGCTTAAGGCGCTCGGCCTGAGCGATGAGATGGCGCAAGCCTCAGTCCGCTTCGGTTTGGGCCGGTTTACAACCGAAGCCGAAGTCGATTATGCCTCTCGGCGAGTGGTCGAGACGGTGCGTCAGTTGCGGGAGTTTTGAGGAGGAAAACCGCAAAGAAGGCGTCCTAGAGGAGCACGGCTCGAGTGACCTAAGTTATTTGAATTACAACCAGCATTTTCCCCAATCGAGCGGTAGAATGTCATAGGTTGCATTTTCTCAATCCGATTTCCGGCGCCGGCATCTAACCGATTGGAGAGATGTGCTTTCCGGCAGGGGCTGGACTTTGACAGTTGTTTCCGCAGGAGCCGCCTAGTTGGGGTTAAGCGGGGATGAGAACAAGGCGACCTCCTCAGGAGTCTTTTAGTGAATTCAACTGCAAAAACAATCATTTTTTGGGTGGTAATCATTTTTTCGGCCGTCGTGCTTTGGGTCTTCGTAAAGCAGGCCCAGTCTGGCCAAAAAGTGCAGGAAATGAACATTACCCAGTTCATGACGGACGTTGAACAGGGTGCGGTCAAGGAAATCAACGTTACCGGCGCGGAGATTAAGGGCAAGAAGACCGATGGCTCGGCTTTCCATCTGATCGCGCCGAACATGAACTATTTCACCCCGGAAATGGTCAAGCTGCTGCACGACAAGGGTGTGCAGGCAACGTTTCAGGATGTAAGCAGCGGCAGTTGGGGCTGGATTATCCAGCTGCTCCCGCTGGGATTGCTGGCGGCACTCTGGTATTTCATGATTCGCCAGATGCAGACCGGTGGCAATAAGGCACTCTCATTCGGCAAGAGTCGCGCACGTCTGCTCTCCATGCAACAGAAGAAAGTGACCTTTAAGGACGTTGCCGGCGTGGATGAGGCGAAAGAGGAGCTGCGCGAAATTATTGAGTTTCTGCGCGAGGCGCAAAAGTTTCAAAAGCTCGGCGGACGCATCCCCAAGGGCGTGTTGCTGGTTGGACCTCCGGGAACCGGCAAGACCTTGCTGGCCCGGGCTGTGGCCGGCGAGGCGAATGTTCCATTCTTCTCGATTTCCGGTTCGGACTTCGTGGAAATGTTTGTCGGGGTGGGAGCAAGCCGCGTTCGCGACCTGTTTGAACAAGGCAAGAAGAATGCGCCCTGCATCATCTTCATCGATGAAATCGACGCCGTGGGACGTCATCGGGGCGCCGGTCTCGGTGGCGGACACGACGAGCGCGAACAGACGCTGAATCAGTTGCTTGTCGAAATGGACGGGTTCGAATCGAACGAAGGCGTCATTCTGATGGCAGCAACCAACCGTCCTGACGTGCTCGATCCGGCCCTGCTGCGGCCTGGCCGGTTTGACCGCCGCGTGGTGGTGAACCGCCCGGATGTACGCGGGCGCGAAGAGATCCTGCGGGTGCACACACGCAAGATTCCATTGGCGGACGATGTGGAATTGTCGGTTCTGGCGCGCGGTACACCCGGCTTCTCCGGCGCCGACCTGGCCAACATGGTGAACGAGGCAGCGCTCGCGGCCGCCCGTCAGAACCGCAAGGCCGTTCTGCAGTACGACTTTGAACTGGCCAAGGACAAGGTCTTGATGGGGGTGGAGCGCAAGTCGCTGCTGCTCTCCGACGAAGAGAAGAAGGTGACGGCCTATCACGAGGCTGGCCACGCCCTGGTTGCGGCGAAGCTGCCCAATTCCGACCCATTGCACAAGGTCACGATTATTCCTCGTGGCATGGCGCTCGGCGTGACTATGCAGCTGCCGATTGACGACAAGCACAACTACACCAAGGAATATCTCGAGACCATGATTGCCATCATGATGGGTGGCCGCCTGGCAGAAGAGATTTTCCTGAAGCAAATGAGCACCGGCGCAGGCAACGACATCGAGCGAGCCACGGAAATGGCTCGAAAGATGGTCTGCGAATTCGGCATGAGTGATCTTGGACCGCTGACCTTCGGCAAGAAAGAAGAGCAGATCTTCCTCGGACGGGAAATCGCACAGCACCGTGATTACAGCGAAGCCACGGCGATCAAGATTGACGAGGAAGTAAAACGGCTGGTGGGCAAAGGGTACGAAACCGCGAAGGGCATCCTGGCTTCGAACCATGAAACGCTGGTTCGAATTGCGCTGGCTCTGCTCGAGCGCGAAGTGCTCGACGCTAACGAGATCAAACTGATCATCGAGGGCAAGGAACTGCCGAAGATCATTCCACCGTCAAAGGGCGATGATAGCGGACTGCAGCAAGTTCTTAAGCCGGAGCCCGGACGTCCAGGACTGGCCAAGGGCGGCGAGCATCCGGCCCCAGCGTAATACAACATTGAGCAGGCGAGAGATTTAGAAAAGCTTTGGGCGGCCTTCGGGGGCCGCCCAATTTCTTTTTAGTGCCCGCCATTGCCGACCGAGATGGTGCTTTGGCCTGCGTCCGGAACGGTTGCCCAGGTAATGTTCGACGGGGTGATGGTCACGATGCACTGATTGTACGGAGAACCCGTTTGTGGGTTAGTGGGATAGGAGCTTACTTGGAACTTAACCACGCCACCATTATTGACCGAGACGTCCCCTGAAACGGTACCGTCGGAATTGATGGTGACTTGGGTGCTGTCTTCCGGCATTGGAATTGGTTCTGCTGCCATTTGTCTCTCTCCTTGAATGAGTTTGTTCTTTTGTTACTTGGCCCGAAAACTCGGATCTGCCAGCAGGCTTTCGACTGCTGGGTTGGTTTTAAGGTCTTCCATGGGATAGCCCTTCGCCACCGCCTTTTCGAGGTACTGTACAGCCTCGCGGTGACGCCCCATCTGCGCATAGGCTTCGGCCACGTTTTCGAGGACATCTTGATCGTCGCCGGTTAGAGCTAGCGCCGCCTGAAGGTGACGATCCGCGTCTTCCCGCCTGTCCTTCTTGGCGTACAGTAGGCCGAGAAAAGACTGCAACACCGCGTCTTTGGGGCGAACCTTTGCATTGGCTTCAACCACAGCAAGCTCGCGCTCGCGCGCTGCGGCCGCTTTTTCCTTTTGGCCCAGCCGCTCGTAGGCGACAGCTAGATTTTCCCAAACGCGGTAGTTCTGATCGTTCAGTTGTAGGGCCTTTTCCGTTGCGGCTGCCGATTCCTGGTAACGCTTCTGCTGGCTGTAGAGAATTCCGAGGTTGGCATACGCCGGATAGGACGGGCTCAATTCGATCGATTTCTGGAGCGCGGCCTCGGCCTTGGGAATGGCTTTGGCATCGCTCATGTTGAGGTAAGAAGCTGCCATGTTGCTGTACACGGTGGCATTGTCCGGCACCAGCTGGGCCGCCCGCTCATATTGCTCGATCGCCTGGGCATACTGTCCTTGGGTGTTATAGAACAGCCCGAGCGCGTTGTATGTGACCCAGTCATCGTCGCGCAACGCAATCGCTTTCTTAAACGCGGCTTCGGCGTCCTTTGTACGGCTGGCCCGTTGATAGCTCACCCCGATTCCGTTCAAAGCGTCTGCCTCGCGGGGATTCAAGTCGAGGGCATGCTGGAATTCCTGTGCGGCCAGATCGTATTGTCCCGAGTCGGTGTGAATTCGCCCCAGGGTGACGTAGGCAGCCGGCAAATGATTGTCGAGCTCAAGGGCGCGCTTGCAGTTCGCCGACGCTTCCTCGATCCATTTCGGATTGGGATCGACAACGTACTTCAACTGATACGCCTGGCCCAGAGCTGCGTAACCGAGCGCAAACCGTGGATCGGTTCTGATCGCCTGCTCGAGCGCAGAGATCGCAGAATCCAGGTTCCCCGGCTTGTCGTAGCGCTGCATGAAGCCGAGCGCCGTCAAATAGTCCTCATAAGCTGCAGGCGTTACCCTTCCGCCGGTGTCGTGCAGCATGGCCGCAGTCACGTTGACGTGCATAAGGCGGGCAAGCCGGGCCACCGCTTCGTCTTGCAGCGAAGCGATATCGCCTGCGCGACTTTCAAGGGCAGCCGAGCCAATCTGCCTCAGAGTCTTTGTGTCGATCAAGTTCACCGTCAGGCGGACGTCTTGGCCGTCGCGCTGGATGTTTCCCGTGACCGCGAGCGTCGCTCCGAGTTCACGCCGGGCTGCACCGGGATCGGTGATCTTTTGCCGCCGTACTTCGCTGGCCGCGACTACCCATAGGCTTTGCTGGCCAACATCGAGATTGCTCAGCCGGCTGGTAAGGCTTTCCATCAAACCTTGCGAGATGGCTTCGTTCGCTGGATTGTTCCCGACGTTCTCGAGAGGCAAAACTGCGACGTGTTCCAGGCGGCTACCAAACAAACGGTTCCTAACGCTAGGGACAGCGAGAACCGCAAGAAGCACGGCGAATGTGGAGGCCGCCCAGACTAGGGACCGACGCTTCTTACCTGGACCCTTTGCTGTTCCAAGCATCTGTACCGATGCCCGATCGATGGTTTCCTTGAACCTGGCAGACGGCCGCCGCGGCTGGGACTCTCGAGCGCCAGAAGCAAACTCTTCCCGAAACGCTTCGAGATCACCAAGAACCTCCTGACTGCTCGCATACCGTGTCGCCGCGTCTTTCGAGAGCGCGCAGTAGGCAATCCTTCTGAGTTCCAGGGGAAGTTCTTCGGGCAACTGGGGGGATTCATTCAAAATGGCAAGAATGGTGGCCGTGGCGGAATCGCGCTGAAAGGGATTGCGTCCGGTACACATTTCCGCAAGGACTACCCCCAGAGCCCACAGGTCTGTGCGCTGATCGACAGGCTTGCCCATCGTCTGTTCGGGCGACATGTAGCCGATCGTGCCCGAGGTGCTCAGAGATTGCGTGCTCAGCGAAGAGGAATTAACCCGGGCCAGACCGAAGTCGACTATCTTGGCTACGTTGTGGTGGGTAAGAATGATGTTGGATGGCTTGATGTCGCGATGAACGATGGCTTTGCTGTGTGCCTCTTGGAGACCGCGCGCAATCTGAATAGCCGTGTCGGTGGCTTCCTCAATGGGAAGAGCGCCACGCATGAGCTTGCGTGCCAGCGTCTCGCCGTCGTAGTACGCCATCACGATGAAAATCCGCCCGTCCGGAGTCTCCTCAATTCCGTGGATTATTCCGATGTTCGGGTGATCGAGAGAAGATGCGGTCCGGCCTTCCCGCAAGAACTGCTCTTTCTGCGAAGGGGAGCCGATCACTTCGTCGGGAAGGACTTTTAACGCGACCTTGCGCTGTAGCTTCAGGTCGAGCGCGCGGTACACAACTCCCATGCCGCCAGAGCCAATGAGCGCCAAGATTTGATAGGGGCCGACACGGTCTCCTGCCATCAGGTTCGAAGTGGTTGGCATGCTTCCCAGTCCCGTCCGCCCGCGAATTCGGCACGGATTGGCCGCTTCAGGGGAGAGCACGAACTTTGATTGGCGGACATGTTACGACACGGGGAAATGGAGCGCAATGGCCCGTGTCGGGCCTTGGCGGCCCCTCGATTCGGCGGCCGGTGGAGGAATAGCAGGATTCATGCAAGATGCTATGGGATAATGGATGGAGCAGTGCGAGTCCTTCCTGGCCCGGAGGCCATCTAATCAGCGTGGATAATAAGCCCTTTTTCTTTCAGCACTATGGAGTGACAGACCACGACCTCGAGCGCTATCTGGGGGCGGCCTTGTCGGCGGGCGGGGACTACGCCGATCTTTACTTTGAATACTTATCGTCGACCTCACTCAGCGTGGATGAGTCGATGGTGAAGTCGGCCTCGCAGGGGATCTCAGCCGGGTGCGGTGTGCGGGTCATTTCCGGGGAGCGCACCGGATATGCTTACACAGACGACCTTTCGCCGCAGCGGATTTTGCATGCCGCACGGACGGCGGCGCTGATTGCCAGCGGCCCGGCGAAAACCCAAAGCGCGGGATTTCAGGAGAAGGTAGCCCGCAGCCTGTATCCGGTGACCCTGCCCTCGGTCGATGCCGAGATCACCGCGAAGGTTGAACTGGTGATGCGGGCGGACACGGCGGCTCGTGCCTACCATCCACAAATCAAAGAGGTGCGCGCAAGCTACGCCGACGAGCTCAGAAACATCTTGGTGGTTGGATCCGACGGAACATTCGCCGAAGACTCGCAACCTTTGGCCCGCATGAACGTCTCCTGCATTGCGAAGAACGAGACCAATTCTGGGCGCGGAAGTGCGGGCGGTGGCGGCCGTGTCGCGCTCGATTTCTTCTTCGGGGAGAAGACTCCGGAATATTTCGCGCAAGAGGCTGCGCGTCAAGCCATTTTGCAACTCGATGCTCGTGAGGCTCCGGCCGGGGAAATGGAAGTGGTGCTTGGTCCGGGCTGGCCCGGCGTGCTGTTGCATGAGGCCGTTGGTCATGGCCTGGAAGCCGACTTCAACCGCAAACAGACGTCTGCATTTGCCGGCCTGATCGGCAAGCCGGTTGCAAGCGAGAAGGTCACCGTGGTCGACAACGGCACCATGCCGTGGCGTCGCGGTTCGCTCAACGTGGATGACGAGGGCAATACCACGCAGGAAAACGTCCTCATCGAAAAGGGAATTCTAAAAGGCTATCTCAGTGACAAGCTCTCGGCCAAGTTGATGGGCATGGCCAACACCGGCAATGGGCGCCGCGAGAGTTACGAGCACATTCCCATGCCCCGCATGACCAACACCTACATGCTTGCCGGCGACGATGCGCCCGAGGACATCATCCGCTCGGTGAAGAATGGCATTTACGCCGTGAACTTCGGCGGCGGCCAAGTGGACATCACCAACGGCAAGTTCGTCTTTTCCGCGTCAGAGGCGTATCTGATCGAGGACGGCAAAGTCACGGCTCCGATCCGCGGTGCGACCTTGATCGGTAATGGCCCCGAGGCTCTGAAGCACGTCTCCATGGTTGGAAACGACCTCAGGCTTGACGAAGGCATTGGCACTTGCGGGAAGGACGGACAAGCTGTCCCGGTTGGCGTTGGCATGCCCACGACCAAGCTGGACCGCATGACGGTTGGCGGCACCGCCAGGAAAGATCCTGGCGGGTTCATGCAGTAGGGAAGCACTTAACCACAGTGGGACAGAGAGGCGCGAACGGCTTGGAAAATCCAATGTCGCGTGCCCTGCCACGCTCGCTCTGATTGCCTGGTTTTCCCTGCCCCATTAATCTCTATAGTGAAATAGGTTCTTATGCCCGAAATAACTCTCGAATCCCAAACCGAAACCGATTTGAAGTCGCTCGCTCAAGAGATCGTAACCCGCGCCATGCAACAAGGCGCCACCTCTGCCGAGTGCGTCATTCGCGAAGGAGACGAATTCTCTACGCTCGTGCGTCTCGGCCAGGTCGAAACTCTGAAAGAATCCGGATCAAGAGCCATCGGCGCGCGCGTGTTTTTCGGGAAGCGCTCCGCCAACACCCATTCCAGCGATTTCTCCCGTAAGGGGCTCGACCGCATGCTCAGCTCCGCGGTGGAGCTGGCAAAGATCACTTCCGAGGACCCTTTCGCGGGGATTCCGGAACCGGAGCAGTTGGGATCCATTCCCGGGGAGCTCGATTTATACTCCGCCGACGTTTATTCCCTGCCGGGAGAGGAACGAATCGCTTATGCCAGGCGCGCAGAGAAGGCTGCGCTTGACTCCGATCCGCGTATCAAGAACTCCGACGGTGGTTCTTTCGATGCAGCCACCGGGCACAAGATCTTGGCAAATTCCCACGGTTTCTTGGGTGAGTATCGCCGCTCTTATTGTTCGGTTTCCGCGGTTCCGATTGCACAAGAGGAAACTGGCGCCATGCAGCGCGACTATTGGTATTCGGTTGCGCGTAGTTTGGGACGGCTCGAATCCCCCGAGCATGTTGGTCAGGTGGCTGCAAAACGCACCCTCCGCAGATTGGGAGCGCGCAAGGTGAAGACGCAGAAAGTGCCGGTGATCTTCGATCCGCTGGTGGCGACGTCGATTCTCGAGCACATCTTCGAAGGTGTAAATGGAGACTCGGTGTACCGCGGGGCATCGTTTCTTGCTGGAAAGCTGGGTCAGAAGATTGCGGAAACCGGAGTTACTCTCATTGACGACGGCACCATGGTTGGCGGTTTTGGAACCAGTCCTTTCGACGGCGAGGGCGTTCCCACGCGGCGCACCGTCGTGATCGATCAAGGTGTGCTCAACTCGTATTTGCTTAATACGTACACCGCAAAAAAACTGAAGCTGAAGACCACGGGGAACGCGTCGCGCGGGCTTGCAGGCACTCCCGGGATCGGCCCGGGCAACTACTTCCTCAAGCCGGGTTCGCGCACCCCACAGCAACTGATCGGGGACGTGCAAGAAGGACTCTATGTAACCGAGCTGCTAGGCATGGGGGTGAATCTGGTTACCGGCGATTATTCACGCGGGGCATCGGGGATGTGGATCTCCAAAGGCGAGCTGGCCTATCCAGTCGAGGAGATCACGGTGGCCGGGAATCTCAAAGACATCTTCATGAACATTTCTGAAGTGGCGAGTGATCTTGAGTTCCGGGGCTCGGTGGCGGCACCGACTCTTCGCATCGATGGACTCACGGTCGGAGGAGAATAGGTGCGATTCGCCAGAGTCGTATTTCTAATCGCCGGAATCTGGGGCTTGCTGCTACTAACACCGCTTTATTTCATCTTCGATGCCATCGGTCGGAAGGACCCGCCGCCGATTACCCATCCCGCGTTTTACTACGGATTCGTGGGGGCTGGATTAGCATGGCAGATCGCATTCCTGATGATCGCAAAGCATCCAGTGCGGCTCCGCTATGTGATGATTCCCGCGGTGATTGAGAAGTTTACTTATGGGATTGCGATGCTGGTGTTGTATTCCCAAGCCCGAGTTAACAAGGTGGACATGGGGTTTGCCGGCGTGGACCTGCTCCTGGGGGTTCTGTTCATCATTGCTTTTCTCACGACGCGAGATGAATCTGCGGCTCACCCATAAGCTTCCGAGCTGCGGACTATAATCATCGTGCATGGGCGGCTTCCTACAGCCAACACCAACGGCTGAACAACGCGACACCAGCAGGAGAACTATTCTTGTTGCGATTGCCGTCATTGTCGTTCTGGTGGGAATCGTCGCCTTAGCCCTTCGCGAAAAACCGATCCCCCCAACTCCGCCACCGGCTTATGCAGCCAGTCTGAAGATTTCGGATCTGAAACTCAGCCAGGCTCAAAACTTTGTCGGGGCAACGGTCACGTACCTGGATGGAACCTTATGGAATTCGGGAGACAAGACCGTCACGCACGCCCAGGTCCGGGTTACGTTCCGCGACATGTATGGCCAAATCGCGCAGGTCGAAGAATTGCCCATTAAAGTTCTCCGGACTACCGGCCCCTATCCCGACACTGCTGATCTTTCCCTAGCGCCCCTCGCATCGGGACAACAAAGCTCATTTCGTCTCATTTTTGAGCATTTGAGCGACCAGTGGAACCAGGGGCAGCCGGATCTGCAGATTACAGGTGTGACGACCAAATAGCTGTGCGCGATTTCAGGTTTCGAGCGGCGGACGCCAAGGCGGCATCTCTTCCCTTACAATTCCCTCATGACGGATACAAAGTTCCGGCTCACGGCGACGGTGAAAGCCGCGGGTTGAGCGTCCAAGCTGAGTCCGGCGGCGCTGGACAAGGTGCTTGGGAAATTGGCCCGGCAACATGATCCGAATGTCCTCGTTGGCTTTGATCACGCCGACGACGCCGGAGTGTATCAACTCGGGCCCGACACCGCGCTCGTGCAGACAGTCGATTTCTTCACCCCGATTGTGGATGATCCTTACACTTTTGGGCAGATTGCTGCCGTCAATTCCCTGAGCGATGTCTACGCCATGGGTGGCCGCCCTCTGACGGCGCTTGCCATGGTCTGTTTTCCGGAAAAAGGGGATCTTGAAATCCTGGAACACATCCTTGCCGGCGGACTCTCGAAAATGGTCGAGGCTGGCTGCACAGTAATCGGCGGGCACAGCATCCGGGACGAGGAAACAAAGTTCGGTTATTCAGTTACGGGCGTGGTCAGCCCAAGAAGGGTTCTCGAGAATGGGGGCGCGCAGCCAGGAGATCGATTGATTTTTACGAAAGCCCTGGGCACGGGCCTGATCTCCACCGCCGTCAAAAAAGGCGAGGCGGAGCAAAGCTGGATTGATGCTGCGGTCGCCTCCATGACTACGTTGAACAAAGCCGCAGCCGAAGTGATCACCAACTTCCAAGGTTCCCGCCCCTCGACAACCGGCGAGGAGGTTGCTCGGAGCAAGGAGAGCGAGGGTTTTCCGGTCCACTCCCTAACCGATGTGACCGGCTTTGGGCTGATCGGGCACCTGCGTGAAATGCTTCTCGCCTCAAAAGGAGTTTCAGCGCAGATCCGCGTCTCCCAGGTGCCGCTTCTCGGCGGTGCACTGGAATCCATCCGCGCCGGGCACATCCCCGCCGGGCTGAGAGCGAATCGTGAGTTTGCAGAATGTCTTGTAACCTACGGCGAGAACGTAAGAGAAGACCTCAGAACCATCCTGTTTGATCCCCAGACCGCGGGTGGACTGCTGGCGGCAGTTGCCCCGGAATCAGCTGACGCTCTGGCAAGGGAGCTGCAAGCCGCCGGTGTTCCATCCCGCGAGATCGGCGAGCTCCATGCCGCCGCAACACCAACCATTCACGTCTCTAACTAGGCCGAGTTCCCATCCAGCCACGATAAAGGAAACGGACCGGAGTCGCCAAGAAGCGCGCGGCCATCTAAAATCTCATCGCGGACGAAGGAGGGGAACGATGAGCATGCGCCAACTTGGATCTTACGGGCCACTGGTTTCTGCGCTCGGCCTCGGCTGCATGGGAATGTCGGAGTTCTACGGAACCGGCGACGATCGCGAATCCATAGCCACGATTCACTGGGCGCTCGATCACGGGATCAACTTCCTTGATACCGCGGACATGTATGGTCCGTTCAAGAATGAAATCCTTGTGGGCAGGGCCATTGAGGGCCGCCGTGACCAGGTGATTCTCGCCACCAAGTTTGGCGTCGTTCGTGATCCCAATAATGCCGCCTCGCGCGCGATCAACGGCCGGCCGGAGTACGTTCGGAGCGCATGCGATGCGAGCCTCAAGCGCCTGGGTGTAGCTTACATCGATTTGTACTATCAACACCGCGTCGACCCGAATGTCCCGATTGAAGACACCGTGGGCGCCATGGCCGAACTGGTGCAGGAGGGGAAGGTTCGCTATCTCGGGTTGTCAGAAGCCGGGGTCGATACCCTAGGCCGCGCCTCGAAAGTTCATCGCATCACAGCTCTTCAAAGTGAATACTCGCTCTGGTCACGCGATCCCGAAGAGGGAATTCTTGAAACCTGCCGCCAACTAGGCATCGGTTTCGTTTCCTACAGTCCTTTGGGGCGCGGTTTTCTTTCCGGGCAATTGAAGAGCTTTGAGGACCTGGAGCCGGGCGACCAGCGCCGGAACTGGCCCCGCTTTCAAGGCGAGAACTTTCACAAGAACCTTCGCCTTGTTCGCAAAGTTGAGGACATCGCGCGAGAAAAGGGATGCACGGTTTCGCAGGTCGCGCTGGCTTGGGTTCTTTCCCAGGGAGAAGACATCGTTCCGATTCCGGGGACGAAGCACGTGAGCTACCTCGAAGAAAACGTCGGCGCGCTCGAGGTGACACTCACACGCGAAGATTTGCGGAGCTTGGAAGAAGTTTTCCCCTACGGTGCGGCCGCGGGAACGCGCTATCCCGAGCAGGTGATGGCTTTGTTGGATTCAAGACGCAGAGCGTCTTAAGCCGGTAGCAATTTTCCATCTCGAAGATTCTCCCTACTTCCAGATCCCGAGCAGCCTTCTCACGTCGATCAATTGGCCAAGGTGGTGCGAATTGTGATCGGCTACAAGCAACACCTCGCGCAAGAGGGTCTGGCCATCCCCCCATGGAATCTTCGCAAGCAGATCAGTTTTAGGATCATTCACCAACTTCTTCATCGCATCGAGATCGTCGCGAAACGAGTGGACACTGTTTTGCCAAGCTGCTTCCGTTGGCGGTGCCTGGGTTTTCGGCCAGTAGTCGTCAGGCCACTTCGGCGGCTCATATTTTGGGTTGCGGCTGAACTCGAGGATGTCCCATTGCGCGATGCGCAGGTGCTCGAGCAGCATCCAGGCCGAATGGGGCAGGCCAGGCGGAATCTGGCCGCGAAATCTGGCGGGGAAGTCAGCCATCACCTGATCAAACGTGGCATGCGCCTGCGCGCCGTCGAGTAATTCCACAAGATGGCTGCGAAGGGAATGATCTTGTTGCGTAGAACCTCCTCCAACTTCTTCGTGTCTTAGGATGGTCGGGGAGAAGTTTGCGAAACAGAAAACGTTGGAGTTTCTTCCTGAGGCTTCTCGCCTCTGGCCACCCGGCTGACTCCCCGCACAATGCGCCTCATCGGCCATTGCCCATTCCGATCGGCCAAGAATATCTCGCCCACTCGGGTTGACCGATAATGCCACCGCTTGAGGATTGCGAGATGCTCGCTACGCTCGCTGATGTTCGCAGGCTTCGCGGAAACGAAGTTCCCCATCGCTTCCTCCAGACGGGACTCCATGGAGCGGGATTCGGCGACCGGGGCCAGACTGAACGGCAGGGGCCCGCTGATCGCACATCCGCGGAACAAAAACAGCGAAACCGACGGACTTATGGCTGCGCCTTCGAGGGGGAGGCCCGGTTGGACAATGAGCGCCTGCAGTTGATCGACCCGGCGTACAATCTCCGGCAATTGCCCGATTAGCGGCTTGAGCTTCTCCAGCTTGGCATGAATCGCAGCCGCATCTTCAAAAGCAAGATCTGCGGAAGCACGATCCCGCTGCTCAGAGAATTCCCGGATCAGCGACTGTCCTTGTGTGTCGAAGAAGGTTCGCACGCGCCCGACCTCATGGTGATACTCGCCATCGGTGCAACCCTGGAAGCACGGAGCCAGGCACATTTTCATCTCGGAGTAGACACAACCAGGGAAGGAGGGATGGGGATGAAGATCCTCCACGCAACGTCGCATCTTGAAGAAATCCAGGGCATCGCTTGCGAATTTCTCAGCCACCGCGCGGGAAGGAAAGGGGCCGTAGTACAAGTTGGTTTTTGCCCCGGGGACGGCCTCTCTTGCCTCAGCAGTGTTGGGCGGGAACTTCCCCAGCCTGGTCGTCACCGACGCCCTTGGGTATTCATTCTCCAAATGAAATTTCACGAGCGGCGCGGGACGCAGCTTCAACCTGGCCGCATAGCTCTGGGGGAAGGTCTCACGCAAGATGCGGTAAAGCAGAATCTGCGACTCGAAATCCGAGCCGCTCAGGGTGAACTCAATCTCACGAACCCGGTCGCGCAGATTCAGCCGCTTGCTTTGCTCAGCAGGCGGGCTCAGCAGCCGCTGCAACCGTTTGCGCAGGTTGGCTGTCTTGCTGACGTACGGATCGCCCTCGCCACGCAGGATGAATACGGCAGGTCCCGGGGGGAGTTCGAGGAAGAAACTCTCGTCCAAGTCGGCGCTGAAGCTGAGCTTTTGCGTGGGCACCAAGGACAATTCTAGCGGTCTCCGCAAAGGAACTTGAACCTAAGTAGCTTGTGAACTATTCTGCCAGTACACCGGAAAGGAGGTGGTCTGATGACAAGTTCTGACTGTAATAGATGTACCTATAGACCAGGTGAGGTGGCTGAGACTTAGGGCGGTTGCTCTAAGACCTTCGCAGCTCAACGGTGAGTTTGGAGGAATGTCCGCCCGGCGGGAGGTCGCGCCGGGACCCGGAGTTCGCCGAAGTGGCCACAGCATCCAGCTGGATGCCTTACGAGTGACCACCTCTTGGTCAATCCCAAACAGTCCGCCGGACGGCCCGCAGGCTGAAGCTTGCGGGTCGTTCTTCTTTTCGCGGCAACCCTATTGGTTCCTAGTTCCAGCCAATTGAGGAACCCCACCCTGCTGCATCGAGTTCAGGGGCTGGATTTCGAAGCGGCACCCCGAGGAAGCACAGGAGACGGCTCCGACGAGGATGATCCTGATCGAGGAAACGTCCGGAAACTTGATCGAGAAGTCAGCTTTTTGAAGCGCATCTGTTTGATTTTGCAGAGCTTCGTCTCCATCGAGAAACTGTACACGATCGGCACTACTCGAATTGTCAAACATGAGGATGAACCTTGCTGCAGAGGTTTTCGCGCTCAACGTCGGCAGCACGATGGCACGCATTTTCTGAAGTTCGCTGTTAGCAAGGGCAAGCGCCTTGTCGGCCGTTGCCGGGTTCATTTTGATGACTTGCTCGCGTGAGTTCTGTGCCGCGATACCGCCCGCGACAGCTGCCAGGGCGTACATGTGCTGAGCACGGTCTCGAGCACCTGTTTTTTCGTAAACGCGAGCCAAACGGTTCGCGACCGTGCCGGAGTGGCTCAGCTGCCAAGCAGCATCCAGGAACTGAGAAGCGGCGAGATTGTCACCCTGCAAGAACCGGCCCCATCCGAGCCTTGCCCACGACAACGCCACCATATCCATGACCGAGTAGGCGCTTGCATCGAGGCGATCGCATTCTCCCGAATCAAACTGGTCGCCGATGGCGCTCAGGTTCTTCTCAGCATCACAAATCGAACAGACTGTTTCAGACGTTCGAACACATAGGCTTCCTGCGACACGTCGGGCGCAGTCGGTCCACTTTGTGACTGTGCGCATAACAACGTGGCTGGCAGCAGCAACAAAAGGGCAGAGACTCTGTTTTGCATGCCCGCCATTGTAAATCCCGGGATCAACTTACCCGGTCCATAGAACTTTGGGTTGCAACTCCCCTGGTTGCGGCTGCACTATGATTGACCTGTGGAGAGCTTTGAGGAGAAGAGGCGTTTCATCAGCGAGTATTCGGCAAAGAGCGACGAGGAGTTACTCAAGCTCGCAGGCAAATCCTGGGAGCTGAGCGACGCTGCGTGGGAGGCGCTGGAAGACGAATTGGACCGCCGCGGACTGGAGCCCCCGGTTCCAGAAGAGGCGCCTCGGATCCAATCGCTCGAGAAAAGAGACCTTGTGCTACTCCGCAGGTTCCGCGATCTTCCCGAAGCTCTGCTCGCAAAAGGTAGGCTCGAGTCTTCGGGAGTTCCTTGTTTCATGGCGGACGACAACATGGTCCGCCTGGACTGGTTCATCTCGAACCTGCTCGGCGGGGTCAAGCTTCTGGTGGACGCGGAAGATTTTGCTGAAGCATCGCGCGTTCTGAACGAACCTGCCCCTCACAAATTGGAAGACGGCGACTAGATTGGTGCTTGTCAGCGGCATTGGGCGAGAGCCGCGCGAATAACTCCGGCGGTTTCTTCAGCCAAAAGAAGCTCCTCAACCTCTTGCGGGGTGAACCACTGCGCATCCGCGGCGTCGGCGCCGGCCCGCAATTCCCCCGACAGAGGCTGGCAAAGAAAATCGATGAGCACGTAGTGATAGAGAATGTTCCGCTCGGCATCGGGAACGATGCGGTCGAATACGCCCAGCAGTTCGGTCGCGCGGACAACCAGGCCGGTTTCTTCCAGAGCCTCGCGTTCTGCGCCCTGGCGCAAGGTCTCGCCAAGCTCCAGCATCCCGCCCGGGATCGACCACTCTCCGAGAAGAGGGGCTTTGCCGCGTTTAATCAGTACGACGCGGCCTCTCTCAACGATCAGGGCGCCAACTCCGATCAGCGGCTGTTTTGGGTGTTCGCGTTGCAAGTGGTGGTCCGACTTTCCGCAGGGTAGCAAACCAGCATCATACTTTGCCGGGCTAGGGCCTTGCGGGTTCCTCCGCGGCCCAAGGACCCGGCGGGGGTCACGAACCCGGAATGAGCTCGATTCTCGATTTACAATTTTCGTCGTGGCCTTAGAAGAGTACAAACGAAAGCGCCGCTTCTCGGAAACTCCCGAGCCGCCGCCGAAGCTCGACAAGAGCAAGGGGCATCGATTTGTCGTGCAGCGGCACCATGCTACGCGATTGCACTACGATTTCCGCTTGGAATTGGAAGGCGTGCTGAAATCCTGGGCTGTCCCCAAAGGGCCATCGCTTGATCCGGGCGACAAACGTCTGGCGATGCAGGTGGAAGATCATCCCGTATCCTACTTCGATTTTGAAGGGATTATTCCTGAAGGCAATTACGGAGCCGGAACCGTGATGGTGTGGGACCTCGGCACATGGGAACCGTTGTCGCCAGAAACAAAGGACGGGAACTACGTCCCTGCGAGCGATGCCGAAGCCTTGGCCATGCTCAAGAAAGGGGATCTTAAGTTTCGCGTGCACGGGAAAAAGCTCAATGGGGATTTCGCCTTGGTGCACATAAAATCGCGCCGATCCAGAAGCAAAGGCAATGAGTGGCTGCTGATCAAGAAACATGACGATCACGTGATCCAGGGATTCGATGCTGAGCAACTCGATAAGTCGATTCTGACCAAGCGTACGATGGCCCAGATCGCCGGCGACGAGGGTTCAGCCGAGTGGGCGAGCAGCAAGAAAGCCTCGCGAGGAGGTGGCAAGGCGGCATGGCTGGCGGATACGCTTGCCAGAATGGAGAAAAAGAAAAAAGCTTCGTCCACAAAAGGCACGCAGGTACGCGAGGAAGAGAAAAACAAGGGCAAACCTCCCCGCAGCACTCGGGCTGGTGGGACCCGCTCCGGGAACTCCGCGAAGTCTACGGCCAAATCTGGTTCTTTGCCAGCCTCTTTGGTCGGGGACCTGAAAGGGGCGGTGAAACGAGCCATGCCCGCGGCCATCACACCGATGCTGGCTTCGCTGTGCGATGAGCCGTTTGACGATCCGAATTGGCTGTTCGAAATCAAATGGGACGGTTATCGCGCAGTAGCTTTTCTCGATGACGGCGATGTGCGGCTGGTATCGCGCAACCACAACGACCTCACGGCGAAATTCCCGGAGCTAGGTGGCCTTTCAAAGTCGGTGAAAGCCAAGAACGCGATTCTCGACGGAGAAATCGTAGTACTCGATGACCAAGGCCGCCCGTCGTTCAGCCTGATGCAACAGCGCACCGGATTCCGTAGCCATGGACGCCAGAGCACTCCGCGCGAGGGGGTGCCCATTCTGTATTACGTCTTCGATGTGATCTACCTCGACGGCTACGACTTGCGCCGGGTCCGTTTGGAAGAACGCAAGAGCGCGCTCCGTGAAATCGTGAGCGACTCCGACATCATGCGCTATTCCGATCATTTCGGAGGAAACGGAAAGGCACTCTTCAACGTTGCCAAAGAAAAGGGGCTCGAAGGCATCATCGCCAAGAAGGCGAACAGCTGTTATGAGGAGCGACGTAGCCGCGAGTGGCAGAAGATCAAGATCACGCAAACCGTGGACTGCGTGATCGGCGGCTACACCGAGCCGGAAGGGTCCAGGCAATATTTTGGCTCACTGATGCTCGGCTTGTACAACGAGAAGAAACAATTGATTCACGTGGGCAATGCCGGGACGGGTTTCAATCATGCGCTGCTGAAGGAGATTTCACAGGTCCTCAAGAACGTCGACTCCAGTAGCAATCCCTTTACCGGGCCAACCGAGCCGAAGAAAGCTCATTGGGTAAAACCGGCGCGAGTTGCCGAAGTAAAATTTACCGAGTGGACCCATGAAACCAACGAAGGCGGTCTGAAGTTGCGCGCTCCCGTTTTCATGAGTCTGCGCGAAGACAAGGATCCGGAAGACTGCACGTTTGTGGGACAACAGGCGAGTGGGTAGGCTGTCCCTAGCCAGAGGACAGTCATGAAAACGCGAGCCTTGCCTGGGCCCCGGTTCACCGTTCAGCGGTGGAAGCTTACCTGGTGGGCTGGAAACCGAGCAGCCAGCCATCACCAACTCCCGAAGGAGTTTTTTATGCAACATGCCCCCGGCTTTCTTAAGATTGTGAATGACGCGAAATCGCGGGTGAGAGAGACCACCGTGGACGAGGTCAAAGGCCGTCTCGATCGCGGAGACCGATTCTTGCTGGTCGATGTCCGGGAAGACAACGAATTCGTCAAAGACCATCTTCCCGGAGCCGTCCACCTCGGCAAGGGAATCATTGAAAGGGACATCGAGGCACGCGTGCCAGATCCTCGGACTGAACTGGTTCTCTACTGCGGGGGCGGCTTTCGCTCGGCCCTGGTAGCCGATAGCTTGCAGAAGATGGGCTATACGAACGTCATCTCGATGGAGGGCGGCATCCGGGAATGGCGAGACAAAAGCTACCCTCTGGTTAAGAACTGAGGCGTTGAAAATACTGCCCCAGCCTACAAAAACTGCCTGAAACCTTATGTACTGCTGATCTGTGGAAACTCTGTGGATTCCTGGGCCCATAATCGGCCAGGGACGAAAACCGACCAATCGGTCGGCTAGCACGAAAGTTGTAGTTCTCCGTAATTGCTTTATTTATAAGTGGTTACAGTTTTTGAGCGGATGGACTGCCTTAGGTAATCCGCTTACAAACATTTAATTTTGCTCCGGACTTTTGCACACGGGCTCCGCGGAAAACGCGTGTTTTGGCACATCCCGGCGCTCTGGTCAAGCCCAACCTCGAACCCAAATCGCCAACACTTCGGCTGCAATTTCCCGGCGGAAAACTCTTCTTTCCACAGAGGAAGTTCCTAAAATCAGGTGTTCACATTTCCAGGAAGAACTCTGTTTTAGGAAAGAGAAATCCATGAACAAGCTCGTACTCGCCCTCCTAGTGCTCGGACTGGCCACCTCGTCGTTTGCCGCCGATGACTCGGCCGACAACAAGGCCGCCGATCGGGTGAAAGCCGCCGCAACCGTCCTGGAAGAGATTCAATCCGCTCCCGACACCGGAATCCCGGATGAAGTCATGGGATCGGCGGAGTGTGTGGCGGTCGTGCCGTCCATGCTCAAAGCCGGGTTTGTTTTCGGTGCCCGTTACGGCCGTGGAGTAGCCAGCTGCCGCACCCCGAAGGGCTGGAGCGATCCAGCGTTTTTCACCATTCAAGGTGGAAGCTTCGGATTGCAGATTGGGGGGCAAGCCGTCGACCTGATCATGCTGATCATGAACCAGAAGGGCATGGATAATTTGCTGCACAGCAAGTTCAAGCTCGGTGCCGATGCCAGCGTCGCCGCCGGACCGGTTGGGCGTCATGCCGCCGCTGACACTGACTGGAAGATGCGTGCCCAGGTGCTGAGCTATTCGCGTGCCCGGGGTGCCTTCGCCGGGCTGGAACTAAACGGCGCGATAGTAAAAGTAGACCGCGAAAGCACGCTTGAGTTTTATGGCAAGATGCAGCCCTTCGATGCGACGCTGCAAACGGCCAATAACCCTCAGGCCGCGCTGCCGTTCCTGAACGACCTGGCAAAGTGGGCGAAACTCGCGAGCAAGTAAGAAGCGCGTTCGGCTTCAGGCATGGATTCCAGGTCTTAGAGGAATGAGACGGAATCCAGGTGCCTGAGACCGGGCGCCGCCAGTCGCAGCCCGCGTTTGACACCGAAATTTCCCCTCTGCTACCGTCAGCCTTCCCTTGCGCTACCGACTCGAATACGCGCTGGCGTGGGCTCTCATCAAGCTTGTAGGCGCTCTGCCCAGGCCCCTGGCCCGGGCTGCCGGGATCTCCATATCTTGGCTCGTGTATCTTCTGCACAGCAAGCTGCGTCGAGTGGGTATGCGAAACCTCGAACTCGCGTTTCCTGAGAAGCCGCTCCGGGAACGCAAGCGGATTCTTCACGGTGTCTTCACCTCTCTAGGCCGCCATGTCGGCGAGGTTTGCCTGTTCCCACGGTATACCCGCGAAAACGTAAGCGAGACGGTGGTTTACGAGGGTTTCGAGAACTACGAGCGAGCCTTGGCTCGCCACAAAGGCGTGCTTTTTCTTACCGGCCACCTGGGCGCTTGGGAGCTGTCAGCCTTCGCGCATTCGCTTTATGGACATCCGCTGAACGTGGTCATGCGGCCCCTCGACAACCCTTATCTCGACCGGCTTGCCCGCCATTACCGGACCATGCACGGCAACAAAGCGGTCGATAAGGACTTCGCCCGCGGCCTGATCGCTGCTATGCGCCAAGGCGAGACCGTTGGCGTGCTTATGGACACCAACATGATCGTGAGCCAGGGCGTGTTTGTGGACTTCTTTGGGCACAAGGCTTGCACCGCTACGGGCGTTGCTCGACTCGCGCTGAAGACCGATGCCGCCGTCGTCCCGGGCTTTACGGTTTGGGATCCGGTGTTACAGAAATATCGACTGCGCTTCGATCCGGCGGTGAAGCTTATCCGCACCAAAGACCGGGAAGCCGATGTCGTCTCGAACACGCAGCTGTTTACGAACATTCTCGAAGACTACATCCGCCGGTTTCCAGATCAGTGGCTGTGGGTGCACAGGAGATGGAAAACCAGGCCCAACGGAGAGAAGGAATTGTACTAGGAGATTGCCCATTGGCCCGCCCTTTCATGCCCTCCCTTTCCTTTCCAGCCGCAAACGTATAAAACAGGTGCCATGCCGAGCGTTGGGGAGATCGCGCGAGCGATCGGTGCAGATCTTATCGGAAACGAGCAGGCGAGAATCACTGGCGTTGCCAGCTTTCACTCGGCATCAGTCGGCGACCTCGTCTTTGTGGAAGAGGAGGAAGATTTCGCCGCAGCTCTGAACTCTAAGGCCGCCGCGGTAATCGCAAGCCACCTCAGGGACGCCACGACTTCTAAGGCCCTGCTCATATCGGTTAACCCTCGTCTGGCATTTGCCAGGGCCGCAGCTTTTCTTCAAACCCATTCCGATGCGGCCAGCAAACGAGAGAACCGGGGAGTTCACGCGAGCGCTCTCGTGCTGCCCACGGCGGAGGTCGGGTCGACTGCCACGATCGATCCCTGGACCTTCGTAGGCGACGGGGCAAAAGCGGGTGAGCGCACCTGGGTCGGCAGCGGGTGCATGATCGGAAGAGGCGTTGTGATCGGTGAAGATTGCAAGATCTATCCGAACGTAACCATCTACCCCGGCACGCGCATTGGGAACCGCGTCATCGTTCATGCGGGGGCGGTGCTCGGCAGCGACGGCTTCGGCTACGTTCGCGACCCGCAAACCGGATGCTACGAAAAGTTTCCGCAGATCGGAAGGCTCGAAATCGAGGATGATGTCGAGATTGGCGCCAATACCACCATCGATCGTGGCGCCCTCGAGACAACCCGCATCGGGCGAGGAACGAAGGTCGACAATCTTGTGCACATCGGGCATAACTGTCAGATCGGCGAGAACGTAGTCATTGCAGCGCAAGCGGGATTCTCGGGCAGCATCGTCATCGAAAACAACGTCGTCATCGGCGGCCAGGTGGGCATCGGCGAACACGCGCGCGTCCAGGACGGCGTGCTGCTTGGCGGGCAGGCTGGCGTTCTGCCTAAGAAAGTCCTGCGGGGCAAAGGCATTGCGTTCTGGGGAACTCCGGCAAAACCGTTGCGGGAGTATCTAAAAAGCCTGGCGGTGCTGGCGAAGCTGGGGAAACGCGAATAGCGCAAGCTCTGGTGAAAAAGGATTAAGAGCAACGGTCCATGGCGATCTTGGTGGTTGGGGGACACTCGCGAAATATCGGAAAAACCAGCGTGATGGTTGGGCTGATTGAGGCTTTGCCGGCATACCACTGGACGGCTTTCAAGATCACGCAATCCGGCGAGGGCGAGTGCCATCACGGTGAGCTGCGGGATTGCGCACCCGAGGACCGCCCCTGGTCAATCACGGAAGAACAGGACACATCGGGCAAGACGGATTCGTCACGTTTCTTGCTCGCCGGAGCCCGACGCGCCTTCTGGGTGAGGGTCGAACCAGGGCGGCTGCAGGAGGCGCTGCCGGCGATTCAGCGCAAGATGGCGCAGGCGGAAAACGTAATCATCGAATCTAACAGCATCTTGCGGTTCCTTGACCCTGATGTGTATATCACCGTGCTCGATCCAGCGAGAGAAGATTTCAAGACTTCCGCACAGAACTACCTTGCGCGGGCCGATGTCGTGGTGCTTCATCAAGGCGGGAACGCCATACCGCGGTGGAAGCAAGTAACGCCAGATATGCTTCAGGGGCGTCCGGTGTTTCGCATTGTTCCCCCTGCTTATGTGACGGGTGAACTTGTGGGGTTTGTGGCCAATCGGCTCACCCGCAAAAGACGCTCTCCGGCCTGAGGACTGCCCCTGCCGGCAAGCAATGTCCAACTCACGCAGTTCTTCCCCTCCTGATATTCTTCTCCAGCGATGCTGAGGATTGAGAAAAGCGCCTGGGTGCTGGCGGTTATTTCCGGCGTCCTGCAGGTTGTCATCTTCCCGCTCGAGAATCTCTACATGCTCAGCTGGGTTGCGGTTGCGCCGCTATTGGTGGCGATTTTGCGCGCTCGACGGCCTGGGGCTTTGCCGCTCGAAGGCAGCATCAAGCGGCTTCCTGCTCTGCCGATGCAAGGTTTTCTTTTGGGCTACCTGTGTGGCATTGTCTGGTACGCCGGCAATTGCTATTGGGTTTACGCCACCATGAAGCAGTACGGTGGCATTGGAAGCATCGGCGCAGCCGGATTGTTACTGCTTTTTTGCTTGTATCTCGGCTTGTATCACGGCGCATTCGGACTCGTCATCGCTTGGATCGGGCGGCGGTCCCTGCGAACGGCCCTGGTGGCGGCGCCATTTGTCTGGGTCGCTCTGGAGTTCGCGCGCACACGAATCAGCGGATTCCCCTGGGACCTGCTGGGCATCGCACAGACGGACAACATTCCCCTGGCACGAATCGCACGCGTGACCGGGATTTACGGCATCTCGCTCGAAATCATGATCGTGAACACGGCTTTTGCGGCGGCGTTTCTGCTGCGGCACCAGCGCCGGATATCACTCCTGTTTGCCTCGTTCGCGGCCGCATTCGTATTGCAGATTGCGCGCTGGATGCCGGTGCCGGCGTTTTCCGTCGATCGTTCCGCCGTGCTGGTTCAGGAAAATGTTCCTGTTCTCGACAACAGTGATTGGACGCGCCAGTACTTTGAAGACACTTTGCGCCAGTTGAGAGTTCTGAGTCACGGCCCTGAGGTAGGATCAGCCCAAAATCCCGCGCCGGGCTTAATCGTCTGGCCGGAGTCGCCGGCACCGTTCTATGGCGGTGACCCGGAGTTCCGCCGCGGGCTCAGTCAACTTGCGATCGAGTCTCAGGCCTGGGTAGTTGCGGGAAACGTGGGAACCCGAGAGGCGGAATCGCCGACTCAAAACCCAAGTACGATTTTCAATTCCGCTTCCCTGATCAGTCCCTCCGGCGAGTGGCTCGGACGTTACGACAAAGTCCATCTGGTGCCCTTTGGCGAGTATGTTCCCTTTCGACAGTTCCTCGGTTTTGCGGGGGGGCTGACCAAAGAAGTCGGCGACTTTACCTCCGGAGCAACCCGGGTGCCGCTGCAGGCTGGAGATGAGAAGCTCGGTATCTTCATCTGCTACGAATCCATTTTCCCCGACGAAGTTCGCCAGTTCGCGAAATCAGGTGCTCAGGTTTTGGTAAACATTTCAAACGACGGCTGGTATGGTGACAGCGGGGCCTATGCCCAGCACTTGAAGCAGGCTCGTATGCGGGCCATCGAAAATGATCGCTGGTTGCTGCGCGCCACCAACACCGGTGTAACCGCCGCGATCGATCCCTTTGGACGCATCTCGCAAACCGTCCCGCGGAAAGTGCGTACGTCGCTCCTAGCCAATTACGCGCTGGTGAATGAAACCACCTTCTACACGCGCCACGGTGATTGGCTGGCATACGCCTGTGCGATAATTTCAATCGTAGCCCTCACGGTTTCACTTACTTCCGGAAAAGGCAAAGCATGATTCAGGAACTCGAACAGGAATACTCAAGTCTGCAGCAGAAGGTCCGCGAACTCCGGGAGTATCTTTGACGCGGACAAACTCCGTCCCCAACTGGCAGAAGTAGAAAAGCAAGCTTCCGACCCAAACCTGTGGTCTAATCCACAACGCTCGCAGCAGGTGATGCGCGAGAAGAAGCGGCTGGAAGACATGCTGGCGACCGAGTCCGATCTGGTGCGGCGCACGGGAGACATTTCTGCGTACTTTGACCTTGCCAAGGAAGGCGAGAACGTGGAATCGGATCTGCGGCGAGAGGTCGATGATCTGCGCGCGCAGGTGGAGAAGCTCGAAACCGAGACCCTGCTTTCCGGCGAAAACGACCCTCGCAATGCGATCGTGACCATTCATCCTGGCGCTGGCGGTACCGAGTCGCAAGACTGGGCTGAGATGCTGATGCGCATGTATCTGCGTTGGGCGGAGCGGCAGGGCTTCCAGACCGTCCTCTACGACTATCAGCCGGGTGAAGAAGCCGGAATCAAGTCGGCAACGTTTGGGGTCAACGGTGAGTACGGCTTCGGCCTTCTGACCAGCGAGATCGGCGTGCACCGGCTGGTGCGAATTTCACCATTCGATCAGGCGAAGCGGCGGCACACATCCTTCGCAAGTGTTTTTGTCTCTCCCGAAATCGACGAGTCCATCGAGGTTGTGATCCGGCCGGAAGACATTCGCATTGACACCTACCGCTCCAGCGGCAAGGGCGGCCAGCACGTAAACACGACCGACTCCGCGGTGCGCATCACCCATATTCCGACCGGGTTGGTGGCCGCCTGCCAGAATGAGCGCTCGCAGCACAAGAACAAGGACCGTGCCATGAGCATGTTGCGTTCGAAGCTCTACGAGTACGAGATGGAGAAGAAGCGCGAGGCCACGAAAAAAATCGAAGACTCCAAACTCGATATCGACTTCGGCTCGCAGATACGCTCGTATGTGCTGCAACCCTACCGTTTGATCAAGGACCATCGCACCAAAGCGGAAGTGGGCGACGTCGACCGCGTCTTGGACGGGGACCTGCAGCCGTTCATCCGCGCGTACTTGCGCATGCGGCGGGACGGGGCACCGCCCGATTCAACCAAATAGAACTGACCTAGAGTTCAATCCCCACCCATTCCTTCGGTAACCCTTACCGGAGTGAAATTACTGGCCACACTGGCCCGGGTGCGCGATTCTGGAATGTCAGCAAGGGTGTGTCTATGGCCCGTATGTTGGACCTAATTCGTACCGCTGGGGTTTCGCAGCACCAGATGATGTCTGCAGCCAGGGGCGCTCTCCGCCTTCCTGCCGAGGAGATGATCGAGATCCTGGTTTACATTGCAGAACACAACAAGATTTTCGGCGAACAAGCCCGGCTCACCCTCGCGGGCTGGGATGAGGCTTCGGCCAAGACGATGGTTGCCAACCCGAACACGCCCAAAGAAATTCTGGACTATTGGATTTCACCGAAGAACATCCGCGCTTCGCTTTTCGTCCTGCTTCTTGAAAATCCTTCCGTTCAGCTGACCAAGCTCGGGGAGATGGCCGCCACCTCGAAAGGCGAATTGATCGACCTGATGATTGCGAGCCCGCGCTTGCGGAACTCGAAGCCACTCCTGAACGATCTGAACGGAAATCACAACCTCACGGGTGTGCAGGCCGCGCGGGTCCAAGCCTTGATCCATGGCACCGACTATGTTGAGCCTGTGAGGGTAGACGAACCGGCGCCGCCTGAGGTCCCAGCTTCGCCGGATGTTCAGCCCGTGCCTCGCCCCGAACCAGAGCCGATGGAATCCCTAGATCCCGAAACAGAAAAGGTGGTGTCGGCATTTATCACCGAGCATGCCACGGAAATTGCCGCTGAAGGCGACAAGCCGTTTCAGGCGATTGGGGGAATACACGAAGGGGAGTTTCACGTCGAAGGGCCTCCCGAAGCCCCTTCGATTCTCCCCGCATCTCCAACTCAGCCGGCCGTCACGGCACCCGCGACTCCTGCTGGCGCAGCGGCGGTAGCCAAGCCTGCTCTCGAAAATAAACCGACTCCGCGCAAAATTCATGTCGATCCGCAGAACGAGATGCGCGGCAGCGTGCTGCAGAAGATCGGAAGGCTGGACATCAAAGGCAGAATTCAGCTGGCGATGAAAGGAACCAAAGAAGAGCGGGCGATTCTGGTGCGGGATGGGACCAAGATCGTAGCCCTGGCGGTGCTCGATTCGCCCAAAATCAGTGACGGTGAAGTCGAAAAATTCGCCACTCAGAAGAATGTGCTCGAGGCGGTTTTACGGGCGATCCCAATGAAGCGGCGGTTTGCTAAGAATTATGCGGTGGTCCGCAACCTTGTCTTCAACCCCCGCACCCCGTTGGATGTTTCGCTGGGCCTGATGAAGAATATGTTGACCGTCGACCTCAAGAATCTTGCCGGCAACAAAGAAGTTTCCGAAACCATTCGTAAGCTCGCGCTTCGCATGTTCAAGCAGAAAAGCGAGTCGGCCAACAAGGGCTAGGCTTCCATTCACCCCGCAACCACCGGGTCTGGCAGTCGTGGCTTCCGGCTGGTTCAGTATTTGTGACTACAATAGGTGCCATGGGGAACCTGCAACATCCAGATCCCATTCGCCACTTGCTGGCCTCGGCGAAGACCATTGCCGTGGTAGGGCTTTCCCCTAACCCTTTGCGCGCCAGCTACGGGGTATCGGCATATATGCAGGAACGGGGATACAAAATCATTCCAGTGAATCCCAATATCCGCGAAGCACTGGGCGAGGAAGCCTACCCGTCGCTGCTGGAGGTTCCGGACAAGATTGACATTGTGAATGTGTTCCGGCGTCCGGAGTTTGTGGAGGAGATCGTCGATCACGCCATCCGGCGGAAGATTCCCGCCGTGTGGATGCAGGAGGGCGTGATCAACCACGCCGCAGCCGACAAGGCGGAAGAAGCAGGGATATTTGTGGTGATGGATCGCTGCATTCTGCAGGAACACCGCGCTCGGTTCCGCTAGCGCTCTGCCATGGGCAAGGCCTGGGCGCGACTCCTTCTGCGCCACAGCCACCATGCCACGAGCGCTACCAGCGCCGCGATCACCAGCCAATGGAAGTGATGGCTGAAGAAGATGCGGGCTGTGTGAATGATTCCCGGTCCAAACCTCACCACCAAGATTCCGAGCACCAGGAAGCGGACCGTGCGTCCGAGGAAAATCGCGAGAATGAAATGCCCGATACTCATTTCGGCTACCGCAGCGCAAAGTGCGAAGACCTTGAACGGCGTCGGCGGAGGCAGCATGGCGGGGAACATCAGGCTCCAGAACGGATGTTTTTCAAACGCTCCGTGCAGCTTCTGAAATCTCTCAGGCGATACCCGCTTTCGAAGCAGTTCTTCTCCGCCTTTATATCCGATGGCATAAATCACCAGACTTCCGAGCGCTGACCCGGCAGCCGCCATCAGGACATAAAGAAGGAGCCGGTTATGATTCTGTGAGACGTACCCGCCGACCACCACATCGAGAGGAAGGCCGACGGCAGCACCGTCCAATGCGGCGATCGCAAACACTCCCCAAGACCCCAGAGGCTGCAAGATCGCCCAGAGGAACGCAGTGTATTTCGCCACGATGTGCTTAATGGTGTTCATTCGACAATTTGTTTCGCCACGGAGTACTCCGGGTTCTTGGCCACATGCGAGGGATTTGCTCGACCTCGCCTGGTTTTTCCCGGGAGCTTGCCGCGCAACTAGTTCGTCATGTGTTCCGTTTTTCCTGCAAGGATTTGGATGGCGTGCGGCAGCACATCGATCACGGCCTCCAGTGACTCCACTGCTCCGGCGGGACTTCCCGGAAGATTCAACACCAGAGATGTTCCACACACACCGCACACGCCGCGGCTGAGCACAGCAAACGGCGTCTTCTTCTCTCCCTCGCGGCGCATGCGCTCGGCAATGCCGTCGAGCATCCGGCCGCACACGCTGCGGGTCGCTTCCGGGGTTACGTCTCGGGTGGAGATCCCAGTGCCGCCGGTGGTCACGACCAGCCGGCCTCGACGCGAAAGTTCGACGATAGCTTTCATGATGGCGGCGTGCTCGTCGGCTACGACTCTCGTTTCGATGACCGTGAAGTGGTGCCTTTGAAGAGCGCTGACCACCGCCGGACCTGAAATGTCGTTGCGTTCCCCGCGCGCGCAGGAGTCGCTCACCGTGAGCACCGTAGCGCGGAATGCTTCAGGAATCGAGGAGGACGTCATCTTCCTCCTCGCTCACACCACCCTGATCGCGCTTCTCTTCGTCGAGCAGGCGCAATCCCTCCATGAGGAGGCCTTGCGTGTTCAAGGTCGTGGTCTGCTGCTTGGTTTTGCCATCGAAGTTGATCTGGAAGTTGCCGCCGGTCCACTTCAAGACTTTAAAGACGGCTGCGTCGCCGGTGAGCGAGCCATACGTCGCATGCGGGACCTGGCCTTCCTTGAAGTACATTTCGCACTTGTCCCCATCTTTCGCAAGCGTAAGCAGGCAACTCTTGCGGCCCATTTCTAACGACTGCACGATGTCGATCACGTTCATCTGAGTCAGGCTGCCGCGCACAATGCCATCGGATGAGGACGACTTCGACATCTTCTCGAGCGCGATTCGGTCGATGATGCGCTTGATGCGCTGGGTAGCTTCGCGGAGGAAAAAGGGTTTCTCAACGAAATCGTCAGCGGTGTGTTCTTGCATGGAAAGCTTCTCCGAAATGTCGGACTTTGTGGCCAGCAAGATGACCGAGATGCCGGATGTGGTGGAGCGGCTGCGAAGCTTTTCGACGAGTTGACGTCCGTCCATGCCAGGCATGCGGAAGTCGCTGACCAGGAGATCCGGTGTATCCTCGACGGCCTTGATGAGCGCGTCGGCGCCGTCTCCGGCGGTGCTCACGCGGGCTAGCGGTGCGATCGCGTCACGCAACATGGCTAGCACCATCGGATTGTCATCTACCAACAGGACTTTGACGTCACTTTGCATGTTTGGCTTCCGGCCTCAGAACCGCCTACTTCCTCTTACGAATGTAATCCCCGCTCTTGCCTCCCGATTTTCGTTGCAGCATCACTTGGTGAATCTCGATCCCCTTGTCGAGCGCTTTGCACATGTCGTATACGGTGAGTGCGGCCACGCTGGCCGCGACCAGAGCTTCCATTTCTACGCCCGTTTCTGCGGTCGTCCGGACACACGAGGAGATCTCGATTCCATTCTCGCACTGGCGCATCTTGACATCAACGTGCGACAACGGCAGCGGATGGCATAGCGGGATCAGTTCGGCAGTCTTCTTGGCGGCCATGATTCCGGCAAGTCGCGCCGTTTCGAGCGGGTCTCCTTTGGGATTCCCGGCGAGCGACCGCAGAACACGGGAACTCATGGCGACGAACGCGCTGGCCTCCGCTTCGCGGGCAGTGCGGTTCTTGGCGGAAACATCCACCATGCGAGCGCGGCCAGAATCGTCGTAGTGGGAGAGCCTTTTTGCCACGGGCGAAGTCTCATCTTAGCAGCGCTCGCAGCCGGGAGCCTGTTACCGAAGCAGCACCGGCACCCATTCTCCAGCTTCGATCGACTCGCGGTCCGGCCCGATCACCAGGAAGCAGTTCGATCTCGCGACCGACGCAATGTCGCCCGAACCTTGCCAGGGTGTGAGTTCGACTTGAGCATTTTCGAACTCGCCAGAAACCCGAGCAGGAAGGAATCTCTTGAGGCCCGTCTTGGTGTGAACGCGCTTTCCGAGCTTGGCATGCAGAAACTTCAAAGGCTGAGGGCCGATTCCTGCCAAAGCTTGGACGAGTACCTTAGCAAAAAGTTCGAAGGTGACCATGGTCGAGATGGGGTTTCCGGGAAGGCCAAAGAAGTACTTGGGCTGCTGCCCTGGGTGCCCGGCCCAAGTCCCAGGCTCGACCCTCCCAAAGACAATCGGCTTGCCTGGCTGGATGTTTGCCCCGGAGAAGAAGAACTCTGCCTGAAGCGCGGCGAGTTCCTGTTCGACCAGGTCGTACCGCCCCATGGACACGCCGCCGGCGATCAGGACCAGATCGGAGTCGAAGGCCTCAGCCAGCAGTTCCCGCAAGCGCGCGGGTTCATCAGGAGCAATCGGCAACAGGACGGCCTCTGCCCCGGCCTGAGCGATCTGCGCAGCCAGGGAGTAGGAGTTTGAGTTGCGGATCTGGTTCGGCCCGGGGACGACGTCGATGTCAACCACTTCGTCCCCGGTGGAGAGCACGGCAACCCTGGGTTTTTCGTGAACCAGGACTCGCGCCCGTCCAACCGCCGCCGCGAGCGCAATGGTTGCGTAATCAAGGGGTGTGCCCGCGGACAAAAGCAGGTCTCCCCGACGGCCCTCGGCTCCGGCGGGAACTATGTTTTCGCCGGCTGAAATACTCTTTGTGACCTCGACGCGGTTTTCTTCGCGTGAACTGTACTCAATCATGAGCACCGCATCGGCGCCATTCGGCACCTCGGCTCCGGTCATGATCGAGATTGCCTCTCCCGGCTCGAGGGGCGGCAGATCCTTCACCCCAACGCCCGCCCTTACCTCGGCTACGAGATCCAGATTCGCCGGAAGCTTGAGGACGTCAGCCGCTCTCAATGCGTAACCGTCGCGCGTGGCGCGAGCGAAGGGAGGAATGTCCCGGTCGGCGTGAATGTCTTCGGCAAGCACCCGGCCCGCCCCGTCGAGAAGCAAGAGCAGCTCCCTGCCTTTTGGGCGCAACCGCTTGGCATGCTCTTCGACCACCTGACGAGCCTGTTCGAAGGGAAGAACCCGCGTGTGATGAGAGGAAGGCATTTTGGGGAACTCATGGTTTCAGCATTTGCCGGTTTCAAGCCCGCATTGTGAATTCTTGAAACCCGCGAAACCTACTTCTTCAACATCTTGACGGCTACTTCCTTAAAAAAGACGATGTCGTTGTCGCTATGGTTTTGGAGCCCGATGTAGCCCTCATTCGGGCGAGTTCCCCGGTGAGGTTCATATTGGCTCTTGCGTTCGGGGACCGGATCGCCTTCGGTGTAGTCGGCCACCTTTGTGCCATTTAGAACGACAATCGTACGGGGCCCATCCAGGGTGATTTCCATGGTGTTCCACTCCGGCCCGGGCTTCCCCGTGTGGGGGGCGAGCGGCTTGGTCAGCGAATACAGCATTCCCGTCGAGTGGTAATCGCTCACGCCTTGTGCCTCCGGATCGTTGAGGATCTGGATCTCATATCCGTAGTGAACCGGCATCCACTCCTCGCGCGGCTCAATCGGGATCCGGATGAAGACCCCGGAGTTGTCATCTTTATCCCGCATTCGAAAGACCACGCGGATCGTGCAATTCCCCAGTTTCCCACCCGTCCAATAGAGCAAGCCCATGCCGCCGTGTGTCTGAATCAGTCCATCCTCGACGGTCATAAAGCCGGGACCCACGTGTTTCCACCCCGTCAGGTCTTTCCCGTCGAAAAGCTGTTTCCATTCATCAGTTTGCGCGTGGCCCAACGAAGGAAGCATGAGCGCCAGTAGGAGGGAGAGAGAGCGGAGCATAGATCACCTCAAAGTCCGTCATCTTACACCAAACCCCGCGGTTACCGCGGATGCACCGAAGTTCCAGCGATTCGCATCAAAACGGATATAATTTATTAACCGGCTGCCTGTAGCCGCTCAAACCTGGAGTCCGATGTCCATCAAAATCAAGACCACAATTCTTCTTGCCTCAGCTGGCGTTTTACTGTTCACCTTGGTGGGCAATATTACCGGCGTCCATGCCTCAAATGACGGTGCCTACAAACAGATGGAAGTCTACAGCGAGGTGCTCTCGCGCGTCCGCGGCGAATATGTCGAGGACCCAAATCTTCCTGCCGTAACCGATGGGGCGTTGCACGGCTTGCTCGAGTCGCTCGATTCCAACTCCAGCTATCTCAATGCTGAACAATACAAGAGCTACAAGAACCGCAAGACCGGGGCCAAGGGCGACATCGGAGCCGCCATCTCCAAACGCTTTGGATATGCCTCGGTAGTCGCCGTGATTCCAGGCGGGCCGGCCGACAAGGCTGGTTTGCAGGACACCGACATCCTCGAAGCCATTGAAGGCAAGTCGACGCGCGAAATGTCGCTGGCTGAAATTCGGGGTCTGCTTTCCGGGGAACCCGGCTCCAACATAAACCTTTCGGTCGTACGGGCGCGAAAGGCTGAGCCGCAGAAGGTTGTGGTCACCCGCGATGTGGTGAATATTCCGGCCGCCCAGGAAAAGATGCTCCAGGACGGCGTTGGCGAAGTTCGTGTGGACGCGTTGACCAAGGGCAAGTCGCTGGAGATTGGGAACAAGATCAAGTCCCTGCAACGCTCAGGCGCCAAGAAGCTGATTCTCGATCTGCGGGACTGCGCCGCAGGCGAGGAGTCAGAAGGTATTGCCACAGCGAACCTGTTCCTCAATCATGGGACCATTACCTACCTGCAGGGCCAGAAGTATCCTCGGGAGGCCTTTAATGCCGACCCTTCGAAGGCGGTGACTAGCCTGCCTTTGGTGGTGTTGGTGAACAAAGGCACAGCCGGCCCGGCAGAGATCGTGGCTGCGGCCGTTCTTGAAAACGCTCGCGGCGACGTGGTCGGGGACAAGACATTTGGCGACGGTTCGGTGCAGAAGCTCATCGAGCTTCCCGACGGCGGCGCGCTCATCCTGTCCATCGCGAAGTACTATTCTCCGCAAGGCAAAGCGATTCAGGATGCTGCCGTAACCCCCAACATCGTGGTGGCGGATGTCGGCGACGATGGTCCGGTACCGGATGAAGATGAGAATGCCCGGCCAGCCGACGTCGAGAAAAAGACTCCTCCCGAAAAGGATGAGCAGCTGCAAAAAGCACTTGACGTCCTGAAGAACCGGCAAAGCTAGGAGTTCAATCCCGTTTTTGAATTGCATCGCGTGCTTCGGCACGCGATTTTCTTTCCCGGCACACAGGTGCTCCTGCTCCGGTGGGCTGCTATTCTAAAGCCAAGTAGCCTTAGCCTCCATGAACGCAGTCTTGGAAGAACAGCAGACCGCCCCACCAACTCGCCAGAAAATTGTCCGCCGGTTCGTTCTTGCCTTGCTAGTGCTGCTGTCTGCGCTCATCGGTTCCTTCTGCGGGCTCATCTTCGTTTACTCGACCGATCTTCCCCAGATCGAGCAACTGCAGCACTACCGGCCCATCTCTAGCACCGAACTCTATGACGTTCACGGAAAAGTAATTGGCTCGTTCGCACTGCAACGGCGCGTGATTGCCACTTATGACGACTTCCCTCGTGTGCTGACCGATGCACTGGTTTCTACCGAAGACAAGGACTTCTTCCGCCACGGTGGCGTAAACATCTGGCGAATCGTTGGAGCTGCCTACCGCGACGTAGAATCGGGCGGCAAAGTTCAGGGTGCGTCGACGCTGACGATGCAGCTTGCGCGGAATCTATTTCTTTCGCAAGACCGCTCGTTTCACCGCAAGATTCAGGAGATCTTGCTGGCGATTCAGATCGAGCGCCGCTTCACCAAGGAACAGATCCTGACGCTATACGCGAACCAGATCTATCTGGGCCACGGCGTATATGGATTTGAGGCAGCATCGGAGTTCTACTTCAGCAAGCCTGCCAAGCAACTGATCCTGCCTGAGGCAGCTTTGATCGTGGGACTGCCCAAAGCCCCGGTGAACTACTCGCCCATCAGCCATCCTGACCGCGCGCTCAAGCGGCGGAACCTGGTGATCAACGCCATGCTAGAAGACGGCAAAATCACCGCGCAGGTCGCAGCCGACGCGCGTAACACCCCGCTCACGTTGCGCATCGCCCACGACCCGAATTCTCTGGCGCCGTATTTTGTCGAGGAAGTCAGGCGCTATCTGGAAAGCAAGTACGGTACCGATCAAGTGCACGAAGGCGGGTTGCGCGCCTACACCACGCTCGACATGGATTTGCAAGCCGCCGCCAATCGAGCCGTGCTCAACGGCCTGGCCGCTTACGAGCGCCGGCACGGCTGGCGAGGACACCTGGAGAATGTGCTGCTGGCGGGCGAATCCCTCACCAGCTACAAGCATCCCGACTGGGATGAACCGTTGGACGTGAATACGTATTCTCATTCGCTGGTCACCTCGGTGTGGCCGTGGGGAAGTGCCACCCTGAAGGTGGGGAATGATCTTGCGACCCTTGGCCCGCCCGATGTCGCCTGGACTCGCGGGAAGATCCCGCAAATGCTGAGCCCGGGAGACGTCGCCTACGTCAAGATCCTCTCGCTCGAAAACGGTGGTAAGGCCAGGGTGAGTCTCGAGCAGGACTCCGGTGCACAGGCTGCGCTGGTTGCGATCGACAACGCTACCGGCGACATTCGCGCCATGGTGGGCGGGCGCGATTTCAATCTCTCGAAATTCAACCGTGCGACCCAGGCGCTCCGCCAGGTGGGTTCCTCATTCAAACCCTTCGTATACACGGCCGCTATCGATCAGGGCTCGCGTCCGGATGACACCATCCTGGACGCACCGACCACGTTCCAAACGGCCTCGGGACCCTATTCTCCTCACAACTACGACGAGAAGTACGAAGGCGTCATTACGCTTCGCCGTGCGCTGGCGCAGTCGCGAAACATTCCCGCGCTCAAGCTTACCGATAGAATTGGCATTCGAACCGTAGAAGACTACGCGCGCAAGTTCGGAATCACCTCGACCTTGCCGCCGTACTTGCCGGTTGCCTTGGGTGCGGCGGAAGTTACTCTGATAGAACAGACCTCTGCCTTCAGCGTTTTTCCTGACGATGGTGTACGCCTGGTCCCTCGCTACCTCACCAAGGTGACAGACTACGACGGGCGCGTACTGGAAGAAAATTATCCCGGCGTCAAAGATGTTGTAAGTGCCCGCACGGCGCGCCAGATGACTTCCATGCTGCAGGGTGTAGTGCAACGCGGGACTGCCGTCGCTGCCGCCAGCCTCAAACTTCCGCTCGCTGGGAAAACCGGTACTACCAACGATTTTACAGACGCATGGTTTGTGGGCTTCTCGCCAAATCTTACCTGCGGAGTCTGGGTGGGCTACGACGAAAAGAAATCGCTCGGCGAGAAAGAGACCGGAGCACGAGCCGCCTTGCCGATATGGATCGAATTCATGAGTGCAGCCCTGGCGGGCAAAGAGCCCGGCAAGTTCCAGCCGCCGCCTGACTTGCCGCTGCGGACCGTTGCGCAGAAGGTCGACACATCCGACTTCGCCCCCGGTACGGAAGAAAGCCATTTATCCCTCTGGAGTTCTGGTTTTACCGGTCATTCACCCGATCTTGAACCCATACAAACGCGCGCCTCACTAGACTCTTGATCTGTCGTCTCAACCGATGGCTGCGAGAGAGGTTGTGGTTTCTAGCTGAGATCCAACTGTGGTCTGGCTTCATTGGAACGCAACGCCAAAAGAGAACGCCGCCCGAACTCGGGCGGCGTTACTTCTTGCCGGCAATCAAAACAATGTTGAATTAGCGGTGCCCGTGTCCACCTCCGCCTCCACCGCTGCTGTGACCACTACCCCCGCTCGGAGCAGAGCTGTGTCCTCCACCGCCTCCGCTAAATCCGCCCGAGCGACCACCGCCCCCTCCGCCGTAAGAAGGTGCCCTGCCGGAGCCACCGTAGGAACCCATCGAACGACCAGCGCCGCCATAGGAAGGCGCGGATCGGCTAACCGAGCCGCGGTCATAGCTCGGAGCGGGGCGGCCGTAGCTTCCGCCGCCATAGTTCGCAGGTGGGCGGGTGTTGCTCACGCCGCTCCGCTGCACACCATAGCTTGAGGGCTCACGGTTAGACATCGGAGCTGGGCGACCATAATTCCCGTTTCTCGATAACGTCGACGCCGGCGAAGGCCTCCCATAGGAACCACGATCAGAGCCATAGTCCCGGGTTGGGCTGTTTGCCGAGCCGTTGCCATATCGGCGGTTGTTCGCCTCGTAGGAGGGCGCAGGCCGTGGTAGCTGCGTGCGCGCGTTTCCGCCGCTTGGGAAATTCGAACGAACGCCAGCCGAAGAGGATCCGCGAGGGAAACTGTTTCCTGTGGGACGTGGCACCGATTGCGGCTGCATTGTCGGCCCCCCGCCTCGATTCGCTTCATTTCCCCGGCTTGGACGAGACATGTTTCCTGCGTTCGGCCGGCCCACGTTGCCCATATCGGGGCGAGTAACGCTCGACCGCTGACCATTCTCGATTCCCGACCGCAGTGCTCCGCCGTTCATTCCCCCAGCACTCGGCGGACGCGGTACTGAGCGCCCCCACATGCCGCCGCCACTGCTATTTGGCGACATGGGTGCGCGCCCGGCGTTCCCCGGAGTCGCAGAGCGCTGGCTGTTCATCGCCCCACTCGGACGCTGTGCGCCACGGTTCCAATTCGGCCGCGAGCCGATCCCGTAAACGACGTTCGGACTCGCGTTCCGACCCCCCGCCGGTCCCGCAGCCCGGCTTATCGTCGGCCGCGAGAAGCTACGGGGCGGAGGAGCTGCCGCTCTCATTCCAGCATTTCCGCCGAGTCTGGATGTCATGGTCGGTTTCATGTCGAAGGAGTGAACCGGACTCGCTCTTCGGAGTTCGTTCGGCGAGACTCGCATCGCATTGCGAGCGACGCTGCCTGAATTGAGCAGGGTCTGCCGCGAAACTGCGGTGAAACCGTTTGGGGCACGCATGTTCGCGTAACGGATGTTGTTGTGCATTCCATACTGTCCACCGCGGTTGTAGCTGTTGTTGTAGATGTTCGTAATGTTGACGTTCGTGATGTGCGTGTTGGTGACATTTACGCGATTGAAGTAACCGCGGCTCACGCCGTACCACGGGATGTACGGTTCCCCAAAGCCGAGCGCGCACCAGCCGTAGCCATATCCCCCGCCAAAGCCGACGTTCACTCCCCAACCGGGGCCACCAAACCATGCGACCAGCGCGGGAGCGTAGTAGGGACGAACATAGACCGGCCCCGGTGCCCATCCCCAGTAGTTGTTGTCGTAAACCCAGCGGCCATAGTGGAACGGAGCATAACCCCAAGGTTCGTCCTCGACCCAGGTCCATCCCCAGGGATCAACCCAGATCCAGTGTCCATTGCGGTACGGAGCCCAGCCGACCCCAACCTGATTGGGGACCCAAACCGAACCGTATTGAGAAGTTTCACGCCAAGTGCCGTACTCATCGAGATCTTCATAGCCAACCACATCGGGCGAAACGTAGCGCGCGGACGCAGAGCGGTCGAAGCGCTCATCGCGCGAGCGTGCCCAATCGTCAAATCCATCGGGAGACGGAGCCGAATGCAGATCTGCGGCTTCCGTGTTCGTGCCATCGGCAAATCGCGCCTGTTGGCCCCCGCGAATTCTGACAGCGGGGCCGGTGCCGGTCGATTCCCCTTCGCCGCGCCAAACCGTGATTACGGTTTTGTCATTGTCGGAATCAACGTCGAGGCGATAGTCGCCAGGCTTGGAGATTGTGAATGCCTGGTTCGGAGTGTCCACTTCATAGGTCTCGCCATCGTACAGACGGCGCACATGCAGGTTCATCGCCCCCTGGTGGAGCTGCAGCTGCACCGAGTTCTCGGCGACGTTGGTCAAGGTCAGGCTGCTTTCCGAATCCAGCCGGACGAGTCCGGTGCCTAAACTGATTTCCGCTCGTGAATCCTTGTCGGCCCAGATGTTGTCGGAGTTCGTCAGAGGCCGGTTCAACGCGCCGGCGGCCCATTCGTCGGTGCCATGTGGCTGGACCGAGACTGAACCGGACATGTACTGCAGCCGGGCGGCTCGGGTCGGCGGATCGGGCTGGCCGTCTTCGTCGACATCCTGAGCGGCTAGCATCAGCGCAGAAGAGGGAATCAAGATCAGGCAGAATACAATCGCCAGCAACTGTCGCGGAAATCTCATAAAATCCTCCCACGGGAGGCGAAACTTGGCGTCCCGAGGCATCCTTTGCGGCAGGTCTGCACCTGCTCTGAGTTAATAAACCCTAGGACGAGGAAAGAGTTGCGGAGAAAACCAGCCCGGATCCGCCGTAGAATGCAGCAGTTACGGTGCATTCGGAGGCGTGACGGTGACGATGGGTCGGGTTTCCCCATCTAAGTACTATTCCGAACAAAGAGGACAAAGCCCCATGAGTACACAACTCGAAGCTGTGTCGGCGGCGCGGAGCGGCACATTCCCTCTAGCCGGGGAGCTCAGGATCCACCGCCTGGGATTTGGCGCCATGCGCATCACGGGTGAGGGAATCTGGGGACCTCCCAAGGACAAGAAGGAGGCGCTTTCGGTTCTCCGGCGGGCCGTGGAACTAGGCGTCAATTTTATTGATACTGCGGACTCGTACGGTCCAAACGTCAGCGAGGAGCTTATCGCCGAGGCGCTTTATCCCTACCCCAAGGATCTGGTGATTGCCACGAAAGGAGGCTGGCTCCGTCCTGGGCCGAATCAGTGGACTCACGAGGCTTCTCCCGAGCATCTGCGCAAAGCCGTAGAAGGCAGCCTGAAGAGGCTCCGCCTTGAGCATATCGACGTGTACCAACTGCACGCGCCAGCCCCGGTCACCCCTTTCAAAGCCTCCGTTGAGGCCTTGGCCGAGCTACAGAGGGAAGGCAAGATCAGGCTGGTGGCGCTGTCGAATGTAACCCGGGAGCACGTAGAGAGCGCGCGCAAGATTGTGCCCATTGCCTCCGTTCAGAACCGTTATAGCTTTGCCGATCGCGAATGGGAGAACGTTCTCGATTACTGCGAGCGGCACGGACTGGGCTTTATTCCTTGGTTCCCTTTAGGCGCTGGAAAGATCGCTGGAGAGGTTCTCAGCCGGGTGGCCAAGGCGCATCAAGCAAGCCCGTTGCAGGTGGGGCTCGCCTGGCTTTTGCAGCGCTCGCCGGTAATGCTGCCAATCCCGGGTACCTCGTCTGTAAAGCACGTTGAACAAAACATTGCTGCTGCCGGCCTGGAACTCAGCAAGGCAGAATTCGACGAACTCGACCGAGTGGATCGGCCGAGTGAGTAGTAAAGTGCATGGATGTCCCCAACCTGGTCGGGTTGGGAATCATCCGATAGTCAAGGAGAGAGAGACATGGCCAAAGCAGGAGAGAAAGGCAAGGCGAACGGCGCGTTTATGAAACCCATGCAACCTTCCGAGGACCTGGCGAAGATTGTTGGGTCTCAGCCGCTTCCCCGCAGTGAAGTAACCAAGAAGGTTTGGGACCATATTAAGAAGAACAATCTTCAAAATCCAGAGAACAAACGTGAGATCATCGCCGATGACAAGCTGCAGCCTATCTTTGGCGCCAAGAAGCTGGACATGTTCAAGATGACGAAAGCCATCAATGGCCACTTGAAATAGGCGGCTCCGCTATACTGTTTCCCGGGATGGACATCGAACAAACCATTTCCGACATTGAGCGGCTGGAGCGCATCCTTGAGATGCCGGATCCAAGACCGCTTACTTCAAACGATGTCTTGGCTGCCAACCAGAAGCACGACGCCAAACTGGCGAACAGCCCTTGGTTTCGACTCTGGCAAACCTATGGCATTTGTTGTCGATCCACGCCGTCGGAATTTGGGCTGGGGGAAATCGAGAGCTAATCTCGCGCGGGAGTAAGCCCGGCTGAGTGCCTGCGGCTGAGCTGAGGATCGGAAATCCTTAGAGCGACTTGTACTCCCCTTCTATGAACGGCGGTTCTTCTCGCGGACTTTCCTTCTCCGCGGCCGCCTGCTGTCGCCACTTGCGATAAACACTCATCACCGCGAGCGTCCAGAACGGAACCAGGTCAACCCCGGGGATGAGTTCTACGGCAAATGCCGGCAGAAACTCCCAATGCCAACCAAGCAGCCGAATCAGAATCGCCGCCACGCCGACGTCAAGCAGATCGTCGGCGGGCGAAAGCGCCCCCACTCCAAACAATGGGGTCGCAAAGATCTGCACCGCATCGGCAGCCACAGCCAGGATCATCGCGGTTCGAAAGCTCCATCGTGACGAGCCTTCGATTGAAGTATCGTTTTCCATCGCTCTCCCTGCGCCTAGTCTATTTGTTTCGATGCGCCTTGCCGAGCCCGCGGCAAACTGAGACTGCGGCTCGTGAGCCCCGACACCTTTCCGGATGTCGATTCTATCGCTGCCTGATCTGCTATTCTTCCATCAGTCCTTCCCCGTGCCCGGTGTGGAGAGTTGGCCGAGTGGTTGAAGGCGCCAGTCTTGAAAACTGGAATACGGGAAACCGTATCGGGGGTTCGAATCCCTCACTCTCCGCCACGAAAAAGACCTCCGCGGTGGTAAATAGTTTCCCCCGACCGCCGCCGTTGACTGAGTGCATCTTCCGCATTGAGCGGCGTGCTGTGGGATGTCTCTGATCTTCAACTCATCATCATGGTGTCGCCAGAATCGGAATGCGCCGGTTCCAACAGACCGCCGATGCCGGGGAAAATGGCGCGCTCTTCGGAGTGCACGGAGCAGTACGCTCAAAAAGTGTTTGACACCCGCCGACATAGTCAGAGGTGGAGATTCATTGCGGCGAGATCAAGCCCTGAGCTAGGAGCTTTCGAAAACTGGTTGTCATGAACCGGCTAATCTAAAAAACCTAACCCCTTGTGCTCCATATTTTGGCTTCGCCAGTTTTGTATACGGTGGACGACGACTTCCCATTCCTCGTTTTCGCGCAACCATAGCAGAGCTGAGAGCAACTGCCAGTTTTGCCAGTACCGGGCCTCAGCGTGAACCCCCAGTCTGAACACAGAAGCCACGCTTGCGAGAAGCCGTGATTGGTTGCGGCGTTCGCTTGGGGGCCAACCCATGGCACAACCTCATGAGAAGCTGAGTGCAGAGACCTTCGAGTCTTGGAGCCAGTACCGCTCCCTGGTCGAGAATGCCCCCGAAGTCTTGGCTCTGCTCGATGCCGCGGGGAAGATTCTCTACATCAACCCCCATACTGAAAAAGTGGTCGGGTACCGGCGTTACGCAGTGGAAGGCTTATCCATTTTCGAGTTTGTCCATCCTGCAGACCTGCAACGAGCCTCGCAGGAATTCATGAACACGCTTCAACAAAAGGGAGAACGTGTTCCTTCAGTTTTGAGAATTCGGGACAGCGCCGGCGAATGGGTCCCGTTTGAAATCATCGCGAACAATTGTCTCGACAATCCAGATCTCGAGGCTGTGATCTTCACCGGGCGGGATCTTCGCTACCGCCGGGACATCGAAGCCGCGATCCAGCGCGCGAATGCAGATACTGAGGCTGAGGTGACGAGGCGTACGACCGAACTGATCAAGATGAACGCTGAACTGCGAATCGAGAATCAGGCCCGGCACCAGGCTGAAAGCCAGCTGCAGCACACGGTATCCCTGCTTCATGCCACGCTGGATTCCACCGCTGACGGAATTCTTGTGGTTTCTCTCGACGGAAAGGTCACCAAGTGCAACAAGAAATTTGTTGAAATGTGGCGTCTGAACTGCGGGGAGTCTATCGAGAAAGATGACCAGGTGCTGCTTTCGCATGTTTCCGAACAATTGGAGAGTCCTCATGACTTCCTCGACAAGGTACGAACTCTCTACGCGGACCCGGCGGCAACCAGCTTTGATGTCCTGCTCTTCAAAGACGGGCGTATTTTTGAGCGCTACTCGCAACCCCAATACATCAACGACGAGATCACCGGACGCGTATGGAGTTTTCGTGATGTCTCACGGGCGAGAAATATGGAGGCAGAACTGCACCAGTATCAAAAGATGGAAGCGCTTGGAAAACTGGCCGGAGGAGTGGCTCATGACTTCAACAATCTGTTGATGCTCATCTCAGGTTACACAACCGACCTAAAGGAAAGCGCCGCGAGCGACAGGGAGCGCGAGATCTGCGAGCGAATGCTGGCTACCACAAGGCAGGCCGCCTCGGTAACCAAGCAACTTCTCACCTTCAGCCGCAAGCAGCCAGAAGCTGCTGTTGTGGCAGATCTGAACCTAATCGTCTTGAATCTGGAGCCAATGCTGAGGCGACTGCTGCCCGACCACATTCAGCTTGAGGTGTCTTTAGAGCCCGACCCTCTGCTGGTGTATGTCGATGTTTCACAGATTGAAACGATGATTATGAACTTGGTCGTCAATGCACAGGATGCAATGCCGGAAGGAGGGCGACTTCTGATCGCCACCAGTGGGCAACATGGAAAGCCATCCATGAATGAAGCCTGGGCTGTTCTTCAGGTGACGGACACCGGTCATGGTATGAGTCCGGAGGTGCAGTCGCGCATCTTTGAGCCTTTCTTCACTACGAAGGAAATGGGGAAAGGAACCGGGCTTGGACTTTCGACCGTGTTGGGTATCGCTCAAAAATCGGGAGGGCGGGTCGAAGTGAAGAGCACTCTTGGTCACGGGTCGACCTTTCGGACTCTTCTGCCCCGAGCCGAAGGTGCTGCCCGCACCACCCCGTCTTTGGCTGAGTCGCCTATTCGCGGCGGCAATGAAACCATATTGCTCGCGGAAGATGAACCAGGAATACGGGCCATGACGCGCACGTATCTGGAGTCGCTGGGTTACCGTGTCCTCGAGGCTTCCGATGGACTCGAAGCCATCGCACGATCACTGGAATATGCCGGTCCGATCGACCTCTTGATCAGCGATCTGTTGATGCCACGGCGCCGCGGAGATTCCTCTGCCAAGGCGATTCGAAGCCAACGACCTGACATCAAGGCAATTTTCATATCGGGCTACGCCGATCACGACGTTGCGTCGGCGCCTGAGGACATCCTGTACAAGCCATTCACGTTTCCCGAACTGGCGTCGCGAGTCCGCTCAGCACTCGAGAGCTCCCCGGTTTGCGAGTCGAACATGGATTCGGCTGCCGACTGAAATCGGCCAGCAAGTCTGACAACCTACAGAGGTTCAAAAGGGTTGAGGGCTAGAAACTGCGAGCCCTCTAAGCTTTGCTCCGAGCCAAAAGGGTTCCGACCGTAACCGCCACCGATTTCAGTTTCCCCAAATCCTCCGGAGCAAAATCGGGCCCAGCTTTTGCCGTGGATTTGGCCTTTCGTGACACTTGAATGACCGCTAACACTTCGTCCGCCGGAGAAAACACCGGTGCAGACATAAGTTTCTGGATGACCTCGCCCTGAGCTTCAGCATCTCCGAGCCTTACGACCTCGAATACACTTGAGTGCTGTACTCGCGTGAAGCTATTGAAAAGCTCAGCTCGCTTTGTTCTTGCGGTGCGCGCCGCAACTGCGGAACTGGAAAGCGGAATCACACCCATCGTTCTCAATTCAGCAGGGTGGAGAAATCTCAGAAGACTACCAGCAACTTCGAGCAGGGCGACTTCGGTCTTTTTGACTCCAAATGTCTTGGCAACAGCAGAGCAGATCGCTTCTGGGCCGCAGTCGTCTGCCTCTAGCATGGCAAGCTGTTCGAGTTCGTCCATCTTCCCTCTATCAAAACTCCTGGTAACTCGGTGGCTCTCCCTGGCACTGAGCCACCCCTGCAATGCGGGAGACCTCGGCGGCGCCCGGGTCAGCTTCTAGCTTGGAGAGTTCCCCCCAGAAATCGCGAAGGGGGAATCACGCAATCTTATAACTCTGACAAAGCTGCCTATCATCTTGAAATCTCGAAAATGAATCCTTCCTCAAAATGAACCCTTCGACGGCAAAACACTTTCAGGAACATGCGGCCGGCAATTTTGTTTTGTCAGGCGAATTGCTGGCGAGTCAACGTGAGCACAAATTCATTCTGTAACAACTGACATCCTTGGCAGGTGGGAACCCGTGGGGAGAATATCGTGGGTACTTTCGCCTTCAACCCAGAGGGGTTCGCCGAGGAGGCCACACAACTCTCCTTCCGGGTCGCCGGGATGCTGGGTCTCTTCCTGCGCGAACGTTCAGACTATTCGGCAGGGCGAATCTGCTCGATACAGGATTTTCTGTAGTGCGGGGTGGATGTTTCCGTACGTGGTCCTGATGTACTTCCGGTCATTGTCACCGCCGCAGTTCCCGTTGATATTCGTGTTTGGATGGATGGCGTCGTCTGCAGCTAATCTGGATACTGAAACTAGCCTGCTCGAAGTGCTCGACCGAGTGTTAGACAAAGGCATTGTGATGGATGCACGGCTACGCTTCTCACTCGTAGGTGTCAGTCTGGTGGAGATCGAAGCACCAGTTGTGGTTGCATCCATTGAAACCTATCTCGCATGCCAACGCACTGAGCTGATAGATGCTCGTCGTGCCGCTGCACCGGGTTTAACCCTGCATCGAGAGACATAAATCCCGATTCAATACCTTTTGGACCCCAAGGGGAGAACAAAGTGGATAACGTTACGCTGATTCGTGTAGTCGCAGGACTGCTAGCAATCGTGGTTTTCGTGATCCTCGTTTTCAGGCTCAAGAAGAAGGCTCCGAAATAGCGCCCTTCTCTGCCAGAGCTGCCATGGGAGCTTCAGAGTGAATCGCAGGGTCAGGCGATGTTGGCGAAGCTGAAGTGATTCCCCGGCTAAGTGCCGCCTCTCCGGCTTCAAGGACAGGCGATGGACTCGCGACGAGATTTCGAGGAGCAGGTGTCTAAGTGCGTTCTGCGCGGCCTGCAACAGCCCGCGGACTGGCAGTTCTAGCAGGAACTGTCCTGAAAATTCCGTACTACTCTACGCAGGAGAGCTCGCTCTCTGGGTTGAGGGTTGGTTCTTTGCGTCGCAACTTCAATCCAAGGTCAGCAATATGAGCACAACGACTGTCGTAAACACTGAATCCCCGGTGACGGTGTCCGCATGGGCGCAGTATCCGTCGCTTTACGAGATCAACACCTGGGTGTGGCTGAGTGATCTGAGCCGGAAATATGGAAGCACGGTGGACTTGTCGTCTGTCCCGTCGGCAGAATGGGACATCATTGCCGGCTATGGCTTCGACGCGGTTTGGTTCATGGGAGTCTGGGAACGAAGTCCTGCCGGCATTTCGATTGCGAACCGGAACGATGACCTTCTTCACGATTTCTTGAGAGCTCTGCCCGACTTTCATACCGAAGACAACGTGGGATCGCCCTACTGTGTACGTCGATACGTAGTCGATGACCATTTGGGAGGCCCCGAAGGTCTCGCCAGCGCACGGCGGGCTCTCGCGAAACGCGGACTCAAGCTTGTTCTGGACTGGGTTCCGAACCACGTTGCTCCAGACCACCCCTGGGTCCGGAAGCACCCGGAATATTTCATTCGCGGGACTAGCGAGGACGTACGGAACGACCCGACGTCCTACGTGGAGGTGGGTGGAGAAGTGTTTGCCCGGGGCCGCGACCCGTACTTCCCGGCCTGGCCTGACGTCCTGCAGTTGAACGCTTTTGCGCCAGGGCTACGGCAAGGGGCGATCGAAGTGCTATCCGACATTGCGAAACAGAGTGACGGTGTACGTTGTGACATGGCAATGCTCTTTCTGAATTCCATCTTTGAGCGCACCTGGGGCGACCGCGCGGGGACAAGACCCGCAACCGAGTACTGGACCGATGTAATCTCCAGCATCAAGCAGAGATTTGCGAATTTCTTATTTCTCGCCGAGGCTTATTGGGATCTGGAATGGCAGCTGCAGCAAGAGGGATTTGATTTCTGCTACGACAAAAGGCTTTACGATCGCATTGAGCACGCGAGCGCAGAGAGCATCCGTCCTCATCTCGGTGCTGACCTGACATACCAAGGAAGATTGCTCCGGTTCATAGAGAATCACGACGAGCCGCGGGCTGCGAACATATTTTCCCCGGCTAAGGAGCGGGCGGCTGCGCTTACCGCAGCCACCCTTCCCGGAATGAGGCTTTTTCATGAAGGGCAGTTTGAAGGGCGCAAGGTAAAGCTTCCAGTATTCCTGGGCAGACGCCCCGATGAGGCTAGGGATGGGAGCCTGCATGAGTTTTATGACAGGATTCTCGAGGTGATCGATCATCCGGTTTTTCGGAGCGGCCAGTGGAAACTGTGCGAGTGCAGGGGATGGCCGGACAATGCGAGCTATGAAAATCTGCTGGCCTGGAGCTGGCTGAAGGGTGACGAGCGCTATTTGATAGCCATTAACTTAAGCGAATCTCCCCTCCAGGCCACGGTGCGTCTACCCTGGGCCGACATTGGCGGAGCCAGATGGAACTTGGTGGATCGGTTATCCGGGGCAACCTACCAGCGGGACGGAGATGAAATCTTGTTGGGGGGACTCTATGTCGAACTCGGTCCTTGGAACTCCCACGTATTGGAATGGGCCAGGCCGAATCCGGCTCATTGAGTCTCGAACCGGCGCGAGCATGGCCGGTCTAGAATAAAGGCACCAGCAAGAGGAGGCGGTATGCGCTCTTGCCTGATTCAATCCGTTCGGCCTATCCCCTGGCTCCGCATCGGCTTCGTGGCTGCCTTGAGCTTGGTGTTATCTGGTTGGACTTGCACCGCCATCATCGGTTTCAACAGCTGTCTCGGGGTGCCGGTCACACCTCAGATCACACTGCTTTCCCCAAGCGCCATACCCGCTAGCGCGAATTCAGATCTGCTGGTGGTGAAAGGGAACGGTTTTGTTCCTCAGTCTCAGATTCTCTGGAATGGGAATGCGCTCGCGACCACGTTCATCGATTCGCAACACCTTCAGGCCACCATCACGCAGCAGACTTTCACCCAGTTTGGCGGCGCGCTCGGCAGTAACGTGCGGATATCTGTAAATACTCCGATGAACGGTGCTGTCTTGGGATGCCCGATTCCAGGAGCTTCTTCCACGTTGTTCTTGGTTATCAATTGAGAGTGACGCCTTCCTCACGAAACCCTTGCCAACGGTGTCCGCAAACTAGGAAGATGTCTTGTGCGACAGAATCCGCAGGCACAGAGCTGCCGCCGACATTGTCCCTAGCATTGAGGCCGGCCCAATCCCTTTGAAATCGCCTACGCGGAGATGCGAGATGACCGCGCCTGCAAAGTAGATTACGAGCCCCACACCTGCAGCTGCTCCCAGCAACGGCCACCAGATCCCCAGGACCAAGCCCACTGCTCCTAGAAATTCGCAAGCTGCCAAGGCAGCGAAATATTTCATCGGCACCCCTACCGTGTCGTGGATCACCTTGACAATATGCGGATCGTTGCGAAGCTTGCCCACAGCGGAGAACAGCACCAACGCGGCGAGCAGGATGGTGACCACCAGGTATGCGATTCCCATGAATCTCCTCCTCGGTTGTTCCGCAATAGGATACGGCAGCGTTGTAGTTGCGGCAGTGTTCCAACAACCGCTTGGAGCCCCTATTGCCTTTGGTTGTCGGAACCGACGCTATGATGAGTGCGGCACGATTTGTGAGACGGAGGGAAACCGATGGGGAATGGATACAGTCTGCTTGGATTTATCGTGATCATAATCGTCTACGCTGGAATTGGGCTCTTGGCGGCTGCGGGCACGATCTCGAGTGTCCGGAAATTCCTTGGCGTGAAGGCAGAACAGATCTTTTACGCGTTGTTCCTCCTGTTCTTCGCCTCGTTCTATCTGGCTTTCACAGCCTATTTCGGAGTCGAGACGGCATGGCGTCTGGAAACGGCTGCGGTCGCCGGGTTTTTCGCAATCGGGTTGCTGGGCCTGCGTCTCCCCTTGGCGTTGATTGTCGGATATTCTCTGCACGGAATCTGGGACCTGCTGCATGAACTTTATGCGCACGGAGCCTTCACCGGGTTTGCGGCCGGCCACTTGACGGCCATCCCGCTTGCCTACGGAACCTTTTGTGCAGTTTTCGACTTTTCCCTGGCGGCGTATTTCTGGACGCGACGCACAGCCTGGAGCGAGACGCCGGCCAGGCCTCAATGAGACCTGGTGGAAATCGAACTCAATGGCGCGGACAACGGGGAATCTGTGGATCTTTCTAGGCAGCAGGTCAGCCGGGCCCTTCGCTACGATTCGATGCCAAGGTGTTGTTCGCTTGCCAAGACCGCCAACTCCAAGCGGCTGGACACGCCGAGCTTCCCGTAAATGTTGCTGAGATGGCGCTTCACGGTCTCCTCGCTGATGGCGAGCTGGCCGGCAATCTCGCGGTTGCTGCTGCCTTTTTTGATTGCAGAAATGATCTCAACTTCGCGCGAGGTCAAGCCAAAGCCACTGGTGCTTTGCCCCGGTTTTGCCCAGGAAGATACCGGCTCGCTGCCCACCCAGAACTGGCCTTCATGGACCGACCGAATGCTTTTCAGGAGCATCTCTGGAGGGGATGCTTTCAAAACAATGCCACGCGCTCCGAGCTGCAAAGCGCTGGTGACGGCAAACGGCTGAATGGCGGCGGTCAGCAGAATGGTTCGTACGGGCATTTCCTGACGCGAGAGTTCGCGCAGAACTTCCATCCCGGGCACGCGCGGCATGGCCAGATCGAGGAGCAGAACGTCAGGTTTCATCGACTGCGCTAACGAGATTGCCTCCTTTCCATCCGAGGCTTCTCCGATCACTTGAAAGTCGGGCTGGGTGGCGAGCAAACGGCGCAGACCATCACGAAAAATCGCATGGTCGTCGGCAATGATGAGACGTATTTGTTGGTTTTCCATATGTTTTTTTTTAGGCAATGCTGGCGCGTGCAAAATCAGGAATCTTAATTTCCAGGCGCGCGCCATGTCCAGCTTTGGAAACAATTGTTAGCTCCCCATCCAAGGCACGAACGCGCTGCTGGATGACTAGGGGCCCGCGCCGATTCTCCTCGAGCTGCGCTTGCGTAAAGCGGCCGCTGAATTCAAAGCCGCGCCCGTCATCTTCAACGATCAGCATCCAGCCGCCATGCTGACGGGTAAGCCGTACCAGGGCATGCTGCGCACCGCTGTGACGGCGCACATTAGCCAGCGCCTCGCGCACAATTCCTGCAATCTCGCGGCAGGTTGCGGGCGGCAAACTTACTTCCGGGGAATCGCAGACGAACTGCGCGCCAATTCCGGTGTCTTGCCGGTATCGCGTGACCATCCCGGAAAGAAACTCGACCAGGTGGCGGGGATCGAATTCGATTGGCTCCAGTTGATGGATGAGATCTCGTACATTCGCCGCTTCGTTCTGCACCAGCTGTTGGACTTCGATCAGTTCCTGCTCGCGCTCGTCCGCCGAGCTGGTCGCCCGAGTGCGCAAAGCGTAAAGCCGGAACGCAATCGCATGCAGCGACTGTACGACCCCGTCGTGCAACTCACGGGAGACACGCGCCCGCTCGACCGCAGCCGCCCGCGATCGCAAGCGGCGCAGCAGGTACACGTTGTAGACGGAAGGCGCGACCAGGTTCGCCAGATCCTGAAGAAATCGCAGCTGCGTTTCCGGCCGCCCACCCAGCCGAGGCTCAAACAGCAGGAGCCTTGCAGAGACGTCGGGAGCAGCAGAAATCGCGCAGGCGAGCAATACCCGGAAAGGGTGCTCGGCAACAAACCGCGCCGCCAAATAGCATTGTTGCCCGCTTGTGCGCGACCCGTTTTTGTCCAGGGTCATAAAACTCGTGAGGCTCCGGTCACGCCACGCCGCACCGGCAGAATCCTCCCCCATGACGCACAGATACTCCTGTTGTTCCGATTCGTCGAGCTGGCGCCAGGTCAAAACCGCGCCCTCATCCCGCAGTTCCGCGCGCCACAACATGACCAGTTGGGCTTGGGATTCTCGCGTGATCACCAGTAACTCGTGTGCACCGAAGAGCTTCAACATCTCCTGCATGACGATCTGAATCGTACCCCTCATGCCAGCCTCGACCCGTACCTTTGCAGAAAGGCTGGAGATGCTGAACGCTTCGGCAGCGCCCCGCTTTTCGGCTTCAGCGATGTAGCCGATGAGAAAGGCAAAAATCAGGAGATAAACTGTTCCAAGCACGAAACTGCTGGCCGAGGGTTCTCCCAGGAACTGCAGCCAAGGGATGCGCGACAGAGCGACCACATCGACCGCCGTCTCGGCGACCAGCGCGACCGTGGTCAGAGCGGTTTCGCGCATTCCCCAACGCAAGGCAGCAGACAGCAAAGCAAAAATAAAAAACAGAAAAAATGGCCCGCCAGTACCGGTGGCAAAAACGCCGATTATGGCCGGCCACAGGACATCGATCGCATGCACCAGGAAAGCCGTGCGGAAAGAAACTTGCTGACGCGGCCAGAACAGCACCACCAATGCCAGCGCATGCGCGGAATAAACCAGGGTCAAGGCGAGTGCCCAGTGAAAGGGAAAAGCCTCTTCCGGTCTGAGGCGCAATAGAAAGAGAGAACTCAGCGCCAGAACCAAGCGCACGAAGGCAAGCACGCGTTCTGTTTCGATCAGTCCACTACGGCTTTTTGGAAGGGCAAGCCTGCGACTGACGAGGTCCAACACTGAAGGAACCGGCCGCATTGTTGAGGATTATAGACGACACCTGATTTTGCCCCCATGGGTTATACAACGCGCTGAAATACGCGGGTTTTGACGCTCCCGGCACTACTACATCCAAAGTTGTAGCGGGCTTGCAACTTTTGCGGAATTGACCGCGCCGGGGGAGCCCGATTAGCGTGAAGTTTCGCGCCTTGGGGGGCGCGAAGCAAGACGCTCCGTTAGCGCAGCTCTTCGTCAGCCGTCATCTTGGGTCAGCTTTTGGTCTCCGGGCTGACCCCATTTTTTGCGGGAAGAAAGCGCTTCTGGAGACTTTGTCGGGCGAACTTCGCCGGCCGACCGTCCGTTTGCAAGGGGCTAAGGATTCGCGCAACCCATTGCGCAAAGGCCGGCTCATGTCGTGCTCCTCCGGGCCGGCCTTTTTTTACCACCACTGACCGATTACGCCACTTTTCTTCCCCGAATAAAGGCACCCCCGCCGCTCAAGGTAGGCAGTTTCGATCGGGTGGGGGCGGCAAACCAGCTACATGGTTTTCTGTAAAGCATGGATAAGAAGCTGTGAATAAGCTGTTTATCCTGTGGAAAGATCTATAAGCCCTGGACGCTCCGCTCGAGGATTGCGGGAATCACTTCCGGATCCGTTCCCGGCGGGAAACTGATCGGGGCACCCATCTTGACCGAGATCTGATACGGACGTGCAACGCGCTTGTGGGCTTGCTTGACCTCGAACAAGCCGTCAATGCGCATCGGTAGCACCGGAATCCCCAAGTTCTGGGCAAGTAATCCGATGCCAGAGCGAAATGGATTCATGTGGCCATCGGTGGTATGGCGTCCCTCCGGAAACACCAGGATGCTGTAGCCACGGTCGACGGATTGGCCGGCAAAACGAAAGCTGTCGCGAAACCCAGCCTGGCGCGGAAGTGGAAACAAGTTCAGCAGCATCACCCCGAAAAACCACGCGGTGCGGTCGAAAACGCGTAAGAAGAGGTTGCGATCGGCGGGCGGTTGGCGCAGCGCCTGAAGCGCTTCACCCCCGGCGGCGGTTGCAAGTTTGTGCCGGATGCGGAATGGCAGTGCGGTTTCGACCAAGCCCACATCGACATCGTCGATGTGGTTGCAGACGACAAGCAGGGGGCCGTTTACCCCCCGCAGATTCTCTCTTCCCACAATTCGCGGCCAGCCCAGAACGAACACGGCAGGACGAAGCAGCAGGTAGTGCACGGCAAACCGGATCCAGGTGGACGGCCAGCTCTGGGTCCAGGCAGGATAGTTGTAGCTGGCCTTTTCCTTCGCCTCGCCCTTCAGCATGCGGTCAAGGTCCGCGATCGTGTTGATCGCGGAAAACCGGGTTTCGCTCAGATCAAGCTGATATTTCTCTTCGAGCGCTCCGAGCAGCTCGACGCGTTCGAGTGAGGTTAGGTTCAAATCGGCGTTTTGATCTAACGAGGAGCCGACCGAGCGCTTCGTAATGGCCGAGAGGAAATCTGAAATCGTGTTGTGGTGACCGGCGGCGGGTGCTTGGGAAAATCCGAGCATTTGCCGCACGGTTTCCGCGATCTCGGCGCGGCGCGGCTTCAACGTGGACGTGCGAGGAAAGTCCTCGTCCGGCCAGACTACATATCGCAAGACCCGCTGGTACTCGGCGAGACTTTTGTTGGCGTTATCGATCACGCTGTCCGCATCGGCCTCCCCGCCTCGGAGAATCAGCCCGGCCGCAGGTTCCGCATTCTCGCCGATCGCAAGCGGCACCACCACGCAATCTTTAACCTGCGGTTGGCGCTTGATCGCATTCTCCACATCCTCCGGATAGACGTTCATGCCGGCCGAGGTCACGATCACGTCCTTCTTGCGGCCTTTAAAGTAGAGATTGCCTTCTCGATCGAGCTCGCCAATGTCGCCGGTGTGATACCAGCCTTGTGCGGATGAAACCGGTTGCAATTCGCCGGCATTCCAGTATCCCGAGGCGACTCCGCTACCGCGCACCAAGATCTCGCCATCCGGTGCCAGCTTGACTTCACGACCGGCCAGGACCTTGCCAATCGATCCTTTGCCGGTCTTGAAGGGATGATTGACGCTGATCAGCGAAGTCGTTTCCGTCAGTCCGTAGCCTTGAACCACCGCATATCCAACCCGGCGCCAAAACTCTTCCGTGTCGACGTCTAGCGCGGCGCCTCCGGAGATGAAGGCCCAGAACTTCCATCCCAATCGCCGATGAACACCTCGGAAGATCCACCATCGGAGCAGGAAGTGCTTCCCCTCGGCGGCGCGGAGCTTTTCCCGGAAGTCTTGAATGCTCTCTTCCGACTCCACATCGCGCTCGATCTTTTCTTTGAGCGATTGCGCCATTCGCGGCACAGCGACCAGGACAGAAATTCGCTCGCGCTTGATTGTGTGCAGGACCTCAGCCGGCTTCAGCGTGTCCTGGAAGAAAACAGTGCCGCGCAGCAATGAAGGCAAGAACATTCCCAGAAACTGGCCGAAAACGTGGCTCAAGGGAAGCAGGTTGAGAAATCGGATTGGGTGGACCAGTGGCTCGTACTTCAGATAGGGAGCGATCTGCGCTTCGAGCGGCTCAACATTCGCGAGGACGTTTCCGTGGGTAAGAACCACTCCTTTCGGATCGCCGGTTGTGCCCGAAGTGAAGACGATCTCGAGAGGGTCTTCCAGGGTGACTGGCTCGGCTGGGGAGGCCGGCCTCACGCGTGGCTTCAAGACATCGAATAGCAGGAATGGCTGGTCCGCCGGTGCATGCTGAGGCGAGCACACGAGCAGCTTGGGCTCGACATGTTGGGAAACGCGAAGGGCAAAATCGGTCGTTGCCGAGTCATCCATTGGAACGGCGATCACGCCGCGATATGCGCAACCGAAAAATGCCGCCACCCAGGCCGCTGAGTTCGGGCCCCAGAGCATTACTCGCTCGCCTTTGCGGATTCCCCTGGACTCAAGTTCCGCGGCGAAGCCATATGCCATCCTTGCCAGGTCGCGATAGCTGTGCCGGATGATGCGGTATCCCTGGCGCTCGGCATAGGCCGCGTCTTCTCCGAGAGATTCGAACCGCGCCAGATATTCGGCCAACCTAGGCACCATGCGGATAAAGCCTAACCTATTGGGCTGCTATCGATTAAGAAGGATTGTACCGTCGACTGCGCCCCCCTTGCGCTAGCCGACGGAATTTGCATAAAATGCCGGCGTTCTCAGCTTAGCGTCCGTTCACAGTTCACAATCTGGCCGACAGGTTTATCTCATTTTCGCGGGTTCCCGCATGTCGGAGGATCTTAGATGAGTTACGTAGCCTGGAAAATCTTGCGGAAGCTACCCCGGCCGCTGGTTCTTGTGATCATGATCTTCGTGTTGGCCGCGGCAGCAAAGGCCTAGGCCATGGAATCCTTTCCTAGCATCGAATCCTTGAAAAGCACGCGAGGCAGGTCAAGGCTTCGTTTTCCAGAGGATTCGATCCGCGAGGGATTCTCTTCACCCACTCGTACACTCCCCTTCGGTAATCCTTAGTAACCATACGATTCTGAGTGCCCAGCCGTACAATCAGGCTTGTCCGAGTGGCCGTCCGAGAACTCGGCAGTCGGACCAGGACTGGTTTGACTCCCTCCGGGGAAAGCACGCTGCTGGAGTCGGCAATCTTATGGCGTTTGGTTTCGGGTTCAACAAACAGAAGGTGCTCAGCGCGGCAGAGAAGTGCGTCCAACAGGGCAAGCTTCAGAACGCGATCACCGAGT
>Ga0157378_10000154_pt1 | contig 64986 bp, 79 predicted proteins | sample M65metaG_FD_115309 | JGI IMG/M metagenome (GOLD analysis project Ga0157378, IMG submission 115309) | Miscanthus rhizosphere microbial communities from Kellogg Biological Station, Michigan, USA - M6-5 metaG | ecosystem: Host-associated > Plants > Roots > Rhizosphere > Soil | place: USA: Michigan... | reverse complement strand
TCCAATCTGTTCGTGGTTGGGTGCGAATTAGGGATTTGCGGGCCGCATGAAAAGTCCGCGTGATGAATTGTGAGTCGTTTTTGCCACCAGCTGTGTCGGCGAGGCGTCAGAAGTCGGACGCAGAGAGTGACTTAGTCGCGACAATTCCTGGCGCGATCGCGGGCCTTGGCGGTGCTCCAGGAGCGCCCCCAATCGCCACGCGTTGCATTCCACTACCCTATTCGGACGGTCACCCGCCGCAGAAGACCGATCCAGTTTGGTCTGACCTAGCTCCGCAGGTCGGGCGGAATGGCCTCGTTGGCGATCATGGCGGCGACCTCGTCGAGGCTCATGATCTTTTGGTGCTCGTCGCTGCCAAGCCGCCGTAGAGCGACTGTACCCTCGTCGGCTTCGCGCTTGCCGACCACCAGCAGCAGCGGGACCTTGGCCAGGCTGTGTTCGCGCACCTTGTAGTTGATCTTCTCGTTGCGGAGGTCGGTCTGGACCCGAATTCCGGCCGCGGCGAGCTTCGCGGTGACTTGCTGAGCGTAATCGTCCGCATCGGACACGATCGTCGCGACGACCGCCTGCACCGGCGCCAGCCACAGCGGAAACTTGCCGGCATAATGCTCGATCAGCATGCCAATGAAGCGCTCGTAAGATCCGAAGATGGCGCGGTGGAACATCATCGGGCGATGCTTCTGTCCGTCCTCGCCGACGAAGGTCGCATCGAGCCGTTCGGGTAGTACTCGGTCGGACTGGAGCGTGCCAACCTGCCAGGTTCGGCCGATCGCATCCTTGAGATGCCATTCGAGCTTGGGCGCATAGAAGGCGCCTTCGCCTGGCAGCTCCTCCCAGCCGAACTCCTCGTTCGCCATTCCGGCCGCGACGACCGCCTGACGCAGCTCTTCCTCGGCCTTATCCCAATCCTCGTCGCTGCCGAAGCGCTTGTCGGGGCGAAGCGCGAGCTTCACCGAGTAATCGGCGAACCCGAGGTCCCTGTAGACGCGGTCGGCTAGCTCGCAGAAGGCGCGAGCTTCCGCGACGATCTGGTCCTCGCGGCAGAAGATGTGGGCATCGTCCTGGGTGAACTGGCGGACGCGCATCAGCCCGTGGAGCGCGCCATGCGGCTCGTTCCGGTGGCAGCTGCCATTCTCGTAGAAACGGATCGGCAGCTCGCGGTAGCTGGTGATGCCCTGCTTGAAGACCAGGATGTGGCCAGGGCAGTTCATCGGCTTCAGCGCCATCAAATCGGCTTCGCCCGACAGGATCGGCCGATCGTCCTCTTCTCCGTCTTCGGGGGCGTGCGGGATTTCGTCCGGCACCACGAACATGTTCTCGCGATATTTGCCCCAGTGGCCACTCTTCTCCCACTGGCGCGCGTCCATCAGCTGCGGAGTCTTGATTTCGAGATAGCCGGCCTCGTCGATCCGCCGCCGCATGTAGGCTTCGAGCGCGCGGTAAATGATGAAGCCGTTGGGGTGCCAGAAGACACTTCCGTGCGCCTCGGCCTGGAGGTGGAACAGGTCCATCTCCTGCCCGATCTTGCGGTGATCGCGCTTCTGCGCCTCCTCCAGCCGGATGAGATATTCGTCGAGCTGCTTCTTGTTGAGCCACGCTGTCCCGTAGATGCGCGAGAGCATCGGGTTCTTGGGGTCGCCGCGCCAATAGGCGCCGGAGACGCGTGTTAGCTTGAACGCGTTCGGGTCGAGTTTGCCGGTCGAGGCAAGGTGCGGCCCGCGGCAGAGATCGATCCAGTCGGCTTCGCCATGCCCCGTCTTGTACATGGTGATTGGCTCGCCCTCCGGCAGCTCCATTACCCACTCGGCCTTGAAGGCCTCGCCATGGTCGATGAAGAACTGGCGAACGCGGGCGCGGTCCCACACCTCGCGCACAAGCGGCTTGTCGGCCGCGATGATGCGCCTCATCTCTTCCTCGATCGCCGGCAGTTCTTCCTCGGTGAAGGGGCCATGCTCGGCGGTCGGGGCGAAGTCGTAATAGAAGCCGTCATCGGTCGCCGGGCCGAAGGTGATCTGGGTTCCGGGAAACAGGTTCTGCACCGCTTCGGCGAGGATGTGCGCGAAGTCGTGGCGCACCAGCTCAAGCGCGTCCTTTTCATCGCGCGACGTGATCAAGGCGAGGCTAGAGTCGCCCTCGAACGGGCGCATGATGTCGCGCACTTCGCCGTCGATCTTGGCGGCGAGCGCGGCCTTGGCGAGTCCCGGCCCGATGGCCGCCGCCACGTCCGCCGGGGTCGAACCCTCGGGCATTTCCTTCACCGAGCCGTCGGGAAGCGCGATCTTGAACATCTTGGTCATTGCACCGCAGCATGTAGCGAGGGGCACGTCGAGCCTCAACCGCGGCCCTCGACGCCGCTGTACCCCTTGCCAAGCGGCTGTTTCCATTGCAGCTTCCACGCGCTCGGTGAGTGGGGGATTAGTAAATGGATGCAATAACATCGGCGCCCGCCGATGACCGCCGCGCAATCGAGTTCAGTGGCTCATTGAAAGAGTTCCTGCCGATCGCAATCAGCAACTTCGCGCTGACCGTCGTCACATTGTTCATCTACCGGTCCTGGGCGAAGGCCCGCGAGAGGCGGTACCTGTGGAGCCGGACGCGCTTCATCGACGACCAGCTTCAATGGACGGGAACGGGCATGGAGATGTTCATCGGGTTCATTGTCGTGTCGCTGCTGCTGGGCACCGTCTATCTCGCGATAAGCTTTGGCCTGCCGGCTCTGGCGGCGCGCTTCGGCACCGGCATATTCGCCATTCTCATCCCGATTTATTTCGCTGGCTTCTACCTGTACGGCCTCGCCCGTTTCCGGGCTCTTCGATATCGCCTTTCGCGAACCTGGTGGCGCGGTATCCGCGGCGGCAGTGATGACGGAGGATGGCGCTACGGCTTCAAGGCGATCGGATACTATCTTGCGAGCTTCCTGATTGCCGGACTGCTTTATCCGTGGGCTCAGGCAAAGCTCTGGAACGAGCGCTGGAACAAGATGTCATTCGGCGATTATCCGTTCGAGGCCACGATGACCTCCGACGATACGCGTGGCGCGTACTTTGCTCTTTGGGGTACCTTCGTGGCCGGATCGCTCGTCCTGGGCGCCGTGGCAGGATCTCTGGACGCGAGCGCAGGCGCTACCGAGGCTCATCCGCTTCTGATGATCTGCTTCTACGTGGCGGTCGGGTTGGTCTATCTGAACTTCTTGGCTGCTTATTATCGAGCAGCAGTCGAATGGACCCGCATCGGCGACATTGAATTCCGCTTCACTGCGGATTGGGGCGATTGGTTCAAATTCTATGCGAAGACCGTTGGCCTGGCGATCATCACGCTCGGACTCGCGATGATCGTGTTCAATTTCCGCAAGTGGCAGTTCATCACGTCACATCTCGAGGCATACGGAACGATCGACGTCGATACCCTGACGCAGTCGCGGACCAAAGCACCCCGAGAGGCCGAAGGGTTCCTCGACGCCCTCGATATTGGCGCCTTCTAGGCTTTGGCCCAGGCAGGATCTCTCTTCGATGGGTCGAGTGCGCGTGCGCACTCGGCCCAAGTCGAAGCCACTTCTCTGGAACTGAGGATCGCTCTTGATGACGGCCGATGCGAAAGGGTGCCCGCAGGCAAGCTTCGCCTTCTCAGCGAGGACGATCAACAGGTCCGGCTTATCAGGACCGATATTGAAGGCTGGTCGCTGAGGCTCGACAAGCCGCTTACGGACGAGATCGCGGCGGCTCTGCCAAAGACGGAACGCTATGGCCGGTTGATCGACAAGGTTGGACTGGTTCCGGCGCTGGGCGTTCTTGCCGCCCTGACGATTTCGGTGATCGCAATCGGCTACATTGCCCCGCACTGGATCGCCCCGCACGTACCGATGAGTTGGGAACGGCGGTTCGGTGGAGCGATGTTCGGCGACTTTGGCAAGATGCGCTGCCGCAGTCCCAAGGGGCAGAAGGCACTGGAGACCTTGGTCGAACGCGTCGCCCCGGGCGCCACTAAAGGCAAAAACGGCGTGAAAGTGGCTGCGCTCGATGTGCCTGTCTTCAATGCCGCCGCGCTTCCCGGCGGCTATATTGTCGTGTTCGAGCCGGCGATCCGGGATTCGAGTCCCGACGCTCTCGCCGGAATCATGGCGCACGAAATCGCCCATGTCCGGCGCCGTCATGTCACCGAAGCGCTCATCCGGGAGATGGGGATCGGCGCGCTCATCCGGATGTTCGCCGGCAACGTCGGCGGCAATGCCGAGCAGATCCTGGCGCTCAGCTACACGCGCGACAATGAGGCCCAGGCGGACTCGGACGCAATCGTCATGCTGAAGCGCGCCGGCATTTCGCCGCAGCCGATCGCGGAACTGTTCACGAAATTGTCGAAGGAGGAGGGCGGCGCTCCTGGCACAGAATTTCTCCAGAGCCACCCGCTGACCGGCAGACGTGCGCAGAAATTCTCCGCGAGCTTCGATCCCAAGGCGCAATACGGCCCCGCACTGAGCCCGACAGAAGCCCGCGATCTGCTCAACATCTGCAAGACGGACTCGAAGAAGTAAAGGTGACTTGACTATCGACAGCGACTCGATGTAAAGCTTGCTTGTCTATAAGACAATGGAGCTTGACATGGCTTACTCTGATTTCACCCCTGCCCAGCGCGCACACACCAAGCGCATCATGTGGCTTCTGCTGGCTTATGTGATCGTCCTTCCACCGCTGGTCTGGGTGCGCGCGAATACGGCGGTCGCGGGCTACATTCCGGCGCTGATGGCCATCGTCGCCTCGATCCCGGTGCTCGGCATTTTCGCGAGCTGGGGCCGCTACGTGTCGGACGAGCGTGACGAATATCACCAGGCGCTCGCCCTCAAGCGCATCGCCGTCGCAACCAACGCCACGATGGGCGCTGCAGTGGTCTGGGGCTTCCTTCAGGCGTTCGGCGCAATGCCGCTGGTCGAGGCTTACTGGATCCCGTTCGTCTGGGTCATCATCCAGGGCATGTTCGGGTGCATTGAGTATTTCACGCGCAAGAACGAGGAGGCGTAGCCGTGGAGAACCGCCTCCGGATGATGCGCGCCGAGCGCGGTTGGAGTCAGCAGGACCTTGCCGAACGGCTCGAAGTGTCGCGCCAGAGCGTCAACGCGATCGAGACGGGCAAGTACGATCCTTCCCTGCCGCTCGCTTTTCGCATTGCCGAATTGTTCGAGCGGACGATCGAGGACGTGTTCGTCTCGCCGTCGCGCCGCAGCTCGAAAGCGATCTGATCTAAGCCGCTGCTCCGGCGAGTGCTTCGTTGAGGATCTGCTCAGCACGAGCGAACAGCGCGGTATCGATGATCACTCCCGAAGCAGCGGCATTTTCGCGTACCTGCTCAGGGCGCGAGGCGCCGATGATCGCCGACGCCACGTTCGGCTCGCGCAGAATCCACGCCAGGGCAAATTGCGGCAGCGTCAGCCCCGCCTCGGTCGCGATCGGCTTCAACTTCTGAACCGCGCGGAGCACATCCGGCCGCAGCAGCCGGTCCATGAAGCCGCTCATCTCGTCACTCGTTGCCCGGCTACCCTCCGGCGGCGGCCGATCCGGATCATACTTCCCCGAAAGCACTCCCTGTCCCAGCGGTGACCAGACGATCTGCGAAATGCCATTCGCCGCGCAGAGCGGGATCACCTCGTCTTCGGGCTCGCGCCACAGCAATGAATATTGCGGCTGGCTCGAGACGAACTTGGCGACACCGGTCATGTCGACCGCGGCCTGGATGCGTTCGGCCGGCCATTCAGAGAAACCGATGTAGCGGGCTTTGCCGCTGTCGACGACGCGGGTCAGCGCCTCCATCGTCTCCTCGAGCGGTGTGTCCCAGTCGTAGCGGTGGCACTGGTAGAGATCGACGTAATGGGTCCTGAGGCGCCGCAGCGAATCCTCGATCTGCTTTTCTATCTGCGCGCGCGACAAGCCGCGGTCGGTGTCGCTCATCGGGAAATAGACTTTGGTCGCGAGCACGTAGGAGTCGCGCGTCCTGCCCTGCAGCGCCTCGCCGAGAAACGTCTCGGCGGCCCCACGTCCGTAGACATTGGCGGTGTCGATGAAGTTGATGCCCTGCTCGAACGATTCCTCAAGGCAAGCGCGAGCCTTGTCGGCTTCTACCCCGACGCCATAGGTCAACCACGACCCGAGCGAGATTTCCGAGACTTCGAGGTCGCTGGTGCCAAGCTTGCGATATTTCATCCGAGCATTCTCCTCCGCTAGAGCGCACGACTCATGGCACAGCCCGAAGTTCAATATATCGAAGTTGCCGGACGTTCGATTGCGTATCGCAATCGGCGGGGCGCTGGACCGACGCTGGTGTTCCTGCCCGGCTACCGGTCAGACATGGAGGGCAGCAAGGCGTTGGCGCTCGATGCCTGGGCCACGACGCGTGGACTGGCGCTGGTGCGCTTTGACTATTCGGGAACGGGATCGAGCCCTGGCGAATTCGCACACGGAACGCTCGACGCCTGGCTCGAGGAGGCGCTCGCGGTCATCGATCAGCTTACCGACGGGCCAATCGTGATCATCGGCTCATCCATGGGCGGGTGGATCGCGCTTCACCTGGCGCTCCTGCGACAGGACCGGGTGAAAGCATTGATCGGTATCGCAGCGGCGTCGGACTTCACCAAATGGGGATTTGCCGACGGCGACACTGCCGAGCGGCAGGGCCTGTCGCGCGCGTTTTGGGAGTCGGGGCAGGAGCTCCTGCTTCTCGACCATCCGATCGCAATCGATTGCCCGGTTCGCCTGCTCCACGGCGAGCTCGACCGGGACGTGCCGCTCGGTGTCGCGTTCCGGACGATGCAGGCGCTGCGTTCAGCGGATGTCCAGCTTGTGGTTCTCAAAGGCAGCGGTCACCGCCTGTCGGAGCCGCACGAGATCGATGCGATCCTGCGCACCGTCACTGATCTGCTGGAGCCGCAAATTTGATCGACCTGCTTATCGCTGCCGCCGTCGCGTCTGCTCCCCCAGCGCGTACTTGTCCCGACGTCGTCACGCCCGACGCTTTGATCTGCCGGGCGCTCCAGGCCAAGGCCAGCGGCGACGATGAGGCAGCCGCTCGCGGATTCGAGGAAGCCGCGCAAACGGCCGCCGACAAGGACCCCGGCAAGGCGCGGATGTGGGCGGCCGCTGGGAATATGTGGCTGGCTGCGGACCAGCCGGGCAAGGCGGCCCTCGACCTCGATCGCGCCCTGGCGCTGCCGGGCCTGGAAGCCGAGCAGCGCGGCGAAGCCCTGCTCGACCGCGCCCGAGCCGCCGAAGCGACGAACGATCTCAAGACCGCGCGGGCCAGGGCCAACGAGGCCGCGCCTACCGTCTCGGACGATCCCTTCTACTGGTATTTCTCGGCGGCGCTTGCGATCCGCGAGCAGGACCCGATGACCGCCCAATCCGCCATCGCCAAGGCGCTGGCGATGGCACCGTCGGACCCCGCCGTCCTGTTCGAGGCCGGCCACGTCGCGCATTTCACGGGAGATGATGACAAGGCACGGAGTTACTGGCTGAGCGCGGCGAGTGGCGACCCGAACGGCGCCGTCGGCAAGGCCGCGGCGAAAGCAGTAGAAATGCTCGGCGTCACCCCAACCGTAAAAACGGAAACGCAGCCGCCCAAGTGAGCGGCTGCGCCCCGGGAGACTTCGGCTTGCGTGCTTAGCCGAGGTCGTAGTCGATCGTCGTAACGACCCGGACCTTCTGGTACGGCGAGCTGCCGCCTGACGATCCGCAGTCTTCGCAATCGTCACCATCGCGAGCGCCGATCGAGAAATAGCCCTGGCTCGCGGTCTTGATGCGGCCGACCGACGTCCCGCTGTCACGCGCGAACTGGTCAGCGCTGCGTCGGGCATTTTGCGTCGCCTCGGCGATCATTTGGGGCTTCACGTCGTTGAGCTTGGTGAAGGTGAAGTTCACGCCGCTCGATGACATTTCCACTCCGTCGCGAAGTAGCTCGGCCTGCCGCGTATAGGCATCGCGCGCCCGCATCACGTCGGTGGTCCGAAGCTGGATCGAGCGGCTGACGGTGACCAGCCGCGGCCCAACCGGATTGCCCTTGTTGTCGGTCGGCTGCTCATGGCCGAGCGACACGTCGGTGTCGGTGACGTCGTCCGGCTTGAAGCCCGCGCGCCGGAAAGACGCCCGCACTGCCCGTGCCTGCTGGTCGACCGATTGCTGAACCGAGCCCAGTTCCGGCCCCCGGTGCGAGAAACTGACCGACCAGGTCGCAAGGTCGGCAGTGACGTCGCGTTCCGAAACGCCGCGAACCGTTACCGACCGGTGCTCCGCCATCTTGGACCGGCGAAGCCCGTCGCCGAGTGCGTACCCGCTCGTTGTGAGACCAACCGCAAAAATCGCTACCGCGCCCAAAAGGACGGCACGGCTGTCCTGCAGCTTCTGGATCATGGATTTGATACCCATGCGTTCGTCCGCGTAAACGAGCAGCCACCGGTCACGATCGCCGGTCACGGCTGCGACGAACCGTGTATTTATAGCGATGAATCGAGTACGATGAAATGAAATTCCTGCATTCGATGATCCGTGCCTCCGATCCCGAGGCCACTGTTGCATTTTTTCAACTGTTGGGACTGGAGGAACGGCGGCGCTTCGATGTGCCGCAGGGCAAGTTCACGCTCATCTTCCTTGGCGCTCCCGGAGACGATGGCGGCGAGGTGGAGCTGACTCATAATTGGGAGGAGGCCGATTATGGCGGCGGGCGCAACTTCGGCCACCTCGCCTACCAGGTCGACGACATTTACGAGACGTGCCAGCGGCTGATGGAAGGCGGCGTGACAATCAACCGGCCGCCGCGCGACGGGCACATGGCCTTTGTCCGGACGCCCGACAATATTTCGGTCGAACTGCTTCAGAAGGGCGACCGGCTTGAGCCCGCTGAGCCGTGGGCGTCGATGCCGAACACCGGTGAATGGTGAACTGGCCCGACCGTCGTTTCCTGGACCTCGTCGGGTGCGAGCATCCGATCATCCAGGCGCCGATGGCGGCAGCAGGTGGGGTCGAGCTCTGCATCGCGGCGATCGAGGGCGGGGCGCTAGGGTCGCTACCCTGTGCGCTACTGTCGCCGGATCAGGCCCGTGCCCAGGTGGCCGAAGTTCGCCGGCGGACGAAGGGGCGGCTCAACCTCAACTTCTTCTGTCACCACATGCCCGGCGACCCCGACGACGGCGCGTGGCGGGCTTTGCTCCAGCCCTATTACACCGAATTTGGGGTCGAGCCGGGCAATGGCGGCGCATTGCGGCTCCCATTCGATGCGGACATGTGCGCCGTCGTCGAAAAGGTGAAGCCGGAAGTCGTCAGCTTCCATTTCGGCTTGCCCGAGACGTCGCTGCTCAAACGCGTCAAAGCCTGCGGTGCAATCGTCTTCGGCAATGCCACGACCGTCGAGGAAGCGCGGTGGCTCGAAGGGCGAGGCGTCGATGGGATCATCGCCCAGGGCTTCGAAGCCGGTGGCCATACCGGCCGCTTTCTCGGCTCCGATCCGGCTGAAGCGATGGGCCTCGTCGCCTTGCTGCCGCAGGTCGTCGACTCAGTTTCGGTCCCGGTCATCGCCGCTGGCGGGATCGCCGACGGGCGCGGGATCGCCGCGGCCTTCATGCTGGGAGCGAGTGCGATCCAGCTCGGGACGGCTTTCCTGCATTCGCCCGAGACTCCGATAAGCGACGCGCATCGGGCGAAGCTTCGTGAGGGCCGAACCGTCTTCACCAACCTGATGACGGGGGGACTGGCGCGCGGGTTGCGCGGCCGCCTCATCGACGATCTCGGCCCAGTCCGGCCCGAAGCTCCGCCCTACCCTTACGCCAGCCCAGCGCTCGCAGCCGTCCGCGGCGCCGCCGAAAAACGCGGCGACTATGGCTTCGGACCGATGTGGGCCGGCCAGTCCGCACCGCTCGGCCAGCCGCTTCCGGCCGCCGAACTGACCCGCCAGCTCGCCGCCGACGCGCTGGCGATCCTCGGATCGCCGGCCTAGAGCATCACCATGGAGATCGTCGCGGTACCGGTTCTCACCGACAATTACGTCTGGCTGATCCACAATCCGGCGAGCGGCGAGACGGCGGCGGTCGATCCGTCAGTCGCGACGCCGGTGCTCGATGCTGTGGCTGCGAAGGGCTGGCGACTGACCCAGGTGCTCAACACGCACTGGCATCCGGACCACACCGGCGGGAACGAAGACATCCAGGCAGCCACCGGAGCCACCATCACCGCGCCGGCCGAAGCGAAGCGTGTGAGCAAGGTGGACTGCGTCGTCGCAGAGGGAGACCGCGTCACGGCCGCTGGAGCTGAAGCGGTGGTTTGGAACATTCCCGCCCATACCGCAGGCCACATCGCTTATTATTTCAAAGAAGAAGGGATGATCTTCGTCGGCGATACCATGTTCGCCATGGGCTGCGGACGGCTGTTCGAGGGCACGCCCGAGCAGATGTACGCGAACATGCAGCGCATCGCCGCTTTGCCCGAGAACGTCCGCATCTATTGCGGTCACGAATATACGCTCGCCAACGCGCGCTTCGCGGCGCACACCGATCCCACGAACGCTGCGATCACTGCGCGCTTGGAGGAAGTCGCGGCGCTGCGCGGCGCCGAAACGATTACCCTCCCGACGACGGTGGCCCAGGAACGTGAAACCAATCCTTTCGTTCGCGCCACTAACGAAGAAGAATTCGCCCGCCTCAGGTCCGCCAAAGACAGCTTCCGTTCATGAGCGTAAGCGCCAAACGCAAAGCGGATCAGGACATTTTTAGGAGGTCAACATGCGTGGCATCTTGCTCCTGGTAACCGGCTCCATGCTGGCGTCGTGCGCCAATGTGCCGCCGCTGCCCGAGCGCAGCGCCTCTAAGCAGCGCGAATATGAGCAATTGCTCGCCGGCAAGGTCGCCGGCCCGCCGCTCAGTTGCCTGCCGACCTATCGCCAGAACGACATGGTGGTGATCGACGAGCGCACCATCGCCTTCCGCGACGGCAGCCGCCGGGTTTACGTCAACAATATGCAGGGCGGCTGTCCGAATCTCGGCGGCGCCTACACGCTCGTCACCAAATCCTATGGCAGCGCGGAACTGTGCCGTGGTGACATCGGCCAGGTCGTGGACCTGCAGAGCCACTTCGCGGTCGGCAGCTGTGTGTTCGGCGACTTCATTCCGTATACGAAGACGGGCGCCTGACAGGATTGCAATCCGGTAGCGACCGGCTTTAATTTCTTCCGGACGTAACGACGGGGGAAGTTATGCGTCTCGTTTTGGCAGCGGCTGCGGCCCTGGTCCTGATAAGTGCTGCTCAATCATCCGGGCCACCGAGGACGCCGGAGGCCCAAGCGAAGCTCGACAAATATCTTGAAGGACGCGTCGCCGGCGAGGTGCGTAAATGCATCAAGACAGAGGCCGTTACCTATCCGATCGCGATCGACGACCGGACACTCCTCTTCCGCGACGGCCCGCGGATCTGGCGAAACGACCTCAAGGCCAGCCTGTTCTGCGGCAAAATCGGGAAGCAGGCATTCATCCATACCGAAAGCGCCGCCGGCCGCGTTTGCAACGGCGAGCAAATGGAATTTTCTGATGGCGGGATTGAGGGCGCCTGCGTGTTCGGCGATTTCGTCCTCTATCAGAAGGCGAAGTAGGGCCTTCTACTTGCGGTAGAGCGCATCGAGGCGCTTTCCGTAGACCTTGCCGATGACGTGACGGCGGATCTTCAGCGACGGTGTCATCTGCTCGTTCTCAATCGTGAACGGCTCATCGGCCAGGATGAAGCGGCGGACGCGCTCGATCACCGAGAGATCGGCGTTGACTCGGTCGACGGCATTTTCGAGCCGCTGGTGCAAATCGGGCAGCTTCGCGAACTCGGGATCAGAGACAAGCAAAGCGATGATGTGCGGGCGGCGGTCGCCATAGACCATTGCCTGCGCGATCTCGGGCTGAAGCGTCAGCATGCCTTCGATCCGCTGCGGCGAAATGTTGTCGCCCTTATCGTTGACGAGGATGTCCTTCTTACGGTCGGTGATCTTGATCCGACCCTTCTCGTCGAAATGGCCGACGTCGCCGGTCGCGAGCCAACCGTCCCGGAGCACCCGCGCGGTCTCTTCCTCGTTGCGCCAATAGCCGTGCATAACGAGCTCGCCGCGCACCATGATCTCACCATCGTCGGCGATCCGGACCTCGGTATTCTTGATCGGCGGCCCGACGGTATCGAGGCGAATTCCGGCGGCGGGGCGGTTGCAGGCGAGCACCGGCCCAGTCTCGGTCTGACCGTAGCCCTGCAGGAATGTGATACCCAATGATTCGAAGAACAGCCCGACTTCCGGGTTGAGTGGCGCGCCGCCCGACACCCAAGCCTTCTGGCGCTTGCCCATCTTGGCGCGAACCTTTTTGCGGAGGGTGAGCGAGAGGATGCCGTCCATCGGCAGGTTCCACGGCTGGAATTTCCCTGCCGCCTTGGCCGCGCCGATCTGAAGCGCTCGGTCCATGAGATATTTCGACAGGCCACCCTGGCCCTCGATCGACTTCATGATGCGGGCGCGGAGCATTTCGAACAGCCGTGGCACGACCACCATGATTGTCGGCTGCACTTCCTCGATGTTGGAGGCGAGTTTCTCGAGGCTCTCGGCGTAATAGATCTGCGCGCCGAGGGCGACGGGGAAGTGCTGCCCGCCAGTATGCTCATAGGCGTGGCTCGCCGGAAGGAAAGACAGGAACACTTCATCCTCCCAACCGAAGTCGGTCGAGATGACGTCGGTCGCGCCTTCGACATTGTGGAGCAACGAGCCGTGGTGCTGGCGAACGCCCCGCGGCGCACCGCCGGTGCCGCTGGTGTAAATCAGGCAGGCAAGGTCATCGCGGCCGACGCTTTGCAGGTCGCGTTTCAGCGCGTCGATGTCCGGCTCGCCTTTGACGAGGTCCGGCCAGCAATGGATATGAATATTCTCGGGCACCTGGGTGCGCCGCATCGCGTCGATGGCGATAAAGTGATGACAGTCCGACGAGGTCAGCACCGCTGGCGCGACATTGGTCGCGAGCTTTTGGTTGGAGACGATGACCGCTTTCGCGCCGCTATTTTCCAGGATGTGCGTATGATCGCGAACGGTGTTCGTCGTGTAGGTGGGGACGGTCACGCAGCCCGCGGCCATGATACCGAGGTCGGCGATCAGCCACTCCGGCCGGTTTTCGCTGACGAGGCAGACACGGTCGCCGCGTTCCAGCCCCATCTTCTTGAGTGACGCCGCCAGCGCCGCGACCTGCCGCGCCGCTTCCTTCCAGCTGGTCGGCCGCCATTCCTTGTCGCGCTTGGCCCACAGGAACGGCACGTCGCCCTTTTCCTCGGCGCGCGTCAGGAACATCGAAACGAGATTGTCGAATTGCTCGAGCTGACGAGCCATGCGTTCTCCCCTTGGCCGGGCTTCTTAGCGGAAACGATTGCGAGCGCCACTCGTCCTGCTAGTCGCCATGATCATGCGTTTCCTTAAGCCGCTCACCTGCGCCTTCGCCCTCGCCACCCTAAGCGCCTGCGCCACCGCTCCAGCGACGAGACCAGCGCAAACGGTCCAGGCAGGCGAGCCATTCGTCATCGCCGCCAATCCACTCGCGGCGCAGGCGGGGCTCAACGTGCTGAACAGAGGCGGAAGCGCGGTCGATGCCGCGATCGCGGTTCAGGCGATGCTTTCGCTGGTTGAGCCGCAAAGCTCCGGCGTCGGCGGCGGGGCGTTCCTGACTTATCTCGACGGTCGCACCGGCAAAATCACCGTCTATGACGGGCGCGAGGTTGCGCCGGCGCAGGCGACGCCCGGCATGTTTCTCGATGCTAATGGCAAGCCGTTGCCGTTCGACACCGCGGTCGTCAGCGGACGCGCGACCGGAATTCCGGGCGCAGTGAAGATGCTCGGACTAGCTCATGACGAGCATGGCAAGCTCGCTTGGTCGACTTTGTTCGCAGATGCGGAGCGGACAGCCGACGAGGGCTTCACCGTCTCACCCCGGCTGAGCCGGATGATCCACGCCGATTATGCCGAGAACCGCCAACCCGACGTGATCGCTTATTTCTCCAAACCCGGTGGCGGGTTGCTCAGCGCCGGCGACCTGCTGGTGAACAAGCCCTATGCCGAGTTCCTGCGGAGGCTCGCGGCACAAGGGCCAGCCGCGCTCTACTCGGGCTCAACTGCGGCAAGAATAGTTGAGCGGACTCACGCAGGCGAGTTGGCGGGCACGATGACGATCGCCGACCTCGCAGCCTACCGTCCGGTGAAGCGCGAGCCGGTGTGCGGCCCGTTCCGCATCTACATCCTTTGCTCACCACCGCCGCCATCGAGCGGGGTCGGCCTGATCGAGCTGATGATGATCCTCGACCGCACCGACATCGCCGCGCGCAACCGGGACGACCCCCAGGCCTGGTATCTGTTCGCCGAGGCGAGCCGGCTGATGTACGCGGACCGCGACAAATATGTCGGTGATCCGGCCTTCGTGCGCGTGCCGGTCGCAGGCTTGATCGATCCGAGCTATGTCGCGAAGCGCGCCGCCTTGATCGGCCCGAAGGTTGGTCCGCCACCAGCCGCCGGCATCCCCAATGGAGCGCCCGTAGCGGCCAACGACAATAGTCTGGAGCCGACCGGCACCTCGCACTTCATCGTTCGCGATGCGCAAGGGAATGTGGTTTCGATGACGACGACGGTCGAAAGCATCTTCGGCACCGGGCGGATGGTCGACGGCTTTTTCCTCAACAACCAACTGACCGATTTTTCTTTTTCGCCAACCGACGCTCAGGGCCGGCCGGCTGCCAACGCTGTCGCGCCGGGCAAGCGCCCGCGTTCGTCGATGGTGCCCTCGATCCTCCTGACCCGAGACGGCAAGTTCGCCGGAGCGATCGGCTCGGCCGGCGGCAATGCGATCCTCGCTTATGTCGGCCATTCGCTAGTTGCGTCGGTCGATTGGGGAATGACCATGGCCGATGCCCTTGCGGCGCCGAACCTCGTCGCGCGCGGGCCCAACATCAACGGCGAGGTGACGAAGTTCTCGCCGCAAATCCTGAAGGGGCTCCGCGATCGCGGCATCGACTTGAAGCCCGGACAGGGCGAGGATTCGGGGCTAGCCGGCGTTTTGATCCGCGATGGCCAAGTCGACGGCGCCGCCGACCCGCGCCGCGAAGGCGTGATCCTGCGAGTGCTGCCCTAGAGCTTCTCGGTGCCAACCGCCGACGCGATGCTCGCGAAGCCCTCCCGGTTGAGGAGCCAATCGAGGCCCTGCGCAATCCGGCGCGCAATTCCCGGCCCTTCGTAGACCATGGCCGAATAGAGTTGGATCAGGCTCGCTCCGGCGCGAATGCGCTCGAAGGCGTCGTCGGCATTGGCGATTCCGCCGACGCCGATCAGCGGAATTTCGCCGCCGCTCGCGCTCCGGAACTTGCGGAGCGCGTCGAGCGCGAGTGCCTTCAACGGCGCGCCCGACAGGCCGCCCGCCTCGCCTGAATTCTTCGACTTCAGCGACGGCCGCGACACGGTTGTGTTGGAGACGATGATCGCATCGATGCCGTGATCACCGGCCGCTTTCACGATCCGCGCCGGGTCCGCGTCTTCGAGATCCGGCGCGACCTTCAGGAACACCGGCTTCTTCGTCCGCGCCTCGCGCACGGCCGCGAGCAATTCCTCGAGCACGCCTTCGTCCTGCAGTCCGCGCAGCCCTGGCGTGTTGGGCGAGCTGATATTGATGGTCAGGTAATCGGCGACATGGCTCATCGCCCGGACCCCGCTCGCATAATCCGCGATGCGGTCGGCGCTGTCCTTGTTCGCGCCGACATTGACTCCGATCGGCCCGCTGCGATGGGTGCAGTCGAGCAGCCGGTGAAACGCCGCAGGCTGCCCATGATTGTTGAAACCCATTCGATTGATGACGGCGCGATCCTCGGTCAGGCGGAACAGCCGCGGCTTGTCATTCCCAGCTTGCGGCCGGGGCGTGACCGTGCCGACCTCGACGAAGCCGAAGCCGAGCGACAGCATCTGCAGCGGCACCTCGGCGTCCTTGTCGAAGCCTGCCGCGAGACCCACCGGCGAGCGGAAATCCAGCCCCGCGACTTCGGTTCGAAGCGACGCGGGCAGGGTCGGCGGCCGATGCGGGGGCACCCACTTCAGCGCCGCGATCGTCGCCCGGTGCGCGCGCTCGGCGTCGAGCCTGAAGGCGAAGGGCCGGAAGAAGGGGTAGAAGTTCACAATGTTCGTCTGTCATTGCGAGCGTAGCGAAGCAATCCAGTCTTGATTGCCGCGTCGCCTTCGGCTCCTCGCAATGACGAGGTTGGAGGTTGAGTTTCTCGGCGCAACGGACTAAATCGGACTGGAAAGCTCCGAATTAGCTATGCGCCTGAGCCATCTCGCCGATTATGCGGTCGTATTGATGACCGCTGCTGCCCGCCGTCCCGCGAGCGCGCGCCTCAGCGCGACCGAGCTTTCCGCCGAGACGGGCGTGCCACTTCCGACCACGCAAAAGCTGATGGGCCAGCTTGCCGCGTCAGGCTTGCTGTCGAGCGTCCGCGGCGCCGGCGGCGGCTTTGCGCTTGCCCGGATCCCGGCCGAGATCAGCCTCGCCGACATTGTCGAAGCTGTCGAAGGACCGATCGCGCTCACCATGTGCTCCGATTCGAACAACCACGACTGCATCCTCGACGCGCATTGCCGGGTGAAGCCGCACATCGGCGTCGTCGACCGCGCTGTCCGCGGCGCGCTCGGCGCCGTGCCGCTGACGGAACTCGCGCAATGAACGAGACCGTCCAGAACCGTGAGCTCAAGGAGACGATCGCCAAGGATTACGAATGGGGCTTTGTATCCGACGTCGAGCAGGAATTCGCTCCCAAGGGCCTCAGCGAAGACACGGTCCGCTTCATCTCCGCCAAGAAGAACGAGCCCGAATGGATGCTCGACTGGCGGCTGAAGGCCTATCGCGCCTGGCTCGAGATGGAGGAAGTGACCTGGGCCAAGCTCGACATTCCTGAGATCGATTACCAGGATGCCTATTATTACGCGGCGCCGAAGACCAAGCCGAAGCTCCAGAGCCTAGATGAGCTCGATCCCGAAATCCGCCGCACCTACGAGAAGCTCGGCATCCCGATAGAGGAACAGAAGGTGCTCGCCGGCGTCGAAGGTGCGGCGAAGGTCGCAGTCGACGCGGTGTTCGACAGCGTTTCTGTTGCCACCACCTTCCGCGAGGAGTTGAAGAAGGCTGGGGTCATCTTCCTCTCCATCTCCGAGGCGATTCGCGAATATCCGGAGCTGGTCCAAAAATATCTCGGCAGCGTCGTTCCGCAGCGCGACAATTACTTCGCGTGCCTCAACAGCGCGGTCTTCTCCGACGGCACCTTCGTCTACGTTCCCGAAGGCGTCCGCTGCCCGATGGAGCTCAGCACCTATTTCCGCATAAACGCCGAGAATACCGGCCAGTTCGAGCGCACCCTGATCGTCGCCGACAAGGGCGCCTACGTCTCCTACCTCGAAGGCTGCACCGCGCCGATGCGCGACGAGAACCAGCTGCACGCCGCGGTGGTCGAGATCTTTGCGCACGAGGACGCCGAGGTAAAATACTCGACCGTCCAGAACTGGTATCCGGGCGACAAGGAAGGCCGCGGCGGCATCTTCAACTTCGTCACCAAGCGAGCTCTCTGTTCGGGCGACCGCAGCAAGGTCAGCTGGACGCAGGTCGAGACCGGCTCCGCGATCACCTGGAAGTATCCAAGCTGCATCCTGAAGGGCGATGGCAGCGTCGGCGAATTCTATTCGGTCGCGCTGACCAACAACCGCCAGCAGGCCGACACCGGCACCAAGATGATCCACATCGGCGCCAACACGCGCTCGACGATCGTGTCGAAAGGCATCAGCGCAGGCCGGTCGAACAACACCTATCGAGGGTTGGTGCGCGTGCTTCCGCGCGCCGAGAACGTGCGGAACTTCACCCAGTGCGATTCACTGCTGCTGGGCAGCGACTGCGGCGCGCACACCGTCCCGTACATCGAGGTCAAGAATCCGACCGCGACGATCGAGCATGAGGCGACGACGTCGAAGATCAGCGAGGACCAGCTGTTTTACGCGATGAGCCGCGGGCTCGATCAGGAAGCGGCGGTGGCTTTGATCGTCAACGGCTTCGCGCGTGAGGTGCTGAAGCAGCTGCCGATGGAGTTCGCGGTCGAAGCTCAGAAGCTACTCGGCATCAGCCTCGAGGGGAGCGTGGGATGATGGACGGCCATGGTGATTGCGGTGATCATCTCATCGGCGATGCGGCCGCTGACGGCGCTTACGGCATTCCGATGAAGCCGCATGAAGTGCAGCCCCTCATGACTGGCCTGACGATCAACGGCGCGGCCGTGATCGACAAATCGCACGACTATTTGATGGACAAGAAAGACACACCCGAATGATGCCGCTTCTCTTTCTCGCCGCGGCGTCCGCCGATCTGGACGCGCTCGACCAGGCGGTTGCTCGCTGCGATCGTGGTGCCGCGAACCCGGTGTTCGCGGCCGAGATCTCGCGCCGCAGCCAGTTTCTGCTCGACGCTTACAAGGAGCAGGAAGGGATCGTCTCCGACCGCGCGTCGCTGACCGACCAGCGCCGGACGCTGCGCGAGACTCCGCTTATGAAAGTCGCCGAACAAAAGGCGGCGGAGAAGCAGCTCGACCTGCAGTCTGCCGCGCTCGACGACCGCCAAAAGACGCTCAACGACAAGCGCATGCTCGAAGCGATCCGCATCGATGCCACCGACACAATGCGCCGCTACTTCCTGAACAATTGCCCGGCCGGAAAGTCCGACAAGTGACAATTACGGTACGCCCCGTCACGCCGGCCGACGCGCCGGAGCTCGCCGAGCTACTGAACGCGATCATCGAGCGCGGTGGGACGACCGCGCTCGAGCATCCGTTCACGCCCGACCAGCTCGATGCGACTTATTTGACCGGCCCCAAGGTCATCTCCTGCATGGTGGTGGTCGATGAAGAAAGCGGACGGCTGGAGGGTTTCCAGACGCTCGTTCGCGAAGCGCATCTGCCGGAAGGCTGGGGCGACATCGGCACCTTCACCCGCGTCGATGGAATCCAGCGCGGCGTCGGGTCAGCGCTTTTCGCGGCGACGCGCGATCATGCCCGGTCGCTTGGGATGGAAGCAGTCAATGCCGAGATCCGCGCCGACAACAAAGGCGGCCTCACCTTCTACGGCAAGCAGGGGTTCAAGGATTACCGCGTCGAGCCGGCTCGCCCGCTCGGCGACGGCACGCCGATGGATCGGATGTTCAAAAGGTACATGCTCGGTGTTGAGCAGCAGCTGCTAATGACCATCGAGGGAATCTCGGGATGACAAAGAAGCTCGTATTGATGGCGGCATGTCTTAGCTTGGGACCGCCCGCCGGCGCGCAGATGACGCCGGACAATCCGTTTCGCGACATGGCCCGGCGCTTTGCCGAAGGGCATGATTACATGCAGGACGCACAATATCAGGGCGCTTTCGACGCCTACTTCGATTGCTATGAAAAAGCGGTTTCGGTTTGGAAACCATCAGAAACGCCCAATCAGGCCGCGTCCGACGCTTTGTTCCACACGGCGTACACCAAATGCGGGCCTCTACGAGATGCGGGCATCAAGGCCGCCAATGACCGCATTTTGGCGTTCCATGCCGACATGTCAGCCAACAAGAGGACGGACGAGATCAATCGCTTTCGCCGCATCCTAGCGGTCCTTCGCTTGGACAAACCCTTCGCGCGCATCGGCTTGAGCGATGCGTTTGGCGACTATCTTGGACGCACTGACGAATACTGATGCTGAAAATTGAAAACCTCCAGGCCACCGTAGCCGACAAGCCGATCCTGAACGGCGTCTCGCTCGACGTTCCGGCGGGCGAAGTACACGCCATCATGGGTCCGAACGGATCGGGCAAATCGACGCTCGCTTACGTCCTCTCGGGGCGGCCGGGTTATAACGTGACCGGCGGGAGCGTGGCGTTTGACGGACGCGACTTGCTGGAGATGGAGCCGCACGAACGCGCCGCGGCAGGACTTTTCCTCGGGTTCCAATATCCGGTCGAAATACCCGGCATTTCGTACCTGCAATTCCTACGCGAGAGTCTCAACTCGCAGCGGCGGTTGCGCGGCGAAGCGGAGCTCAGCGCCGGCGATTTCATCAAGCTCGCGCGCGAGCAGGCGAAGCTGCTGGAGATGGATGCCGAGATGCTGAAGCGCCCGGTCAACGTCGGCTTTTCAGGTGGCGAAAAGAAGCGCGCGGAGATGGTTCAGATGGGCATCCTCCAGCCCAAGTTCGCTTTGCTCGACGAGACTGACAGCGGGCTCGACATCGACGCGCTGCGGATCGTCGGCGAAGGCATCAATCGCACCATGCGTAGCGCCAACAAAGGCGTGCTGCTGATCACCCATTACGAGCGCCTGCTCGAGCATGTCCGGCCCGACCGCGTGCACGTGCTCCAGGCCGGCCGGATCACCCGTTCCGGCGACATCGAACTTGCGCGCGAGCTGGAGAGCACGGGCTATGCGGAGGCGACCGCGTGAGCTGCACAGCGCCCTTAGCTCCTCGCCCCTCGCGGGGGAGGATAGCGGAGCTTGGCGGCTTGCCGCTTAGCGGAGCTTGGAGAGGGGGTCCCCTCTCCCCAGCTCCTCTCTTGCAAAGGGGAGAGGGGCTATGACCGCGCCCTTCCCTTCGCATCGCCAAGAGGATTGGCACTACGCCGACCTCGACGCGCTGAAGCCCGTTTGGGAGCAGTTCGCCGAGCCGGTGACGCTCACCGTCGGTGCGGGGGAATTGCTCGAAGAAGTGTGGATGCCGTCGTCTCATGACGTGCGATTACGCCGCGTCCGGCTGGCGCTTGGCGACAATGCGAAAGCGCGCATTTTCGCGCTCAATATTGCGCCGGTTTACGGCCGCCTTGAGCTTGAAGTTTCGCTCGGCGAGAGTGCGGAGTTTGAGCTTCACGCTGCGAACATCGGCGCCGGACTATCGACCAACGAAATCGTCACGGCCGTCAAACACAACGGCGTCGGCGGTCGCTCGCGCCAAGTTATCCGTTCGGTGCTCAACGGCAAGGCAACCGGCTCCTATTTAGGTCGCGTCGAAGTCGCGCGCGGGGCGCAGCAGACCGATGCCGAACAATCGGTCAAAGCGATGCTGCTCGCCCGCGGCGCAACCGCGAACTGCAAGCCCGAACTTGAGATCTTCGCCGACGACGTGAAATGCGCGCACGGCGCATCGGTCGGCGAACTCGACGCAATGCAATTGTTCTACGCCGAAAGTCGTGGTCTCGACCCCGCCAGCGCACGCGCATTGCTGCTCGAAGGATTCGTCATGGGTCTGTGGGACAGCGTTGAAAATGCTGCGCAGCGTAACGCGATTTGTGATGCTGCGAAATCCGCATTGCGGAGGGTCGTATGAACGCTCCGTCGCGCATCAATTCCGCGCTTAAAGTGCGCGACCAGTTCCCGGCAATTGCGGGCTGGCATTATCTCGACAGCGCCGCGACCGCGCAGAAGCCACAGGCAGTGATCGACGCGATCACCGAAGCCTATTCGCGCGACTACGCAACCGTGCATCGCGGCGTTTACGAACGCTCGGCGAGCATGACGGCGAGCTATGAAGCGGCGCGCGCTGCGGCGTCGAATTTGATCGGCGGCAAGCCCAACGAGCTGATCTTCACGCGTGGCGCGACGGAAGCGATCAACCTGGTTGCGCGAACGCTTCCGAAGAACGGCCGCAACCGCGTCCTGGTCTCGCAATTGGAGCATCACAGCAACCTCGTCCCGTGGCAGCTCGCCGGTTTCGAGCTCGACGCAGTACCGCTAACGTATGACGGCAAGATCGACCTCGACGCCGCCGAAGCGATGCTGTCCGAAGAGCATCGCGTCGTTGCGTTCGCGCATGTGTCTAACGTGCTTGGCTCGGTGCTCGATGCGAAGCGCGCCGCCGGCATCGCGCATTCGAAAGGCGCCTTGCTGCTGCTGGATGGATGCCAGGCGGCCCCGCGCATGATCGTGAACGTCGCCGACATCGGCGCCGACTTCTACGCCTTCTCCGCCCACAAGCTCTACGGCCCGACCGGCATCGGCTGTTTGTGGGGCCGCACCCAATTGTTGGAGTCGCTTCCGCCCTGGCAGGGCGGCGGCGCGATGATCGAGAAGGTCACGTTCGAGGAAACGACCTTCCTCGATCCGCCGGCGCGATTCGAAGCCGGAACGCCGCACATCGTAGGTGCGGTCGGGCTGCACGCAGCAGTGGACTGGGTCGAGAAGCTTACCCTCGACGCGATCCACGCGCACGAATGTGCGCTCGTCGTCGAGGCCCGTGATGCGCTCCACCGCATCGACGGAGTGACGCTCTACGGGCCAGAGGACAGCGCCGGAATCGTCAGCTTCAACGTCGATGGGGTGCATCCGCACGACACCGCTACCATATTGGACGATGCAGGGGTCGCCGTCCGCGCCGGGCACCATTGCGCGCAGCCTTTGATGCGCGTTCTCGGGGTCGAGGCGACTGCTCGCGCGAGCTTCGCGGCGCATAGCGACAGCTCGGACATCGCGGCACTCATGCGCGGGATCGAGCAGGTGAAGCGGATTTTCGGATGAACGAGGAACGCAAGATCGAGGTGGAGGAGGTGGAGGAGGCAGCTCCGCCGCCACGCGCCCGCGTGACTGAAACGTTCGAGCGCAAGCGCGATTACCTCGCGGGCTTCCTGTCGGGCGAGAAAGTGGACGAGCGGGAGGGCGGTCCAGGGAGCGACATCCAGGCGTCGGTGGTCGAGGTCCTCAAGTCGATCTACGACCCCGAAATCCCGGTCGACATCTACGAGCTCGGACTGATCTACGACGTCGAGGTCAGCGAGGACAGCGATGCGACCATCACCATGACGCTGACGACGCCGCATTGTCCGGTCGCGGAATCGCTACCGAACGAAGTCGAGCTCCGGGTCCTGTCCGTCCCCGGAATCCGTGATGCGGTGGTCAATCTCGTCTGGGATCCGCCGTGGGACCCATCGAAAATGAGTGACGAGGCACGCCTCGAGTTGGGAATGTTATGAACAAGGAAACGAAAGTCCGCGCCCCGCGCCCGGCCGCGATTACGCTGACGAGCACGGCGCAGCAGCGCATCGCCGAGCTCATGGCGCGCGCGCCCGAGGGAGCGATCGGCGTCAAGCTGTCGACCCCGCGCCGCGGCTGTTCGGGCCTTGCTTATTCGGTCGATTACGTCACCGAGGAGCAGACGTTCGACGAAAAAATCGAAACGCCCGGCGGCACTTTCTACGTCGACGGTGCCAGCGTGCTCTACCTGATCGGGTCGATCATGGACTGGCGCGAGGACGATTTCGCCGCCGGCTTCGTGTTCGAAAATCCCAACGCCAAGGGCGCGTGCGGGTGCGGCGAAAGCTTCACCGTCTGAGCTGAATTTGCTATCAGACGCAGCGGAAAGGAGACTTGTTGAATGCTCCTCTTTGCCGCCGCGATGGCCGCCGCAACGCCGCTGGGCCTGCCAGCAACCAGCTCCGCCAATTGCCCGCGCACCACCAACTATTACGCCTGGCACCGCGGCAAGTCCTTGAAGCCGCGGAGGCTCACCGAGCTCCCGCCCGCCAAAGGCTATATGGCCATCTATCGGCGCGTCGGGGGGTGCGAGATGCCTATGACCATGACCGAGTACCGGCAGAGCGGCCGTCGCTAGAAATCGAGCGTAAAGCGGACCGCCCTGCCGAGTTCGTCCGGCGAATTGGCGATGTGACCCGGGTCGCGCCGAGCGAACAGGTTCCCACTGAGTCATCCAGCACCGTCGAGCAGGCTCGATCCGCAGTTCAGTTCCGCATCAGCCTCGCGCCCGCTCGGGGACAGCGAGAAGCGCGACAGGCTGTCGGTCGCCGTGCCGGTTGAATAATCGTAGCTGGTCGGAAGCGTCATTGCGAAGCCGCCATGCTCGACCCGCAGCGGCCGCGAGAATCGCAAGACGAAGCGATCGCCGTCGCCACTCCGCTCAAGCCATTGAAAACTCACGGCTTCCCGCGCGGCGCTATGGTTTATGAAACCGTACATTTTGCTTAAGCCGTTGAATTGACTAGGGCGGCGGCGCGCATGGACCCTCACTTCGCCCATATCCGCGACTGGATTTTCGACCTCGACAATTGCCTCTACCCGGCGGGCAGCCGGCTGTTCGAGCTGATCGACCAGAAGATGACCGCTTATATCGAGCGGCTGCTGAACGTGGATTCGGTCGAAGCCCGGCGGATCCAGAAGATGCACTTCCACGGAAGTGGCACGACATTGGCAGGACTGATGAAGCATCATGACGTCGACCCGCATCATTTCATGGGTGACGTCCACGACATTCCGCTCGACAGACTGTCCCAGGACGACCGGCTCGTCGCCGCGCTTGGCAAGCTGCCCGGCCGCAAGTTCATCCACACCAACGGCAATGCCGACTATGCGTGGAAGGTGCTCGACCGCCTCGGGCTCGCCGCGGAAATCGATCATCTCCATGACATTTTCGCCGCCGATTTGACGCCCAAGCCCGAGGCGCATGGCTACCGGAAATTGCTCGATCAGTTTGGGATCGAGCCTACGCAAGCGCTGATGGTTGAGGATATGGTCCGCAACCTCTCGCCGGCAAAGCAACTCGGGATGACGACGGTGTGGGTCGACAATGGCTCCGAGCGCGGCAATCACGGCTATGACGAGGCCATCGTCGATTATCGCATCACCGACGTCGGCGAGTGGCTCGACGAAATCGTGGGGGAATCAGAATGAGCGAAGCGCTGCAGGCGGTTATCGAGCGGGCCTGGGACGAGCGGGAATCGATTGGCGCGGACACCGGGGGCGAAGTGCGCCAGGCGGTCGACGCGGCGCTCGGGGCGCTCGACAGCGGCGAGGCGCGCATCGCCGAGAAGGTCGGCGGCGAATGGACCGTCCACCAGTGGCTCAAGAAGGCCGTGCTGCTGTCGTTCCGCCTCAACCCGATGGAGCTGATTTCGGGAAGCCCCGGCAATGGCCATTGGTGGGACAAGGTGCCATCCAAGTTCGTCGGCTGGGGCGAGAAGGAGTTCGGCAGCGCCGCCTTCCGCGCGGTGCCGGGAGCGATCGTCCGTCGCGGCGCCTACATCGCGCCGGGCGCGGTGCTGATGCCGAGCTTCGTCAACATCGGCGCGCGCGTCGATAAAGGCGCGATGGTCGATACCTGGGCGACGGTCGGCAGCTGCGCGCAAATCGGCAGGAACGTGCATATCTCCGGCGGCGCGGGGATCGGCGGCGTCCTGGAACCGCTGCAGGCCGGCCCGGTGATCATCGAGGACGATTGTTTCATTGGTGCGCGGTCCGAAGTCGCCGAGGGCGTGGTCGTCGAGCAGGGATCGGTGCTGTCGATGGGCGTGTTCCTGGGCGCATCGACCAAGATCGTCGACCGTGCGACTGGCGAAGTTCATTTCGGGCGGGTACCGCCTTATTCAGTCGTCGTGCCCGGCGCGCTTCCGGGCAAGGAAGGCGGTCCGAGCCTGGCCTGCGCGGTCATCGTGAAGCGGGTCGACGAGCGCACGCGGTCCAAGACGAGCATCAACGAGCTGCTGCGGGACTAGTCTCCAGCTGTACAAACGGTCCGGCGCATCCGTTCCACCCCGGCGAACGATGCCGGAAGGAGGTGGTTTGGCACGCCCGGTGGGGATGCTGCCTGACCGGTTGCGGACGTTCCGGTGGCGTATCATAACCGGCCCGAAGGGAGTGGGCGCAATGAAGCTGTTGCTGCGTGCCTATGTCCTGCTTGTCGCCGCACTCGTTGTTGCGTCGCCCGCCGTCGCAAAGACCGTCTACATCGTCGCGATCGTCCCGTCCGACGTGGGAAAGGTCTACATTACGGGTAACGATCCAGTGCTCGGCATGTGGAACCCGCACGTCGCGGAGATGAAAGCCGACGGCACCAAACGCATCTTCGCGATCGACGCCCCCAAAGGTGCGAAAGTCTCGTACAAATTTACGCTCGGCAGCTGGGACCGCGAGGCGCTCGGCGAAGACGGCCTGCCACTAACCGACAACTATACGCTGACGATCGGCGACCAGCTCTATTACCGGCACGTCATTCCGGGCTTCAAAGGCGATCCCACACAGACCGTCTATGTCGCTGCAATCGTCCCCGACGGGACGGGCCCGGTATACATCACCGGAAGCACGCCGGCGCTGGGCCCATGGAACCCGCATGCCGTCGAGATGGCCAGGGACGGAAAATATCGCGTTTACGCCTTCACCGCTCCTCGCGGAACGGGGCTGGAATACAAGTTCACGCTGGGCAGCTGGGCGACCGAAGCGCTCGGCTCAGACGGCAAGCCGCACCAGGAGAACTACCGGCTGATCGTGGGGGCCCAACAGATCTACGAGACCAATATCGCCGGCTTCAAATCGACTCCGTGAGACAGCACATAAGCTGAGCTTATGCCCCGAGTCCGGGCATTTGTTGGCGGGCACATGGCTGCAGCCTGTATTTCCGCGCTCTATGAAACCGACCCTCCCAACCGAGTTCGAGCGCAATTGCGCGGACGCCGCCGGTGCACCGGATGTCTACGGCGAGCCAGTGATCCGGACCCAAATGAACGGCCGCGATTGGGCCATCCTTGCCACCTTGGCGGTAATCTGGGGCGGCGCCTTTTTCTTCATCGGAGTGGCGGTGCGCCACGTCCCGCCGCTGACCTATGTCTGGTTGCGGCTGACGATCGCTGCCGTCGCGATGTGGGGATATTTATACTTCAAGGGTGAGAAGCTCGGCTTGCCGAAGCAGGTCTGGGGCTCGATCCTGCTGCTCGCTTTGCTCAACAATGTCCTGCCCTTCACCCTGTTCGGCTGGGGCCAGACGCATATTGCGAGCGGGCTCGCCTCGATCCTCAACGCAACGACGCCGATCTGGGGTGTGGTGGTTGCACACTTCCTCACGCACGATGAGCGAATGACTCCGCGCAAGATTGCTGGTGTTCTGCTCGGCTTCGGCGGCGTGGCGCTGATGATCGGCCCGTCATTGCTGTCGAGCCTGGGCACCAGCGGGCTGGCGCAGCTCGCGTGCGTCACCGCATCGCTCAGCTATGCGCTGGCAGCGGTGTGGGCGCGGCGCTTCGGCAAGCTCGGCGTGTCGCCGCTCAGCGTCACGACCGGCCAGCTGACCGCGGGCGCGCTGATCATGCTGCCGATGTCGCTGCTGGTCGACCAGCCGTGGACCCACCCCTTCCCGCCGATCAGCGCGTGGGGCGCGATCACCGCGCTGGCGCTGTTCTGCACCGCCTTCGGCTACGTCCTCTATTTCCGGCTGATCGAGACGTCGGGCGCGACCAATGCGCTGCTCGTGACGTTGCTGGTGCCGCCGGTTGCGATCGTCCTGGGCGCGCTGTTCCTGAGCGAGACTTTGGCCCCGCAGGACTTCATTGGGCTCGGGCTGATCGCGCTCGGCCTCGCCGCGATCGATGGACGGGTGCTCAGCCTCTTGCGGCGTGTGCCGGCGCTCCGGCCTCGGACAATAATCTAGCCGCCTCCGGGCTCGTCCAGTCGAGGTCGCCGACGTAGCGCCAAACTTCCTTGCCGTTGGCGTCGTATAGGAAAGTCGTCGGGAGCACCGCGTCGGGGCCGAGCTTGCCCATGAGGGCCATGCTCGGATCCTGGTAGGCACCTAAGGACTTCACTCTCACTGTCTCTTTCAGGAAGGCTTCGACCGCCGTGTGCGGCTTGTCTTCCTGGTTGACCGCTATGACCGCGAGCGCTCCGTCGAGGTCGTGCGACTGGGCGAGCTTGTCGAGTGTCGGCAGTTCCTTGACACAGGGAGCGCACCAGGTGGCCCACAAGTTCACGACCACCGGAACCCCCTTGAATTTGGCGATGCTGATATCGCCGCCGTCTGGGTTCTTGAAGACAACGCCAGGCGTGGCGTCTCCCTTATGGCTGCGGTCGAGGCCCTTGTGCGGGCCTGCCTCGGCTTCCGCGTGGTTGTTTGTCGAGGGCGGTTGCGCCGGCTTGGAACAGCCGGCGATGGCGATGAGCATTGCTGCAATTGCGAGGAAGCGCATTTCGCCGCCGCTAGCGCAAGCGGGGCCAAGCGGCTAGGCGGAAGAGCATGATGCGGGTCCGTACAGCGCTGCTCCTTTCGGGTGTCCTGCTTGCAGGTTGCGGTAAGGTAGCCGACCTGAAGCCGGCGCCGGGACAGCCGCTTCCGCTCAAGCCGGCGATGGCCCAGGCAACGCCGTCGCCCGAGCAGCTTCTGACCCCGCCGCCGAACGCTCATCCGGAGCGCATCGACGAGCTGATGAAGAAATCGACGCCGCGCGAGGTCGATCCATTCGACCTTCCTCCGCCGAGCGGCGGCGAAGCACCGGCCCTGCCCGCGGGCGCGGACCCGGAGCCAGTTTCCAACGACACAGGGCCGGCAACACCCAAATGAGCAAACAAGTCCGCAAGGCGATTTTCCCAGTAGCGGGGCTTGGTACGCGCCTGCTGCCGGCAACCAAGAGCATCCCGAAGGAAATGATCACGATCGTCGACCGGCCGCTGATCCAGTACGCGGTCGACGAAGCTCGCGAGGCCGGCATCGAGGAGATGATCTTCGTCACCGGCCGCGGAAAATCCTCGCTGGTCGATTATTTTGACCAGGCGTTCGAGCTCGAGACAACGATGCGCGAGAAGGGAAAGAGTCTCGATGTGCTCGAGCCGTCGAACGCGCGCTTCGGCGAGATCGTGACGGTTCGCCAACAGCAGCCGCTCGGGCTGGGTCATGCCGTGTGGTGCGCTCGCGATATCGTCGGCGACGAGCCGTTCGCGGTGCTGCTTCCCGACGAGCTGATGTGGGGCAATCCCGGGTGCCTGAAGCAGATGGTGGAGGCCTATGGCAGCGTCGGCGGCAACATCGTCGCCGCGCTCGAAGTGCCAGATAGCGAGACGCATAAGTATGGCGTGATCGATCCGGGTGTGTCGAACGGCCGCCTGACCGAAATCAAAGGCATGGTTGAGAAGCCACCGCAGGGGACGGCGCCATCGAATTTGATGCTACCGGGGCGTTACATCCTCCAACCCGAGGTCATGCAGGCGCTCGATGCACAGGAGCCGGGCGCGGGCGGCGAGATCCAGCTGACCGACGCGATGGCCAAGCTGATCGGCCGGCAGCCGTTCCACGCCTACTGGTTTGAAGGCGAGCGCTACGATTGCGGCAGCGCCGCCGGGTTCGTGATCGCCAACCTCGCGATGGCTTTCGAGCGCCGCGATATCGCGCCCGCGGTCCGCGACTTCGTGAATCGGGCTTAAGGCTCCAGCTCGACGTCCCAGTAAAGATAATCTCGCCAGCTATCGTGGAGGTAGTTGGGCGGGAAGGCGCGGCCGTGCTCCTGCAGCTGCCAGCTGGTCGGGCGGATCGGCTCGCGCATGATGTGCATGTGCGCTTCGGCCGGCGTCCGGCCGCCCTTGCGCAGATTGCACGGCGCGCAGGCGGTCGCGACATTCTCCCACATCGTTCGGCCACCCTGGGCGCGCGGAACAACGTGATCGAACGTCAGCTCCTTCGCCGACCCGCAATAGACACAGCGGAAGCGATCGCGGAGGAACAGGTTGAACCGGGTGAAGGCCGGATATTCGTTGGGCCGGACGTAATCGCGAAGCGCGATCACCGACGGCAGTTTCAACGAGCGGCTCGGGCTGTGCACCTCACGATCGTAATGCGCGACGATGTCGACGCGCTCGAGGAACATCGCCTTGATCGCGGTCTGCCACGGCCACAGCGATAGCGGATAATAGGACAGCGGGGTGTAATCGGCGTTGAGGACAAGCGCCGGGCAGCTGTCGGGATGGCGGATCAGCTCAGGATGATACATGCGAGCGCAACAGGCCTTTCGTCCGGTCGGTCCGAACTCCAGCTCCTGGCCTCGTCGCACTCAAGGAGGAGAGGGCGTCGGCCCGTCTTCCCTTGTTGCCCACCGGATGCCAACCCGGCGTGACATGCCTATGACAACACGTTCGCGATTCTCCGGTCAAGAGTCCTTTCGGCAACACCATCGATGATTGTCACCAGATTTGCGCCTTCGCCGACCGGTCGGCTGCACCTTGGGCACGCGTTCAGCGCCGCGCTGGGACGCGCGAAGGGCGAAGTATTTCGCCTGCGGATCGAAGACTTGGACCAGACACGCGCGAGGCCTGAGTTCGTCGACGGGATCTATGAGGATCTGCGATGGCTAGGCATCGAGTTCGACGAGCCAGTGCTGGTGCAGTCGCAGCGAACGGGAGCCTATGAATCGGCGTTAGAGCGGTTGCGGAATGATGGGCTGGCCTACGCGTGCTTTTGCACGCGAGCTGACATCGCCCAGTCGTTGACCGCCCCACATGGCGACGCGGCAACGTCGTACCCGGGGACCTGTCGCGACCTGCCTGACGATCCGGAACGCCGAGCGAGCACAGCCCACTGCTGGCGGCTCAATTCAGTTGAAGCGCTCAAGCGCGTAGGGCTTCCTTCTTGGACCGAAGCGGACAGCAAGCAATTTGAAGCTCGGACGGAGGAGATCGGCGAGGCGATCCTGGCGCGCAAGGATGCGCCATCGTCCTACCACCTGGCCTGCGTCGTCGACGATGCGGAGATGGGCGTGACCACTGTCGTTCGCGGCGCGGACCTGCGTCCTTCGACGCCCACCCAGCGGCTCCTTCAAACACTGCTCAGTTTGCCCGAGCCAACCTACCTGCACCATCCGCTTGTCACCCATGGAGACGGACGACGCCTCGCCAAGCGCGACTTAGCACCGACGCTCGCGACAATGCGCGACGAGCGAGTCGACGGTCGCGCGCTCGCTGCCGATCTGCTCGCCGGCAAGCTTCCGCTTGGTTTCGCATTTCGCCACGAGTAGAGCGCCGGCATGAGCACGCTCCTGATCATCCTGCTCGTCCTCGCCATGGGGGCGACCGCCTACGTCCTCGTGCGTGGCGTTATCGCCATGGCGTCCGGCAAGGACCTTAGCGGTGAACAGCAGCAAAATTACATGCGCAAGCGCGTGCTCTATCAGGCCATCGCGATTGTCATGGTGATCCTGATCTTCGTGGTCGCGGGCCAGGCTGGCAAATAGGTTTGGTCAAGCTCAACAAGATCTACACCCGGACTGGGGACGACGGCACGTCCGGCCTCGTCGACGGCAGCCGGGCCAGCAAAGCCGGCCTCAGGATGATTGCGATCGGCGAGGTCGATGAGGCCAATGCCGCGCTCGGCGTCGTCATCGCGACCCTGGCGCCGGGCGATCTCCCTGAGCATTTGCAGGGCATCCAGAACGACATGTTCGACCTCGGCGCCGATCTCGCCACACCGGGCGAAGTAGGCCTTCGGATCGTTGCCAGCCAGGTCGAACGGCTCGAGCACGCAATTGACGCGATGAATGCCGAGCTCGAGCCATTGCAGAGCTTCATCCTGCCGGGCGGATCGGACACGGTGGCGGCGCTTCACCTGGCGCGGACAGTCGTGCGCAGGGCCGAGCGAGCGGCGGTCGCGCTACATGAGCAGGAGCCGCTCAACCCGCAATTGCTTGCTTACCTCAACCGCCTCTCGGACCTGCTCTTCGTCACCGCGCGTTATGTTGCTGCGAAGGAAGGCGGAGACATTCTCTGGAGGCCGGGCGCAACGCGGGGTGAGTAGGCCGCGAAACCGGAACATAAAGAGAACTTTTCGCTCGACCTGACCTATGCTTTGTGTCAGGGAGCCGACATGGCCAGGGAAGATTCGGACCAGGCTATCTGGTCGCTGAGCGAGCGTCTGTTTGCGACGCGGAAGCTGACGCTCGATCTGGCGGCGCCGCTATCCGACGCGGACGCGACGATTCAACCGTTTCCTGATGCGTCACCCGCCAAATGGCACCTGGCGCATGTGACCTGGTTCTTCGAAAGCTTCATCCTGCGCGATCACGTGCTCGGCTACATGCCATTCGACGAGCGCTACGCGTTCCTGTTCAACAGTTATTACGAAGGTGAAGGCGAACGCCATGCGCGGCCCAAGCGTGGGATGCTGAGCCGCCCGTCGCTCGCCGAGGTTCGGGCGTACCGCGCGCATGTCGATGAGGCGCTGGAGCGGGCCCTCCCGTCGCTTCCAAAGGCAGCGCTGGAACTGGTCGAGCTCGGCATCCATCACGAGCAGCAGCATCAGGAGCTTTTCCTCACCGACATTTTGGCGACGCTGGCCGAAAACCCGCTCGAACCCGCCTATGGCGAGCTTCCATCGGCCGCCTGTTTCGCGGTTAAGCCGCTGGCGTGGCATCGCGGCCGCGACGGCGTGGTCGAGACCGGCGCGGCCGCCGACGGGTTCGCGTTCGATTGCGAGCGGCCACGGCACAAGGTCTATCTGGCGCCGCACGAGAATGCGGGCCAGCGTGTCACCAACAAGGAATGGCGCGAGTTCATCGACGACGACGGGTACCGCACGCCGACGCTATGGCTATCCGATGGCTGGGCCTGGGTTCAGCAGGAGGGCGTATCCGCTCCGCTCTATTGGCTTGATGACGAGACTGAATTCACGCTTGGCGGTCGGCGCGAGATCGATTGGGCCGCGCCGGTGACACACGTCTCCCACTACGAAGCCGATGCCTTCGCACGCTGGGCCGGCGCGCGACTTCCGACCGAATTCGAATGGGAAGATTTCGCGTCGTCGGCGGATCCGATGATCGGCAACCAGCTCGACCACGGCGGCGCGGTCGCACCAAGACCCGGCGGCGGCACGTTCGGCGACGTGTGGGAATGGACGCAGAGTGCCTACACCCCGTACCCCCGCTTCGCGACCGCCGAGGGCGCGGTTGGCGAGTATAACGGCAAGTTCATGAGCGGACAGATCGTGCTGAAGGGCGCGAGCTGCGCAACGCCGCGCGGGCACAGCCGCGCCTCCTACCGCAATTTCTTCCCGCCGGCCGCACGCTGGCAATTCACCGGAGTGCGCCTTGCTCGAGACGCTTGATACCCAGACCATCGCGTTCCGCGACGATGTGCTTGCCGGCCTGTCGGCGCCGATTCCGGCGGTGCCCGCGCGGTGGCTCTACGATCATCGCGGGTCGGAGCTGTTCGACGACATCACCCGGCTGCCCGAATATTATCCGACGCGGACCGAGACCGGCATTTTCCATTCGATCATGTCCGATGTTGCGGCGCGTGTGCCGAGGGGGGCGGTGGTGGTCGAGTTCGGAGCAGGCTCGGCGACCAAGACACCGATCCTGCTCGAAGCGATCGCGCCGGCGGCGTACGTCCCGGTCGACATTTCGGGCGACTATCTCGAAGCCAGCGCCGCCGACCTGCAGCGACAATTCCCGTCAATCGACGTCCTCCCGGTTGTGGCCGATTTCGCGCGGCCTTTCTCGCTGCCGGGCGGGATCGAGCACCTCCCAAAGATCGGGTTCTTCCCCGGATCGACTATCGGCAATTTCGTGCCGCGCAGCGCGACCGACCTGCTGCGCCAGTTTCGCGCCCTGCTCGGCCCGCGATCGCAATTGCTGATCGGCATGGACCGTGTGAAGCCGGTGGAACGCCTGCTGGCTGCTTACGACGATCCGGGCGGCGTGACGGCCGAGTTCAACCTCAACCTGCTCACGCGCATCAACCGCGAGCTGGGGGGCGACATTCCGCTCGATGCGTTCCGCCACGAGGCACGTTGGAACGAAATCCTGTCGCGGATCGAAATGCACCTCGTTGCGACATGCGACGTCGAGTTCGGCATCGAAGGCGAAAGCTTCCGCTTTGCCAAAGGGTCGTCGATCCATACCGAGAACAGCCACAAATATGGCCAGCGCGGGGGTCGTGTCCTGCTTCTCGCCGGCGGTTGGACGCCGCAGGCCGAATGGACCGACCCGGCGCGCGACTTCGCTGAAATCCTGGCGGTCGCCGAGCCCGATCGTTTCGCCCCCTGATTGCCCGCCGCAAGCCGCGCGGCTAAGCGACGCCCATGGGCATCACGCACTCGCTATTCACGATCGTTCACTATCTGCTGAGCATCCTGACCTGGATCATCATCATTCAGTTCGTGCTGAGCTGGCTAATCGTGTTCAACGTCCTCAACACCCGGTCGCCGGGCGTGAATGCGTTCGTGAATGCGATCGACCGGATCACAGCGCCACTCTATCGCCCGATCCGAAAGATGCTCCCTGACTTCGGCGGAATCGATTTCTCACCACTGGTCGTGATCATTATCATCCAGATCCTGCACATGCTGCTCTACGGTGTCGAAGGCAGTCTCAGCACTGGGACGCTATGACCGCACGCTTGATTGACGGCACAGCCTTCGCGGCGGGCTTGCGTGGGCGCGTCGCCGTCCGGGCCGCCGAGTTCGCGGCGCAAATCGGACGTACGCCGGGCCTGGCAGTCGTGCTGGTCGGAGAGCATCCGCCAAGCGCGGCCTATGTTCGGTCCAAGGCCAAGGCGACGCGCGAAGTCGGGATGGAAAGCTTTGAGCACAAGCTGCCCGGCGACGTGTCGCAGGGTCAGCTGATGGCGCTGGTCGACGAGCTCAATGCCGATCCCGCGGTCGACGGTATCCTCGTCCAGATGCCGCTGCCCAAACATATCGACGAGCAGGAGGCCATCCAGCGGATCGACCCAGACAAGGACGTCGACGGCTTTCACCCGATGAACGCGGGGCGGCTCGCCATTGGACTGGAGGGCCTCGTGCCCTGCACGCCGCTCGGCTGCCTGATGCTGCTTCAGAATGAGCTCGGCGACCTCAGCGGCCTCGACGCAATCGTCGTTGGGCGATCGAACATCGTCGGCAAGCCGATGGCGCAATTGCTGATCCAGGCGAATTGCTCAGTGACCGTCGCCCATTCGCGAACACGCGACCTCCCTTCCGCCGTTCGCCGTTCGGACATCGTGGTAGCGGCAGTGGGACGACCCGAATTAGTCCGCGGCGACTGGCTGAAGCAGGGAGCGACGGTCATTGACGTCGGCCAGGAGCGCGTCGAGCAGCCCGACGGCACTCGAAAGTTGCTCGGCGACGTTGCATTCGATGAGGCGCTTGAGGTCGCCGGCGCGATCACCCCGGTTCCCGGTGGGGTCGGGCCGATGACTATCGCCTGCCTGTTGCGCAATACTGTCGTCGCCGCGCATCGCCGCGCCGGCTTGGCTGATCCGGAGGGTCTATGATTGTTGCTTTGCTTCTTGCCGCCGCTGCCGCTCAGCCCGTTCGAACCGCCGTCGATGCCGAGCGCCAGTTCGCTAAGGACGCGCAGAAGATCGGCCAGTGGACCGCGTTCCGTAAATGGGCCGAACATGACGCGGTCGTGTTCACTCCGCAGGCGGCTTGGGCGCGGGACGTACTCCCGAAGAACGATCCACCCAAAGCGATCAGCTGGAGCCCCGCACATTCTTACGTTTCTTGCGATGGTAGGATTGCGGTGAACACCGGGCCGTGGTGGGACCAAGCAGGCAAGCCGGGCGGCTATTTCACGACCGTGTGGCAGCAGGCCAAGCATGATTGGCACTGGGTTTATGACGGCGGCGGACCGCAAGAGGGCCCGCTTCCCACCGCCTCGACGGCGCAGGTGCACCGCGCCACCTGCGGGGGCCGGCCGAAGGGGGCGCCGATCGCGCCACCGCCCGCGCTGACGCCGAAGCAAGCTCGAACCACGCCAGAGGACAATGGGCGTGGCCAGTCCGCCGACCGTACGCTCGGCTGGGACTGGAAGGTCGATAAGGCCGGAATTCGTACTCTTCGCGTCTTCCAGTGGAAGGGCTCGCGTTACGTCGAGGTCCTCCACAACCGAGTCCCGCCGCCAAAATGATCGAGCTGTTCGGATCGGCCCTAGTGACGTTTCTCGTCATTATCGATCCGCCGGGCTGCGCCCCCATCTTTGCGAGCCTGACGCGCGGCGGATCGCCCGCGCATCGCCGGGCGATGGCCCTTCGCTCCTCGCTGATCGCGTGGGGCATATTGATGTTCTTCGCGTTGCTCGGCCGGCCGATGCTGCAGGCGCTACACGTCAGCCTGGCGAGCTTCCGGATCGCGGGCGGGATCCTGCTGTTCTACATCGCCGTCGACATGATCTTCGAGCGGCGCACGGAGCGCCGCGAGAAGCGCGCCGAAGAGATCGAGGGCACCAAGGAAGCCGAGGACATCAGCGTCTTCCCGATGGCGATTCCGATGATCACCGGCCCCGGGTCGATCGCCAGCGCGATGCTGTGGGTGTCGCGCGCGGAAGGCCCGCTGGAGGTCATCACCGTGCTCGCGGCAATTACCGTGGTGATGATGATCACCGCCGTGACCCTGCTCGCGTCAGCGCCCCTGATGCGCATGATCGGCGAGAAGATCGAAGCGATGATCACCCGGATCCTTGGCGTGATCCTAGCCGCGCTCGCGACCCAGTTCATCGTCGACGGGCTGAAGCAGAGCTTCCCGCACGTCCTCGGCTGAGGGTCAGCCGACCACTCGCCACATCTTGAACGGCGAATCCTTGCCGAGGTCGACGGGTGACAGCCAGGTCGGCACCTCACCCCGCGCGAGCTGGGCGTAAAAGCCTTGCGGCGCTTCCGACATGAAGATCGTAGTCGTCGAGCTGTTGGGGCAAGTCAGCAGATAGGTCGAACCGTACTTGCGCATGAGCGCATGCGCCTGTGGCTCGCTGCCCCGGAACGCGTTCATCACGTCGGCAATCTGCTGGCCATTGCGGTGGTAGGGTCCGGTAATGGAATTGTGGTGCGTGACAGTAATCAGGCGCGGGGCGAGGTCGACGAAGGTAAAGACCACGCCCTTCGGTTGCAGCGCGACCGGGTGATATCCCCACATGCTGTTGCAGAGCGAGTTGGCGCGATCGATTGCTACACCCGACTTCGTCTTCGTCTCTTGGGCGATCGGCAGATAATCGAGCGCGAGCGGCACGGCCGCGCCAATGCCGCAGACAATCACGGTCACGGTGCCGAGAACCCGCACGGCTGACCATTTGGAGTTCCACGCCGCCGGCACGAGCAGCCATACCAACGCCGCCGCTCCGGTAACAGCGAGCATCTGCGCCGCGGGACCCGTGCGCATTTGCCAGAAAAGAAGGAGGGTTGCGGCGAAACCAGGTGCGGCCGCTGCGAGTACCCGGCGCAGCTGCTCAAGATCTCTCCGGCGCATCCACATCAGCAGCGACCAGCCGAGCACGCCGATTACCGGCAATGTCAGCGTATAGGTCGCGATCTTCCAGCCATGCTTGTAGACCGGCCGCGCTTCACGAACGTGGCTCAGCCACAGCCGATCGACCTCGGGCGAGACTCCTTCCAGCCGGTGGAGGCAGTGCGGGAACATGAAAGCGTGGAAGGCCGCGATGATCAGGCCGGCCCCAGCCGCCAGACCCAGCCGCATTCTCCAGTCGGCCGGCGACAGCCACGCCAGCCCGAACAGCAAAGCGCTCCCGAGCAAGGCGTCCGCCAGCCACACCGTCGATAAAGCATCGCACACGGCGCCACGGTTCGCGTACGAAGCGAAGATCAAATAGGCGAACGCAGTCGCGCCGGAGAGCGTGACCGCATAGCCGGTCAGCCGCTCTCGTTCCTCGTGGTCAGTAACCCAGAAGAGTGTCATCGCGACGCCCGCGATCGCGAGATAGACCAGCATCTCGAGCCCGATCGCCAGCGACAGGGCAGTCGCAATGCCAAGCGTGATTCCGCCGCGAAGACGCTGTGGGTCGGCCATCGCGGCGATCGACAGCGCCAGCAGCGCCAGCTGCCAGCCATGGTGATCGATGCGTTCCGGCATGAACATGCCATTGGTCGAGCCGGCGAAGATCAGCGCAAAGAAAGCGATGAAATAAGCGCGAGGATCAACGAGCCGCCGTACCGTCAGCGCGATCGCGAACAGCAGCAGCAAGTGCGGCAGCATCGGCGCGATCGCGACTGCCCAGCGTTCTGCTCCCGCGCCGCCCAGGAACGGCCGCAGAAGCAGCACCAGTCCTGCAATCGGCAGGTCGACCAACCGTGACCAGTGGATGTTGGAACCAGCGAGGCGATGCTGAGCAAGGTCGAACCAACCCTGTCCGTGCAGAAGAGCTCGGACCTGCATCATCCGCATATTGTCGTCGGTATCGCCCAAACCGAACCAGCGGATCGCGCCCCATCGCTGGAAAATGAACCAGCCGCAAAATGCCAGCCAGGTCAGAATTGCGACCAGCTTCCATCGCCGGCCGAACCAGTCGAGCACACGCTCTTCAAATTGCGAGTTGTCGGATTGCCCCATCGCCTTCGCGTCCTAAAGGCTCGCTTCCAAAGGGCAAGCTGGAGCGGCCGAGGTTTAACCTAACGGCAATGTCGCCCTGTCACTGGCCTTTCGCGGGGCGCGCGCAGCAGCTAGGCTGAGAGCACCATGACCGAGCACGTCTATTCGACCGACTTCTACGATTATATCGACGCCGGTTCGCGCGCGTCCGCCCAGACCGTGTCAGGCCTGATCCTCGGCGAGATGAAGGTCAAAAGCCTGCTCGACGTCGGCTCGGGCCACGGCGCGTGGGCGGGGGAGTGGATGAAGGCGGGCCTCAAGGATGTGCTCGCGGTCGACGGCGACTATGTCGAGCGCGACCAGCTCGTTATTCCGCCCGAACGTTTCCGCGCCCACGACCTCGCGACGCCGCTCGACCTCGACCGGAAGTTCGACCTGGTCCAGAGCCTCGAAGTAGCGGAACATTTGCCTGGCGACCGTGCCGCGGGGTTCGTCGAAAACCTGACGCGGCACGGCGACGTGATCCTGTTCTCGGCTGCCGTTCCCCATCAGGGCGGGGAGCATCACGTCAACGAGCAGCCGCCCGAATATTGGCGCAAGCTGTTCACCGCCCAGGGTTACGAGGTCTTCGACTGGATTCGCCCGCGGCTCGCCGACAAGCGCGAAGTGAAGGCCTGGTACCGGTTCAACAGCTTCATCTACGCCAACAAGGCGGGTCAGAAGCGGCTGACGAAGTCGATCAAGGACGCCAAGGTCCCCTTGAACCAGGAGCTCGAGATTGGCGGTGACTTATCGTGGATGCTTCGCCGCGCTGCAGTGCGCCTGATCCCGACCCGACTCGTGAAGCCGATCGCTATGGTCAAGGCCTCCGTGGAGGCCCGGCTCCGCAAGTGAGACGCCATGTCGAGCGCGTCCTCAACGATGCCGAGGCGCGTGAAACCTTTGCCCAGCTGATCCGATATGGGATCATCGGCGCGCTGATCACGGTCGGCGGGCAGGCAATCTATCTTGGCCTTGCCGAGAGCAAGCTGACGTCCCCCTTGGTCGCCATCGCCATCGCGTGGATCACAGGCGTCATCGTCGGATATTTCGCGCACGGCTGGGTCAGTTTCAAAGGCCATGGCGAGCGCGACGACCATGCGCGCATCGGCACCCGCTTCGTCGCGGTAAATATCTTCGGTTACCTGGTGAACAGTTTCTGGGTGTGGTTCCTGGTCGAGCGGCTACACGGGCCGAACTGGTGGCCGGTCGTTCCCAACATCGTTCTTACGCCGCTTCTGACCTTTGGGCTTCACCGCCGCTGGACCTACGCCTGAGGCGATAACTCCGAGCCGCGCCGGCTTTTCATCGATACGCCCCGCGATTTCCTGCACGATATAGAGCGGGCGGTTCTTCGCCTGGTTGTAGAGCCGGCCGAGATACTCGCCCATCAGGGCAAGCACGAACATCTGGATCGCCCCCAGAACGACCACGACGAGCATCAACGACGTCCAGCCCGGCACGGATCGGCCCGACAGCCAGCCGGCGAGAATATAGAGCACGATCACGACCGACCCGAGTGACAGCAGGAGTCCGGCGTGACTCGCGAGTTTCAGCGGGGCGGACGAGAAGCCCGTCAGCGCATCGAGCGCGAAGCGAATCATCCTCCTCAGCGGATATTTGGTAACGCCCGCGAACCGCTCGTCGCGATGGTAAGGCAAAGGCGCCTGCTTGAAACCGATCCAGGCGACCATGCCGCGAATGAAGCGCGCCTGCTCCGGCATCGCCAGGAACGCCTCCAGCGCGCGGCGGCTGATCAGGCGGAAGTCGCCCGTGTCGACCGGAATCTCGACCTCCGTCGCGCGTGACAGGAGACGGTAGAAGCCGTGCGCGGTGGCGCGCTTGAAGGCGGTTTCGCCGGCGCGGCTCTTGCGCACTCCGTAAACGACGTCGGCGCCTTCGCGACGCATCATCTCGAGCATCTCGCCAAGCAACTCAGGCGGGTCCTGGAGGTCGGCGTCGATCACCAGGACCACGTCACCACAGCACAGGTCGAGCCCTGCGGTCAGCGCCAGCTGATGGCCGTGGTTGCGTGACAAGTTGATGGCAACGAGCCGTGGATCTGCGGCCGCGATGTCCTGCATGATCGCCCAGGTCCGGTCGCGCGAGCCGTCGTTAATCAGTATGATTTCGTAATCGTCGCCGACCGTGGACTGCGCGGCTTTGGTCAGCCGATCGTGCAAGACGGGCAGGCAGGCTTCCTCATCGAAGCAAGGAACGACGATCGATAATGCAGTCACGGCTGTAACCGATAGAGGATGGAGCCCGGTCCGCGCCAGACCGGCGTCATTCCTGCCGTCAGGCGCCGGTCCCACGGCGAGACGTCGATCAGCCACAGATAGTCGAACTGACCGTGCTTGTAGCTCAGCATCGTTAGCGCCCGGTCGACAGTCCAAGCGTTGGGAATCGCGCAACCATTCGGGCGCACCAACTGCGACGGATCCGCAGAGAAGATGCCGGCCTGCCGGTACCGGAGGGTCAGGAGATTCGCGCCTTCGATCGTCCATTGGTCGTTCGAAAAGCCATCGCGGCGAACGATTACCATTCCGCCCAAGTGGGAGTTCCGCGGTAGCGGCCAGGACTTTTCGCAAGGATAGCCGACGAGCGTCACCACTCGCGCGCCGGTCGGCAGATGCGCGATCGCCGCCAGCTTTGAGCGCTGGTCGTCTGCCGCCAATTTCAGGCTTAGCGTGGTCGTACCGAGGCGAACGACACAGAAGAGAAGGCCGAGAGCGGCGAGGGCGGTGCCGAGCCTGACGTCCACACCCTCACGAAAACGGATCGCGAGCAGGGTCAGCGCGATGATGTACGGAGCGATGCGCATGTCCGCGAAAGCGGAACCGAACACGGTCCATGGAATGGTCAGGAAAGCCAGCAGAAGGACCAGCACCGTGAACGCGAGATTGCGCGAAAATGTAAGCCGGCGACTAATGCTCGCGAAAACGACGACGATGCCCGCGACCAAGACCGATGCCTGATCGATCAGTAGCCAACGATCGCGAAGCGCTGAATAGAGCCATTCCCATTTGCTCGCCCAACCGAACCAGCCGTGAGTCGAACCACCATGGGTCTCGCTGCGCCAGACCAGCATGATCACCAGCGGAAGCGCCATCACCGAGGCGTGGAGTGCCGCTTTCAGCCCAGCCTTCCACCAGCTGATGCCCTTGTCGTGCTGGCGAACAGCCTCGGCCGAAAAGGAGAACAGCCCCAGCGCGCCCCACCCATAAGTATGACAAAAGAAGACGATGACCGAGATCGGCACGAACAGGAATGCCCGCAATCGCGTCCTGCCAAGCCGGCCAAGCCGCAGCCACAAGGCGAACGCGAGCAGCGCCAGCGCCATGGCCAGCGTATAGTTGACGAAGCCGTAGAGGAACGGGAGGCCGTAAGCGAAAGGCAAGGCGAACAGGGCTGCCGGCGGTACCCGGCCATGGACCTCGCGCGCCACCCACAGCATTCCGGCCACGGTCAACGACGGGATTGCGAGCACGATCAGCTTCACCGCCGGCTCAAACACCATCACCGGGCCCAGGACCTTGATCAGCATATCGACACCCAGGTTGCCGATCATCGCCCAGCGGAAGCCGTAATAATGCTGAAGCCACGGCGAGCCCGTCAGGCCGAGTTCGACCCGGTAGCGGCCCATGTGACCGAGCAGGTCCACGAGCGGCGGAATTGGCGGATAGACCAGGGGAATTCCGGCAAGGACGATCAGCACGAGCAAGAACGCGCGCCGTTCCCACCAAAAGGTGACCCCCTGCTCTTCCCTCTCGCTCATCGAGCGCGGTTACTTTCTCTCTCTGGACTTCGCCAGCCCCGCGGGTGATGCAAGCGCGACGCTGGGAAGGGGTGGGGGTGACCGAGGGAACGGATCTAGAGCCGGAGAGGCCGAGCGCGTTCGACCGGGCCTACCGGGTGGCGATGTGGATCATCGTCATCCTGGCGGTGCTCGTCATCGCCCTGCCGTTCATCAGCGGTGGGGAGCGGCTTACTGGGACCCTTGCATTCAGCCAGGACCTGTACATCGCGCCGATGCTGCTGGTCAGCTCGGTGCTGGTCAGGCGCTGGCTTACGGTCGGTAGCGAGGAATCACTCTGGCCCAGGCGGCCGGGACCGTGGATCGCTGGCGTCATATTTTTCATCCTGATCGCCTGCTGGGCCGGGCACTATCTGATCCTCGACGGTTACGACCTCAGCCGCGACGAGCAGATGGCGAACTTCGATACGGCGATCTTCCGGCGCGGGCATCTGTTCGAGCCCATTCCGCTACTTTGGCGGCCCATATCGGATGCCTTGAACCTGGTGTTCATCCTGCCGATCGGCGCGCGCGAATATTGGGTGTCGTCATACCTGCCGGTGCACGCGGAATTCCGAGCGCTGCTCAGCCATGTTGCCGATCCCGCACTCGCCTCTCCGCTGATGGCAGCGGCTGGCGGATATTTCCTGTGGCAGGTTTCGCGCCGGATCTGGCCTGATTCCAACACGACCCCGTTGGTCTGCGTCTTCCTTTACGCCTGTTCGTCGCAAGTGCTGCTGATGGGCATGACCGCCTATTCCATGAGCATGCACTTCGCCCTCAACATGCTGTGGTTGTGGCTGTTCCTCATCGATCGGCCGCGCACGCATGCCCTGGTCATTGCCGTCGGTTTCTTCGCGACGGGGATTCACCAGCCCTTCTTCCATGCGATGTTCGTCTTCCCGTTCCTCCTCATCCTGCTTGGCCAGAGGAGATGGAAACTCCTTGGCTGTTACCTATGCGCATACGCCATCATCGGCGCCTTCTGGCTCGCCTGGCCGATCTGGATCAGCAGTCATGGCAGCCACGCAGCAGTGGCCATTCACGGAACTGGCGGGGTCGGCTTCGTCGACCGGCTGCGGACAGTGATCAGGAACTCGACCCACGACGGTCCGTGGATCATGGCCGCCAACCTGCTGCGGTTCATCTGCTGGGAACATCCGCTGCTTCTGCCCCTGGCGATCGTCGGCACGGCCACTACCTTCCGCAAGCAAGGGCTCGCCCGGGCGCTGGCGATCGGCTTCGTCTTGCCGATCGTCGTCACCGCGCTCATCTTGCCGTGGCAGGGCTACGGATGGGGATACCGCTACGTCCATCCCGCGCTTGGCTGCGCGATCCTGCTGGCCGGGTTCGGCTGGCGTGTCCTGGAAGACCAGCGCCTGGATCTTCGACCAGCGATGATCCGAACCAGCTTGATGGCGATGTTCCTGGTTTTCCCGTTCTACGCCGCAACCGCGCATCGCGTCGTTTCGCCGCTGGCGACATTGCACCGGGAGATCACGAAAATCCCGGCCGATATTGTCATCGTGGATACCGCCGCGGCGCCTTATTCGGACGATCTAGTTGTCAACCGCTCGGACCTGACCAACCGCCCGATCCTGTTGCTGGCAGGCTCGCTGAAGCCGGCGGAGCTCAACCGGATTTGCCGTATGGGCTCGATCGCATTCGTGCCGGGAGAGCGCCTGGCTCCGATCTCCGAACTATTCCGCGACAAGCTGCCGCATGGTCCGACGCACGGAATGGCCGTGCTGATGGAGCACGCGGCTGAAGCACATTGCAATGTCCGCGCTTGATCCCACGCCGCTGTATTCAACCGGGATACAGCTTTGTCGTTCTAGGTCCGAACCGTTTCATTTTAGGGAGGGTTTGAAATGAACAGATTCCTGCTCGCGGGAGCGGCTGTTGCTGCGTTCGCCGCGATTGTCCCCGCCATCGCCCAGCCCGCGCCGCCGACACCGCCTGGCGTTGCGCAAGGCACGACTCCGCCACCAATTCCCGGTGTCCCGCAGGTTCGCGTCGAGACGCGCGTTCACCGCATGCCAATGATGATGCCGGAAACGCGCAACGAGCTCGTCGCGCACATCCGCGAGATGTTCGCGAAGCTCGACACGAACAAGGACGGCTTCGTCGCTCGCGAGGAAGCCGACGCGGCGCACAAGGCGATGGGCGGCGAGTTCCGGCAGAAGTTCGCCGAACGGCAAGATGGTCCCGGCATGCCGCACCTGGATCACAAGGCGATGTTCGATCGCCTCGACACAAACCATGACGGCATGATCAGCCGACAGGAATTCGATGCCCATGCGGAAATTCGCGAAGAGCGGCGCGTCGTGTTGATGCATGGTGGCCCTCACGGCGCTCCGGGAATGCCGCCGACGCCCGACATGAAGCACTTCCACGAAATGGGCGCCCGGATGCACGGGCATATGTTCGAAATGGCCGACGCAAATCACGACGGGCGCGTTTCGCTGCAGGAAATGACCGACGCCGCGCTTCGCCACTTCGGCATGGCCGACGCCAATCATGACGGGCGCATCACGCCCGACGAGCGAATGCAGATGCATCAGCGCATGAAGGAAATGAAACGGCCCGTTTGAGACAAGCTGTTGAAATCGAAGAGGAGTCGGCTTGCGCCGGCCCCTTATCCGTGGCTTTTGCCCCACGTAATTCGGGGAGAAAGATCGACATGAAGACGCCGTATGATTTCGTCACGACCAACGACATCATCGGCGGCAATTCGGGATCGCCGGTGATCGATCGATCAGGCGCAGTGATCGGCGCCGCGTTCGACGGCAACATCCACTCGATCGGCGGGAATTACGGCTACGATCCGGTACTGAACCGGACAGTGGTTGTGTCGACGGCGGCGATACAGGAAGCGCTGGAGCACATCTACCCGGCTCCGGGCCTGCTGGCCGAGCTCAAGCACCAGTAGGTTCTAGGCTCTTCTTGCGCGCCGGACTGCGCGGCTTCTTCGCGGGAGCAGCCGGTCCGGCCGCGATCTCGCGATACTTGCGCTCGGTCTCGATCATGTAATCGCGCGTGATCGGGAGCGCGTTGCGGTCGCGGATATACAGCACCTGGTAATTGCAGGCGGCGCCGCTCTCGAACATCACGATCCCGCCGGCGAGATAGAATTCCCACATCCGGAAGAAGCGCTCGTCATACATCTTCTCGATTGCCACGCGGGCCTTGGTCGCGCGCTTCAGCCAGTGGCGCAACGTGTAGGCGTAATGCAGCCGCAGGTTCTCGACGTCGCTGGCGATGAGGTGTGCCTTCTCGCTGGCGTTCGTCATCTGCGACAGCGACGGCAAGTGGTAGCCGGGGAAGATATATTTATCGGTGAAGGGGTCGGGCCCGCCGGACACGGTGCCGAGCTTTCCGATCGTATGCAGCAGCATCGCCCCGTCCGGCTTCAGCAACCGGCGGCATTGTTCGAAGAATTCGTCGTAATGCTTGGCGCCGACATGTTCGAACATGCCGACCGAGACGATGCGGTCGAACGCTTCGTCGAGGTGGCGATAGTCAATCAGCTCAAACCGCACATGATCGGACGCGCCGGCATCCTCGGCGCGCTGGCGAGCGATCTTCAGCTGGTGCTCCGACAGCGTCACGCCGAGCACATCGACGCCCGCGACCTCGTGCAGATACAGCGCCATCCCGCCCCAGCCGCAGCCGATGTCGAGCACACTCTGGCCAGGCTTCAGGTCCAGCTTCGCGGCGATGTGCGCCTTCTTGTCGGCCTGGGCTTGCTCGAGGCTGTTGCCGGGGTCGGTGAAGTAAGCGCAGCTGTACTGCTTGTCGTCGTCGAGGAAGAGTTCGTAGAGCTCATCCTTCAGGTCGTAGTGGTGAGCCACGTTGCGCCGGGCGCGCAGCGGGTTGTTGGCCTTGAACAGGCGCGAGAAACGCTTCTTGCCCTTGCGCATCGCCTGCCGGCCGGCGCCCTTGTCCTCCCAGCGGTTGGCGCCGACGATCATCTCGAGCAGGTCGAGGATCGTCCCGTCCTCGATGACCAGCCGCCCGTCCATATAGGCCTCGCCGAGCCGCAGCCGCGGGTTGCGGGCGATGTCGAACGCGACCTTCTTGTCGGTGAAGCGCACGGTCAGATGCTTGCCGCCGCCGCGGCCAAACGTCTCGGGCTCCGTGCCCGGACGCAGCAGGGTGATGCTGCCCTTGGTCAGCAATTTGTCGACGAGCTTGCCGATCAGGGACATTCAGACACCTCCGTTGGAAGAGACGTGTCTAGCGCCCGGGTGAGGGCGGCGTCCATGCCGGGGCTCGTAAACTCTCAGGAATGGACGCCTGCAACCCGCGCTTCCGGCGCCGAAGCAACGAGGAAGGCCAACGCGAAGGCAAACATCATCACGGGATAGGTGTGAAACATAGCGCCGTCATAGAACGAGAAGACAAGGAGACCGACGCAGACGAGAAAAGCGGGAACAACGCCCCCGTCATGGGTTCTCAAGGCGCTTCGAATACGAATTCCCGCAATGATGGCGAGAGCTGCGACGAACCCCGCTCCGATCGATCCCCACTGAACGAGCAGCTGCAGAATGATGTTGTGCGGATGCAGGTAAGCCGCCTGGGGCTGAGGCGCGACGATTCCAAATTGCGCCTCGCCATATCCAATCCACGGACGATGAAGGAACGCCTGCCAGGCCTCCTCCCACATACGAAGGCGAAAGCCGCTGATCGCGTCAGGCGTGGAAGCTTTGAGAGAGCTAATCATTCGATCAACTCCGAACACGACCATCGGTCGTGGCAAGGGTGATGAGAGTAACGCGCCGGCGGGAATTGGCACTAGGGCGATTGAAGCGTTTCGGATCGATCTCAGGTGCGGAAAGGCAATGCACCCAGCAATGATTGCCGCGATCGCCGCAATCGCAGCGCCCCGTGAGCCGGTCCAAAACGAAAGAGTCATCATCAGGACGGCTGCAACGGTAAGCATTATTGCTTTTGTCGAACGAGCATCCATCGCGCAGCCGACGGCGGCCAGAGTTCCGACCACCATATAGAATCCGACCTGTCGCACGTTGGCTACGGCAAGACCAAAATATTGCCAGTCGAAGCCAGGCTCGTGCGGCGACAAGGCAAAAGCTGCTGCCAACCCGGCGTAAACCAAACAACCGCCAGCAATGGCTGGCCAAATTCGGTTGCGCATCGGTGTCGGTACGCGGGAGGTCAGCCACGCTGCAGCGAAACCAAAGAGCAGTTGCAGCAAGCTCAGATAGGTCCACACCAAAGAACCGACAGCGTTCGGAGCCAAGGCTGCGCTCGCAAACGCAATCGCTACCGTCGCCGCTAAAAGCGCCCGGACGACCGAAGATTGAGAAGCGACTTGCTCGATTGGTCGCCAGCCGGCTCGAACCGCAACGAGCATGAAACCGAGTTCCAACAAATATAGCGGAAGCCCGAATAACCTTATTACCTGACCGAACTGGTCGACAGGATTTGCATTGGTCCAGGTGAGCAGCCCGAAGAATGCCGGCGCAAATGCGATGAGGAGCCAAGGGAGCCAGGACGATCGCCAAGTCGCACTCATGGCCCCGAAACTCAGGCGGTCCTCGCTGGCGTCAAGCTAAGGACTTCACAATAGTTCGGCGCGTCGGGCATTGCCGATACGCGCTTCCTGTTCGGGAAATATCGCACCGCCATCTCCGCGAATTGCGAGCGCGGGAAGAGCACGACGTGCCGATCACCCGTGATGTACCAGTCAGCCAAGAGTGACAGAACGGACCGCAGGTGACCCGGCTCGACGTCTTTGAAGAAGAGGGTCTCGCAGCCCCATTCCCTGCAGCTTCGGGCAAGAGCTTCGAAGAATGAGTCCCGTTGATCGACCGGGACATGGTGCATCACATCGGTAATCATCACGAAGTCGAATTTGGCGTGGACGTCGGCGAAGTCAGTTGCCGGCAATTGCCTGACCCTGCCGCGGTTGGCTTTGCTCAGGAATGCGCCAACAGTCGGCGCGATGTCGCACATGGTGATAGTCAGGTCGGGGCGGCGGTCCAGCAGCCGATCGATCAGGGCGCCATCGCCACCCCCGATATCGAGAACGTTGGCCCCCTTCGGCGCGGCCTCGGCGAGGACGTCCACGATCCTTTCGAGATTGACGAAGACGCGGCGATACGCATCGCCAACGGGCTTGAAATATGGCCCCAGGATCTTGCGTGCAATCTGGCCCGGCGACGGCATCAGTCCCCCGTTCTCGCAGCGGCGCCGCGTCCACCAAACACGCCGCGCAGGTCAAAGCGCGGCAGGATCGCCCAATGCGCGGCAGTGAAGTTCCAAAGGAATACCACAGCTGTCGCGATCGGCGTGGCGATTGCGACACCGAGCTTGAACCCCGAGCAGAGGACAACCATCGACAGCACGGCCAGGGGATAGGCAGAGGCCACTCCCGCGGCGAAGCGAATGAAGGATTTCCAGCGCAGCGGTTCGGCGAAGGTAAACCAGCTGTGCAGGACGTAACCGACCGGGGTCACGACAAGGAACGCGATCAGCAGGGCGAGCATGTAATGTCCGCCAAGGGCGTCGACCCCAAGGATGATCGCATAATTGCAGAGTGCGCAGACGAGGCCGATGAGGGTGTAGCGCCATCCGCGCTCGACCAACGGCCGCTCGGTCCCTGTCGGTTCACGATCAGCCATCAAAGCGCACCCGACAATCGCGCACGAAGCCGCGGCAAGACGCGATCCTTAAGCCGCGTGTCGCGAAGGAAATTCATGATCCCGACCGGCCCGAGCGCGGCGATCTGCCAGGCGGCCGACATCAGGTCCTTCCGGCTGCCCGCCGCGGCGGTTGCCAGCGACACGTTGATCGCGATCGAGGCCTTCGCGCTTGGCGCGACCCGGCGACGCGATTCCGCGGAGATCTTGCCAACATGACGATCGAGTACAGTCTGCATTTGTGACCGGAAGTCCTCGGGATTGCGCGATCCGGTTACGGTCAGTGAGCTGCCGTGGACCCGAAAGCCGGTGGTGACGTCACGATGGTATATCACCGGTCCGACCTCCACGAGCTTCAGCCACAGATCCCAGTCAGCGGTATACCACAAATCGGGGTCAACGCCCCCGGCCGCCAGCCAGGTGTCACGGCGAAAAACCGGCGCAAGCACCGAGATGAAATTCTGCACCAGCAAGCGCTCAAGCACGAACGCGCTCTCCAGCGGCCGCTCTGCAGGCAGCGGGCAGCTCCAGCGCCCAAGGCCCCGCCCGTTTCGATCAATGATCATCGTCGGGGCGAGATGGAGAGCAGCGCTCGGCGAACTCCCGATCCAGCGCCGCACCGCGGCAATGCGACCAGGGAGCCAAACATCGTCCTGATGAAGCATGCAGACATGGTCCGCTCTGGCCTGCTCGACGCCGAAGTTGGTCTTCGTCTGCCAGCGGTCAAGATCGCGCCGCTCGATGATTCGGATCGGCAGCCGGTCGAAATAGCCGCGGATAATGGCTGCGGTGGCGTCGCCCGGGCTGCTGTCGATGGCAATGATCTCGACGCCATCCATCGGCTCGGCCGCAAGCGACCGCAACGTCGCGTCGATCCAGTCCTGCCCCTCATGGACCGGCATGATGACAGAGAGGTATGGGTCGGTTGCCACGTCAGCCGGATTGTCGGTCAGGGCACTTGTGCCGGACCGGTCATTCAGCATAACCGTCGAGGTTGTCGAGCAGGAGCTTCAGGACGAAGCCCGACAACACCATCATCACGCCGCCAACGCAGGCGGTCGAAATGGCGAAGATGAGATGCTCTGAGAGCTCCATCTGCCCGCCGACGAAGATCCACTTGAGCGCGAGAAGCGCATCCGCGACGAAACCGAGGAAGGCGATCGCGGCGCCTGAGAAGACCAGCCATTCGAGCGGCTGGCCGCGCTTGAGCCACGGGACAATCCGGCCCGTGGTCGTCGGGTGGTAAATCGCAATCGCGACCTTCGCCAGCGTACCCAGCAGGATCGCCGACAGTCCGATCAGCGCGGCCATCGACGACAGAGCGACGAAGTGGATCCCGAAATAATGCCCGGCAATCGTGATCGGCCCGAGCGACAGTGCCGACAGGCCAATGAGGCCGCCGGCGAGCAGGAGCAGGCCGGGAAGCAGGTACATGGTGTCCGGCGCATGGGCGATGATCAGGCGCAGGTGGCGCCATCCGTCGCGGAACGAGCGCAGGTGCGGCGGCCGGCCGCGCTTGTCCGGGTAGAGCTTGATCGGCACCTCACGGATGTCGAGGCCGGCGCGATGCGCCCCGATCACCATTTCGGAGGCGAACTCCATGCCCGGGGAGCGAGCGCCCATCTTCGCGAATGCATGACGAGTGAAGCCACGCATGCCGCAGTGGAAGTCGCGGATCGGCGAACGGTGGAGCCAGCGGGCAGCGGCGGAGAGGACGGGGTTGCCGAAATAGCGGTGGAGCGGCGGCATTGCGCCGGGCTCGATCCCGCCCGCGAAGCGGTCGCCCATGACCAGATCCGCGCCCTGCTGAAGCGTTTCGATGAACGCGTCGAGCTGGCTCCAGTCGTAGGAATCGTCGGCGTCGGCCATGATCAGATACTTGCCGCGTGCGGCTCCGGCCGCGGCGCTGATGGCCGCGCCATAACCCTTGATCGGCTGGTGGACGACCCGCGCGCCGAGCGCCTCAGCGATTTCGATCGACCGGTCCGTCGAGCCATTGTCCCCGACCACGACTTCACCGGCGATGCCGAGACGATTGAAGGCGCCAAGCGCTTTTTCGATGCATATGCCGAGCGTGTTTTCCTCGTTGAGGCAGGGAATGATCGCCGACACCAGCGGCTCGGTCGTCGTCTCCGCCGACGTCCGGCGGCGCGACGGCGCCAACGCGAGGTTCGTAACTTTCCCCATCTTTCCCCCACCATCCGTGTCGCGCCGGGTTCGGGCGCGGCGGATATATCTTAGTTGCTTCCCGACCGATTAAGCAGTCAAAAGTTTTCAAAGGATTAACCATGAGCCGAACGGCGCGGCGCGTGGCTCAGACCGGTCAGTGGGTCGCGCGGTAATTCTCTCCGGCGAAGGCCCAGCGAATGGTGCCGGCGAGGCCGAACGTGGCGCCTCGAACCATCGGCCTGCGGGGCGTGCCATAGCGCCGCCAGCCGTCGAGGAAGTTGATCGCCCCGGCGATGTGCACCCAGGCCAGTAACCACGGGTCCGTCGCCCGATAGTCGGCACCGTCAGGTAGCGTGCCGCTGACTTGTTCGTGGATCGATTTCACCTTGGCGATCGCCGCCAACGCTGAATCGCGCTGGGCATAGGTCATCGTGGCGATGAAGCGCGCGGTTCGGCGCAACCGGCCGAGCTGGTCCTCGGCGACCCCGCTGTGGTCCCACACGCCGCCGAGCGCCTTGGGATGCAGCATCTGGGTCAGCAGCGCGGCGATCCCGCCGACCATCATCGATGTCACGTCGCCGTGCACTCGACGAATAACCGAGCCCCGCGGGAACAGCGCGTCGTCGGAAGGGACGGGCTTCTCACCCTTGGCCTGGTCGTTGAAGGTTCTGCGAACTTGCCGAACGAGCGCTCGGCGGACCGGCGACAGCATTACGCGGCTTCGCGGCTCCGCCGCTTCTTTTCCGCCGCGGTCTTGAGCTGGCCGCAGGCGGCATCGATATCGCGGCCGCGCGGGGTGCGGACCGGGGCGGAGATGCCCGCTTCGAACACGATGTTGCTGAACGAGCGGATGCGGTCGTCGTCCGAGCATTCGTACGGCGCGCCGGGCCACGGGTTGAACGGGATCAGGTTCACCTTTGCCGGCAGCTTATATTGGCGGATGAGGCGGACGAGCTCGTGGGCGTCCGCGTCGCTGTCGTTCTTACCTTTAAGCATCACATATTCGAACGTGATGCGGCGGGCGTTGTTCGCGCCCGGGTAGGCCGCACACGCTTCCAGCAACTGGTCGATGCCGTACTTGCGGTTCAGGGGCACGATCTCGTCGCGAATTTCCTTGGTCACCGCGTGCAGCGAGACGGCGAGGTTCACGCCGATCTCGGCGCCCGCCTTCTCCATCATCGGCACGACGCCGCTCGTCGACAGCGTAATCCGGCGCCGCGACAGGCCAAGACCGTCGCCGTCCATGACGATCTTCAGGGCGTCGCGGACATTGTCGAAATTGTAGAGCGGCTCGCCCATACCCATCATGACGATGTTGGTGAGCATGCGGCCTTCGGGCTGGCTCGGCCATTCGCCGAGCGCGTCGCGGGCGAGCATCACCTGGCCGACGATCTCCGCCGGCTCAAGATTGCGGACCAGCGCCATCGTGCCCGTGTGACAGAAGCGGCAGTTGAGCGTGCAACCGACCTGGCTTGACACGCACAGAGTTCCTCGGTCGGCGTCGGGGATGAACACCATCTCGAAGTCGTGGCCGTCGTGTGTCTTGAGCAGCCACTTGCGGGTGCCGTCGGATGATACTTGCGCCTCGACGACCTCGGGCCGCGAGATGATAAAGCGCTCGGCGAACCAGCCGCGCTGCGCCTTGGCGATGTCGCTCATTACCTCGAAGTCGCTAACGCCGCGGTTGTAGATCCAGTGCCAGATCTGCTTGCCGCGGAGCTTGGCCTGTTTCGGGTCGAGGCCGGCGGATTCGAGTTCGGCGCGGATCTGGTCCTTCGACAGGCCAACCAGCTCGGTCCGGCCGTCGGCGCGCGCCGGTGCGACCCGGCGAACGGGCACAGGGTCTACGGCGCCGGGAATCGGCATCAGGTTCGTGTCGGCACTCATGGCAGAGCGCCTATCTAGTTAATGCGGCTGCATTTTGCCAGCGCAGGCTGCGGCGGCGGCGTCGATTGCCGTCGGAGCGCTGTCGAGCGCATAGGGATCGGTGAAGCGCGTGCCGCCAAGATCACGGGCTTCGACGCGCATTCCAGTCGCGGCGCGGACGGCGACAATGATCGCCTGCTCCTGCGCCGGGCCGGTGCTCCACGCCCAGTCGCCGCGGGCGGTCAGGAGAAAGGGCTGGTCGCCAACCGTGAGGATCACCGATGAGCCGTTGCGTGGAACGCGGCTGAGATGGGCGTGGAATTCGCCCCAGCGCTTGCGGTCGGCGGTGAAGGTGAAGCCCGCGACGGCCTGTACCTTGCCCTTCATCGCAATCTTGGCGGAGCGGCCGGCGGCGACGCAGGTCGAGCCACGATCGATCGCCGCCCAGGTCCCGCCGGCGAACACGACCGTCCCGCCGGCGCTCGCCAGCAATGCCAGAGCCAAAAACTTCACTGGCCCATGTCGAACAGCATGATCGGTCCGAAGTCCACGGTCTGCTTGGCGGTCGCGAGCTGGAACGTCACCTTGAGCTGGCCAGCCGGATAGTCGTGGTCGGCCTTGCCGGCGATCTGATACATCTTCCATTCCGGCCCGATGTCGCTCGAGCCGCTGATCACCGTTGAGTAAGGCGCCGAGGCGAGCTGGACGGCGTTGTAAGGCAAGGTGGTAGTCGCGCCATTCTCCCCCTTTTCGAGCCGCGCCCAGAAGGCGAGGATCAATTTGTCGCCGGTTTTGATCGGCTTGTTCACCGGCCCGCCGACCGCCGCGTCCCACGGGTTCGTGCCCTTCTTCGCAACCACGATCCGCAGCACCTTGCCGCCCTGCACGCCGGGGTCGTCGCGGAGGCTGGCCTTGGCGCCGTCAACATGCGGGTCGCTGGGGTCGTTGATGATCTTCTTGGCGAGGTCGCCCGGATCCTGCGCCATCGCAGCGGCGGCAAACCCGAGCAGAATAACCGAAGCGAATTTCCAAACACTCATCGCGGTTCTCCCCAGCCCGAATGAGGCCGCAGAAAATCACGCGCGCGAGCGGAGGGCAAGCTACCTCGCGCAGACCTCCGGGCCGAGCGACGACAGTCGGGTAAAGGTGTCCTGCGGGGCGGTGCTGATGGTGACTCCGGAATCATCGCACTTGCGCAGCTGGAAACGGACCTTGCGCGCCTTGAAGTCGAGCGAGACGCGGCGGAATGTTTCGAGGAGATCGGTGCCAAGCAGGAGCGCGGGCCCGTCGTTGATCCCGAAGATCTTGAACGGCGGTACGTCGGCAAAGGCGATCGGGACATTGTGCAGAGTCACGGGGCCAAGCTGAAGCTCCGGCACCAGGGCCATTTGCAGGTTCATGACCTTGCCGGTGACCCCGATCGCCTCGACGTTCCAGAACTTGTTGCGGCGAAGCAGTTTGTCGCGGAGCGCAGTGTTGCCGATGGTGACTTCGGAGCCGGTGTCGATGACCGCGTCGAGCCTTACGCTGCCGGTGCGGACCTGGGTCAGGATGAGCTGGCCGCGCTGACGCTTGGCGGTGATAACGATGTCGCCCGGTGAGAATTTTATTGGGATGCTGGCGTCCTCGACCTTGATGACCTTCTTTTCGAAATCCATCATCAGGCGCTGCCGGACGAGCGCATCGATGCCGACAAGGCCGTCGCCGCCGAGGTCGATCTCGCGCAGTGCCGGAACCTCGAGATCATGGACGGTGCTGGGGCCCATTGTAAGCGACGCGACCTTCACCCGGTCGACGATATCGCGCGAGGTCATGCCGTTGAGAATGGCCGGCTTGCCGAGCGGAAGCTGGAGGTCGCGGGCGATGCGCAGCCCCACCGCCGAAGTATCGGCGCCGCTATCGACGACGAAATGATAGGGACCGTGGCCGTTCAAATGGACTTCGACGTTTAGGCGGGTGTCGGCCTGGCGGGCCTTCACGTCGTCGCCGCCGATGGAAAGACCGTTGTCGATCACCGCCGGTGGAAGCGGCAGGACTCCGTTCGGCGTATTGGGATCGACCGGAGCGGGCTTGGCGATGCGCGGCGCCTGGGCGAGATCGCCGGCGACGGACGGCGCGGCCAACAGAGCCAGACCCAGGATCAAAGCGTGACGCAGCACAGCCAATCCGTTTCTCCCCCTCACTCGATAGCTACGCCTCATATCGTGAATGGCACCTTTCGGGCGAGTGCTTATCGGCTGACGGTGGTCCCATTCGACAAGCAAAGGGGCGAACGTCGAAATCCAGCGGGTAAACATTACATCCACGCGGCCCAAGTGGATGAAAACGGGGGTTCATCTACATTGTGACCTTCCGGCGAGTCACAGAGAAATCTGCGCTTTTCGCGCTCGATCCGGCGTGCACTGAAAGTCGCAATCGAGTGATTTTCGAACGCACGGTCAGGCGGCGGCAAAGGTTGCGGCGGGGACGCGCCGGCGAAGCCGATAAGCGCCCTCGCGGCTCATGCCGGCTGCCGCGGCGGCGGCACCTACATTGCCGGTTTGGGCGAGCGCTTCGAGAAAAGTGAGCTGGCGCTGCGGAGTCCAGCCGTCACGACGGAAGGAAAGCGAAGGGCGACTCATCGGCGAGCTTAACGCACAAGCGAACCGGTGTAGGACAGCAAGATCGTCAGCGGGGGATGCGAAGATGAGCTCGGCCATGCGCTACAGCCGGATGCCAATCGAGGTCGAATCCCCTGAGGAGTTCGGCTACGGCAACATCCGCTTCAATCTGTCGGAAAGCTCAATAGCGGACCAGTCGCTCGCCGACTTCGGCCTCTTGGTTCCCGACGGCCTCGTCCTGCTTTACGGCGAGCATAAGGGCAGCCCCGAATTGCGCGCGCTGATAGCTGCGGACGACCCTGCCCTGAGCGCTGACGACGTCCTGATCACCGGCGGCGCGGCGGGCGCCCTGTTCATCGTCGCGACCGCGCTGCTCGGGAAAGAGGACAATCTCGTCGTCGTGCGGCCGAATTATGCGACCAATCTGGAGACCCCGCGCGCAATCGGGTGCGACATTTCCTTCATCGACCTCAGGTTCGAGGACGGGTTCGCGCTTGCCCCGGAACGGATTGCTCAGGTGATCCAGCCGGCGACCAGGCTGGTCAGCATCACGGCTCCGCATAACCCAACCGGAACCAGCATCAGCGAGGCGAACCTGCGGAGAATCGCCGACATCACAGCGGAGCGCGGCGTCATGCTGCTGGTCGACGAGACCTATCGCGAGCTGGCGCACGGTGAGCCGCTACCGATTGCAGCAAGCCTTGGGCGCCACATCATCAGCGTATCCTCGCTGTCGAAAGCATTCGGCGCGCCGGGCTTGCGCGTCGGCTGGCTCATCAGCACCGACCCCGTGATGCAGGAAGTGTTCCTGGCGGCGAAGGAGCAGATGAACATCTGCGGAAGCGTCATCAACGAATGGGTCGCGGAGGGCATCTTGCGGCGGAAGGGCGATTTCCTGATGCGCACGCGGGCCGAATGGCGCCGCCGGCTCGACCGGATCGCGCAGTGGATCGGGAACGAGGAGCAACTGGAATGGGTGCGGCCGGCCGGCGGCGTGGTCTGCTTCCCGCGCATGAAAACTCCACCGCCCGGCGGCACCGACGCCTTCTACCGCCGGCTGCTGCAGGACCATGGCACCTATGTCGGCCCCGGCCACTGGTTCGAGATGCCGGATACGCACTTCCGGCTGGGCTATGCCTGGCCGACGATGGAAGAGCTGGAGGGCGGGCTCGCCGGAATATCGGCGACGCTTCGGGGTTAAGGCGGCGTCGCTAATGCTGTAGGGCAATAACTGCAGCAGGAGAGAGGCGATGGCCAAGGGTCAGGTCAGGAAGTCCAAGGAGGCGCGCAAACCCAAGAAGGCGAAGGTGAAGACCATCGCCGCCAACCCGTCGCAAAAGGGCGGCCAGCGCGGGCTCGAGCACCTCAAATAGCAAGGCCGGCTACGGCTGATCGATTCGCGGGCGGAACGGAGCCGGCTGCGGATCGTTCATCACGGGGGCGAAACTCTTCAGGAACGCTTCCATGCGTACGCAGAACATCATCGAACGTGCCTTCGAGCTGGCCCCCGGGGCGAGCAGCATTGAGCAAATCCGCAAGACGCTGCGGCACGAGGGCTATTCGAACGTCGATGCGCACCTTGGCGGCGCGTCGATCAAGGCCGACCTGAAGAAGAGGTTCGCGCGGTAGCCGCGTTCAATCTTCTGCCTGCCAGAAACTCATTTGAATAATCGGCGAATTCTAGGCCGGACTCGTCGTTGAACTCCACAACGAAACGCAAATCCGGGAAGTCGTGCTTAAGCTTCACCTTGTGAATCTCAGTGGCTCTAGGCCAGGCCATGCTGGACATGGAGGCGGGGGATCTGGAGGGCGCGATCCGTGGACTCAACGCGCAGCTGGCGCGCGACCCGAAAGACGCATTTTCGCTGCGGCTGCGAGCGGATGCCTATCAGCAGATGGGCAAATTCGGGAAAGCGCAGGCGGACAGGGACAGGCTGGACGAGCTCCTCAGGAGCAGGCGGGCTAGCGCCGCTCGAACGCCTTGAGGATCGGGCATGGGCCGGCGCGCTTGCTGGCGCAGGCGGTGGCGAGGCTGGCTAGCGCATCGCGGGCCTCCCGCAGTTCGGCGATTTTCGCATCGATCACGGCGACGCGCGCGCGCGCCAGCTCCCGAGCGCGGGCGCGGTCATCTGACGCATCGAGGTCGAGAAGCTCTTTGATCTCATTGAGAGTGAAGCCGGCGGCCTGGGCCGAGCGGATGAAGCGCAGGCGCTTCACGTCCGCATCGCCGTAGCGGCGCACCTCCCCCGGCGGCCGCGCCGGTTCCGGGAGCAGCCCGCGGCGCTGGTAATAGCGGACCGTTTCCACCCCAACGTCTGCGGTCTTCGCGAGCGCCCCGATCGTGTCGCGTGCCATGGTCAGTCCAGGACCTCCGCTGTGCCCTCGGCCTGACGACGAGCGAGCCCCCCGCGCATCGCCTGCAGCTGCTCGGGGCTATGGCCCACCCAGTCGGTGACCTCGTCCACGATCCTGAGCGGATCGCGGCTACGGTAGGAGGCGGTGATGTTGCCCGGGAATTTCTTGTCGGTGAGGTTGGGATCGTCCTCGAAGGCGCCGGTCGGCTCGACAACGTAGATGCGGCCGCGGCCTTCTCCCTTCGCGAGCTCGGCGCCCCAGATTGCCGCCTCCAGGGTCGCGCTGAAGTAGATGTGGGCCAGAGCACGGTCGACGAAATTGCTGCCGAAGCCGGGCGACATCAGGTCGCCGGCGGCAAGGTCGGCCTTCGTGCCGTGGTAGAAAATCGTGCCCGGCGGGACGTCAGCGGCATACATGCAAAATCACCTCTTGATTCCGTACTATAGTACAGGAGCTATATACGGTTCACCGTGGGCGAATCAATGCCCCGGGCAACAGGAGAAACGACCATGACGACCCAGTCCGAACTGCAGACGAAGGCCGCCGAGCTCGACGCGCGCAAAGGTTGCCGCTGCAATCCCTGCACCTGCAAGAATTGCACTTGCTGATGTGTTATTCCGCCGCTCGGGATCGCCGGGCGGCGGAGACACACGGAGGGGGCATGGGTGCGGACGAACTAATCGAGGCGCTGGACCTGGCGCCGCATCCCGAAGGCGGATGGTATCGGGAGACCTGGCGCGCGGAGGCTGCGGAGGGCGAGCGGGCGGCGGCGAGCGCGGTGCTCTACATCATCCGGCCGGAGGAGCGGTCGCACTGGAATAAGGTCGACGCGCACGAAATCTGGCTGTGGCATTCGGGCGACCCGATCGACGTGTCGGTCGCGGAGAGCAACGCCGGGCCGACCCAGACGGTTCGGCTCGGCGGCCGCGTGACCGAGGGCGAGCAGCCGCAGCTGATCATCCCTGCGGGCCAGTGGCAGTCAGCCGATCCGGCTCCCGGCGGCGCGGCGGGGTACACGCTGATTTCGTGCATCGTCGCTCCAGCGTTCGAGTTCGATGGGTTCGAGATTGCGCCGGAAGGATGGGCGCCGGGCGCCTAGGCGTTCTCGGGACTGACCGGAGTCGCGGCGAGGTCACCGACGACCGTCGTCCATTCGCGGACGTGCCAGCGCTTGACGAGGCCGCCGGTGACGTAAGGGTCAACCTTGGCGAAATCCTCGGCGACCGATTTATCGTCGGCCTTAAACATCAGCACCGCGCCGTCGACCGGGTCGGCGAGCGCTCCAGCGAGGACGATGTCGCCGCGCTCGACCGCGACCCACGCGTGCTTGAGGTGCGCGCCTCGGAATTGCGGGCGGCGTTCGAGGACGTCAGCGACATAGTCGTAGAAGAGCAGGAAGTGCTTCACTCGGCCGCCGGGATGTAGAGCTCGCTGCCCTCGTCGTGGAAACGCCTGGACATCTCTTCCATCCCGGCTTCGGCGCCTGGCGCTGCGGCCTTCTCTTCCTGCAACCGAGCAAAATCTCGCACTTCCTGCGTGATCTTCATCGAGCAGAACTTAGGGCCGCACATGCTGCAGAAATGCGCGGTTTTGGCGCCCTCCGCCGGTAGCGTCTGGTCGTGGAAAGCCTCGGCGGTGTCGGGGTCGAGCGAGAGGTTGAACTGATCGCGCCAGCGGAACTCGAACCGCGCGCGGCTTAGCGCGTCGTCGTGAAGGCGTGCCGCCGGGTGGCCCTTCGCCAGGTCCGCTGCGTGGGCGGCGAGCTTGTAGGTGACGACGCCCACCTTAACGTCGTCCCGGTCGGGGAGGCCGAGGTGCTCCTTGGGCGTGACGTAACAGAGCATCGCGGTGCCGAACCAGCCGATCATTGCGGCGCCGATGCCGCTGGTGATGTGGTCGTAGCCGGGCGCGACGTCGGTCACGAGCGGCCCCAAGGTGTAGAACGGCGCCTCGCCGCAGCTTTCCAGCTGCTTGTCCATATTCTCTTTGATCTTGTGCATCGGCACGTGGCCGGGGCCTTCGATCATTACCTGGCAGTCATGTTCCCACGCCTTCTTCGTCAGCTCGCCGAGCGTGTAGAGTTCCGCGAACTGGGCCTCGTCATTGGCATCGGCCGTAGAGCCGGGCCGGAGCCCGTCGCCCAGGCTGAAGGCGATGTCATACAACTTCATGATCTCGCAGATTTCGTCGAAGCGATCATAAAGGAAGCTCTCGCGGTGGTGGGCGAGGCACCATTTGGCCATGATCGATCCGCCGCGGCTGACGATTCCGGTGACTCGCTTGGCCGTCAGCGGGACATAGGGCAGGCGGACGCCGGCGTGGATGGTGAAATAGTCGACACCCTGCTCGGCCTGCTCGATCAAAGTGTCGCGGTAAATCTCCCAGGTCAGGTCCTCGGCAATGCCGCCAACCTTCTCCAGCGCCTGGTAAATGGGCACGGTGCCGATCGGCACGGGCGAGTTGCGGACGATCCATTCACGCGTGTCGTGGATGTTGCGGCCGGTCGACAGGTCCATGACCGTGTCGGCGCCCCAGCGGATCGCCCACACCATCTTGTCGACTTCCGACGCGACGTCGGAGGCGACGGCGCTGTTGCCGATATTGGCGTTGATCTTGACCAGGAAGTTGCGGCCGATCGCCATCGGCTCCGATTCCGGGTGATTGATGTTGTTGGGGATGATGGCGCGTCCGCGAGCGATTTCGTCGCGGACGAACTCGGGGGTGACGAAGTCGGGGATTGCGGCGCCGAAGTCCTGGCCGTCGCGGGCTTCGTTTAGCGCTGCTTCGCGACCGAGATTCTCGCGGATCGCCACATATTCCATCTCGGGCGTGACGATGCCGCGCCGCGCGTAATGCATCTGCGTGACGTTGGCGCCGACCTTGGCGCGCAAGACGCGCTTGCGGACGTTGGGGAACGGCTGGACGCCGCTGCTGCGGTCGGGGCCGAGCTGGCCATTGTCCTCGGGGCGGACCTCGCGCTGTTGCACTTCCTCGACGTCCCCGCGCTCGCGGATCCATTGCGCGCGAAGTTCGGGCAGGCCGGCCATGATGTCGATGCGCTGCTGCGGGTCGGTATAGGGGCCGCTGGTGTCGTAGAGCACGACGGGCGACTCGCCCGACGAGGGCTCGAGATCGACGGCGCGCATCGCGACGCCGAGATTGCCGACGTGGATCTTGCGCGAGCCGCGGATCGGCCCGGTGGTGACATTAAGCTCGGTGCGTGCGGGCGCGTCGCCCATCTTTACTCTCCTTCTCCCTACGCCGGTGTCAGCCGGATCAGGTTCGATGGGTCACCCGCTCGTGCGAGCCTCTCAAGCGGCGGTCACCGCTCCCCCAGGGAAGAGTCGTCCTTAGGCGCTGGCTACGTGTGATGCCAGCGCCGGATTGTCTTGAATAACAGCCATAGTAATCACGCTCGTCCGATGCTGTTCAAACCCAAGAGGCCGGTCGACGAAGACGAATGGGAGTGGTTGCTCGCCGGGTTCAAATGGCTTGAGCGCCAGTATCCCGAACTCGCCGAGAGCCGTCGCCTGGCCCTACCGACGCGCGATTTCTTCCCGCCGATCTCGGCCAGGGGAGTGCAGCTCGGCGAGCAGCTGATGGCGCAGGTGAAAGCGATCGGCGGCATTGGCGATTGGCCGGTGACCCTGATCCCGGTGAAGCCTCCTCCCCGCGGAGCGGTCAACAACGTCGCCGCCCTGCAGCATGGCAAGGGCGCAGCCGGCACATTTCGCTTGGTCCAGACAGACAAGGAAGGCCCAATCGCTGAAATCCGCTATTCGGTTGACCAGCTCGAGAACCCGGCCGGGCTGGTCGCAACCTTTGCCCACGAAATCTCGCATTACCTGCTGCATATGTACCGAACCCCGTTCCCCGGCGGCGATGACGTCGAAGAGCTGTTCACCGACCTCACCGCGGTCTGGCTGGGATTTGGTATCTTCCTCGGCAACAGCGCGCGCTACGGGCATCATATCGACGAGGGCGCCGGCCGCGGCTGGTTCGTCAGCGGCTGGCGGGGCTATTTGAGCGAACGCATGCTGATGACCGCGCTGGCACTGAGCGAGATGTCGGCAGGGCGCGACCCGGACGCTGCGTCACCCTATCTCAAATCCTACCTGACCTCGGATGTTCGAATGGCGCAAAAGTACGCGGCGCGCCGCGACTTGCGGGCCGACATAGAAGAGATCGACCTCGCCGACTACGGTGCATGAACTGCACAGATTTCATTTTGAACAGTACTGCCGTTATTGTCAGCTTAAGGCCGCCCGATGGGAACGAGAGCGGCCAAAGGGGAACGCGCCGTGCAACTTACTCCTGCCAGGCCGGTTACGGCCATCATGAAACAATTGCTGATCGCATCCACCGCCGTGGCGATGTTACCGGGCGCGGCTCTCGCCCAGGACGCGCAAAAGGCGGAGAGCACTCCGAGCGGCCACCGGGTCCGTGTCGGTTTGGGGGTTCAGGTTCGGCCGGACTATATCGGAGCCGACAGCACCGAAGTCGCGCCGTTGTTCAAGTTCAACATCGCGCGCGGTTCGAACCAGTTCAAATTCAGCGCGCCGGACGACGGGCCCAGCATTGCCGTCATTTCGAGCAACGGCTTTTCTTTCGGGCCAACTGCTAACCTGGCATCCGGCCGCAAGGACAAGGATGTCGGCGCACCCGTCGGCCGAGTGAAGACGACCTTCGAGGCGGGCGCCTTCGCCCAATTTCAAGCAAACGATTCGTGGCGGGTCCGTGGCGAGTTGCTGAAGGGTCTCAACGGCCATGACGGGCTGGTCGGCACCATCGGTGCGGACAAAATCTGGCGCGAGGGCGACAAGTACGTCTTTTCCATTGGTCCGCGGCTCCTGTTCTCCGATAGCGACTACCAGCGCGCCTATTTCGAGGTCACTCCGGCAGCTGCGCTTGCTACCGGTCTTCCGGTTTACCGTCCGTCCGGCGGCATTCATGCCGTCGCCGCGACTACCGGCCTGACGTACCAGTTCAATGACCGGTTCGGGATGTTCGGCTTCGGGCGCTACGAGCGCCTGGTTGGCGATGCCGCCAAGTCGCCGATCGTTCGTGAATTCGGATCGCGCAACCAGCTGTCAGCCGGAATCGGCCTTAGCTACACGTTCAACGTCGATATGTGAGCGGGCGGCGCAGCGCGCCGCTCAGTCGCCCTTTCCCGGGTCCGACGTGAAGTATTTGTCGTACTTGCCCTCTTCGCCCTTATGGTCGTCGGCATCGGCGGGTGTCTGGTCGTTCTTGCGCGTGACGTTCGGCCACTCCGCCGAGAAGGTCGCGTTGAGCTCCAGCCATTTTTCTTGGCCGCTTTCGGTGTCGGGCAGGATCGCTTCGGCCGGGCACTCGGGCTCGCACACGCCGCAGTCGATGCATTCATTGGGGTTGATGGCGAGCATGACCTCGCCCTCGTAGAAGCAGTCGACCGGGCAGACTTCGACGCAGTCCATATATTTGCATTTGATGCAGGCGTCGGTGACGACATAGGTCATGTAAGCGAGCTCCCTCTTGGGCTCTCGCTATGTCGCGGGCTTCAACTCGTCAATTCCCAGTTCCTCGTAACAGCCAAGCGCCTCCGCCGCGGGTCCGCGCCGATGTGGCCGACTGAGCACCTTCAGGATGCGAACCTGGTCATGGAGCGGCAGCGCGATAACGCTCCCAACGCGCACCTCCTCGGACGGCTTCTCGACGCGCTTGCCATCGATGCGGACGTGGCCCCCGTCGATGACGCCCTGCGCCTGCGTGCGGCTCTTGATCAGCCGGATGAAGAAGAGGAAGCGGTCGATCCTCACTTGCGACGAAGTTTCTCCAGCTCGGCGAAGACGTGCGATGATGGTTGCGGCCGGCGGTCGTCACGCTGCGGGCGGCGGCCACGCCACCGCCAGGCATCGCCGGTCCTGGCGAAACCGACCGCGCCCATCAGCCGGGCGATCGCTTCTTCATCAAGGCCGAGCGACGTGGCGAAGGCGGTGTCGACGGGGTCTGCGCCGCCGGAAGAGCGGACCTTATGAGCATGGCTAGCGAGACGGTCGGCAAGGTCGATCCGCAGCCACTGCCGGCCGAAGCGGCGGTAAGCGAGCGAAGCACCGCGAGGGTCGGCTTCGGGACCAAGCGTCGAGGCCCCGGCACACGGAAGCTGCGGCATCGGCTGGTTCATCCGGACGGCGAGCAGCGCCGCGCGCCAGCACTGGGCGGCGGGCTTGATCAGCGGCACGAGGAAAACGTCGAGCGGCCCCAGGCGGACTTTCAGCTTGTGCAGGGCTTGCCTGTCGGCCAGTTCGAGATGCGAAATGGCGCCGAGCATCGTCTTGCGTGGCATCACGCCGCCGGCATCGGCGAGCATCGCTGCTAGCGCACGCACGCCGGGCGAGCTGGCCGGATCGGACGCAGTGGCGGCAAGGCTGGTCAGCGAGTGGAGGTTCTTGCCGATCTGCGCTTCGAGCCAGCGCTCGAGCCGCTCGCGCAGGGTGGCGCGGGTCGGAGCCGAAAGTCGGTCGAGCGCCCGCGCCGTCCGCAATGCCGGTTCGAGCAGCGACCGGCCTGGAGCGAGCCGGGCAAGGACATGGCCTTCCCAGCCGACTGCGAGCGCACCGGCTTCGTCGGTGGTCAACTCGAACGCCTTGTCTTCAGCCTCGACCAACGCCTTGGCGCGACGGTCCAGCTCGTCACCAAGGCGGCGCTCGGCAGCCGCCAGCAGCAAGCGCTTGTCGGCCAGGCTCGCGCTCGGATCGACCCGGAATTCGAAGCCGGCGAGGTGGCCAATCGGCTCCGGGCCGACACTGACTTCGCCGTCGGCGGCGACGGTCACTGGGAGTGCGTCCGATCCGCGAGCGCCGATGTCGCGCACCAGCACTGCGGTACGGCGGTCGACGAAGCGCTGAGTCAGTCGCTCGTGGAGGGCGTCCGACAAGCGGGCCTCGACCTCCCGCGTTCGCTCCGCCCATTTCGCCGGCTCTTTCAGCCAGTCTGAGCGGTGAGCGATGTAGGCCCAGCTTCGGATTCCGGCGAGGCGGTCGGCCAAAGCCTCGATGTCGCCGCTCATATTGTCGAGCCGTGTGACCTCAGCCGCGAACCATTCGTGGGGCACGTGGCCGCCTTCGTTGATATAGCTGAACAGGCGGCGGACCATGCGGCTATGGTGCATCGGCCCAACCTTGCGGAAGTCGGGGAGGCCGCATACCGCCCATAGGCGCCGCGCTTGCGCGCCGGTTCGGGCGGCTATGGATGGATCCTCGGCGCACAGTTTAAGCACCGACAGGTCGATCGCCTCTGGCGCGGAGCGCCGCAGCGGGTCGTCGCTCTTCGCTTCGAGGCTCGCGATCAGCGAGCGGACGTTGGTGAAGTCGAGATTTGCGTTGCGCCAATAGACGAAG
>Ga0157378_10000153_pt1 | contig 64991 bp, 87 predicted proteins | sample M65metaG_FD_115309 | JGI IMG/M metagenome (GOLD analysis project Ga0157378, IMG submission 115309) | Miscanthus rhizosphere microbial communities from Kellogg Biological Station, Michigan, USA - M6-5 metaG | ecosystem: Host-associated > Plants > Roots > Rhizosphere > Soil | place: USA: Michigan... | reverse complement strand
TTGGCGGCGTTGCGCTGTTCGCTTTCCCGCCGCTTCAGAGCCAGCTCGCGCTGTTCTTGAACCTGCTGCTCCTCGGTCATGCCGGACAGTCGGTCCCGTACATACTCGACGATCATGCGGCGCTGATGCTCGCGCAGCATCTGGGCCACGCTGTCCTCGTGCATTTCAGCGATCTGCAGTTCAAAGTCGACGACGTCCTTGCCGCCGATGTCCTGCATGGCATGCTGCAGCCTCTGCAGGGCTTCGATCTCAGAACGAAGGGCACTCTCTCGCCGACCACTGAAGCCCTCACTGCGGGGCTGCATGCGCCGGTTGAGTTCGTTCTGCAGGGTCACGAGACGCGTGGCGATCTCGTTGAACGTCATCTGCTGCTCAGCCCGCGTATACTCCTCGAACTCGGCGATGCGGCCTTCGCGCAGCATGTGTTCACGCAGCCAGATATTGGCCATCATGGTGCGCACGATCTCGGTGCTGCCCCCCTTGCCTTTACCCTTGTTGATCTCCCGCTGGAGCGCAGTAGCGTATCGGTTGAGGTCGGCGAGCCGGTCGTACCACGGATGCAAGCCGCTTCGGACGGTCGGCAGCCCCCAGCCGATGCGGGGCTTTTGCCCCGGCCGAGTACGCTCGATCATCGCCTGATCCATGGCTTCCTTGGCGACATCGAGGCGCGCCTTCATGGCATCGACCAAGCGCGTCGCGGCACCCATAAGGGCTTCGCGCGAAACATCGTCCAGCCGCTCGATGGTGCCGAAGTGGGTCTGCCGCTCGCGCGTCTGGCGTTCGCCTTCTTCTTTGGCGATTTCTTCCTGACGCCGCTGCTCGGCGACCCGCCAGTCGGGCTGCTCGCCGACTTCGCGGCGAGCGCGGTCGGCAGCGCGTTGGTCGGTACGCTCTGCCCGGCGCATCTCCTCCTCGGTTGCCCGAGTGCGCGCCCGTTCGGTCGACGTGTACCGCTGCCCGGTCGGCGAGATCGGCCGGTTGGCGTCTCTGAGCAGATCATCAATCTCGCTGATGAATTCCAGATGCTCGTCGGTCAGCACGTTCTTGGCGACCCGCTCGCGGTACTCTAGGTCGCCGCGCCGCGTCCGCCGCTTGCGTGCTGCATCCTTATCAAGCCGCGCCTGCTCTATCGCTTCGGCGCGTGCCATTTCCCGGTGGAACGGAGTGCGCTCCATCGCACGCTGCGCAGCTCGGGTCGCAAACTCGCGCAGGTGTCCGACGATTTCGACGGTCTGGTTCAGCACCCGGCGCGGTAAACTATCCTGCACAGCGCGATCCGCTGCCTGCTCGCGTTCCTGTTGCCGCCGCTGATCGGCAGCGATCCGCTCCTTATGCCGCTGCGTCGCCTCCCGTTCCGCCCTCGACCCCATATCCTCGACGCCCTCGATGGGCCCGTGCTGGGTTCGCGTTTCGTCGGCGCTCTCCGGGTGTGGACGGCGATTGCCCACGTTGGCGACCCGTTCGGCTTCGCGTGCCTCTCGCCGCTCCGCCGCACGCCGCAGGACCGCTTGCAATCTAGTCTGGGACGTCCCTCGCATGGTCAGGGTGCGGCCCAGCGTACCCTGCATACGCGGCATCGCCTCAGGGGCGATACGCCCGCTGCGGCTGATGCCAATGTCGCGCTCGGTACCGACCCGGTGACGACGATGCCGCCGGGTCAGGTAGGGCGCTGCGGCTGGTTCTACCGCTGGGCCGAACTGCGCCGCGAGCCTCTGCTCTTGGGCTTGGGCTGCGAGTTCTTCCGGCGTCCCGTGGCCGAGGAATTCTTCGCCCGGGTGGACTTCTTCTTGGCGCTGGCCTTGCGGCTGGTCTTCGGTAAGGACATCTGCTTCGCTCACATGTTCGGGTTGCTCGTGAGTGGTCCGTTCGACCACATCGCGCGTGCCTGCTTCGCGGTACCGCCGGGCTTCCGGCGTGTGCGCCCGTCCCGCCAACACGTCGGCAACCTCACGCGGGTTCCTCCGTGCAGCGTCAACGATAGCAGCACGGTGTTCACCAAGCACCGCACGCATCGACTGCGGCAGCTTATTCCACGGCAACGTGCGAGCGCCAGCGTCAATTCGGTTCTGAATTTCAGTTGCCCATCCATGTGCAACTTCGGGATCAACCTTCGCCATGACCTCGTGCAGCGCCGACGTGTGATCACCCGACAGCCGCTCGACACCGGGCTGGGCTTCGATGCCCGACCGCATCTCGGCGACGACACCGCGCGGCGAGGTCTGCAGAAGATGATTAACGAAGTCGGCATCCTTGCCGAGCATGTTGCGGATGTGCGCGAACAGCTTGCCCTTGAGCGACGGCGTCACGCCGCGATTGAGCTGGTGTTCGAGCTGGTCGGCCCACACACCGCGCGTCTGCGGTGCCTTGCTGCCCAGTGCCTGCCGCAGGCGGCCACGGTCGGCGTAGGGGATTTCACCTTCGGTTCGCTCGCCGCCGAACTCCTCGCCGCGCGGCATGCCGGGGCGCTCGACCTCGGGGAACTCCGGCTGCAGCGGACGCTCGCCGATGCCACCGCCTTCGTCCGGCATCGGTCCCGGCATGTGCGGGCGCGGCGGCTCCTGCGGCAGGCCACCACCGGGCTGGTTCGGATCGTAGCCGGGCGGACGCTCCTCACCGGGCTGCGGCACGCGATAGGGCGCGGGCTCCTGCGGCGGGGCATACGGCTCCTCGCCGGGCCGGGTGACGTCGGGCCAGCCATGCTCGACCGGCGGCTGGACGTCGCCCTCGACCATCTCGCGCCCCGGCACAGGGCGACGCCGACTGGGTGTGACGCTGGGCCCGTACTCGCCGCCGGGACCGCCACCGCTGGGACCAGCGGGCTGCTGCTGGGCCGTGGCGACCGCCGCAGTGTCGACGCCGAGGTCGTCAGCGTGGCCCGGAGGCGCGCCGCCCCCTCCACCACCCGGGCGGGACGCAGGCTGCGTGGCGGGGCCGTAACCGTCATCAGGAGCCTCGGGCATCGGTCCCGGCGTGCCCGGCCGAGGCGTGGTCTCGGGGCCGAACTCGCGGTAGGTCGGCTTCTTGCGGGTACCGGCCAAGCCCGGCACGGCGAAGGTCGCCGCTCCCTCGCCCATCTGCTCGAACACCTTGCCGTAGTCGAAGCCGCCGGGCGGGCGCAAGCCGACGTTCTGCTCGGTCAGCTGGCGGGTCGCCTCGTTGCCGCCCATGCCTGCCGCGCCGCCAAGCGCCGCCTCGCCCGCGCCGAACGCGCGCCGCTGCATGAACGCCTTGGCCCCCTCGGCATGGAGGTTGCGCAGGATGCGGTCGGTGATCCAGTCGTTGACCGTGCGCTGGGCGGCCTTGGACAGCATGATGCCGCCGATGCCGCCGCCGATGACGTTGCCCGCCACGGCGGGCAGGACCGCCAGCAGGTTCTTCAGCTTGGTCGGATCGGAGCCATCGACGAACAGCTGATCGCGCGCCGCCTGATCGGACATGCCGGTGTCGCGGTACTGCTTGTAGTCCGGCGTCTTCATCAGTTCTTCTTCGGGGGCGTCGCGCAGCCGCTCGTGCAGCTCCGACTGCGCGTGACCGTAGGCCAGCCCGCCGAACACCAGCGGGGCCGCTGGACCCGACATCACCGCCATCGGCGCGTAGGCCGCCAGCCCAGCGGCAACTTCAGTCGTCTTGCCGACAGGATGGTCGCCCCAACCCAGTTCGGGATGTGCGTCGCGATACTGGCCGGTCTCAGTCTTGGCGCGCTTCAGGAAGTAGTCGATATCCTCGCCGGTTGTCAGGTTGTCAGTCTGCCGCTTGGTGTCCATGCCGGGGGCAGCCGTGCTGATCGCTGCCTTCGCTCCCGTGATGTCACGCGCGATGCCGAGCCCACCACGCAGCACGTCGATGCCGGTGTCCTTGGCCCAGCCGCCGAAGCCGCGTTCAGCCGGAGGCGCATCCTGTACCGGCGTCGCTGCACCGGAGAACGGGCTGATCCAATTGGCGTCTGTGTCGGCCATCGCGTCACTTCATGAAGTTGGGGAACGGCAGTGGGCCTGCGCCGGGCGGCATCTTCGGAGCCAAGTCGATAGCAGCACGACCGGCGCGGCTCCAGATATCCTTGCCGCGCTTGGCGTCCTCGGCCGCCTTGGCGTCGGCCGCCGTCTTGGCCTTCGTGTGCGCGTCCCAGTTTTTCGCCAGCAGTTTCTGGATCGCGTCGGCCGTAGGCTTGTCGACGATAATCTCCTGCCCACCCCGCATCTCCAACTTGAGCCCGCGCGGATCGCGTTGCGCCTTGAACTCCAGCGCGTTCGGACCCGTCTCGCCGTTATGTCCCTTGCCCTTAGGGTTGATCGTGGTCGCCTGCACCGCGATGTCCATCGCATCCTCCGGCTGCATCACCGAGTTGTTCTGCCGGTAGATTTGCGCCGCCAGATCGTGCAACGGCTTCAGGTCAGCCGGGGTCTTCAGGTTCTCCAGCACGCTGTTCTCGCGCAGCTTCGGATCAGCAGCGATCTCTCCTGCTCGGGTCTCGATTGTCTTCTTCAGCGTACCCGCATCGGTCAACCCGACCTTCCTTGGTGCCGTCTCGGTGGCGGTGCGGCCCTCCTTCGTGTGTCGCTCCTGCACCATCAGCTTCCACTGTTCGTCGAGGTCCCTGACCTGCTGGTCATAGCGCGCCTTGTGTGCCGACAGGGTCGGGCCCAGCACTTTGCTCAGCTCGTTCTTCGGCACCATCTTGGCAGCGGCGTCCTGAAGGATTTGACGCTCCTTCATCCATTGTGCCTGCAGCTGCTGCTTGTTGAACCGCAGGCTCTCCTCGGTCGGCTCCATCTGCTGCGCCTGCGTCCTCTCGCCCCCCTCCTGCGGCGGCTGTGCCGCTTGGGTTTGTGTCGTCGCAGGAGGGGAGGTTGCCCCGGCAGGCTGCGGCGTTGGCGGCGGCGCTGCAGGGGGCGGAGGAACCGTGGGCTGAATAGCTTGCGTCTGAGCCGGTGCGGCTTGTGTCGTCTGGGCCGGTGCGGCTGGGGGTTGGGCAGGCCCAGCCGGAGCCGCTGAAGGCTGGGCCGCCGGACGAGCGCCGCCCGGCGGTGCGCCAGCAGGGGGAGCGCCGCCCGCTGGCGGCTGTTGCTGCGGCGGCGCGAAGCCAGCCACGTCCCAACCCAGCTTGCCGGTCGCCATGCCGAGCGCGAGGTTGGTGATCATCTGCGGACTGATCGGGTAGGTCTGGCCAGTCGGCTTGCCGTCCTTGCCGACCATCACGATGTTGTTGCCCTGCACGACGGGCTGTTCGCCGTCCTTGGACACATACTCGTAGCCCTTGATCAGCTGCTGGACCGCGCCCTGCATGTCGCCTTGCTGGGCCGCCTTCGCCGCCTGCACACCGAACTGGCGGCTCTGGGTGACGCCGTACTGCTTGATCTCGAACGCTGCCCGGTCGGCGGCCTGCGGGCTACCCTGCTGGACGTACCACTCGTGTACCGTCTTGGCGGCAGCATCCATGCGCTGCTGCACCGGCATCTTGCCGTCGGGGTCGACGATCTGCATGACCTGTTCCATCGACTTCGGATCAGGCGCGCCGGTCCCGTTGTAGAGTTCCTGCGGATGGTTCTTAGCGACCGACTGAGCGTACTTGAGCGCGCCGGTCTGGTAGTCGTTCACCGAGTTCTCGACCCGCGCCACCTTGCCCTTGTCGTCCATGATGACACGCTGCTGGGTCCAGCCGCGCGTCGCGCCGGTCTCCGGGTCGGTCGCGTGGATGTTGCGCTCGTCGAGCATGTCTTTCTCGGGATCGTAAGCCTTGGTGCGGGTCTGATCGCCCAGCTTCTTCCACGGCTCGTCGGTCGCAATCGCGCGCCGACCGCCGCCGCCGCCTCCACCGCCTCCACTGCCGCCACCACCACGCGGTGCACCAGCCGGGCGCGGCCAGCTTTCCTCGGGCGAGGTCGGCGGCATGCCGGGACCATGCGGCTGGTCAGGACCCGGGAACCTCGGCATCGGCGGTTCCCGATCCGGCGGCAGGTCCAAGCTGTAGCCTTCTTCGTTCGCGCGGCCGTCGCGGCTGACATAGGTGCCGTGCGTCGTCGGTCCGGTCTGCGACGCCAGCGTGCGCCTGACCTCGGTGGCGCGCCGGTTCTCGGTGTCCTCCTTGGTCAGCTGATCGCGGCCCGCCTGCGAGCGCGGCGGGAAGATGCTCCACTCGCGGTCGCCCTTCGGCACCGGCACGACTTGGCCGTTGTCGAGGACCATGTAGCCCTGATCGACCGGGTCGGTCGGTGGCAGCACGTCGCCACCGCCCGCGTAGCCGCGCACCTGCCCACCCTTGTTGAACCGGACACGACCGCGCACGCCGACGCCCCAGTCGGGCTTGGCCTCGTTGCCCCCGGGGCCGACGTACTTGCCGAAGTTGCCTTGGATGCCGACACGACCGCTGCGACCCACGGGATGCTCGTAGCCCGCCTCGGCCTGCATGTACTGGCCGCTCGGATCGTAGTTGCCGCCGACCATCGCGCGGCCCTGACCAGCCTTGAAGTTGGTACTCGGTCCGCCGGTCTGTGGGCGGAGCAGCCGGTCATCATCGACGCTGCCGCCCTCTTGGAACCGCTTCACCCGGCCACCGCGCCGGTAAGTGCCCTGATCGACCGAGGGGTCGTAGGTCGGCTGGATCGCCTGTGCCGTGACCGGCGGCGCGGCCGTGTCGCCGTAGCCCGAACCGGGACCAGCGGTGCCTGCACCCTGATCGGTAGCAACCGGCACGCTCGGGCGACGCAGCATAGTCGGCGCGGGAGCAGCCGGGTTGATCGGCGTACCCATCCTGTCACGACTGATCCGATCCACAGCGCCCTGACCAGCCTTCATCATCGACGTCATCATCTGCTGGTTGCGGCCAGCCCTTCCGCCCCGGGCGTAACGCTGGGGGATTTTGCCGCCGCGTGCATCGGTGATGACTGGTTCCGACGTCGCTGGAGGATCGGACTGCCCGGGTTCCGGGTCGTCCTGCTGTACGGCTCGCGGAGGCGCTGCATCTGGCGTCGGCGTGACGTCGAGACCTGACCGGCGCGCCAGTTCGAGGAACTGCTGAGAGCCCGGCGATAGCGTTGCCCCGCCGCCGCCACCGCCGCCCCCCGACTGCCGACGCCGCATCCAGTCTGCCGTAGCCCGAGCCTGCTCGCCGTAGGCCGACGCCTTCTCCCGGTCGATGCCCATGCGGTCTTGATGCTGCTGCGCGGTGATGCGGTTCTTCTCGCGGGCGATCTCACGCTGGTCCTTGCGGTCTTGTGCCTTGTCGGCGAGTTCCATCCAGTGCGAGCCCAGCATCGCGCCTTTCAGGAAGTTGTCGACGAAGTGCTGCAGGTGCTTGCTCATACCCTAGCTCCTTCCGACCTGAACTGCGGCGGCATCGTGTTGAGCGCCTGCGCCTGCGGGCTGTCGGCAGGTGCTTCCTCGGGCGCGGCGACAGTCTCGTTCTGCGCTTCCTTGTCGGCCTTGCCGATCAGGTTCTGGAAGAACTTCTCGCCGTACCAGTCGACGGTACGCTCGGGGATCACGAACTCGCCCTCGCTCACCATGGCCGGAACGTCATCGACGTTCTGCCCACCGCTCGGCGACATCTCGGGCGTGACCATGTTGCCCTGATCCATCGGCGGTGCGGTGTCGATGGCTCCGCCACCTGCGTAGCGCCGGATGCGTCGACCACCGCGCGGTGGGATTTTGCCGCCGGTCGCCGAGGTCATCGCCGTGCCCGCCGCCTTGCCGAGGCTCGATCCGACCGCGCTGCCCATCGGGCCGAAGAACGACCCAGCGATGCCACCAGCCAACGGCAGCAGCGTACTCATGATGCCGCCGTCGCTGTTCTCGGCCTTCATCTTATCGCGCTCCAGCTGGTTCTTCTCGGCCCCCATCATGGTGTCGCCCCACGCCTTCATGTATGGCGTCGCGGCTTGATAGTAGCCCAGCGACGGGCTGTAGAGCCCGGCCGTAGTCGAGGCCGCCGTCGAGGGCAGCGCCACCTGCTGATTGCGATTGGCGGTCGCCAGCCCGGCCTGCTGGCCCGACACGCCGGGGATGAACTGACCGGCGTTGATCGCCGTGCCGGTGACGTTGCGCGCCTCGGTGCGCGCCTGCATGCGACCCTGCTCGGCAGCTGCCGTGGTCGCCGCTGCGCGGCCGATCCGCGCCTGTGTATCGAGTGCCGTCGAAGCGACACCCGGCGAGATGCCGAGCGACTGCTGCTTGCGGTTCTCGGCAGCCAGCCCTTGGTCGATGGCGGTCGCAGTGTCGGCACCGAACTTGCCCGCGTACTGCTCCTCCGTCGTCGGGAGGTCCTTGATCATCCGCGTCGCGTCGTCGGCCTGCGCCTTGTAGAGCGGATCGTAGGTCGACTTCCAATCCTTCATCATCTGATCGGAAGTAGCCTGCTGGCTGGTCGCTGCGCCGCCCGCCGCCTCGCCAGCCCCCTTGGCGATGGCGGAGAGGTCGACGCCCATGTTCTTCGCCCACGAGAACAGGTCGGCCCCATAGCCCTGCAGCTGATGGCCAGTCGAGGACATGTCGGCGATGTAGGCGGTGTAGTCGGGCGCGGGCGAACTACTGTCGCCGCCTCCACCGCCACTGCAGATGTGCCGGTTCACTACCGGGTGAGGGGCCCATGGATCAGTGAGAAGGTGTACGTCAGGCGTGAACATGAACGTGTTCCCCTCGATGGATGCCATTCACCTTCAGGTAGCGGTCCCGCAGCCTAAGCCATTTGCACTGATCTTTCGACATCGAAAACAGGTGCATCTGGCCTTCAGGAACGCCATCTTCAATTGAGTACTCGTGCCGGAAGCCCGCGCGTGTCACCAGATCGACCACGTTCCGGCGGTGAGAACTAACCGTGCACATGACCTTCTTCAGGCTGCACTGCTCGAACTGGTAATCAAATATGACCCACATCAGCTGCGGGCTGCACCAGTTGCCGACCCCTGCCATGTGGTCGGTCATGGTCGAGCCGGTGTAGTCGGTCAGCACGAAGCCGCCGAGGAAGCAGCCATCGCTATCGACCCGGCTGAAGGTTTTGTCGGTCTCGGGGTCGTAGCCCACGCAAGCCGCCATCGCGATCAGCCTGCCGTGACGCTCGTCGCCGATGCGGATCATGGCCAGATCATCTCCCACTTGCCGTTGACGGCGACCGAGAGCGACGTCGTCTGTCCCTTGCACAGCCAGAAGTCGCCGTCGATGGCAGCACTGGGTGCCTGTACGACGATATGGATCGTCGCTTTGCGTTCAGCTGAAATGTGACCTGATGCCTTCTCGCTCAGGCCGCCGTGACTGCGCCCGCGCGAGCCGACCATCTGCTCGACGGCTTGCTTGAGCGCCATCACGCTACGGAACAGTCCATCGACGTCGGCAGTCGGATCGGGGATCGGCGCAATGTACGGGCGTGGCCTAGTCTCCATCACACCCTCCGCAGCTCGTGAGGGGTCTGTGCGCAATGGATAGCGTCGATGATGGCGTAGCCCTCGATCTCGAACTGGTAAAACTGAGCCTTATAGCCGGACGGCAGCCGGAACATTTCACCTGACTTGCCCAGCTTGCACTCGAACCGCTTAGTCAGCCCGTTGCCGGTCTCGGTCGGCCGCTCCGAGGCGTACACCCGGAAGATCGTCGGGTTGGGCACCGTCGTGGGATCGGGCGGCGTCCAGTAGACCTTGGCCGCACCGAGGTTCTGGATGTACGGCAGGACGAAAATCTTCGACCGCCAGCGGTACTTGGCATAGGGCGCGAGCGCGCGGGTGTCGACGAGATAGACGACGCCGTCGCGCAGCACCATCGTCTCGCCGTTGAAGATGTCGGTGATGACGTTGACCACAATGTCCGGTGCCGGGTCGAGCGTAGTGATCCCCAGCCGCTGATCGTTCAGCGAGATGTACGCACCCGGTCGGCTGCCGAAGAAGCTGTCCTGCTGGAAGGCGTCCTGCTGGAAGGCGTTGAAGGCATCGGGCGGGTTGCTGGAGTTCTGGAACACCCCCGCCAAGGTGCCGGAGTAGCAGTAGTAGGCTTGGCTGATAATCGACGCCATGACCGTCGACAAGTTCATCCGCGCCGCCCACTGGCTCTTGAGGATGGTCTGGATCGTCAGATTGGTGGCACCCTGCGGCGTGATGTTGATCAGTCCATTGGGCGAGGAATACAGCACGCCGTTCGGCGTGTTCACGATGGACCGCTGCGACGTGCACGGCTCCAGCGGTTGGATTTTAGACAGCGCCATCGCCGAGGGGTGGATGCCGGTTGCCGCATAGGGCTGGCCCTCGCACAGGATTATCAGCGACTGGCCGAACACGCCCAACCCGACGATGGTCGGATCGACGCCGATGACGTACTGGATCGGCCACGCGTGCGGGAAGTAGGGCTCACAGAACCAGACCTCGTTCTTGCGCCAGCCCGCGAGCATGCCGTTCGGCAGCGTCACCAGCCCCTGCAGATCAGTGGGTGGTTCAGACCATGTCGTGGTCAGCAGCTGCTCGTTGTTGACCACGACGGCGTCCGTCACCACCGCGCAGTTGTCGTCGTAGACCGTCGTCGCGATGGGGACCTCGGCAACGAAGAAGAACGTGCCGATACCCTGTGCGCTGACCACCGTCCGGTAGATGCGCATGTGAGTGATGTCGTGCCCATCGAGCTGGGCAGGCGACGGCGGTGTGAGCGTGAGATGGTAAGTGGCGTCGATCTTGCCAGTGGCAGTGGTCGGCGGCGACGGCGCGCTCTCCTCGCCCAGCGACGTCACATAGGTGTAGGTGTAGTTCACCGTCTTGTTGCTGCTGCTCGATCCGCCCGACACGGTGACGAGAGGCGGGATGGTCGGAGCCGGGACACCGAGGAAGTAGGGCGGGTCGCCCGCCTCGATCATGTCGCCGGTCATCATCTTAGGGTGCGTGCCGTCAGCCCAGTAGTACCGGCCGTCGTCGTCTTGCCCGACGACCGGACTGCGCACCACCCGAACGTTGTCGTTCTCGAACTCCAGCCAGTAGCTGTCGACCATGTTGTCGACACCCGGGTCTCCCTTGGGCAACCGGAAAAAGCTGCGCGCCGCTGCGTTCTCCATGGCGTGGATAGGCTGCAGCGACCGCACAGGTTCGATCCTCCCCGACAGCAGCCACGCATTGACGCTGGCAGCCGCTTGCGTGTCACCGATCAAACGTTCGTCGATGGCGGGTATCTCACCGCCGAACGCCGAGATCGAGATGGGAGGGATCGGCATCGTTACGCCCCGGGCGTAAGTTACGGCCGGTGCGGCGGCGGCGGTACCGGAGCCGGAGCCGGAGCCGGATGTGGCGTCGGCGTCGCTTGCGGGCCGTGGCCAAGCGGATGCTCACGTCGCATGGCGTCGCGTTGCGGCGTAATTGGCGGAGTAGCGCCGTAGGCCGCACGCTGGCCTGCTGCCGACGCGTCGAGCGCGCCGCCTTCCGGCGGAGGCGCATCCGGGGGAGCTGCCATCGCGGTCAGCTGCTCGATGACGCTGGGCGGCGGAGGCGGCGGGATGTAGCGCGCTTCGACCGAACGACCGACGATCAGAGCGTCGGCGTCGCTCATCATCACGGGCATCGGCGACACGATGTACGCTGCCGCTGCCTCGGCGTTAGCGGCATAGTCGACCGGCTCGCCTTCGACCTTGGGCACCGCCCCAGCCGAGTAGAGGCCCATGCTGACGCCCGTCATGCTGCCTTCGCCCTCAGCCGCTATCGGCTTGGTCGGCGGCACCTCCGTGACGGTCGGAGCCACGGCAGTCGTAGCCGGGGTGGGGTGTTTGTCGTGGTCGGCCATATCATTCTCCTTGGGTTAAACGCACTCACTCCTACAGCTTGATGAAGATGTTCGCACCCATCGTCGGCTGCACGAGACTGATCGGGTCGTTGGTGTAGGCGCGCAGCAAGCCGGGGCCGCTGGTCTGGCACGCCGTATCGAGTTGGTAGGTGCCTGCCCCGCCGGTCGGCCCAGTAAGCTGCGAGAGGATTTTCACCGCGACGATGGGGCCAGCACTCGGCCAGATGTTAATCGTTACGCCGTCACCAGCGACCACCTGACCGGGCGCGAACGTGCCCGTCAAACTACCGCCGACCGTCAGCGTCGAGCCGAGAACCGAGGCGGCCGACGACGATGCCTTCTCTGCACCACCGGATATCGAAGTGCCGTTGATCCCTGCCGAGAACAGCCCCGTGCCGCCACCCGACGCGCCGATATTGGCGTTGAACGGCGCGTTCGCCGCCGTGTGCATATGCGGCGGCACGTCGCCGCTCACCAGCGTGCGGCTCGACGCACCCACCTTGACACCGAGCAGGGCGATCAAAGCGGTTACGCCCGCTGCCAGATCGAGCATGCCGATAGTGCAGCCACGGGCATCGGGCAGGGCAATGGTCGCCAACGCCGCCCAGTCAGCGGCTGCGGTCGCGCCGCGTGACGGCAACACCGGCCACGTCGCGCCATTGATCGCCCACATCAGGTTGAACAGGCTCTGCGCACTGGCGTTGGGGAAGGTCGCCGTCGAGCCGACGTTGCCAATGGTCTGGCCGTTAAGCAGCAAGCAGCCTGCCTTGGTCAGGCGCAAGCTGGCCAACAGATCACCCGTCTCCGGTCCCGGCGAGATCGTTGCCATCGCGGCAGCAATCGCCGCTTGCACCTGCGCCTTGGTCATCATCGTGAAGTCGTCGCCCGAGGCGGCGTGGTCGATGGGCAGCTCCTGCACCGGGCCGGGACCAGACGCGTTGCGGCCGAGGTACACCGCAGCGCCGTCCGCATCCATGCTGTGGAAGGCGTTCCAGTCGCTCGGCTTGACCAACGTGCTGTTGGGCCCGTCAGCCTTGGCGTTGACGAAAGGATGCTTGATCTTCATGTCCAACCCTTCCGGCTGCCGACCGCGAAGGACTGCGGGAACATCCACCGCTGGCCGCCATAGATGTTCGACTTCGTCGCATCGCTCCGCGCCTTGCCGCGCTCGGTGACGTAGTACTGCCAGTTCATCGAGCCCAGCTTGGTGTTGGTGTACGGCTTGGCAGGCATCTCCATCAGACGACCCAGCACCCCGTAGTGCATGCCGTCGCCGTACTTCTCGATGATCCACTCGTCAGCGGGATTGATATCCGGGTAGCCCTCGGCAGTGCGCTCGTGCGGCGTCTTGGCGACCACAGCCATCCACGTCACGGCAGTCGACGGCGCGTACATTATGCGGATCGTCCCGGGCCGGTTCATCTCGACGCTGCCCTGCACCCAGTGGCGCGCCGGAGAGGTCTGCGGATCGTAGAGCAACAACAGCCGGTTCGGCATCCCCTTGTTCGCGAGCGTGAAGGGGTAGAGGACAACGTTGGGCATGGCGGGAATGGGAACTTCCTCGATCCAGATGTTGGTCCGGTCGCAGAAATCACCCCACACCTGATACAGCATCTGCTTGAACACAGCATCGGTGACGCCGGGGATTTGGATTTTCACATCGTCGTAGATGTTCTTCCAAACGTTCGGGGGGTCGGGGCTGCTCATGACGGCGACAACCCTCCCGTAATAATGGCGGCTTGGAAGACCTTGAGGAAGCCAGTCGCGCGGGCGTCTTGGTTCTGCTCGTCGTCGCGGGCCTGCGTCAGGCCGACTACATAGTAGACCAGCGGCGGCACATACTGCGGCTCGACGATCAGCTTGGCGTCCAGCAACTCGACCGTGAAGGTCGGCACCTTGAAGCCGTTTTCGAGGAACAGGTCGGGGCGCAGCCGGAACATATCCATCATGCCCTGATTGAGGTTCATAACGATGCTGTCGGTCGAGTAGCGATACTCACCCGAGGACACGTCGGTATCCTGCAGCAGGGTCCGCACCTGCTTCAGGATGTCACCGACCGTCCCCAGCTGCTGGGTATTGCTGTCGTAGTAGCCAACCGTCCACGCCACGCCGTTCCATTCATACACCGCGCCCGAAGGCGCTGTGTACTTCTGGCCGACAATAGGGGTCGGGGGGAAATCAAGTTCAGGCATCTGCCTACCTCAGATATCCGATCCGTTGGGTACGGGCGGCTTCGGCTGGTCGGGCAGCGACGGCGGCGGCGTCGGCGGCGACACCGGGACGCGCTGTTGCGCGATCTGGCTGCGGATGGTCACAAAGGCATCAAACGACTTGCCCAACGGCTGAGCTGCCAGCGCCTCCATGATCTGGGCGATCACTTGTTCAGATAGTTCCAGCTTGATCATGAACCTCTCCTGTATAAATCAGACGATACCGCCCAGCCGCGTGCCGTTGGCGAGCCAAGTGATATTGGAATTACCTTGTACGGCGTTGCCTGCTCCGCCGCCAGCACCGCCACCGCCACCCGTCGCGTTGACGTCACCACCTGACATATCGCCGCCCGGCGCGCCTGCATTGCCGGGCGCACCAAACGCGCCACCGCCCGCCGTGCCGCCTGTGCCACCGACACCCGCCGTACCACCACCGCCCGGCACTGTGCCGTCGCCTGCATCACCCGGCGAGCCTGCCCCGCCAGTGCCACCCACGCCACCCGTGCCGCCCGTCACGCCGAAGGTGTGGCCGGTGCTGAACCCGCCGCCACCGCCACCGCCACCGCCGCCACCACCCTTGCCGCCACGAATGACGCCAGCTGCGTTGTCAACCGAGAGCAGACCAGCCGCAGCACTGAGCGCCGTGCCGCCCGCCGCACCGGGCGAGCCGGGCGAGCCCACCGTGGTGAAGTTGCCGACGCCGCCCGCACCGCCGCCACCGGGCGCTCCGGTGATCGTGCCCTTGTTGATCAGCTTGGGGGTGATGCCCGCAGGCCATGTGCCGACCACGAGAGCAGGCGTGGCGGTCGTAGCCGAGCCGACATCGACACCGGCATTGATCGTGATCGTGCAGTTGCCGCTGGTGTAGCCCTGCGCGTTGGCGACCGTGCGCAGGTTGAGGTTCGTCCCATTGGCTGAGATGACGACGTTGAGCGCCGTAGCTTGCGGCCTGAGAAGAAGGGCGCGGGCGGCGAACATCAGGGCACCGTGTCGCCGCCGACCGTGTAGGTGTCGGTGGTGACGTAGATCAGGCCCGAAGCAGCATACTGCCCTGCAAGTTTTAGACCGTTGCGGTTGCGCAGCGTGGCGGTGCCAGAGATTGTAACCTGACCCACGCCCAGCTGGACGACAGTGCAGCCGAAGCCTGCGGGCAGGCCAGTTGGCACCGTCAGCGAACTCGCAGCGGCGTTGTTCATCGTGACGGTCTTGCCGTTGTCAGCCGCGACGAGGGCGTAAGACGTGCCGGTCTGCGCGTTGATGTTGGCGGCAGTGGTGGTGAACCTGTCCGCGACGAGCGGGTAGTAGGCTTGGATGTTCTGACTGGCACCCGACCAACGCATCATCGCCACGGCGTTGCCGCCGAGGTTGGCCCACATTTGCAGATCGCTGACACCGCCGTTGACCGCGTTGGCTCCGATCATGTCGCCAGACAGGCCACCCCAATAGGCATAGCCGTTGTCCGACCCCAGACCCTCAAAGCGTAGTGAACCCAACGTGCTGCCACCGGGCGCGGCAGTATTCGATCCGCTGGTCCGCCACATCGACAGGAAGGGCGGCGCGTAGGCGTCATCAGACACCGACGTCGCTCGAATGATCGCCGTCGCGTTGGTGCCGTAGCGATAGGCAAGGATGTCGCCGCCCGACGCGATCACCGTGCCGTTGTTCATCTGGAAGACGGTGTTGTTCAGGATCGCCCGGTCAACACCACCAACCCTAAAAGTCATCGCGTGCCCGGTTGGGGTTGCGATATAGAGATCGCCGCTAGCACCGCCGCCCAGCAATCCCGCCATGCCCGCGCCAGTCGCGTCGCCGTTCAGCGAGATGGCATTATAGGACGGGTCATCCGCGAACGAGCCGACGATGATATTGCTGCCCGACGTCGGCATGTCGATGATCAGCGCGCCAGTCAGCGTGCCGCCGGTCAGCAGCAGCCAACTGCTGCTGGTCGAGACCGTCACCCAGTTGGTCCCGTTCCACTTGTAGGTGACGCCGTTACCCGCAGCGAAAAGCTGGTTAAGCGCAGGCGAGGAGGGGAAGTCGAGAGCAGCCATATCAGTTCACATAGAAGGTGATGCGCACGCGCCCGACTGCGCCTGCGGGATTGGTGCCTGCTGTCGCCGACGAGCCGCCGCCGCCGCCCGGTGCGGTGCCTGCCGTGAGCGACGCGCCGCCTGTACCGCCGCCCATCAGCTGCGCCGACAAGCCGGTGGTATCGGTTCCTGCTGTCTGACCGGAGCCTACACCTGAAGCGCCTGCTGCTCCGCCGCCGACCGCGTTGTTGCCCGTAGCACCCGTGCCACCCGCGTTGGTCGACGCATTGATCGACCCGGTCGCTGCGCCGTTACCGGCGACACCAGAGGCCGCGTTCGTGCCTGCCTTGGCGAGGCAGCCAGTCGAAGCCAAGGACGGCGGCGCGTTGGTCGTGTTGACCCAGCTGTCCTGCGCCGCCGTACCGACACTGTAGAAGATCGAGTTGCCCGGCGAGACTGCGATCTTGGGCGCGCTGATCGCCCAGCGCCCGCCACCGCCGCCCGCCTTGTTGGCGTTGGTGGTCGAGCCGAAACCGTTGCCGCCGCCGCCAATCGCCTCGGCGGTGTATTTCGAGAAGCCAGCCGGAACCGGCACGCTGCCCGTGCCAGCCGTCGTGATGACGCTGACTTGTGGCAGCTGCGGAGCCGAAGCGACCATGAGGGACCTGACGCTCATGACAGGCCCGTCCCCGAGATCAGCCATCTCGTAGCCGTGACCTTGAGCGCCGTCGCCATGCCGCCGACCGCCAAGGAGCGCGAGCCTGTCGTGGTGCCGGGCGACCAGACCAGCACGTCGGAGGTAATCGAAACAGTGACGACGTTGGCGCTGTCGTTCACGAAAGTTAGGGTCGTGCCGATAGGATAGGGCACCGACGCATTGGCCGGGATCGTGTAGATCGCCGCTGCCGCCGCGACTGGGTGATAGATGTGCCGCCCAGCATCCGCGAGAACCAGTGGGTAGGTCGCCGACTGGGAATTCTGCGGGATGACGGCGATGACCGCCGGGTTCAGGGTCGGGTTGGGGTAGGTGCCGAGAAGGTCGCCGCCCGCCGGACCAGTCGGCAGGCTGCCGGTCGAGGACGGCGTCGAAGGCACCCACGCCGACGACGTGCCGTCATTGTAGTAGATGTAGAGCTGGCCACCGCCTGCCGACGCATCGCTGGCGAACCACAGCTGGCCGTCAGTAGGCGAACCGGGCGGCGTGACACCAACCACTGTCGCAGCACCTCCGCCAGTCGCGGCAATCGTCAGCGTGTTGGCGACATCATTGTAGGTCAGCGTAATGTTGGTGCCCTGCACCAGCAGCGCCGCCACCCGGTCGTCCAGCGCCTCGGCGAAGTCGGTGATCTGGCTCGCCGTGTGGGTATGTGAGAGCGCCGCGTAGCGCGCATCGCCACCGGCACGGGTCAGCAGGTCAGTCGCGTTGGCGACGCCGATCAGCCGGATGCCAAACACGTCACCCGACGTCTGCTCGATCACCCCTGCCGTCGCAGCGATGCCCGCCAGAGCGGTCAGAGTGGCGTCTGCAGTCTGATATGACCCGGCGGGCTGGTAGGCCGTCGACGTGAAGGCGTTGCTCCCCAGCGTGCCGCCCGTGCCGATAGCGAGGGTCTGTGCGGCGGTGCGACTGATCCACGACAAACCCGGGTTGGGGTAGGTGCCCGACAGCGCACCCCCTGCCGCACCAGACGGCGGCAAGGACGTCGGCATGCCCGCGATGGTCTGGTAGTTCGACAGCGGTCCGCCGACCAGCGTCGGGTTGGGGTAAGTGCCTGCCAGCGCGCCGCCAGCAGGGCCGGTCGGCGCGCCGCCACCACCGCCGCCAGTAATATTGGTGCGCGCCCACGCCGACGTGATCAGCGTGTCGTCGTTGGAGGTCGGGGGGATAGTCCCGCCAGCATGGGCGAGGCCGGGTTGCGAGGTATTGCCGGTGTCATCAATGCTGAAAACAGCCGCCGAGAACGTGCTGTTCATAAACTGCAAGAAGCCCGCAACTGAGCGGATGTAGCGGTTCGTCGTGCCGTCGCTCAGCCTGATGGCCGCGCCGTTCGCGCCACGGTTGACGATGCCGAGCGCGCTCACGCTGGTCGTCGTACCAACGTCAATAAGCAGATCGCCGTGCAGATCAACGCCGCCCGTGCGGTAATACCGGATGAACGACTGCGTCGCGAAGGCGTCATCCAAGAAGATCGCGAGGAGGTCGCCACCGCTCGTGACCATATTCCAGAACCGCCGGTTGGCGGGCGCGTCAGTCGCCGACAGCGCAATGAAGGGATCGTCGGCGACGGTGCCGTAAATGTCGGCACCCTTCGAGGACAGCCAATCTGCGCCAAAGGTGCCATTGCGTAAAAATGTGAACCGTGTCTGCGTCGTGAGCCAATCGTCCGACAGCGCATCGAGGTAGATCGCTCCGCCCGCCTCTTGCGGTGACATCATCTGCCAGTTCTTTTCGCCGACAGCGTTCGTCCAAGTTTCAAAATCAATACCCGGCGAAACGCCCCACACGCTGATCCAGCCAGTCTCGAACAACCACATGCCCGTGCCAGCCGGAGCGGGTATGCCATCGCTGATCTTCAAATCGCCAGTCAGCGTGCCGCCTGAAAGTGGCAGATAGCCGCCGCTGACCGTCGTGTAACCTTGTGCCCTGACCCACCCTGTGGTCGCACCCCGGTCATCTGCCGCGTCAACGTCTACCGTCTGGAAATAGATCGGTGCGGTCAGCTCGATGTGGTTGTCGTAACAGACGAAAAGACTACCGAGCAAACCCATGCTGCCGACGTTGACGATAAAATTACCGTCGGCCTTGTGCGTGATGCCGCCGAGATGGGTCTGCCACAGCGAGATAATGTTCGAGCCGTCGCTGTACCAACCGATGCCGCCTCGCCCTGCGCTGGTCGCATAGTCGGGACCATCGAAGAAGCCGATGAAACCACCATAATTGTCGGCATCACTTTCGGGCGCGGTACCGACAAGACTGATCGACGGCAGGATGCCAGTGATCAGCAGCTGCGGCGTCGTCCATGGTATGGGGTTGTCAGCGTTGATCGACAGCGAGCCTGTGAGGGTGCCGCCGGTAAGTGGCAAGAAATCAAGATCACCACCGACCAAATACCCCTTGGCGCGCACCCACTCAGCCGTGACCAGCTCGATGGCCGACGCCGCAGGGTCCGGCGTCAATGCGTAAGCGACGCCGCCTTGATAAGTCCGGCCGTCATCGAACAGCGTCCAGATCGCGACCGAGTAGTCGTCTTTGAGGACTTCAAGCAGGCCGTCATGGCTGCGCAGGTACTTCTTCAAACCGGACGGCACGTCGACAAAGGCGATCTGCGGCGTCGCCGTCGCGATCATCATCTGCCCGGTGAACAGCGAGCTGTTCGCGAGTATATCGCCCGCCAAGTTGGCGTAGAAACTTTCAGCGTCGCCCGCCGCGTTCAGGACCTGAACGGCCCGGCGGTTCATGTCGCCGGTTGCGCGCGGCTTAACGATCAGACCAGAGCCGGTGACGTCGGTGCTGCCGATGACTGCGAGGAACGCAGCGCCGCTAACCGCCTCGGAGTAGATCGAGTGCTTGCCGCCGCTGACCCGTGCCTCGATGGCGAAGCCTTGGTTGGGGTAAGCAGTCAAACCAGCAGGACGGTCCTCGTACAGATTATAGACCGACAGGCCGTTGCCGCCGCCGCTCTGCCTGATCCACATGCCCGACACGTCGCCGCCGTTATCGGGGGGTGTATAGATATTGAGAATGATGCCGTTAGTGTTGATCTCGCTCGACGAGTTGGTCGTCACGATGTCGAAGATCAGACCGTGCTTCACATTGACCAACGGGTTGGTCATGTCGAACCACTGCCACGAGCCGTTCGGGTACGGCCCGGGGTGACGCATCAAGCCGCCCGGTTCGAGGAAGTCGATCTCCCCCGTCACCACGCCGCCGACTATCGGCAGGCTCTCGGTCCAGTTGGCGTTCTGCCGGGCGTACTGCTTGCCGTCGATAGGCGCTTCGTCAAAAGGCGCGAAGCTGGGGCGATTGGAAATAACCCACTGCTGGGTATTACCATCGTCGTAGAAGATGAATTCCTTGCCGCTGATCGTGTTCCACCACAGATCGCCCGGCACAGGCGCGGTCGGCGGCACCGCCGACATCGTGATCGTAGGAACCCGAGTAACATCGTGGGGGCTGATACTGGGGATGCTCGGCACGGTGATCGGACCGACCATCGTAGGCACGACAGCGCCGCCGGTCGGCTGGCTCTGGACCCACGAGCCCAGCCCAGTACCGGGCGAGATGTACCAGTCATACTGACGACCTGTGGTCGTATCGAACCACAGGTCGCCCTCTGCTGGTGCCGACGGAGGCGTCGGCGAGTTGGTGACTGTCGGCAAGCCTTCCTCCCATGCGAGAGGACCTTACGCCCGGGGCGTAAGGTCCCCTGCCTTCAGAGGGCCAGCTAGACCGGCACCGGCTCGGTGACGATGGCCTGCGCGAGAGCGAGCCCGTCGATCACCTTGGACCCGAACACCTGCAGGCCGCGCAGCAGCGTGCCGAAGGTGAACTCCGACCGCAGCGTCTCGACCTTGCTGATCTGCGACGCGAAGGTCAGGCCATGCGCGTGACCGGCGTAGATCGCCCACTCGCCCGCCGCCAGCGCCGGAGGCCCGGTAACGGGGCCCTTGGGCAGGAGGTTCGAGACGTACAGGGTGAAGCGGTCGATCTGGCCGAGCCGCCCATTGCGCAGGATCGACTGGTCATCGCCGGACAGGTACGCCTGCCGCAGTTCCGACCCCTTGATCATCGCAGCTGCCCATGCAGGCATCACGATCCAGCGCCCGGTCTCGGGGATATTCTGCTCGTCGAGGACCAGCCCCATGCGCAGGATAATCTGCAGGATCGTGACCTGCCCCGCGACCGGCGGGACCGCCTGATTGGCGATGACGGGCACCGGGGTGCCGGTGACGCCGAGGTTGATGTTGCCCGACAGCTTGCCTGCGGTGAGGCCCTGATTGGAGGCGTTGCACTGGCCGAGCATCGAGAGCAGGACGATGGTGTCGACCTGAATTTTCATCTGCTGGGCGGCGTCGTCGGACCAGATGCCCATCAGGTTGATGTCGCTCTGGATTTCCATGACGTCGTCCAAAATCTCGTTGAAGTAGAGACCTTGGTCGATCTTGAGGTCGACGATGTTCGACGCCGGGCGATCCACGGAAAGCTGGCCGCCGACGAGGTAGGGGCGGATCGTGATGGTGGGCTTGGTGCGGATGTGAACCGTGTCGCCTTGGTTCTTGATCTCGCCTTCGTAGTCGGTGTTGCTGATCGCCGCCAGCACGGTGCTGGCATAGAACTTCTCGATCAGCTTGCCCGACCAAATCTCGGGGATGAAGGTGCCCGAGTAAGCGGGGGAGGGTTGAAGTGACCCGGCGGGGAAGATTGGAGGGGTGGTGCCCGAACCAGCGAGAGGAAAACCAGCCATGCCGCGCTCCTAAAGGTTGGCGATCCAACCCCTCGGTTCGGCTTTAGCGGTTGCCGTTCCAGTCCATGGGGCGGACCGAGCGTTGATCAGGAATGATCCGCCCCTCATGCTGCGCGGCGATAATGTCGGCGTCGATGGCTGCCCTGTCGGCCTCCCGCGTCCGCCATTTGCCTGCAGCGCACTCAGTGTAGAACTGGGTGATTTGTTGGGCGGTGTACATCGGCTTATCGGCGGGCATATGCGCGCTCGACTGGGCTCTGCCGGGAGCCGCGAGTTGATCCAGTGACAGGCGCGTCCCCAGTGGCACCCCGGGCACCGCAGCGGGCATACCCGGTGCAGGCGATGCGGGATAAGGCTGGGGAGCGCGTGCACCAGCACGCGTCGGGTCGACGGCAGCCTCCTCTGCAAGGAACGCTCGGAAGAACGCAGCCACTCGATTGGCGTCTCCGCTGTTCCACGCGTCTTGCATTAACTGTTGACGCATAACACCGGAATAGACGTCTGGCAACTGGACCCACGAAATGAAGCGGGCGTCCCTGTTCAGCTCCTGCCAATTAGGGACCAAACCAGCAACGGTGGCGTTCATGCGGGTCAGGAAGGCGTTGCCAGTCTCCTGCTGGACGTGACCCAGCTGGCCCCGCAGGGTCTGAATTTCCTGATACAGCGGAGCCGAGACCTCGGTCGCGGCGCGGCGCACCATGTCGACGAACTCAGGTCCGTAGTCCTGCATCTCCTGCTCAGAGATCAGACCCTCGCTCGGCATCGGCTGGCTCGGCGGCGGCGCGGCGCGCAAAGACGCGTTCTCGCTCTGCAGCCGGTTCAGCTGCTCGCCCATCGTCAGCACCTGCTCCGACATCTGGTCGAAGCGGCCCTTCATCGCTTGGAAGCGGTTGCGCCAGACTTCAGGCGGCTCCTGCTCCGGCTCCATCGGTGGGGCCTGCGCAGGGAGGGCAGGGGGCGCAGGTGTCGATGGCGGAGTAGCAGGAGCCGCCTGCGGCGGTGGGGCCGCCTCATTGGACGGGGCATGACCGTTGGGAGGGCTCTGTTCTTTGGGGGGATCAAGAACAGACGGTTCAGCCTGTCCAATTAGTGCCTGCTGAATAACTTCAGCCCGCTTACCCGCTTCGCGCACATCCTTCGGCAGGCTGATATTGGGGTCAGTCGGCGGCTGAGGATTTTTCAGTCGAAGCGTTTCTGACGTTGTAGGCTGCGCCATAAAGGCTCCTGTTACGCGCGGTTCTGGTATTTGTTGCGCTGTTCCATGCAATCCACAAGGCGAGATTTAAGCTGCTTGACCATATCGGCCTTGCCCTGCGCGTTGACGATGCCGACCGACGGAGCCGAAAGTAAGTCGGCCATCGCCTTGTCTTCGAGCATCTGGAACGCCCTGATCAGGGCCTCGAACTGGTCCGGCGCGGCGACTTTGAGGTTCGACGCCGCGATGGTCAGGTGGAACATCGGGTCGTTGCTCATCGTATTTTAGCACCCTTCAACCCAAGCTGAACCAGCTGCGGATAGGTCTGGGGTGCCGTCAATCCGTCAGGTGTCGCAGCAGCGAAATTCATGATCGACGGCGGCGGCTGACCCGGTTTGTTCGCTACCAGCTTGTTCATCGCCGCCCGGTTAGGCAGCAGGACCTCTCTGCCGCCCTTGCCCTTGTTGCGGTTGGTCGGCGTCATTTGAACGGGTCTCCGAACTTAACCACGCCGAGCTGCGGCGTGTCGTGCTTGTACTTCGCCGACGCCGAGCCGAGCGGCGACATGTTCAAGCCCTCTGTCGCCGACTGGTTGGGCATGTCGATGCCCTTGTTCAGCCCCGCCACGTTGCTGCTGCCTTTGGGGCTGGCGCGGCCGATCAGCGCCCGCGTCACGGGTGGCGTCGTGCTGAGCCTGAACTTGCGCATCGCTCACTCCGGGGCGGTCGAGCCTCCGCGCGCCTGACGGCTGCCGCGATTGCCGAACATCGAAGTTTTGCCGCCGTGCGCGAAGCCTTCCTCGCGCTTGCCCGACTGGCTGCTGCAGCCCGGCTCCTGTGGGCCTGCACCGAACGAGTTCTTCGCCTCGTTCTTGCTGAAGCCCATGACGTTGCTCGGACCTGCCTGCGGCTCGATCCCTCGGCGCGACCCGCTGTGCCCTTCCTGCGAGGACTGGCCCGGTGTCTGCGTGCCGGTCGGCGCGAAGCTGTGCATCGCGTTGTTGCCACCCAGCTTGCCCCAGTTGGCACCCTTCTCGGTCGAGGTCTTGTTCTTCGCCATGTGATCCTCCTAGCGAGCCTGTTGAAGATTGGTTCGAGGTCCACCCTGCTGAGGCGGTCGCACTTGTTGCGGCGCTTGTCCACCCCCCGCTCCGCCAGCCCCTGCTGGCGGGGGACCAGCTGCCTTCTGCCCACCGGGCCCGCCCGGCGGTTGTGGCTGCTGCATCTGCGCGCCGGGTACGCCGCCTGCCTGCGCGAGGCTCTGCGCTGCCTTCTGCTGCGCCTCCATCTCGTCCTCGCTGGGCACGATGGTTTCACCGTCGAGGCCGATGCCGGTCGACACCGAGCGCAGCACTGCCGCGCGACCCTTGGGCCCGATGATCTGCATGTCGATGGGATTGCCGGTCAGCTGCAGGAACTCCAGCTGGCGCTGGCGCATCGTCTCACGCTGGACCGCCACGGCGACGCCCTTGGGCACCACCTGCTCCTCGCCGGTCAGCAACCCTGACGTATCGGTCATCAGCACGAGGTCGAGCAGGTCCCGCAGGCACGGGTTCATCATATCGCCGTCGATGTTGGCGCACACGGTCTGGAGGATTTTGCTGGCGTTGCCCATCAGCATGGCAAGCCCGGAGGCAGTGCGCCCAGCCCCACCTCCGGGCGAGTTGCCCGACAGATATTTCGGGATCGCCGAAACATCGTCAGCCAACCCGTAAAAGGCATTGAACACCTGCAGCAATTCATTGGCGTTGGACTGCGGCTGGAAGAAGTCAATGGCCTTCTCGGTCGAGCCCGCCACCGCCGGGTTGGTGGTGCGCCACCGCTTCCACGGATACATCTCCTCGGTGTTCTCTTGACCCGATAGGCGGTCCTCGTTGATGACGACCTGCGGTCCCGACGAGATCGAGATGTTGTTCACCACCGCGCGCAGGGTCGCGTTGCAGACTTCTTGCAGGTCGCTGACGATGTCGGGGATGCCGTTGCCGATGGGCGAGCCGGGCTGCTTCTCGAAACTGGTGACGTAGAACGGCTTGCGACGGCGCGGGTTGGGGTTGAGCTGGACCTTGATCAGATACTGGCCGATCAGCCACGCCTGCACCGAGTAGTCGCGCAGCGGGTCGGGAATTTGGCTGGCGTCGAAGCCGTACTCCAGCAGCATCCGGCCCTGCACGTTGCCGTGGAACTCCAAGGTCGTGATCAGGCTGGAGAGGTTCATCACCGGGTTCTCCCGGTTCTCCATGACGGCGCGCGAGGCGTCGGTGCTATCCCAGTTCTCGGTCAGGCCAGCCGAGCCGTAGAACTGCAGCACGGCGCGTATGTTCTCGGTGTTGTAGCCGGGCAGGCCAATCAGGTCGTTGAGGTCGGTGCGGGTGATGCGGATGCGATGGATCATCTCGGCGGCGTCGATGTCGCTGACGCCCGGTGTCCACCAGACGTCAAACGGCGAGACCCGCTCCCACCACAACTTGGCCCGGCGCGTCTGGTTCGGTACGCGACCCTGCCAAGTGATGTCCGTCACCATGCGCACCGTCGGCCCCTTCATGCAGGCGAACGGGTAGCTCGGTATGTCGATCAGGACGTCGCTAAGGGCTTCGTAGAAATTGCCCTGTGTCAGTATCTCGTCCAGCTTGTCTTCGGCGATCAGCGTCTGTTCGTGAGCGTGCTTCTTGGCCGCCTCGCGCGCCGCTTGCATCAGCTGGAACACGCGCTTCTGGATCATGTCGACGCCGGGCATCTGGCCGGGCACCGGGGGCACGCCCGCCTCCGGCGCGCCGGGCGAGCCCATCGCTGCCGACTGGGCCTCCAGTGTCACCATTCGCTCGATGCTCTGCAGTGCCTCGTTGGGCACGGTCGGATCGGAAGGCTCCTGTAGCCCCCAAGCCCGGTCGGCCCCAAGGTACACATCGCGCAACAGCGAAGTAGCTCCACGACACTTCGCTGCGATTAATCTCGCGTATACCTCGGAGCCGCCGAACTTCCTGATCTCAGCCAGCTTCTGCGGCTCGTACTGGCCCTGCATGGCGCGCAGGCTGCTGAGTAATCTGTCGCTCCAGCCGTTCACCGTGTTGCGGTGGCGGACCATCATGTCCCACTGCTGGCGGATGTAACCTGCGAGACCGATGAACTGGGTGGTGTTGGGGAGTAGCTGTCGTTGCTGCTCGATGTCACGCCGCTCGGCTGCCATCATCTCGGCATTGGAGACCGTGCGCACCAACCCCGGCGGCTGCTGTCGCTGCGGAAACGGCGTCACATCAGCCATGCTACATCCTGTAGAAATGTCCCCTACACCCTACTAGGGTACTTGACATGCCCGATGAAAACAATCCCGCAGAAACGCCCCCAGTGAACGTCGAGTTGCTGGCCTCGCGGATGGCCCGGGAGGTCGCCCGCGACCTCATCCCGATTGATCAAATCTGCGAGCGATACAAGATCGACGAGGACACCTACGGCCGCATCCTGCGCCACCCGATGTTCCAGCAGCGCCTGCAGGAAGAACTCGATATCTGGAACGCCTCGACGCCGCGCGCCATCACCGAGCGGATCAGCGCCAAGGCGGCGACCATGATCGAGGAGAGCATCATCGAGGTCTACGAGCTGATCCACGACAAGAACCAGCCGATGGCGGCCAAGATCGAGGCGCTGAAGTGGGCGTCGAAACTGGCCGGGGTCGGCGAACGCGAAGCCAAGGACCTGCTGCCGGGCGAGCGCGTGCGCTTCAACATCTACATCGGCGACAAGCAGGTCAGCATCGAGAAGGACACCAATACCAAGACCATCGAAGGCACTGCCATTCTAGTTGACAAGGACCCCTCACTATGACCGACGTCACTTTACCGCGACCCGACAAGACGACCTTCGCCCTCATGTTGTTGAAAGACAGCAGCGATGCCGACGCCCGTGCTTTGGCGATGCTCGACATCACCGGAGCGGCGTTGGAGAAGTGGACCCCGGGCAATGATCTCTGCATCATCATCCGCGAGCCGACCGACCGTGAGACGCTGCTGATGCAAGTTACGCCCGGGGCGTAACTTGGATATCAATTACCACGCGCCCCACACTGTCTCGCAGTTCATGCAGTCGGATGCGTTCTTCCGGCTGATCGCGGGGCCAGTCGGTTCGGGCAAGACCACCGGGCTGATCTTCGAGCTGATGCGCCGGGCGCTGCAGCAAGGCACCGCCCTCGATGGCTTCCGCTATACCCGCTTCGCCCTGCTGCGCCAAACCTTGCAGCAACTCAAGCAGACAGTGCTGAAGGACATCAGCCACTGGTTCTCGGGCATCGCGCACTGGAAGGTGTCGGAAAGCACGATCTACTTCCACTTCGGCGACGTGCGCTCGGAGTGGGTGCTGCTGCCCTTGGAGGAGCCCGAGGACCGTCGTCGCCTGCTGTCGATGAACCTGACCGGCGCGCTGGTCTCAGAGTGCATTGAGATCGACTACGAGCTGATGGACGACGTCGCGGGTCGCTGCGGGCGGTTCCCGATGCCGACCGATGGCGGGGCGACGTGGCACGGCATCATCGCCGACACCAACATGCCGCCGGAGGGCACGCCATGGCATGCTGCCATGACGAACCCACCTGTCGACATGGAGGTCTACGTCCAGCCCGGGGGGATGACGCCTCAGGCTGAAAACCTCGAATGGCTATTGCAGACCGCCGATACGCTCAAGCTGCCGGTCAACCATCCCGAACGCATCGCGCAGGGGCGCAAGTACTACGAACGTCTGGCGCGCTCGAACAACGAGAACTGGGTCAAGCGGTACGTCCATGCCGAGTATGGCCCCGACCCCAGCGGCACGGCGGTCTATGCCGGTTCGTTCCGCATGCGTTTTCATACTGTGGATCATCTGGAACCAAACCCGAACGGTATCCTCTACGTCGGTCAGGACTTCGGCCGCGACCCGTGGTCGATCATCATGCAGATGGACTACCGGGGAAAAATACTGGTGCTGGAAGAAGTTAAGGCCGAGGACATCGGCCTGCGCACGCACCTGCGCACCAACCTCAGGCCCAAGCTGAACGACCCGCGCTACGCCCGCATGCCCATCGTCGTGATCGGCGACCCGGCGGGCATTGCGAAAAGTCAATACGACGAGGTCAACGGGTTCGACGTCCTCAAGCAGGAGGGGTTCGCGTGCGTCCCAGCCGGTACCAACGATATCGACACGAGGCTGCGCGCCGTCGAGGAATTGCTGCTGCAGCAACGCGATGGCGGACCCGCCATGATCTTCGACAAGTCGCGCTGTCCCATGCTCGTCAGCGGCATGAACGGCATGTACCGCTTCAGCAAGACCAACCTCGATATCTCCAAGCCGATGCCTGACAAGAACCGCTGGAGCCACGTCGCCGATGCCCACCAGTACGGCGTGCTGGGCACCCGGGGCAACACCGCCCGCCAGATCGCTCGTCTGATGGCGGGGCGCAGGCCGCCCCGCCCGCGCGTCACGGCAGCGGGTTGGACCTGATGCAGCCTTTCAGTCTCCTCCGCTTTCGTTCACCGTGGGCACGTCGCTGGTTTGTCTACATCAACCCCAGTAGTGCCGTGGCCGCCTACGTCATCCGCAAGCAGTACCTAATTAGGGTCTAGTCATGTCACCGTGATCGGGTTGGAGATCGTCGGCGGCGACGTCCCAGAGCCGTTGGTTGCGGTCATGACGCAGGTCATCGTCTGACCAATGTCGCCCGCGACCACGGTGTAGGACGGCGAGTTGGTACCGACGTTGGTCGCACCGCGCTTCCACTGATAGGTCCGCGAGGTCGGCGTGCCGTTCCAGTTGCCCAAGGTACAGGCGAGCGTCGAGCCGACGCCCGTGCCGGTCTGGGAGATGTAGGGCGGGTCGACGACGACCGGCGCGACAGCGGCGCTGGCCGAGTTGGAGATGTCGGTGTCGATCACCGCAGGCATCTCCTCCTGCAGGTTGGCCGGGGTGCGCTTGAGGATGTAGTCGCGGTACGCACCGAGCGCCTTGGGCTTGAGCTGGCTGTAGAGCAAGGTCGCGGCTTGGACTTCGGTGGTCATGTCTAGTCCTCCAGAATTTTCACCGCCATTCGGTGCTTGACGATCTCGACGAGGCCGAGCAGGGCGTTGTGGCAGTTCATTTCAGCGAACAGGAAAGTCGAGCTGTACAAAGCAGGCTCTTTGTTATCCATCATGAAGGCACCCGCCAGCCCCATGATCTTGCCCTCCTTGGCCCGACGCAGCAGGTCCTCGATGAACTCGACCATCGCCGGATCGGTCTCGCCGGGCGTCGAGTTGACCGGGGTGCCGCGCAGGCCAACGACCTTTGGCGCAGAGGGGTCGCTCACGGTCCTTCCTTCCACAGCAGGGCGCGCACCGCGCAGTCCTTGGCCTCCAGCAATTTGCGCAGCGCGACCGTGCGCTCGGGGTTGCGCGGCAAGGTCTCGACGATCTTGAGGGCGAGCATGCCGAACGGCTTGGAGACTTCCTGCAGCTCGGGCTTGAGATGTTCCCAGACGAAGAACTGGAGCAATTGGTCGGTCATTTCACGACCCTCATGGGGTTGCCGCCCGCACCGTAGTACGAGCAGTGGTTGGCCTCCTGAATGACGCCCTGCCCCATGTTGATGTAGTAGAGCAGCGGCTTGCCGACGTCCTCCCACGCACTGCCGTTCCACTTGCGGCAGAGCGTGACGCCGTCGCTCGACGCCTCGCCGCCCTCGATGAACGAGCCATAGCCGTTGGAGGGGACGTCGAAGACGCACTGGTTCTCGCCGCCCGTGTTCTCGCCGTTGCAGCCCCACGCGCCCCGGATGCCGTCGGGTGCGACCACGCCGCCACCGCCGTTGAGGATGAAGCTGCCGCCGAACAGGTAGACCGAGTAGACCGTGCGGATGCCCGCGCCGTAGTTGCGACTGGAGTTGATGTGCCACATCAGCACGTTGGAGACGACCGGGTTCTTGGCCCCCTCGATGTTGGGCAGGTGGCGCAGGATCACGCCGTCGCCGGTGCAGTTCTCGACGTACATGCCGCGCAGCTCGCCCTCGTACACGCCGCCCTCGATGATCAGCCCGTTGACCGCGCCGGAGAGGAACAGGTTCTCCAGATGGAAGCGATAGATCGGCCCATTGTCGCCGAGCGGTGCGCTGAGGTTGAGGCAGGCCGCGCCACCGCCGCCGCTCATGTTGCCGGTGTCGCCGCCGTCGATCACGAGGTTCTTGACGGTGAGCCCGCGATTGTTGACGCCCTGCGCGCCCTTGAAGCGCAGCACGTCCTCACCGCTGCCCTTGAAGTTCAGCTTGGCGTAGTTGCCATTGACGCCCCACGGCGCGCTGCTGGTGATCTTGGTCTCGATCTCGATGGTGCTGGTGATGTCGATCTTGGTACGCGGATCGAGCATGCCGACGAAGTTGTTGTCGTGGTAGCTCTGCAGGACCTGCCGCAGCTCGCTCTCGGTCTTGGGGTAGTCCATGGCGTCTCCTGACGGCGGTGTCGGTTCAGGGTTGGGATCGGGCGGATCGTCGGGTCTGACCAGCACCGAGGGAGAGACGCGCGACCACGGCAGCGTGGTGGTGTCGTACAACTCCATCTGCTCGCCGGGCTCGACGTCCATGTCCTGCCACGGCTCGCCGTTCGGTCCGGTGGCGACCTCGCCGGTCGCTTGGTCGATCAGCTTGTAGGGAGGCACCATGGCGTTCTCCTAGCGGCCTTCGAGGACGTCTTCGATAGTCTGGGGTCCGTCCTTGATGCGCTGCTCGGCAGCCTGCAGATCGTGCTGCAGCAGACGGATGTATCGCTGGGCCAGCTTGAGCCGGGTGATCGCGCCCGCCCGGAACGGCGTCATCGGCCGACCGTGGTTGGGCAGCTCGACCTCCAGCACGCGGGCGAAAGTGCCGATCCACTTGTCGTGGTCCATCCGGCGCAGCGCGTCGTCCGACATCGCATAGGGGTCGACCATCTGCGGCTTGAGGAAGGAGGGGCCGCCGTTCACTGTGGGTTTGTCGGTCATGGCGGCTCCCTCCCTACACTGTGACTACGGCTCCGACAACTGCGCGACAGGTTGTTCGTTGCGCGGTTCGTCATAGTCGTGAGCAGGACGCTGGCTCACCACTTCCCAGTCGTTAGCCAGCAGGTCGCCCTGCGAGGCGATCCACGGCATCAGCACGCCTTCCTTGGTCAGGCTGACGAGGAACGGTCCGGTGTTGTTCCCGTCGGCGTACTTGTGAGGTATCTGGACGGCACCCTTGGGGACGTAGGCGATCCACTGGAGGTTGGCCCACATCCGGCGCTTGACCTTGCTGCCGTTGAATATCTGCTTGATCGCCCAACCGATCATACCTCGATCCTGCGTTGGTCCTTCCATATCACGTCTCCTTTTCGATTGATGTTAGTTACGCCCGGGGCGTAAGTCATGCCGCCGCGCGCTCAGCCTCGCGCGCCTTGCGTTCGGCCTGTCTACCGAGATGCCAACGCGGAGCGGGCGGTTCAAGGCCCAACGCCGCCTCGACCGTCCAGCCGCGTTCGAGACGCCGGTAGGCGGTGAGGTACTTGACCTTGGGGTACTGGCGCACCGCATCCGTCAGGGTCATGCGCTTGCCCTTGACCGTGACCATGGGCGACTGCGCGCGTTGACCTCCGATAATGCGGTAGCCCTTGCTCATGTACTTGCGCTGCGCCTTCGCGACTTGTTCCAAAGGCTCGTTCGCGCTGACCCCGCGCCCGTTGGCGGTCCACATTACCCTGAACGTGAACTCGTCGGACGGATGCTTGGGCAGCTCGCGGATCGGCCAGTAGACCTTGCCGTCGCTGTCGTGCGCCAGCAGCATGTGGCTCATGCTGTGGGACCGCTTCTGCAGGTTGCCGGTGTAGCTGACATAGGCGAACCGGCGCTTCTTGTTGACCAGCGCGAACACCCCTGCCGTCAGCGGGATGGCGTCTGGTTCCCTGTACATCATCGTGTTGCTCCCAGCTCCTGTAGTGCCGCGTCCCGCGCGAGATTGAGGTCGCGCAGCGCATGCTCGTTGGTCGCGACCTTCTTGGCGCGGGCGCGGTAAACGAAGTTGACGTCGTCCGGCGTGACCGTCGCCGTCGGGTGGATGCCGAAGATGCTGCGCCACGGCGGTCGGTTCTCGGCGTTCGGGGGAGGCAGCGCGGCGTAACCCGCGAACGCCTGCTCGATGGAGCCAACGCCGTAGCGTTCGATGCGCCGAAGGGCGTCGATGTGGTTGGCGATGGCGGCGATATTGCCTGCACACGAGAAGTACCGATCACACGCCAGCACCCGATCCTGCCCGTTCAGCTTGAAATAGATCGCAACCCCGGTGTCCTTCGGCTCGGCCTGTCCCGAGTACGGCACGCCCGACAGGCTCAGCTTGAGGTTGGCTGACAGCAGGGGCTCGGTCGCGCCCAATCGCTCCAGCTCGTTCTCCAGCCGGGTGCAGGCCGCCGAGATCGTAATGTCCCTGCGGTTGCTCTTGAAATTCGAGGCCCGCCGCTGCTCGGTGCGCGGCCAGCCCAAAGGCCAAGCGAGAGGGGAACGGGAGGGTTCGGTCATAGTGCGGGGGAGTTAGAGGGTTGGAACGGGGATGTCAAGTGGGAATAGTTCCCAATGTACGGTACTGGGATTTTTGGAACCGATATTTCCGAAACGGATAAACGCGGCCATGGGGGGGCCCCGCCCTGTCCAGATGGGGGTGGGCCGGGCCGGGCCATCGAGCCTCCGCGATAGCAGCTGCCGCGCTGTACGCCCCGGGCGTAAATCCGCTGGACTGTCCCCCCCTATAGTAGGGACGCCAATCGGCGTGCCCGTTGAAAGCCCGAGCGGTTCCGCCCCGGGCGTAATGAGGAGATGTGATATGGCTGCGATTAAGGTGAACTACACGAACGGTCCCGTTGGCAAGGCGATTGACTTGCAAGTCAACGCGACCATGGCGGAAGGCAAGGGCACGCTCGCCGCTTGCCGCGCGTTCGTCGAGGCGTGCTGGAACGGTCACGCTTCGCCGGACAACGCTCGCGCGATCTTGACCGCGATCAACGCGAAGCTGCAGAAGGCTCGCACGCTCGCACACGATCCGCGCAAGGTCGCGACGTTGAAGGCGTCGCGCATCTCGGAGTTCAAGTCGATACTGCGGCTCAGCGAGTACGCGTGCTGGCCGACAGTGTTCGACTACTTCAAGGGCATGGACGTGAACCGCGAGATGCTCAAGGTCGTGAGCAAGTTCGTTCGCGAAAAGGTGAAGGGCGACGCGAAGAAGAACGCGAAGGCCGCGCCGTCACGCGACGCGATCATGCGCAAGCTGAACGAGCGCAAGCTGCAGCGTCGCGGCGCGGGCGGTCACAAGAACGGCAAGAACACGAACGCGCCGATCATCGTGACGAACGGCGAGCGCACGCTCATGAGCGTGCTGCGGCAGGTGAAGGGCTTGAAGAAGTGGTGGTCCGATGACAAGGGCAATCAGTTCATCGTGGCCATGATCAAGGCCGCCGAGCAGGCGAAGCCGCTGGCGAAGAACATCGTCAAGGCTCGCAAGGCGGCGAAGGAAGAAGTGGACGCCGAGTAAATCGGCGACGTCCAGAGGGGGAGCGGCGAGAAATCGCCGCTCCCCCTTTTTACCTTGTAACTGGCAAATGACTGGCGAACGACCCCGAATTCCCGTTCGGGGTCTTGTCGTATCTGGTTCGTGGGTTCCGCCCCGGGCGTAAGTTACGCGTCGCGCGTAATTAGGGGCGGCAGCCGCGCCGCAAGCGCGGGGCTCTCAGAAACTACATGTGATGGGCGGGCCATGGCGCGCTGCACCGGAGTGTATACACTCACGGCAAGGATTTAATTATGCTTGTGTCCTTTGTGTCCGCTTGTGTCCTAACGGCAAAAGACACAAGAGTGATTTATAAGTCCTTGTATCTACTGTCCTTTTTGCTTGTGTCCTTAATGTCTCTCTGTTTAGAGATAGAGAGGTTAAGGGAGAAAAAATAGGGGGGACATTAAGGCCCCCTCCCCCCCCTTAATTAAATCTAGGAAGGGAGTGCGTTTTTGGCCAGACACAAAGACAGAAGCGTCAACTCGTTGATGCCGTTGACTAAACCGCCTCGACACAAGGCGATTATTAAATGACACAAGCGCACACAAGAGGAGGATTAAATGCCCGATGACAACGACGCTAAAATAGCAGCGGCCCAAGCGCACTTAGAAGCCATCCGAATTAAGAAAGGAATTAAGCGCCATCTATTAACTGACCCACGCTACACCAACGTGCTGTGTAATCATCCGCACGCTGTGTTCAAGACTACCGACCTCGACAAGGTCGATTGCACTATCTGCCTCACCTTACACAGGAGACTTAAATGCTAAGCGTCGCAACACTCGTGATGGCGATCTCGGCCTTGGGCTGGGTCGAAGGATTAAATGGCTGCCGCCGGACCAACGACGAGTTGGTCTTGTTCGGTGCCGTGCTGACCCTGTTCCTCAGCTCGATCCTATTCATCGTCGGCCTGCTGTGGTGGCTAGGCTGGCTCAGCGCCGACCCTGCCCCTCTCTTGCTGCCGACGTGGCAGCAGATGATGTCAGGGGGTGTCCGCTAAATCGGCTCTCAGAATTCGACGCTACCCCATTCCGCCCGGGGCGTAATTCCCGAGCGGTCACTAACCCGCTGTGCACCCTGATCCGCGGAGGCAGGGACCAGCGGTAACTTGGCGGCGCGCATTGACCCTCATCGGTGCGCGTCGTCCTTTTTACCAGCAACAGGAGACGAACTATGTCAGTCAAAATCGTGATGCGTGGCGAGCCGACCAACAACAGGTGGCGCGTCACCGTCGAGCTACCCGACATCAAGCCGAACGGCGACCGCACCGTGGTCCATCGCGAAGCCTACCTCACCACCCGCGAAGCGGCCTACCGGGTCGCCAATCGCTGGGCCAAGCAAGGCTTCCCTGCCGACATCGACGAGATGCCAGAAGGCTGGCTAGACGACGTCAATCTCGCCAAGCACCGTATCCCCGGTGTAGTGATCCGCGATAACCGTAAGTAAGAAGGATAATGAAAATGACTAAGCCAATTGCCAAGAGCGCCATCGTGCGCTCGCACTATCCCAAGGGCACCACCCTAATGCAGGACGCCCTGAAGTCGATCACGAACCTCAAGCCGGGCCAAGTGTTCGTCTACACCGGCACCTACAGCGAGCAGCGCGTGCTGACCGAGGACGAGGCCATGCGCCTCTACTTCTACAAGAACGAGCTGCATGTCATGCCATCCGGCGGCGACCCCGACAAGGCGAAGCGCACGACGGACGATAGCGGCCAAGCCAAGGGTCCGCTGCCGACCAAGGGAGCCGCGCACCTCGCCCTGATCCAAGCCTGCGAACGCTACGCCGGTCGCCAAAGCGAGGACACCTTCATGCTGCTGGTCAACGCGCTGGCGACGGCGCGCGCCGTCAAGCTGTACTAGGCTCTCAGCAATGCGCATGAGCGAACAAACAAGGCGGCGGCTATCGGGCCGCCGCACCATCATCGTCATCGTGCTGTGCTTCGCGGTGGCTATACTTGTCAACCTGCTGGTCTCCCACTATCGTTCAGTGGAGGTCGAGCATCAATTGAGGATTGAGAATGAAAGAGATGGTCGTTGATCCCCTGTGGATCATGGGGGCCCTGTTCACCCTGCTTGCGGTGATCGTCGGCTACTACATCGTGCGCTTCGACACCCTGCTGGAGGACGTCAGGCGCGAGATCATCAAGATCGAGAAGGACATCGGCAAACTGCAGAACGCCGATGTCACCTGCACCCGCGACCAAGACATCCTCAAGATGGACATGAGCCACATCCGCTCGACCATGCTCAAGATGGTGTCGCATCGCTTCATGCGCAAATCGTTGCGCGCCGAATGGAAGGAGGCCAAGCGCGAGAAGAAGCTGCCCCGGCATAGTGTCCTCGTGCAGCAGGGCGACGTCGAATAACATACGCCCCGGGCGTAACTTAGGAAGGGAATGTCAAATGGCAGATAACGATGACGAAATCAAGCTGCGTGAGTTGCTGCAGCACAGGCTTGAAGCGGGGGTCTATGACTTCGCTGCACACGTCAACCCCGAGGCAGCGTTGCTGACCTCGGTGGCGATCAGTCTGGTCCGCATCGCCAACTCATTGGAGGGCATCGAGCGTGCGAGCAATGTCAGGCTCAGGAGGAACTGATGCACTGGATAAGTGAACTGCATTGGGCCATCGAGCTACAGGTCATGTACCAACGATGGTGCAGGATGCAGCACCTCGATCAAATCCTGCCCGCTGACGAGGAGTATTTCAGGGGGACGTGGGTGCGCATGTGCATGCGGTTGGGCGACACGCTCGTCCACCGCATCAAAGGCTCTCAGGTTAGCAACGCGAGGATCGTCGATGGTTAATCCAACAGACTTGGTCGGCAAGCGTATCCGCTTGCTCGAAATGTTCGACCCCGATCCGATCCCGGTCGGCTGCGAAGGGGTCGTCACCTACGTCAATGAACTCCGCACCATGGGCTTCATCCAGATCAGCGTGGCGTGGGACAACGGTCGCACCCTGATGCTCAGTGTGCCGCCCGACAAGTACGAGGTTGTACTCCAGAAAGGACAGGCCAATGGCTAAAAGTGTACTGAAGCATCCCGACATTGTTCGCCTCGGCGAGCTGATCAAGGCCAACTGCGTGCGCCAAGCCGATGGCACGGCAGCCTACAAAGACGGCTGGGACGACGAGCGCATCGTCAAGGAGATGGAGGGCAAGGCCAACATCACCAACGTCATCCACCTGCGCAAGGGACTGATCGGCGACATCGTCAAGCCGACCAAACCGGGCAGCATCACCGACATCATGGCTCGGCTAGAAGCCTTGGAGACATGGGCGGCAGCCCGTCCTGTGCAGGGCTTCAGACGGAAGTAGCGTAAGCGTAAGCGTGCTCAACACTGACCATAGGGAGACCACTGATGTGTGTTCATATCAACACCGAAGCCGCTGCCAAGCGGTACGTCAACGAGTATCGGCGGGGGCTCAGGAACAAGCCCAATGAATACCTGCGCAACAGCGTCAGGTCGTGGCAGCAGCACTACAAGTGGCTGCTCGACTACGACCTCGACACCTGTGCGCCCATGCCCAAGCTGACGGGTAAGCCCGGCATGAAGGCGGTCAAGCAGGCGATCCGCGAGGCCGAGAAGACCACGGTCCCGGTGGCGACCAAGAAGAAGGTCGCTGCGTAAGAAGTCATTTGCAAATAGTTACCCCGGGCGTAACATACGCCCGGGGCGTAACTTAACTTGGGAGCATGAACATGTCAGTCGCCAAGGCTCAAGCTGCAATGACCGCACCACCACCCCCATCCAACATCGAGGCCCAGAGGCAAGGCTTCTTCGACCAGTGTACCCAGTTCGGCACCAACGCAGGCGCAGGCGATACCTCCAAGGTCGGCTGGTTCCAAGCCACCGTCGAGGCCGCCCACATGGGTTGGATCGTCCCTGCTGTACGCCGCAGGAAGGGCGATACCACATCGCCGCCGTCGGACCCCGAGATCGCCTACCAACGCTTCGCCGATGCCCGCAAGCGCAAGGCAGGCGAGCTGGGCAAGCGCATCGCCGGGTCCGACGGCAAGGACTACAAGATCAGGGTGAGTGAGGCCAATCGCATGATCACCTTGGGCTCACTGCCGCTGATCCACGACGTCGACCAAGGCGGGCTCGGCGTGTTCAATCGCGCGCTCAAGGTCATCCGCGAGGACGAGGAGATCACGGGGCAGGTCGATGACCTGTTGCTCGAAGTGGCGCGCCGACAATGCGACGAGCCCCGTGTGCCGCTCAACGACGAGCAGATCAAGGCCATCCTCATGCCGGAGGACGACGGCTCTCAGGTTCCGCGCGAGGAGGTCGAGCTGTGGGGTATCGCGCTGCGCCAGATCGAGAACATCATGAACAACAAGTACCCTGACACGGCAGGGACCAACGCGACGGCGAAGACGGCGCGCAACAGTGTTGCCCGCATCATCGACGACCTCGGCGGTACCAAGGCGATGGTCAAGGCGCGGGAGAAGGCGAAGGAGCAGGACGCCAAGCGCAAGGTCGTCCAGCGGCAGGGCGCGAACAAGAAAAAGCGGTAAACGAGGAGGGCGCAATCACCCGACAAGGGAAGACCGGAGTAAGTCGGGTGGTGGATGGGGGCGGTGAGTAGCCCGCTAATGGTGTCACGAGCCATACGCGGTTAGCCGCCCCCATTTGTGATATACGCCCGGGGCGTAACTTGAGGCAGGGATAATAGAGGGGCAACGTCAAATGGTATTGACACGACAGCAACTGTTGGAGGCTGCTAACGAGCTGGAGAAACAGGCCAGCGCGACGACGATCAAGTTCAACAAGCGTACCTATCTCGCCACCGCAGCGTTCCTGCGCGAGGACGCAGATCGACTGCCCGACCAACCCAAGCAAGAGGACAAGCATCATGAAGACTAGGCCAGCAACGCCCGAGTTCATCGCGTGGTTCAAGAAGCAGCTGAACGAACTGCTGCCGATGGCACGCGAGATCATCGGGGCCGGGCACGACCACGTCCCCGCCATGTTCGTCTTCCCAACCGACCCCAAAGTCACGGTCGCGGTCATCCCGCTCGGCATGTTCTTCGAGGGGCCACCGGGCAAGGACATCGTGCATAGTCTGCATCGAAACGTAGCCGAGGGTGACGAGGTCAAGGCTGTGATCGTCATATCCGAGACGTGGATGGTGACGGTAACGAAGGACGGCGACAAGCCCATCGACCCGCACAAGAGCCTCCACGATAACCCCGACCGGCGCGAGGGCCTGATGTACAACGCGATTGAGAAGGGCATGCAGCTGATCGCGATGTACGAGATCAGCCGACCCGCCAACACCCTGCCCGACACGCCGACCATGCTGCTCGATCCCCTGCAGGGCTGCATCGAGGGCGAAGGCGCGGGCATCAAGGCGTCGGGTATGGTCGGCCGCATGGTGCTTGAGGACGAGGACCAAACCAAACACTAGGAGGACAACATGTACATGTGGCTACTGCTGTCATTGGTGACGTTCTTGGTCGGTATGAACTACTCGATGTTCCTCCGACTGCGCAACGCCGAGAAAAGCATCGACGAGTTGATCAAGTGGGCGAACGATCAGTACGCCCGTCACTATGCCGTGCGCGGCATCCATCTGGAGGTACCAAGCAATGAACGTTAAGCGGGTGATCAAGGACCTGTTGCGGCCCTACAAGCACCACATGCCATGGCTGCGTACCGAGCTGTCGTGGACGACGTCGCTCACCAAGTTCGGGCTTGTGCCCGTCACCGTGTTCGATATCGGCGTCGCCTTCGGGACATGGGAACTCTACAAGATGTATCCCGAGGCGCACTACCACCTGATCGAGCCCGCCAAAGAGGGCTGGCCCTACATGGAGAAAATCCAACGCTACATGAAGGGCCGCGCCGAGCTGCACTTCATCGCGCTGTCCGACCACGACGGCATGGCGAACTTCGCCATTCACAAAGACTTGTTGGGCTCGTCGATGATGACCGACTTCAACGACAAGGCCAACGTGGTGCGCTTCGACACCGTGCCGATGCGCCGCTTCGACCACATGTTCCCGAAGTTCAGAACCCCTGCACTGGTCAAGATCGACGTGCAGGGGGCCGAGCTGATGGTGCTGCGTGGCATGGAGGGGGTGATCGACAAGGTGGCTGCCGTGATCGTCGAGACCAGTACCTTGTCGACCGTCAAGGATGGCCCGGAAGTGCGGGACATAATCAGCCTGATGTCCGAGTACGATTTCGTACTGGCCGACGTGATGGGCATGTTGCGCCGCCCGCTAGATGATATGACGGCGCAGCTCGACCTGTTGTTTATTCCAAACAACGCAGGGCAGCGGAGGAACCGCCAGTGGTTCGCCGTGTAGCTCTCAGGAAAGCGCGCGGCAAGTTACGCCCCGCGCGTAAGCGGCGGGCTGTACGGATCAGCCTGTTGAAGAAACGACGAGTGAGAAGTGAAAGGTAAGTAGATGAAAGGGAGCAACGATGTCGTGTCTATACTGGACGATGGGGTTAATGGTGCTGCTGTCGGCAACAGGAGCATTGGCAGCCTACATCAGCATCTTCAAGTCGATACCGACGCTCAGCCTAGCTCGGATAGAGCAGGCGATGTTCGGGCTACTGCTGCTGGCTGTCCTGACGGGATGGCTGCTGGTCAACATCGAACCATAAACGTGAGGGAGACTGACGTGTCACAAGCCACGGCTGCGCATAACAAGGCGCAGGAACTACACCGCAGCAAGAACCCGAACGCGCTGCGTGACTACCTCGATACATGGCGTCGCGGTTATACCAACGTGACGACCGACTACCTGCTGACGGTCATCCACAACTACTGGCACCTGCGCAATCAGCCGACGCGCAAGGACCTGACGTTGGGACAACTGCGACTGCAGTTCGCCATGCAGCGCGCCTTCTGGGGCAGCAACGACGTCGAGTTGACGACGACCGAGTTCAGGATCGTCGGGCTACTGATCGACCACATCGGCACGTTCATCTCGTATCGCGTGGTCTACGACAACGTCCACTACGCTGGCTTCGCGGCGGGTGGGACAGACGGTTATCGCACCAACGTGCGGTCACTGGTCAAGCGCATCAGGCGCAAGTTCGAGAACTGCGATCCCAAATGGGACTGGATAGAGAACTACACCGGCTTCGGCTATCGCTGGCAGAAGCCGCAAGACACGGTTGACGCTGTAACAGGGTGGTGAGAGGCCCTGAGGACTAAGGGGGTTCACATGGATGGAGCAACCAATGATCGACGAGGACGATATCAACGACACTACGCCACATGCCCTAACATGGCATGGGCCCGAGGACCGCCTGCTGTATTGGTCGATTACCAAGGGCTGGACTGACGACCCCGAGACGGCATGGGTGTTGACCAAGATCGACATCGACCGCATCGAGGATGACGAGCGGCTGCTTAATAACCTGCCGCAAAAACTGGAGTATAAGGACGGTGCGAATTGGGAACCACTATACAGTCGGTTCACATACGCCCGGGGCGTAATCAATGACGATGACGACGACGAGACATTCAACAACGACAGGAGACTGAGCGATGGCCAAACGAAAGTTGGACTTACCCGTGAAAGACGCGAAACGTGATCTGGTGCTTCACATCACCGAAGAAGATATCGGCGGCAGCAAGCGAAAGGATGGTGACTACTGCGCTGCCGCCAATGCGTTGTGCCGACAGGAGAACTTCTCCACGGCAAGGGTCCACAAGACAATGACCTACGTCATGCACAAGGATGGCACGGTCAGCCGTTACATGACGCCGAAGTCGCTCTACTTGGAGCTGATGATCTTCGACCGGGGTGGTCGCATGCAGGCAGGCGACTACAAGCTGGAGGCTCCGCGCGGCGTCAAGAAGCTGGGGGCGCACTACAAGCCCAAGGGCAAGGGCAAGACCGGCAGGCTGCATCGCGTGTCGCATCATGTCGTGACCTCTGTGCGTGACGATGCCCCGAAGGGCATCAATTCACTGAGGTCCCTGTTCGAGTAGCACTAGCCGATCTGGATGGCCCGCCCTCATGGCGGGCCATTCGTCGTTCAGTCATGGGAGAATGAAATGGACAAAGCCCGAGTGTATAAGGAACGTGAGATTTGCATGGTCTGCCTGCGCCGATACCCGACCGGCGGTGTGCTGATCCACAAAGGCAAGCGACCGCCGAGGACCAAGCTAGACTGGGGCTTGTGCCTGCAGCACAAGCGTCACCACATTCACAACCTGATCGCCTTGGTCGAGATCGACCCGACCAAGTCCAACCCGGATAAGGCACCCGACGAAGTCGTGCGAACCGGCACGGTGATCTATCTCAGTCGGCCACTGTACGACCACATCTTCACGGGTGATCCGCCCGAAAGCGGCGTCGCCTTTGTCGGCCCCGAGGTCGTCGCCATCCTGCAGCGCCTGCGGCAGATATGGAACGATGGCTCTCAGGTTCATTGACATCGTGGGTTGTAAGGAGTAAACTTCAAGTAGGGAGTATTCGATGAAGTACCAGCTAACCAACTGCACCTGCGGTTCGACCGAGCAACGCTACGCCAAGCATGACGGGCATGGCATCTTCCTGTTTTACTGTTGCAGCAAGTGCGAGGCCGAGAAGCTGAAGAAGTATCGGGATGATATCCTGATCGCGTACCACACCGACGAACCCATCGAGGAGGAATAATGCGAAGACCACATACATACGAGGAACGCATGGACCGAGCTGCCTTTTGGCCAGTGCATGTGTGCAAGCTATGGTGGAGCGGCCTGACATGGCGGCAAGCCTGTAAGCAGTTTCATTGGTGGGTATGGTACGGCGATTAGGAGGACTGACATGGAAGACGAGACGTTTACCGCAGACTTCATCGGACGGCCGGGCGACACGCGTGACTTGGCCGCCCACAGCATCGTCGGCCAGTACGGCGGCAAGGTGATCGCCGGAGGAACCTTCCTCCCCGATCAGCTGCGCGACCTCGAAATCAAGGTAGCGGCGCTCTACGCCAAGCCACTCAAGGAGGCCCTGCAAAAGGCAGGGCTCCGCATCCGACTTACGCCCGGAGCGTAACTCAAGGAGAAGCAATGGGCACGCGCAACCTAACCAACCGCGACACTGTCGTGATCGTTCGCGACGCTGCGAGGTCGATGGGAGCGACGGTACTGCAGGTCAAGCAATCGAGACGGCATCCCGGCGTTCGCATCCGCACCAGCGAGGGAGCGGAGTTCTGGATGCGCGTGAAGCAAGGCAAGATCGAGCCCTACAAACAGAAGGGCTGGGTCAGGCAGGCTATTCAACGCGCCAACAGAAAGAGGGCGAACGACAATGGACCTCAGCAAGATCATCGAACTATTGCCGCACTACATCGCAGCAAATGTGTGCGTCGAGATTAGAGGTAGATCAGGCATCGGCAAGACGGACATGGTTCGCCAGTTCGTCCATGACCAGAACCGGCGCTCCGGCAAAAGCTGGGGCATCGGTGCACACTTCGCGGCAACGTGGACCCCGCCCGACGTGACGGGGTACCTCATGCCGCGCCTCGTCAAGATCACCATGCCGGATGGCACTCAGCAGGAGCAGATGATCAGCGAATGGTCTGCTCCTGTTTTCCTGCGCGCCGACCCGGGACAGGCATCGACATGGCTCAACGACTTCGACGTGCCGGTGCTGGTGCTCGAGGAGTTCGACAAGGCCAACCCGGAGGTCAAGAAGGCCGCCGCGCCTGTTCTCCTGTATGGGGGGATTGGCAATTGGTACCTCAAGAAGGGAGCTGGCCGTATCCTGCTGACCAACCATGCCGACGATGGTCGGCAGGGTTCGACCAAGGAGTTCGACTTCATCATCAACCGGAAGGCGTTGCTGCTCGCTACCCAGACCATCGCTGCATGGATGGACTGGGCCGACCGCAACGACATCCACCCGGTGTTCAAGGCGTTCGCCGAGCAGCATCCTGCGGTGGTCTTCTCGGGCGAGCTGCCCGAGAAGCAGGGACCGTACTGCACGGCGCGTTCGCTGGTCATGCTGGAGGCCGTGGCCAAGCGGTGCTTCATGACCAGCGATGGCGCGTTGACCGACGTTGACGGGTTCACCGAGGCGGCAGGCGGCCAGATTGGCGCGCCTGCAAGCCGAGACTTGATAACGTTCTTGAAGTTCAAGGACGACATACCGGATTGGGATGACATCGTGCGCGGCCCGGGCCGAGCCAAGGTGCCGACCAATGCAGGAGCGCAGCTGATGGTGGCGCATCTCGCCGCCTACAACGTGGACGACAAGACCATCGAGCAGGGCGTCACCTATGTGCGACGCCTGCGCCCCGAGTTCCACATCACCTTCGCGAAGGCCGCGACCCGCCGTAACTTCCGGCTGGTCAACAGCAAGCCGTTCGCGAAGTGGACACAGGATCAGCCCGAGCTAGTGGCGCTGATCAACGCGTTAGGAGGAGCCCGTTGAAAGAACCTCGGACCATTGAGGTCGAGCGCAACGACCATACCCTCAAGGCAACCATCGAGCAGATGGACAATGGCGCACAGATGGTGATCCGCAAGCAGTCGTCGTCGACCCAGCAAGGGATCATCGTGCTGAAGAAGGTCTACCTCGACTTCGACAGCCTTGCCCGCGATCTGCGCGAACACATGCACTTCAACTTCGGCAAAGACGGCAACGGGCGTTGACCCGTTGCCGTCCTGTGGCGGGGCAGTTACGCCCCGAGCGTAAGCGTAGCGTAAAAACTTAACCTCAAGTATGGAGTAGACTATGTGCGAAGCTAGCATCCACGTCCCGCATCGTGCAGCCAAGAAGGAGGAGCGCCTTCAGGTCGAAACGCTGCCGGGTGGATACAATCTGCGGGGTCTCTACCCGCAGGACAAGACGGGCGATACCCGTCTCGTCTGCATCAAGGGTCAGGTCGAGGGCTGGGTCGAGAAGATCGAGTTCTCGAACAAGTTCATGACCCCGCCGACCGCGCTCAAGAAGGCGTGGGAGGGCAAGACCAACGTCCCGGTCGTCATCACTCGCGGTGGCTACCATGACGTGCTGGCGATGGCCGATGGCTCCGTCATCTACACCATGATGCTCGCCGAGGGCACCAAGGTGAACGTCGGGGTGCCGATCCCGGTCACGGGCGAGCCCGGCATGACCGTGGTCGAGCAGGCGCTGGTCGAGGTCGACAAGACCGAGGCGACCAACGTCGTGGCGAAGAAGGCGGGCACGATCCGCAAGCGCAAGGTCGTGACCAAGGCGTAAGTTACGCCCCGGGCGTAATGAGGTATCGCTAGGCTAGGGGGCGCAAGCCCCCTAGCTTCTCTGTGCACCAGATGTATAATGGGGAGAACTACCGTGAGGTTTATTGCCATCAATATCGACCCCGCCTTTCGACCGGCCAATGGGAAGATGATCGAGGTCGTGGTCGATCCCAAGCGAAAGGATACCTACCATGTGCGGGTGATCCCCGGGCAAACCACCGACGAGCAGCTGCAGCAAGCGTTCAACGACATCTCCAACGGACTGTACCTGAGGGAGTGACCATGGCGACCAAGGCGTTCCACATCGAGTTGAAGGTAACAGGCATCGACACTGCCGACCGCATGCAGGCCCTGACCGAAGCCCTGCAACGTGCTGGTCGGCAGCTTCATTCAGATGCTGTGCTGATCTGCGGCGACACCACTGTGCCGAAGATCGAGCTATACGGCGAGGACCTGAACGACGGCAAGACCGACATCCCCATAGGAGCAGCGTCATGATGAAGGCATCGGCGGCATCGAAGGAGACCGGCAAGATGGTCGGCATCATCGGCCTCAGTCACGGCAACATCGGCAAGCTGATGGAGGGCAAGCCCATCGTGACCAGCGCCGACTTCCTCGGCATCGAGGGCGAGATCATGATCTTCGTCGCGCCGACCGAGCAGGCGATGCAGGAGATGATGAAGCCCTTCATCGGCCCCAACACCGAGACCCACATCGACCCCAAGCTGAAGGATGGTTAGATGAAACTGCTCAAGGAAATGTTCGGCTACCTGATGATGTTCGTCGGCTGGATGGTCCTGCTCTTGGCGATGGGCTGGGCCGGTCTGTTCAAGTCGCCAACATGATCAAGTATACCTGCGCGAAGGCACCCTGCAGGTCCTGCCCTTATCGCAAGGACGTGCCGAGCGGCGTGTGGGCCGCCAACGAGTACGACAAGCTGCCCGACTACGACGGGCAGATCATCCATCAGGCGCTCAAAGGAGCGACCGCGTTGTTCTTCTGCCACCAGAACGACGGCCAATTATGCGCCGGGTGGGTCGGCTGCCATGCCGCCAACTCGCTGGCTCTCAGGTTGCACCACCACAAGATCGCGCCGTCCGTGTTCGAGTACGAAAGCCCGGTGCCGCTGTTCGCCAGCGGCACGGCGGCGTGCAAGCACGGCAAGCGTGAAATCCGAAAACCCGGGAGTTCCGCCCGGGGCGTAATCGAACGACTGATCCGCAAGCGCAAGAGGAGGATGAAATGAAAGATGACGTTTTCAACATCCCAACCTGCTTTTGTCTCAAGTGTGGCCACACGTTCACCCATGCGAGCAACCTAACCGGCAAGGGCAATCCCCGGCCGGGCGACTGCACCTTGTGCATCGAGTGCGGCCAGCTGCTGGTGTTCAACGACGACATGACCGTCAGCTTGATCACTGTCGAGGAAGCGCAATTGAGCCCCGAGAAACGTCGCAAGATCATCCTTGCGCAGCTCGTGATCGCGCGTATCCGCCCTCACCATCCGAAGGAGACCAAGCAATGACGACGACCGGACAGAGAGGCCCGTTGAAGCGGGCGGCGCTCGATCCCTCGCAGCGTCGCCTATGGCAGGACACGCTGGCGGCGCTCAGCTGGATAGCGCCGGGCTTCGTCCACATCATCTACACCATGCTGCACAACACGGGCGACGATGACGTCGCCTTGTTCACCCTCGACCACCCGATGGACCAGCACACGGCGGCGACCGATGGCTGGCAACTGATCTTCAATCCGAAGCGGTTCTTCAAGTACGACCTGATGGAACGCTGCTTCATCGTGCTGCACGAGGTCATGCACGAGGCGCTGAACCACGTCCGCATGGGGCATACTTTCCTGCGACAGGGCAAGATCACGGTCGGCAGCAAGTCGCTGCCGTACAACCACATGTTCGCCAACATCATGCAGGACTACGTCATCAACGCGATCCTCGTGGCGTCTAAGCTGGGCAAGTTCAACAAGGACTGGCTGCTCAACGTCGCCGTCGCCGACGAGAACACGACGTGGATCGAGGCGTACTTCCGCGAGTTCTCGAAGATGACGAGGGTGTTCATCAACATCAAGCTGGAGAACGGGGTCTACGAGGGCCAGTTCGACATCCATCTCGACCCGCACCAAAGCACGGGCGAGGACCCGCAGAACATCCCGCAGCGCAACGACGGGGCATGGGAGATCGTGCTGAACCAAGCTGCCGAGATACAGCGCGCACAGGGCAAGATGCCTGCCGCGCTGCAACGCTTCTTCGACAGCATCCTCAACCCCGTGGTCGACTGGACCGACCACGTTCGCGGGCACATCACCCGCATCATGGGTTCGGGGGCCTACGACTTCCGCAGGCTCGACAGGCGCATGATCACGCGCGGCATCGGCTCGCCCGGCATGTCCGGCCACGGGGCGGGGCTGGTGATCATCGGCGGGGATACGTCGATGTCGGTGTTCCAGAGCGCCGACCGGGTGCATCGCTGGATCGGCGAGATCGCAGGCATGATCGAGGACGTGCAGCCCGAGGAGACACACGTCGTGTGGTGCGATACCGAGGTCAAGCGGGTCGACGTCTGCCACGACGTGCAGGACGTGCGTAAGATGATCTACGACGGCATCCCGGGGGGCGGCGGCACCGACTTCATGCCGGTGTTCAAGTACATCGAGGACAACGACCTGCACCCCGATGTGCTGCTGTACCTGACCGATGGCGATGGTAGGTTCCCCAAGCACGAACCCGATTACCCTGTGATCTGGGGAGACATCAGTGGCGCGCCGCAAAAGTACCCCTTCGGCTCCATCGTCCATGTCCCCACGGACGATTGAGAAGGCACCGATGCCGGTGAGCCGGGCGAACGCCGCCTATGTGCGGCTGGCTCACCCCTCGTCGTTCGGCCTGTACTACAACAGGAACGACCCCATCAACCCGTGGGTCGCAACGGGCTTCACCCGTTGGACCATGTCGGAATGGGAGCCGGTGTTCGGCAAGAACTACGATAATGGAGAGGACACGCGCAAATGGGAGTTCTTCGGCTACACGATACCGCTCTACAACGATGCGAAAACATGAGGGACCACATGCCAAACGACAACTACGTCTTCACGCCCGAGCAGGTCGTCGCGCTATGGCGCTGGCAGTTCGGGCCGTGGCGCGGCCCGTTCGAGGAAGCCACCGAGGAGAACAAGCACCTGCCGGTGCAGATGCACCCGTTCACCTGCGCCAACCGGGGCGACCATCCCGAGATGGCAGGCGACAAGGGCGTCCTCGTGCCGACGACGCGCGGCTGGATATGCCCGTTCTGCAGCTACACCCAGACATGGGCGCACGACTTCATGCTGGGCACGCGATAAGCCCTTGACACGGTGGTGAGGATATGGTAATTGTAAACTTACGCCCCGGGCGTAACTGGAGGACCGATGGCGCTAAATAAGCCCCAGCGAGTTATATCGAAACGGATCAAGCCATCGCTCGATGTAGCCATCAACCGGATGGAGCATCACCAAGCGACCTTGGCCAAGCAACCCTTCACGATCAGCGACCTGCTGGTCATGTTCGTCGACCCGGCGTATCACACCACGCTGACCGAAGCCTATCACTTGTGCGAGCCAACCGGCCGTGTGGAGGAACTGTATGTTAAGCACCCAGTGCCAAGTGAGTACGGTGGGGGCGACGTATTCATGCGCTTCCTGTGGGCTGGCGTTACAACGCCCGACGCCTTCTATGTGCCGTACAAGGAAGGCTCGACGCAAAGCCGCCCCGTAGTGGTTCGACCCGACACCCCGGCAGAACTGAAAGCAAAGTTCGAGCAGGTGGCGGACGATCTGATCGGCATCCACTATCGCTTCGCTGCCGTGCGGGTGGTGCTGGATCAGATGAATGTCCAGTGCCGCTCGCTCGATCAGCTGGCCTACTACTGGCCGTGCATCGTGCCGCTCCTGCGCGATGCCAAGCAAAGTGATCTTGCCGACGCGCTACAAACGCCCAATAGAATGGCGGCCTTCAATGTGAAGCTGACGCAAGGGCTGCGGAAGCTGCTGGCTCCGACCAACCAGACGGTTGCCGCGCATCAGCTGATCGCTGACGTGCCGATACCGGACAATAAGCTGCCGGTTGAATACAATCTTCAACACCACTTCCGTTCGTAAGGTTGACGCATGGTCCCCCCGGCATACACTTCATCCATGGGGACCATGCCCGACTTACGCCCTGCGCGTAACGACGACCTTGAATTCTGGTTCGTCGACTTTGAAACTTTTTACAGTAGCGACTACACCCTCCGCTCCCTCGATCCTCCCAGTTACATACTGGACCCACGCTTTGAGGCGATCTGCCTCGGCGTCGCCAAGGGCTTCACCGATACGCCCTTCCTGATCGACGGACCGGACATCCCCGACTTCCTCGACAACCTGCCCGACAACGTCGCCATGGTGTCGCACAACGCGCTGTTCGACATGGCCATCCTGTCTTGGCGCTACGACTATGTGCCCAAGCTGATCGTCGACACGCTGGCCATGGCCCGCACCCTGCTGGCCCACATCCTCAAGCGCGTCGATCTCGGCACCATCGCCCAGTACCTCGGCCTGCGGAAGGGCACCATGGTGCAGACGGTCAAGGGCATGACCCGCGCCGACATCATCGCCAATGGCCTGTGGGACGACGAGGCAGCCTACTGCCTGCAGGACACCGCCATCTGCCGCGCGATCTTCCTCCACCTGCTTCCCCTGCTGCCGCCCGAGGAATTGATCCTGCACGACATCATCGCACGCTGTGCCATCGAGCCCACGCTCAGGCTCGATACCGATCTGCTGCACGAGCATCTGGGCGAGGTCCAGTGGAGCAAGCAGAAGCTGTTCATGCACGCGATGTTTGCTGGGCTCGAAGACAAGTCCCAGCTTATGAGCAACCCTCAGTTCGCCGACCTGCTGAACAACTACGGCGTCGAGCCGCCGATGAAGCTGAGCAAGACCACTGGGCTCATGACCCATGCCTTCTCCCGTACCGATCCCGAATTCCTCGCCCTGCTCGACCACGACGACCCGCGCGTCGTTGCCATTGTCGAGGCCCGGCTGGGCTTCAAGTCGACCATCGAGGAGACCCGCACCCAGCGCATGATCAACATCGGCGGCCTCGACTTCCCGCATCATGGCGGCTCTCAGGTTATGCCGATCCCGCTGATCGTCGGTGCGGCGCATACCCACCGGCTGGGCGGTGGCTGGAAGCTGAACTGCCAGAACTGGGGGCGCACGTCGCCGATCCGCCGCGCCATCATGGCTCCACCGGACCACAAGCTGATCGTCGCCGACGCCCGTCAGATCGAGTGCCGCATGAACGCCGGGTTCTGCGGCCAGCAGAACCTGCTCGACGAGTTCGCCCGAGGCGACGACGTCTACCAGAACTTCGCCGACGACATCGGCGTAATCCGCTTCATCGGCAAGATCGGCGTGCTGCAGCTGGGCTACCAAGCCGCCGCTCCCCGGTTCCAGCAGAGCGTCTGGGTCGAGAGTTTCAAGGCGGGCGGCGAGCCCGTGTGGCTCGATGACTTCGAGAGCGAGCGCGTGGTGCAGGGCTTCCGTCGCCGCTACGACCGCATCGCTGCGATGTGGTACTGGCTGCCGCGCCAGTTCGGCATCATCGCCGGTTCCGGCGGCACCTTCGAGTATGGCCCGATCCGGTTCGAGAAGGGCCGCATCGTCGGGCCGACCGGGCTCTGCCTGTACTACCACAACCTGCGCTACGACGAGGGTCAGTGGGTGTTCGACTATGGTGGCGTCACCACCAAGCTGTACGGCGGCAAGTGGCTTGAGAACATCATCCAGTTCCTCGCGCGCTGCAGCACGATGACGGTCGCGGTGCGCCTCAAGAAGCCGCTCGAAGAATACAGTTGCCGCTTGACACACACTACCCACGACGAGCTAGTATACGTCGTCCCCAACCAGTACGTTGAGATCGTCAAGCCCCTGATCGCCGCCGAGATGCGTCGCTCGCCTGACTGGATGCCGAACGTACCGCTCGACACATCCATCAGCGACGGCGTCGACCGCTACGGAGATGCCAAGTGACGATGGAACCCAAACACCACTTCAAGTGCGACCGCTGCGGCGACGAAGCCTATCTGCCGGTCGCCAATTCGCCGGTACACCAACGCAACGCCCCGCCCGAAGGGTGGGTTGTCTTGGTAGTCGGGAACGATCCGTCCAATCCGGCGCAGCATCTATGCCCGCCGTGTGCCTTCGGGTTGACCGGCTATCTCAGAGGGGGACCACTCGGCCAAGCGAGTGACCCATGACGACCCCCGACGACTTCTTCCCCAGTCGTCGGGGGATTTTTACGCCCGGGGCGTAACTAGGGAGCCATCATGCAAAACCTCACGCCGAACTTCACGCTGGAGGAGATGATCTTCAGCGACACCGCCTGTCTCGCGGGCATCAACAATACACCAGACGCGACCGTAACTGCCGAACTCACCACCACCTGCTGGATGCTGGAGACGATCCGCGCGGCGCTGGGCGACGTGCCGATCAGTGTATCGAGCGGCTATCGCTGCCCCGAGCTGAACGCTATTATCGGCGGCGTGCCGGACAGCCAGCACCAGTACGGACAGGCGGCCGACATTTGCGCCTACGACTTCGGCAGCGCCAAAGAGGTCTTCGACGCCATCCTGCTGATCGACCCGCCGTTGTCGTTCGACCAGCTGATCATGGAAGAAGATCAGTACGGCAACCAGTGGGTCCACATCAGCCAAGGCCCGGAGATGCGGCAGGAGGCGATGTACATCGGGCCGGACGGACAGGCGACGACAGTTTCCACTTGACACTATCCCCACAGGATGGTAGATTATGGATCGCAATTTTATACCGGAGGACTATGTTATCTGGGTCTGCCAAGGTCCTCCGGCCTGTCTGCTGCAGGACACCGAGGCGATACTGGAGCAGAGGAAGGGCTGCAGTATGTGCAAGCGCATCATCATCTTCGAGGACGGCAGCGAACAAGTGATCCAACCGAGCGAGCCATGAGCGTCACCACCACCTTCGACGGCAAGGCCGTCGCCAAGCCATTCTCGTGGTCGTTCAGCGCGCTCGACAACTTTGAGACCTGCGCCAAGAAGTTCTACCACTCCACGATCAAGAAAGACTTCGTCGACAAGGGCGGGCCGGATCGCGACTGGGGCTTCAAGGTTCATGCCGCTCTGGCCGACCGCATCTGCAAGCTGAAGGCGCTGCCGGAGGGCATGAAGCAGTGGGAGAAGTGGGCCGAGTGGGCGATGGAGAACTCCGACCGCACGCAGGTCGTCACCCGCTGCGAGCATAAGATGGCTGTTACCAATCAGCTGCAACCCTGTGAATACTTCGACAAAAAGTTACAGCCGTGGTTCCGCACCGTCGCCGACGTGATCAAGATCAGGCTGCCGTACATCAGGATCATCGACTGGAAGACCGGCAAGTTCAAAGAGGGCAGCGACCAGCTGCTGCTCACCGCCGCCACCGCGTTCGCCCACTACCCCGAGGCGACGCATGCGCTCTGTCAGTTCGTCTGGCTGAAGGAAGACCTCAAGACCGAGGAGCTGTTCAGCCGCAACGAGATGCCGTACCTGTGGGCTCGTTACGCCCCGCGCGTAACTGCGATGCGACAGGCGGCGCTGACCAGCGAGTATCCCCCCAACCCCTCTGGCCTGTGCAAGCACCACTGCCCGGTCAGCAGCTGCCCGTACTTCGGCAAGGGGTCCTACTGATGCGCCACGTCGTCCACGAGTACGAGATCAAGCGGCTCGTCACCGCCTTCCTCAAGGTGCTGACGGACGAGGACAGCCCGGTGCGCTGCTACTACCGGATGCCGGTGCCGGGCGGCTACGGCAAGTCTGGGCTCGACTACGAGGGCTGCATCGAGGGCTTCTACTTCGCTATCGAGACCAAGGCCGACGACCCCCACGTCAACCTCACGCCGCGCCAGCGCGAGTGTGCGCTGGACATACTGGCGGGCGGCGGCAAGGTGTTCATCATCAGTACAGCCGAAGGGCTCAATGCGTTCCAGCGGTGGGTGTTGACATGCTGCAAAGCCTGAGGGGCATGGGCATACCCGTCCACCCGCACATCGCCGAGGCGGGCTATGACTGGTGCGGCGGCAAGCCGTTCGACATCCAGCGGCGCACGGTCGAGATGCTGACCGAGAACCACCGCGCCTACGTCCTAAACTCTATGGGCACTGGGAAGACGAAATGTGCGCTGTGGGCCTTCGATTATTTGCGGCGATCAAATTCCTGTCGTCGCATGTTGGTCGTTGCACCGCTGTCGACGTTGCGCTTCACATGGGGGCACGAGATTTTCCTGACGACGCCGATGTACAAGTTCAACGTGCTGCATGGCGACCGGGAAAAGCGCCTCAAGCTGCTGGCCGAGCCCAAGGACATCTACGTCATCAACCACGACGGCCTGCGGGTGATCGCCGACGAGGTCGCTAAGCGGCCCGACATCGACGTGATCTGCATCGACGAGCTGGCGACCTACCGCAACCGGGTGAAGAAGACCCGCATCGCCGAGGACCTGTGCAAGCGCAAGCCCATCGTCTGGGGCATGACTGGCGCGCCGACGCCGAACGCGCCGACCGACGTGTTCCAGCAGGCCAAGATCATCACTCCCCACACCGTGCCGAAGTACTTCAGCAACTTCCGTGACGCCACGATGTACCGGATCAACCAGTTCAAGTTCGCGCCGAGGCCGGGCTCTCAGGAGACCGCCATCGCCGCCCTGCAGCCCAACGTGCGGTTCACCTTGGACGACGTCATGGAGCTGCCGCCGTTCATCAGCCGCGTGATGGACGTCGAGATGGGCGACAAGCAGCAGGCGATCTACAACGCCGTCAAGCGCGACTGCTTCGCCCTGCTGCAGCAGGGCAAGATCAAGGCGGCCAACGCGGGCGCGGTCATGTCCAAGCTGCTGCAGGTCTCGCTGGGCTGGGTCTATCTCGACGGCGGCAAGGTGGCGCATCTCGACAACGAGGCGCGCAACAAGGCGCTGCTCGACACCATCATGGCGGCCGAGAAGAAGGTGCTGGTATTCGTGCCGTTCAAGCACGCGCTCCGAGGCATCAAGGACCTGCTCGACGCTGAGAACGTTAGCAACGAGATGGTAAGTGGTGACACGCCACTGGCCGAGCGCGACCGCATCTTCCGGGCCTTCCAGTTTGGCGAGAAGCCGCGTGTCATCGAGGCCCACCCCGAGTGTGTCAGCCACGGCATCACGCTCACCGCCGCAGACACGATCATCTGGTATGGCCCGATTACATCCACAGAAATCTACGATCAGGCGAACGCGCGTATCAGGCGCGTAGGACAAGCCAGCAAGCAGCTGTTCCTGCACCTGCAGGCCACCGCGTCCGAGCGCCACATCTACAACCTATTGCGCAGGAAGATCACTGTGCAGGACGAACTGCTCAAGATGTTGGAGATGGAGAGCGCCCTATGACCGACAACACCCTGAACGAGATGATCACCAGCTACATCGCCTTGCGCGATAAGCGTGACGCGATCAAGAAGCAGCAGAAGGAAGTGGTGAAGGAGTACGACGAGGCGATGGAGCGCATCGAGAACTACTTGAAGGGTCTGCTGCAAACCCAACGTTTGTCTAGTCTTTCGTGTGATGCAGGCGTAGCCTTCATTAGCCGCAAGCGCAGCGCGACCGTTGGTGATGCGCAAGTGTTTCGTGAGTTCGTTATTTCAAATCAGAACTTTGACTTAGTAGACTTTCGTGCTAAACCCGAGACCGTCGAGGACTTCGCAAAAGAACACGACGGTCAGGTGCCCCCGGGCGTCAACTTTCGCACCTACGACGCCGTCCAAGTAAACCGCAAGTGAGGAGACACCGATGACTGGTGAACTGACGATCTTTAAGCATGGCGGGCAGGTCTCGACCGCCTTTCAGGGCGTCCACCTGCCGACCCAGCGGCTCGACGACGGCGTCAGCGCAGGCTTCGCCAAGATCAGCTACAAGGGCTCGAAGTGGGGCATCAAGTATCAGGGCCAGTACACTCCGGTGCAGGCCCGCATGCCGGACAACACGATCATCCAGTCGCCCTTCCTCGACGTGGTCATCCTGCGGTCGGCAGGGCACCCGTCGAAGGCGTGGTACGAGGGCCTGTTCTCCGAGGGTGACAGCGCGCCGCCCGACTGCTGGTCGACCAACGGGCTCAAGCCCGACGTCGGCGTCCCTAAGATGCAATGCGCAACTTGCATCGGCTGCCAGTGGAACGTCTGGGGCAGCAAGGTCAACCGCGATACCGGCGAAGCGACGCGTGGCAAGGCGTGCATGGACAGCAAGCGGCTGGCCGTGGTGCCGGTCGGCGACATCGAGAACAAGTACTATGGCGGGCCGATGATGCTGAACGTGCCGCCGACGTCGCTCAAGCGGCTGGGCCCCTACCAGAACGCGCTGGAGGCCAACGGCTTTCACTACGCTCAGGTTTGGACCCGGATCACCTTCGAGGCGCAGTCGGCCTACCCGCTGTTCAACTTCGACGCCATGTCGGCGCTGAACGACGCGCAGGCCCAGCAGGTGGTCAAGATGATGAACCATCCGCTGATCGACCGCATCCTGAACATCGAGCTGCGGACCGCCGAGGCGTGGGACGACACCACCCTGACGACGGGTTACGCCCCGGGCGTAAACGGCCAGCCGAAGGGGCAGGCGGAAGCCAACCCGATGCCCGATCACCTACGGCGCACCCCGGTCGCCGAGACCGTCATGACGGTAACGGCCGGTACTGAGAAGCCGCAGTTCACTCGTGAAACGGCGACCCAGCCGCAGCCCACCCAGACCCCGCCGCCGCAGCCGGAGCCGTCCCAGACCCCACAGCCGCCTCCCCCGCCGCCTGTGCAGCAGCCTGTGCCGGTGCCGCAGCCCCAGCCGCAGCCGCCACCGCCCCAGCCGCAGGCGGCCCTGCCGCCGGGTGTCACCCTGCCGCCGGGCATGACCCCGGAGATGGCAGCGGCGTTCATGGCGCAGTTCGGCGGTCAGGAGCCCGTCAAGCGGGGCCGGGGACGGCCGCGCACCCCGCCGGTCCAGCCGGCCAACATGGACAGCAGCCAGATCGCTGGCGCTCCAGCGCCGACGCCTGAGGCAGTAGCTCAGGCCATGCCGATGACCCCGCCCGGGGCCCAGCCGACCATGGTTCTGCCCACCCCGCCGACGAACGGAGCAGGCCCTGATGCGGCCGTCGCCTCGATCATGAGTACGGTCAAGAACCTGCTGTGATCCGCCCTGTCACGCTGCGCCACAAGAAGCGCAGCGTGACAGCCTAGTCCGTTCGCCGGGGGAAGTGGCATGTCGGACGTCGATAGGTTTCTAGCTCGCGTGGTGCCGTGGCCATCGGCCACGCTGCAGGGCTTCGTCAATATTCACTGGCCGTTCAAGGGCGTAATGCCCGGCCGGGCCTTCCAGCAGTTCCAGACGTCGGTCGGGTTCGTCAACGGCATGATGCGTCAGCCGGTGGACCTGTACATCTGCATGAGCCTGCAGTCGCAGACCAAGCTGCCGACGACGAAGGCGGGCCGCGAGCGGCGGGGGGCGATCCGAGCTGAACTCAATGCCGTCGCCTACAAGGCGATCTGGATCGACGTCGATATCAAGAACGGCGAGTACCGTGACACTACCCACGCTCTGACCGAATTCGGGGTCTGGCGGCGTAAGGTCGGCTTGCCGGTACCCAGCATGGTGATCCTGTCCGGCTCGGGGGGCTTCCACGCCCACTGGATACTGGACGAGCCGATCCTGAAGACGGTCTGGGAGCCGCTGGCGTTCGCTCTGGCCGAAGCCTGCCGCCGCGAGGGCTACAAGGCCGACCTCAAGCTGACGACCAACCCGGTGGCGCTGATGCGCATCCCCGGCACCTTCAACCACAAATGGTCGCCGCCCCGGATGGCGGTGCTGGCGCACGACGACGGGATCGAGTACCCGCTGGCGCTGCTCGACGGTATCCTCACCCCCTACAAGGTAGCTTACGCGCGGGGCGTAACTCCGAGCGCGCCGCAGCACCTGAACCTCGGCAAGCCATCGGCGGTGTTCGCCGGAGTGGCGCTGCCCGGCCGCCTCGATGACGGCATCGAGGGCTACACGCCGACCCTTGAGGACGTGATCAATGGCGGCTGCGGGTTCCTTGAAGCAACCAAGCTGAACCACGGCGCTGGGTATGGCGAGCCGCTGTGGTTCGAGACCTTGAAGGTCGCCTACTACCTGCAGCAGGGCGAGGAGGTCGCGCACGAGCTGAGCGACGGCCATGCGACCTACAGCGAACGCGAGACCGACGCCAAGTTCGACGAGGTCGTGCGGTCGCACGCAAGTCAGCGGATCGGCTGGCCGCAGTGCCGCACCATTCACGACGCCGGGGCGCAGGAGTGCCGGGTCTGCCCGCACCTGCCGAAGGGCAGATCGCCGCTCAACTTCGCCCTACCCAAGGTGGTCGTCGCAGTTGCCGCTGCCGCCGCAATTGCTGCATCCCCTTCAGTCCCTGCTGGGCCCATTGTGCCCATGCAGCGGGAACTGCCCAGCGGCTACGGGCAGACCCCGACTTTGCGCATCTACAAGCTGGTCAGCAACCCGAATGACCCGGCAGCAGGCGCGACACCGAAGAACCTTGTCGACCTACCGATCTATAATCTCCGCGCCATCGAGAAGTCGGCAGAGGGCGGCGCGTTTGGTGTCGGGTTCCACTGCGAGATCATGCCCGGCACTGTCCGGTTGATCCAGCTCACCTACGGCGAGATCATGCGGCTGGATAGGATGCGCGAACTACTGGGCCTTCAAGGGCTTAACACTGACGCCGAGCAGGCCAAATTATTGCAGGGTTTCATGGTCGCATTTACGCAGCAGCTGGCTAACGCCAAAAAGAACATCATCGACTGCAAACCGTTCGGCTGGTCGCAGAACGCTGCGGGCGACTGGAACGGCTGGTGCTATGGCCGTAAGCGGTGGAACGGCTCGGCACCTGTCGACATCCAGCCACTCGACAAGGAGATCGACGACCTCTACACGCCGCGCGGCGACATGCAGGTTTGGAAGGATGCTGCCCGGTTGGTCACTGACCAGCAGCGGCCAGAGTTGAACGCCGTAGTCGCAGCATCGTATGGCGCGGCACTGCTCCTGTGGACAGGATACAACGGCGTCGTGATGCACCTTTGGTCGCCCGATAGCGGCACCGGCAAGAGTACTGCCCTGCACGTCGCTCAGGCAGTGTGGGGCAGCACGTCCAAGCTGTCCAAGATCGCCGACACGCCCAATGCCGTGAACAACAAGCTGGGCCAGCTGCGCAACGTTCCCCTGATCTACGACGAGCTGAAGAAGGGCAACGACAAGAAGCTGGTCGACCTGATCATGCAGGTGCAGGCGGGAGCGACCAAGGAACGGCTCAATCGGTCGTCGCACGCCATGCCGATTTATACATGGCAGACGATGCTGATCTCTGCTGGTAACTCCCCTCTACACGGCTATCTCGCCGAGTACGATCCCAGCACGGTCGCGGGCATCAACCGGGTATGGGAGGTCCGCGCCTACGAGAACGTCAAAGGGATCGGCATGATCGAGCATACCGTAGCCCAGCGTCTTATCGGCTCGCTCCAAAGCAACTGCGGCCATGCTGGACTGGAGTACTCGAAGTTCCTCGGAGCCAACATCGACCTCGTGCGAGATAACGTGGCACGGATGCAGGATGCCGTGAATAACGCCGTAAAGGGAACCACCAACGACCGCTTCTGGATCGCTGAAATGGCGGTCACGTTGTGTGGTGCGAAGTACGCCAACCACCTCAATCACACGGCCATGAATATAGATCAGTTGGCGGGCTTTATGACTGAGCAGCTGCAGGAACAGCGCGGCAGTAGAAGGCACTCGGCAAATAATCTCACGAACCGTGAAGGCGTCGAACGCCTCCTCTCTGACTTCATCGGTGGCAATCGAGATCGCATGCTTATGTCCGAGCATGTCTGGCGCAACATGGGCCACCCGCCAACCGGCTGGAACATCGGCCATCACAACGTGTTCGACGTCCGCAACAAGTCCATCGTCGGTCGGGTAGCATCCGTCGATGGCTTCGTCCGTATCGGGCTCAGCGCCCTGACTGGATGGACGAAGAAGGAGCGCGACCTCGGGAAGTCGGAACTGCTGGTCGCGATCAGGGAACACATCCCCGGCGTCAAGTTCATCAAGGCCGATCTGGCTTCCAACACCGAGATCAAAGGCATACGGCAAGACGTGATCGACCTAGACCTGAGCCTGCTGCCGGGGTTCTTCGACTTCAACTGAGGAGGAAGCGATGGATACACCGTACCGAGTAGAACCAGCCGAGCGCAGTGCCCGGCCGCCCCTGTCGTACAACATCGTCACGTCGAACGACGGCGTCCTATGTCGTGTCACCGACATGGTGTTCGCCCACAAGCTGGTCGACCTGCTGAACGCCGACGCTAGTTCACCTTCCGATAGACCCCGCCGACCTTCCTGATGTGGGTCGGGGTGTAGCCCTTGTCGTGCAGCACTGACTTGTCACCCCGGTTGTCGTGGATCGAACGGATGCGCCAGTTGCTGGGATCGTTCGATCCACCTGCCGCCAGCGGATGGATGTGGTCGAGGTCCTTGCCCGCCAGCGCCGCCTCGCCGTACTTCTTGATCGCCCAATAGCGCGCCTTCATCCGCTCACGCTGCTTCTCGTTGTCGTGCTTGGCGTACTCGCGGTCGTAGGGCCGGTAGGTACTCATGGCTTCCTGCTCTCGACGCCCTTGCGCGGCAGCTGCGCGCCGCCCTTGGCGAAGTAGTTCTTCGGGCTGACGTCGACCCGGCCGCCCCGATAGTAAAAGTTCGGCAGCATTGGGCGCGGTGTCGGCTTCGGCTCGTCGGCGGCCTTGGCCGGGCTGTCGCTCAGCACCTGCCGCTTGATCGCATCGACCTGCTGCAGCTGGTCCGACGTGAAGTCGGGGACCTTGCGTTCCTTCGCCATCACATCCTCCGCGTGCTGACCACCTTGCCGCCTGCGCAGTAGGCGTTGATCTTACCGCCCTTGGCAAACTTTGTGCCGACCTTCTTGTCGGCGTTGACGAAGTCGCGGCCGACCTTCTGGCTAACCCCGCCATAGCCGCCCGGCGTGTGAGCAGCGGCACGCATCAGGCGCTGCTGGCTGGCACTCTTGCTGGGCATGGCGACCTCCTAGAGCGTGAGCGTGCCGAGCCGCCCCGTTAGCATCAGGACGACGAGGACCAGCAGGATGATGAAGAAGACGCCGGACGGCCAGTAGCCATAGCCGTAGGACTGCGTGTACGGCCAGTGCGGCAGCGCGCCGATCAGCAGGAGGACGAGTATAATGACGAGGACCAAGCCGAGCATGTTAATCTCCTTCGCATTTGCAAACGACGTGCGTACCTGACAACGCGAGTACACTCTTGGGGCCAAGCTGCCATGTGAAGATGTGGCACTTGACCACCTGTTCGCACTTCAGCGTCGGCGAGATCGCCACGATCTCAGGGGGACCACACCCGGCAAGGCACAGGGCGAGACTTACGCCCCGGGCGTAACGCATCACGACGCGGTCTTGCGGCCCGACATCATCTTCTTGGTGATCCGGGTGGCGGCGATGTTGCCCACGCCGCCGACCATCGCGCTCACCTTCACGTCGGTGCCCGGCCCCCGCAGCGGCTTGTCGCCGATCTCCTTGGTCTTGCCCTTGCGGCCGACCCGGCTGGCGAGGTCCTTGTCGGCGTTGCCGTACTTCTGAGCGACCATCACTTCCTCCCGACTTTGCCGCCGCGCTTGAACGGCATGCCCTGCGGCGGTGGTGCGCCTGCAGGTGGACCTGCCATCGGCGGACCAGCCATCGGCGGCGGCCGACGCGGCGGGCCCTTAGGGGCGGCAGCTGCGCCCTTGCGCATGAACGGTGGGGGTTTGCCTTTCGCCATGATGACCTCCTATTGCGTGTTGTACATCCTGTACCTCGGCAGCATCGCCTGCTGACGGCGGGACATCGTAACACCAAGCATCGACGGATCGCCGCTCGACCGGGCCTCCTCGCGGCGCTGCGCCTTGAACAGGTCGGCGATGGTGAGCGGCTTGATCTCGGGGAACTGCTTCGTCGGGTACTTGTCGTTGAAGTTCTCGATCAGCTGCCGCTGGATCGACGTGCGCTCGCGCGGGCTGGCTTGAGCGTAGATGCGCTCGGCTTCCTTGCGGTCGTTGGCGATGTTGCGCATGTCGTCCTTCATCGCCTGCCGCTGCTCGCCGACCCGCTGCATCCGCGCGGGCTGGATGCCGAAGCCCTGCATGATCGTCTCGGCGGCGGTCGGCTGCACACCCTGCGGGATGCCGCTCTGGCCCCGGTACATCGGCCCACCCATGGCGCGCCGCGCCGCGATGGTGATGTCGGCGACCACCTTGGACGGGAACAGCTTCTCGAAGGCGTTGCCGAACTGGTTGGACGCCTCGGTGTTATGGCCCTTGACCAGATGCCCCAAGCCGTTGCCAGCGGAGATCAGGCCCTGTGCGGCGTCGGCGGCATACGAGCCGGGGGCCCCCGCAACGAAGTGGCCGAACGCCTGATACCAGTCGCTCGGCTTGTTGCCGAGCTGGCCGGGCGAGGTCCACAGGCTGCTGTAGCCGGTGCGCTCGCCCAGTCCCAGACCCATCGAGCGGAACCCGCCCTTGGCCAAGAACTCGCCCAGCTCCGGCCCGAGCAGCTTCATCGACGCTTCGTAGGTCATGCGCTCGGCGTCTTGGCTGTCGAAGCCGGTGATCGGCGCGGTGATGTTGAGCAGCGCCTTGATCGGTTCGGTCGGCAACCCGAGGATGCCCGACGTGAAGATCGTCGTGCCCATCATGAACGCCAGCTGCCGGTACGCGGCGGCGCGCTGCTCGGGCGGCAGCTTACCCGCCATGGAGAGCCCGGCTTTGTAGAACGTCCGCGCCCACTGGTAGGTCATGCGCCCGGCATACCGCTTGAACTGCATGGCCGGGCGCAGGTAGGGGTTGTTGAAGATCGGAGCCGAGGCGTAGGCGTTGTAGTTGCCTGCCATCTCGTGGACCAGCGCACGGGAGTACTCGTGCGCCTCGGTCATGCTCTTGCCGCCGTCGCGCGCCAGCCGGAACGCTGCCAACCCGAACGCCGCCCGGTTGACCCCCTCGACTTGGCTGTTGACCTGCCGCGTCATGTGGTCGGCCCAGTCGAGCGTGCGACCGAGGAACTGCGAGCCGAACACGGTGGAGTTCGGGTCGAGTATCTGATGCAGCTCCATCCCGGCGTTGCGGTCGAGCTGGCTGTGGTTCTCCATATGCTCGATGTGCGCCAGCGCCTCGGGGTCGTTGCGGATGTTGTCCTTGAGGCGGCTGATCAGGTCGGTCTGCTTCAGGAAGGTGTTCGGCCCCTCGGTGAACATGCGCTTGAACGTGCCGCCCGCGTCGCGGAAGCCGACACCCATCGTCCGCGCTGCCTTGAGGTCGCGCATCGCCCGCCAGATCGCCGGGTACGCCTTGAAGCCGTACTGCCCTGCCAGTGCCGGGGCCATCACGATCCACGGCTCGATGGCCTGCAGCACGGTGAACGCGGGCGACATCAGCTTGTCGAGGTAGCTGACCCGCAGCACTGTCGTCATCGCCTTGGTCCAGAACGGCTCCGTCATCTCGTTGGGAGGCCGCATCAGGCGCTCGCGCATGCTCTTGGCGACCCGGGCATCGACGATGCCGAACTTGCCCTGCGGGTCCTGCGGCGAGCCCCAGTGCTGGGTGCTATTGACGTACTGGTCCATCGCCTTCATGGCAGCGCCGAGTTCGGTGCGGTGCTGCAGCCCCGACAGGGTGTGCGCCGCCCGGCGGTGGTACTCCATGAAGTCGCGCAGCATGCTCTTGCGGGCACCCAAGGCGAAGTGGCGCGGCAGCATCGAGCGCGCCGACGTCGAGGCCATGGTGCGCACCGCTGCTTCCTGCAGGTCCTTCAGCACCATCGCCCGGGTCGTGGTGTCCATCTCCCGCCAACCGCGCGAGTTGGTCACGCTGTCCTGCAGCTCGCGATGGATTTGATCCATGCGCACCGGGTCGACGTAGTTGTTGCGGAAGTCGCGGATCGGCTGCACGTCGCTCAGCTTCAGGTGCCCTTGCGCCGCCTCCTGCTGCAGCTCCATGTGGCGGTTCTGGGCGTCGAGCTGGCGTTCGTGGAACTCCAGCAGCAGGGGGTTGTAGCGCGCCTGATAGCGCACGACGCCCTCGTTGCCTGCATCGGCGGGCCGCACCCGGTGCGCCGCCCCGGTCGTCGTCTCGGTGTAGCCGGGCTCCATCTCGTCGCCCCGCCTGCGCGTCGTCTCGCGGTACTCGGTGAGCGGCACTGCCTTGCCGTTGGCGTCGCGCATGATCTGGCCGTTGGCGTCCTTGGCATAGACCACGTCGCTGGCATCCATCAGCCGCACGCCCTTGAACTTCGGGTCGTTGTGCACGCTGCGCATGAAGGTGTCGCGCGCCGCCGCCGTGGGGAACTCGAAGTGGCCGCTCGGCTTGCCGTCTTCGCGGGCCAGCTGGGTGCCGCCCTGAGCGTGTCCGCTCATGTCGTAGCGCGCCTCGACGACATAGTTGCCCTCGCGGATCGCCGGGCTAAAGATCGGCAGGCGCTTGAACGCAGGCATCGCCCGCAGCTTGGCGATGTCGGCCTTGAAGGCGGCGTGCAGCGCGGTGTCGGCGGGGTTGTAGCCCGGGACATAGCTCGTGAGAGCCCGCTTCTCGCGGTCGCTCAAGCCCTCCTCGCCGTCGAGGATGTAGCGCACCAGCCTCGACCGGATGCCACCGGGCGCGCCATCGGGGATCAGCTTCTTGGCGTCGACCACCATGCCGACCGTCTCGTGCAGAACGGCGTCGTGCTTCTGCCGGTAGGACCCCTGCATGTCCTCCCACAGCCCCTTCTGCAGCGGGGTCATGGCGTCCCACTTCCCCCTCAGCTCGGCGTGAATGTCGCGCTGCGGGCCGTGCTGCACGCTGTCCCGGCTGATGTGCTTGTTGCGGCCCTCGAACAGCGGATCGCCGCCGTGCACCTGCCAGTGGGTCGCGTCGGCTTGATAGTTCATCAGCTCGTCGTAGGCCCGCTTGTTGACCCGTTCGAGGTCGGCCAGCCGGTTGCCGATCCGCTCGACCTCGGGGTTATGCTCGTGCTTGCGCGCCGTGGCGTTGATCCGGTCGGCGATCTGGCTGAGCGCCTTGGTGTGCGGGCGCATGCCCTCGCTGCCGATATGCTCCATGCTGGACATGTCGCGGAACTGCATCATCAGGTTGCCGCTGCCGAGATAGGTCTTCAGCTCCCTGAACCGATCCGACGCGTCCTTGCCCTTCTCGACCGCCCAGTCGCGCGCCGCTTCGGCGGTGATCGGCCGGGCGATGTCCTCGCTGCGGGGCCGCACCCGACCCTGCTTGCGGATGCTGTCGAACAGCTCCAGCGAGTTGATCGTGGCGTCGTTCAGCAGGCGCTTCTTGCTGACCGAGAAAAACAGGTTGGTCAGCCCGCGCTTGATCGTGTGCAGGGTGCGCGCCAGCAGCCCTTCGGCGCGGGCGGTCTGGAATTGGGCGCGTTCGGCTTCGCTCGTCTTGATCGACTGCAGGGCCTCCGCCAACTTGCCGCCGTCCGAGTACAGTTCGGTCACGAACTCGTGGACGTTCTCGAAGGCGTGGGTGTTGTAGCCCAGCGCGTCGCTGACCTCCGGGTTGCCGTTCATCCACTCCTGCTGGACGATCTTGCGGATAGCGTCGAGACGACGGCCGATCTCGGGGAACCGCTGGATCGCCGCCTCGATCATCGGATGACCCAACTCGTGCATCAGCGTCCGCGTGCGCTCCGGGCCGTGCATGACCTCGCGGCCGATCAGGATGCGATGGGTCTTGACGTCGTAGAACGCCGGGGTATCGGGCGGCAGGCCGCGCTGGCGGGAGGCCATTTGCATCTGCTCGTCGGTCAGCACGACGACATGCGCGTCGCCCGAGACCTCGCCGACGACATCGAGATAGTGGTTGATCAGCCGCGCTGCCGGATCGGCAGGCCGGAACTTCGTCCTGCCTCCTGCGTCCAGTACAGTGCCGCCGCCCTTCGGCCGGATGCTGTCTCGACCGGACAGGAAATCATTTACGCGCTTGGCGTAACTTCCCTTTGGTAAGTTGTTACTCCGCGTCAAGTCGGCAGCCGGATCAAGCACGCCCGCCAGCCCGTATTCGTCCCTCAACATTTTCGGATTGAGGTCCTGCGCCAGTGTCCGGCTTTCGTTCTCGACCTCGGTCAGTTCACGATGCAGGCGAGTGATCATCTCGTTCAGCCGCACTTCGGTCATCTGCGGCCGAGGAACCGCCTCGGGCTGCTCGCCCGGCCGTGCTGTCCGATATCGCAGCGTGTCGATGCTCTCGCGGATGCGCCCGGTGCGATTAGACGGGATGTTGTCGAGAGCTTCCATGATCTGGGTGCCACGTTCATCCAGATCGTGCAGCCGCTGCAGCCTCTCAGCACGCGGCGGCGTTTGAGGGTTTTCCTTGGCGGCGTTGCGCTGTTCGCTTTCCCGCCGCTTCAGAGCCAGCTCGCGCTGTTCTTGAACCTGCTGCTCCTCGGTCATGCCGGACAGTCGGTCCCGTACATACTCGACGATCATGCGGCGC
>Ga0157378_10000151_pt1 | contig 65215 bp, 56 predicted proteins | sample M65metaG_FD_115309 | JGI IMG/M metagenome (GOLD analysis project Ga0157378, IMG submission 115309) | Miscanthus rhizosphere microbial communities from Kellogg Biological Station, Michigan, USA - M6-5 metaG | ecosystem: Host-associated > Plants > Roots > Rhizosphere > Soil | place: USA: Michigan... | reverse complement strand
GGAGCGGCGGATCAACCCCTCGCTCCGAAGCCGCGCCTCCAACGCATTCCAAACCGCGGGACTGGGCTCGTCGACCGCGGCGAGCAATTTCGCCTGCGAGGCAATCGTGCTCAAATCCCGCAGGAGTCCTGAACAGGCAGGACAGGAGTTCAAATGCACTTGCTGCTCGGGGGTAGGGCTCCCCTGGACGCAATCCGGCATTCCGCGCTCAAACTCTACGCAATTCATTACAGCCTCTCTCCCCGATACCGCGTCTGGCTCCTCATTTGTTGGCCTTCTCGGCTCTGTCGACTCTAAGGAGCTCACGTAACTTTAAACGAGCTTTGTGCAGCTGCGACTTGCTGTTCCCGATCGAGCACCCGACCATTTCGGCAATTTCGTTGTGCTCGTAGCCCTCGACATCGTGCAGCACAAAGATCGTACGATAACCCGGCGGTAGTTCGTCAACCGCTCTTTGCAAGCGTAACCGGTCAATCGCTCCCGCCAAACGATCATCCGGAGCGCCGGGCTCCTTCTTGACCGTTCCTTCCTCATCGCCCTCCGTCGTCTCGTCAATGGGAACGATCGGCAGATTCTTCTTTCGCAGCTGCATCAGGACGACATTGACTGCCATCCGGTGCAACCAAGTCGAAAACGCCGACTCGCCGCGAAAAGTCGCAATCTTCCGAAACAACTGCAGGAAAGCTTCCTGGGTGAGGTCTTCGGCAGACGCCGTGTTTTGCGTCATGCGCAGGCAAAGCGAATACACACGCCGCTTATGCAGGTCATAGAGCACTTTGAATGCCCTTTCATCTCCCTGCTTGGCCTGCTCAATTGCCTCAGCTTCAGTAAGCTTTTCGCCCTGTTGTTTTCGCGTGTCGGTCAAGTCGCCTTTTCCGGCCGCAATCGGTGTGATGCGGCGTAAACCTCTTTTCGTTGTACTGCTTGCAAGGCTTGGGAGGGTACGAATGGAACCTCCATTTTGGAGCCTAAAGGGTACCTGGGGCCGCGTCAATGGGGGCCGATCGGGTCTTTCGACGAGAAGCCGCTCTGGAAGGGAGATGCACCCGCCGGCCCGAGCTTCAGGCAACCCCTCAGTTGACGCCTTCCATGAGACGTTTCGTCGGCTTCACCAGAAGGGCCAGGATGAGTGCCGCCACGAACGGAATGATGGCGCTGATGCCAAAGAGTTTCGGCAACGGCATGGAACTGAAATAGGACCCGGCCTTGCCCGCAAGCCACTCGCCGATGCTGGTCGAAAGGAACCAAATCCCCATGGCAAACCCCGCCGCACGGGCTGGAGCGAGTTTGGTAAAGGCACTCAGTCCCACCGGACTCAGGCACATCTCCCCGACCACGCCAAGGAAATAGCAGGCGTTCAGCCAGTGCGGGGACACCCCTGTCCGATGGGCCGGAGGAACCAGAACCAAGAAACTCAACCCTACGAAGAAGAGGGCAATCGAAAACTTGGCCGGGCTCGAAGGCTCACGCTTCCCCAGCCGAATCCAAAGCCAGGCAAAAATTGGGGCCAGGATGAGCACAAATAGCGGCTGGACCCATTGGAACCACCCCGCAGGAAATTCATATCCAAATACGTGCCGGTTGGTATTGATGTCGGCAAACAGGTTCAGTGACGAACCCGCTTGCTCGTAAGCTCCCCAAAAGACGGCCGATCCTACAAACAGAACCAGCATCGCCCCGGCTCGTTTCCTTTCCAGCGGAGACCAGCCTTTGCCCAAGATCATCCAGGAAAAGACGGCAATCGAAATCAGCGCCAGGACCACCGCCAGTCCGTTTGAGATCACTACGGCAGTGAGCGGAATGACGCCCTGCGAGCCCAGCACTACGACTGCCGCCAGGGCCAGAAGAAAGATCGCTCCGATGAGGCCAGCGGTTCTCTTTTGGCGACGGTCCTTTGCCGGATCCTCTACCGGAACGGGATGAAGCCCGGCTTCGCCCAAATACTTCCCGGTCAGGACGTACTGGGTCAATCCAGCGAGCATTCCGATTCCGGAAGTGGCAAAGGCGAGATGCCAGTTGACCTTTTCTCCAACCCAACTCACCAACAGGGGAGAAAACGCCCCGATGTTGATTCCGATGTAAAAGATCGAGAAGCCTGAATCTCGGCGACGGTCTCCGGTGGAATACAACTGTCCCACCATGGTGCTGACGTTTGGCTTCAGCAAGCCGGTACCGACCATGAGCAGCCCCAGACCGGCGTAGTACATGGCAATGCCAGGGGTGGCCAAGGCGAAATCACCGCAAGCGATGAAAATGCCACCAATCAACACAGCCTTTCGTTGGCCGACGATGCGGTCGGCAAACCAACCTCCCGGAAGGCTGAGCAGGTAGACCGTTGCCGTGTAGAACCCATAAATGGCGCCAGCTTTCATGTCGGACATGCCCAGCGCACCGCTGGCAACGGCGTGGGTCATGTAGAGCATGAGGAGAGCACGCGTGCCATAAAAGCTGTAGCGCTCCCACATTTCGGTGAAAAAAAGCGTGGCCAGGCCGCGCGGATGTCCGAAGAAGCGGGTGTCGTACTGCGCAATTGAGTCGTTGGATGTCGTGACGGCTTCAGCCATGCAGCAGCCCCTTTTGTCCCCCGTGGAAGATAGCAGAGTGCGGGGGATTTCGCACGAGGATCCATCTCCGCTTTCGACGTGGCTTCTGGGTTTGGTGTTCAGGGGAACATGCAGTATCTTGAGAGACCTCTGCGCTCTGGTCGGAGAGCGCGAAAGGAGTCCTTCCATGAAGAGGGGTCATTTCTCCCGTCGTAAGTTCCTGCAAACCAGCACTGGAGTTGCCGGCGGATCGCTCGCCGCCAGCGTGATCCCCTTGCACCAGCCGTTATTTGCCGCCGAACGGGCGGCCGCGCCCAGCGACCGCCTACGCTTCGGAATGGTAGGGATCGGCATGGAAGGCACGAACCTTCTCTCTACGGCTATCGACTTGCCGGGCGTGGAATGCGCAGCGGCATGCGACCTGTACGATGGACGGCACGAACTGGCGAGGGAGATCGTCAAGAAGCCGATCCCGACAACGCGGCGCTATCAGGAACTGCTCGACAACAAGGAAATTGACGCCATTGTCATGGCAGTGCCCGACCATTGGCACAAGCAGATTTTCGTGGACGCACTGGCGGCGGGCAAGGATGTCTATTGCGAGAAGCCGATGTCGCACAGCGCGGCTGATGGCGCCGCCATGGTGGCGGCGGCGAAGAAGGCGAACCGCATCGTTCAGATTGGTGCGCAGCGCACGAGTTCTGTCCTGTGCGCCAAAGCAAAAGAAATGTACGACTCGGGAGCGATCGGCGAATTGAGCCTGGTTGAGGCGACGTTTGGACGAAACAATCCGACCGGAGCATGGGAATATCCGCCGCCCGCGGACTTGTCGCCGCAGAACGTCGATTGGGAAACGTGGCTGGGAAATGCGCCGAAGAAGCCGTTCGATCCGTATCTGTTCGCCCGCTGGCGTTGTTGGAGGGAATATGGGACTGGGGTTGCCGGAGACTTGCTGGTGCATCTGATCAGCGGCTTTAGCTTTGTGCTGGGGATCACGGAGCCGCCGAAAAAGGTTTCGGCCTTTGGAGGGATCTACCGCTGGAAGGACGGACGCAACACACCTGATGTGCATGCCGCTTTGGCCGAATACAACATTGCGAAGGACAAGAGTATCCCGGTTTACATGCGGCTGACCCTGGGCACGGAAACGCCGGAGGTCACCCGCTTCATGGGATCGAAAGGGCTCATCGAGCTGAGCGAGTTCGGGCTTACCTACACTCCCCAGCCGGGCGTCGATCTAGCGCCCAGCTACTACTGCTACGGCCTGCCGGCGCGATTGAAAGATGCCTACTTTAAGGAGTGGCACGAGAAACATGATCCCAAGCCCGGTGAGGAGCGTATTGCCCAGACGGTCACCTATCAGGGGAACGATTACGACGATCTGAAGCCGCATATGTACAAATTCTTCGAGGCGGTGCGGTCACGCCAACCACTGGTCCAGGACACGGTATTCGGGCATCATGCGGCACTCGGATGTCATATGGCGAATGAATCTTACTACCGCGGTGCGCCGGTGTATTGGGACGAGAGCTCGCAGACCATCAAATCGTAGGAGTATGGCGATGAAATTTGGAAAGGTGAGTTACCGCACGGTTGTGTTTCTGTTGTTGAGTGCTGGCTGCTTCGCGCAACAGGAAAACACCGCCAGCCACGAGACTTCGGTGAAGCCATTCCTCGGGCGCTGGGACCTGACACTGAAGGCGCCGGACCGGGAGTATCCGTCGTGGCTAGAGCTCAGCGAGGAGCAGGGTCAGTTGAAGGCGCAAATGGTGGGTCGTTGGGGAAATGCGCGCCCGCTGCCGAAAGTCGAAATTGATCATGGGGAGCTTAGGTTTGTTTCTCCGAAGGAAGCCGAAGACCGCAAGGATGACATGGTGTTCGAAGCCAAGCTCGTCGGCGCAAGGTTGGTAGGCAAGACGACCGGGCCGGACGGGACTCCGTGGCCGTGGACCGGCCAAAGAGCACCGTCGCTCAAACGCGCGGGAACTCCGAAGTGGGGAAGGCCGGTGAAATTGTTCAACGGCAAGGACCTTAGCGGATGGAAGCCGGACAAAGAAAATGCGAATGCGGTTTGGAAGGTGGAGGGCGGGACCCTCCTGAGTCCAGGACATGGCCCGGAGCTGATCGCCACACGCCCATTCGGCGACTTCAAATTGCATATCGAATTCAACATAGGAAAAGGTTCGAACAGCGGCGTGTACCTGCGTGGGCGGTATGAGGTACAGGTGGAGGATGATTCGATCCAGGAGCCGCCGAGTCATCACACCGGCGGTGTGTACGGTTTCATCGCGCCTTCGCCGGAGATGCCGCGCAAACCGGGCGAGTGGCAGAGCTACGACATTACGCTTGTGGGACGCACGATCACAGTGGTTCAGAACCGGTCGACCATCATCGATAAGCAGGAGATTCCCGGCATCACCGGCGGCGCTCTCAACAGCCACGAAGGCCAGCCGGGCCCGATTTATCTGCAAGGAAGCGAGAACGGTCAGGTAGCCTACAGAAACATCATCCTCACTCCCGCGGTGAAGTAAGGAACACAGAAAGGTCGCATGGCGACCTCGCCTTGAACGGCTAAGGGCCAAACACAGTATGTTCCGGATTTCACGGGCATCAAACTCTAGAGTCTACTTAGGGGGTCTGGCCGGAGACCTCCTCATGATTCAACCGCAAGACCAAACTTCTAAGTTGCCATTTTCCGAGAAGTTCCATACCTCTGGGGCGCACACGTATCTCTGGCGGGCCCTCTACCTTGGGGCAATTTTTGAACGCGAGCGCGCCAAGCTCCCGGCAAGAATACGGGAGGCGGAACAGGCGGTGATGCGGCGAGAGCACGAGCTTTGCGTGAGCAAACAAGGCTCTGCGGAGCGCGAATCGATCATCACGGCCCTGAACTGTCTCGACGCGCTAGGGGCTTGCATCAAGGCAATCTAGAGAACTCGATTGTGAAGTTTTCCCGGACCGCTGCCTTGCAATGAGGAGAATCCATCGTTTCGTGGACCGAGGCAACGAAACCCACTATCGACGGGCGCCAAAAACCTCGCGCAACAAAGCCGTGGTTCGCGCCGCGGGGTCTCTGCGGATATTGGTTTCCTCTTGCGCAAGCACGTAGAACAGACCGTCGAGAGTTTTTCCGAGAACGTACTCGTCCATGTCGAGACCTTGCGCCCGCAGCAGGGGTCCTGCAACCGAGTTTTGCGTCAACTGGTTGTACTGCTTGATTACGCCCACTTGTTCCATGGTCCGGTGCACGATTGGTTGAAAAGCGGTGCTGAGTTGTTGCGAGCTTTGCCGTCGGAAGTAGTCGGTAGCGGCATGGTCTCCGCCCGTAAGGATGCCACGCGCATCGTCGAAAGTCATTTTGTAGAGCGCATTCAGAAAGATTTCCTTGGCGAGCGGTGTGGCCTGTTCGGCAGCGCGGTTCATGCCAACTTCCAGTTCATCGAGCTGCGACCCCATGCCAATCAGGCGCATTCCCCGACCGGCGGTACGCAGTTTTTCCGGAAGAAGGATTTTGATAGCCTCGTTCTTCAAAAACCCATCCGGCTTTCCGGTGGAAGTAACGGCTTTGCCGGTGCTGACTTTCAGAGCCTCTTTCAAGCCGGAGACGATCTTGTCGTTACTCAGGACTGCCACCGTGGTCGTCCCCTTGGACTTGGTCACGGTTCGCCATATCTGCTCAAGAGAAGACTGCGCCAGGGCTTGCCCCACAAAGAGCGCTAGGAGGAGAAGAAACGAAATAGGCCGCATGAGGGTTCCTTGCGAGGACACAACGCGATTGTCTGCACGAGTCCTCAACAGCGGCTCCAGATTACTGAAGTGCGAGGTCCCTGCATATTGCCGGAAGCGTTTCATGTCTGGGTCTCGAAGGGCTACAGCAAACCCCTGATTACCAATGGCTTGCACTAACGGAATCTACAACTCAACCAGCGACTCTGGAAAGATTGAACTTCGCTCCGGGGCGATGCGTGCGTCAGAGGGGATCAACCTATGAAAGTTCGCCAAATTCTTGTGGGTGCAGTACTGGCAGCGATTGCTTCGAGTCCGGCTGCCCAAGGCAAGGAAAAGCATTATCAGAGCGGGAAGCTTCTGCGAATGGATTCCGCTCCATGCGGCATGGACCAGAAGAACGGAAAAAGCTTAGCTGGGGAAATGCTCGGCACCGATTCCGCGCATACCAAGACCAAAGAAGTGCTCTGCCAGGAATATGTTCTGGAAACTCCGAAAGTCGTCTATCACATCCGGCCCAAGGACGATAAGCATCCGACGCTGCTCCCGATCGGCGAGAACGCGCAGTTCCGGATCGAGAAGGACATGATGAAGCTGCGCGTAGAAGACGCGGATGACAAAGAACGCGACTACCTCGTGGTGTCGATGACGCCGAACACCTCTTCGGATGCCTCCAGTATCGAAAGCAGGCGGTAAAAAAAAGCCTAGGGATGGCGCATGAGAATCGAGGTTGCGCCATGGTTGCCCAAAGACTTCTTCCCATGTGTATCGGGTCCTAAAGGGCTGTTCTTGATGGCTGTTTGACGCTTCCCTCCTAGTGGGTTCACCTCAGCCAATACATTGAAAAACCTAAGGGTTAAGCCCCTATCGCGACACCCAACCGGCACCGAAGGGGGTGCATCCAATTTTTCGCCTGCTGCCCTGAACGGGTGCTGCTTCCAGGGAGTGTGCAGGCGGCACGAGATTCTGAGGAGGAAGGAAGAGGTCACCCATGAAACGCGTATTTTCGTTAGCGACAATTTTGGCCGTGTTGGCGGTTCCGTCACTGACAATGGCGCAGGAAGGCACCGCAGACTACAACCACGGATCGGTGGGAATTTTTGCCGATTACTTCCGCTTCGCGCCGAATGGCTCCAGTGCGACCAATTTTGTCGGGTTTGGTGCTCGCGCAGGCTTCAACGCCAATCGCATTCTGCAGCTTGAAGGCGAGATGAATTATGACTTCGAGCGCAACTTTACAACCATCACCAACAACGGTGGAACGACCACGTTCACGACAACCCGGCTGCGCCCTCTGACGGGATTATTTGGACCGAAGTTTCAAACCCCCGGTCCATTCAAGTTCTTCGTCACCGGCAAGCTGGGGTTCATCAATTTCACAGAAGGTGGTGCCGTAACGCCTGGAACCGTGGGTAATGCCATTTCGAGCGTAGGCGGTAGCGGAACCCATTTCGCGGTATACCCTGGAGCCGGTCTCGAGGGCTTCTGGGGACCGTTCGGCTTGCGCGTCGAAGTGGGAGACACCATGTATTTTGCTAACGGCACTCACAATAATCTTCGGGTGACGTTTGGTCCGCAGTTCAGGTTCTAATTCGTCGTACCCCTGTTCTCTTTGAAACCGTTCGAGGAGACAGGCACAACCAAGGTCCATTTAGCCGGTGGCAGCTAGTCTGTTACCGGCTTTTCTGTTTGTGGCAATCTCTTAGGGCGCTTAGTTTACCTCAGGTGTTTTCCGCTGCCAGCGTGGTGGACTCGAGCGAGGCCAGGCAACCTGAAAGGAGAACTGCTCCTCTTTAAGATGGTAGGCACTTCGACTTGAGATTCCTCTGATGCGCTCTCTGCAAAATTTCCTGTCCGCCGCTTCCCTGCTTGTCGGGTTATGGGTCCTCCCACCGGCAGGAGCTCAGTCTACGCCGCCCTGCCCGCTCAGCACTACGAGTCCCTCGGTCACGGTATGTACGCCAGCACCAAACGCACTGGTACAGAGTCAGGTGAACGTGGTCGCGGGAACGACTGACAGCAACCCGGTCACCGCGGTACAGATATACCTGGACAACAAGCTTTATACCTCGGTGAAGGCCAATTCGATCAATGCTTTTGTGAATGTCCCGGTCGGGAATCACCTGATTACTGTTCAAGCCTGGGATTCGACCGGAGCGACTTTCAAAACCAACGTTCCGGTGGCAATGCAGCCGCCGTGCGCTCTCAATCCCGGAAATCAAACGGTAACGATCTGCTCGCTGGTGCAAGGTTCAATCGTGAGCCAACCGTTTCACGTGGTGGCGGCCGCGACCGATTCGAATCCCGTGAAATCCATGACGCTGTTCCTCGATGGTGTGGGGAAAGGCGGGATTTCGAATTCGGCAATTCTGGACCTTTATGTCAACAACCTGACCGTGGGGACGCACTTTGTCGCCGTGCAGGCGCAGGACAGCACCGGCGCATTGTTCAAGCAACGCTTCAATATTACGGTCACCGCGGCGTCGCAAGGTTTAGCAAATTTGAAGCACATCGTTTTCTTCCTGCAGGAGAACCGGTCCTTCAATAGCTATTTCGGAATGCTGGGGCCGTACAAAGCGTCCCTCGGCCTAGCCAACGACGTGGATGGACTGGATTTGAACGCCGCGCTTCCCGATACCAAGGGACAGCTGGTCCATCCCTTTCACTATCAGACGGTTTGTACGGAGAATTTGAGCCCGGCCTGGAACGAGAGCCATGTGGATGTCAATGGGGGATTGATGGACAGCTTCATGAAGACCACGACATCCGTGGCTTCCACTATCGATCCGACGGGAACGCGGGCCATGGGCTATTATGACCAAACCGACCTTCCCTACTACTACGAACTGGCAGCGCGGTTCGCGACTAGCGACCGGTTCTTCTCACCGCTGTTAAGCAATACCGTCCCGAACCGTTACTACTTGTTTGCGGCAACCTCTTGGGGAAATACAGCTCCGGTAAATCCACCTTCGGGCGGTTTCACGCAGCCGACGATTTTCGATCGTCTCGATCAGGCAGGGGTGAGCTGGCGATACTACTATCAGGACGGCCCCACATCGGCTCTGATTCAGCAGTTTTCAACATACAAGCGCGACGCGGCCAAGGTTGTATCGGTCAGCAATTGGGCTACCGATGTGCAGAATCCAGCGACCTTGCCATCGGTTATCTTCATCGAACGCGCCGGTGTCTCCGGATTTGACGAGCATCCCGGGGCCAATGTCCAGAATGGAGCAGCCAGGGCAGCAGGTTTTATCAACGCCTTGATCAACAGTCCCTCCTGGCCAACTTCGGCGCTCATCCTCACCTATGACGAGGGCGGCGGTTTGTACGATCATGTGGGTCCGGCGCGCGCAGTAAAGCCGGATACTATCCCTCCGATCCTCAGGCCTACCGACAAGCCGGGGGATTTCAACCAAACCGGACTTCGGGTGCCCGTCGTCGTGGTCTCACCCTGGGCACGTCCGAATTTCGTTTCGCATACGACGCGCGATTACACTTCGATCTTGCGCCTGATTGAAGACACGTTCAATGTGACGCACTTGACGGCGCGCGACGCGAATGCCGACAACATGATGGAGTTCTTCGATTTTTCTGCCGGACCACGGCTTCTCACGCCTCCGCCGCTTCCTACCCAGCCGACCAATGGAGCGTGCGACAACACTTTGGAGAAGGCGCCGGGATTTTGAGGAGAACCCAACATCTGCCTTCGTGAAGAAAGCAAGGAATAGCACACCGTCTATCCCTGCTCACCGGGTTCCCATTGGTCTAAGATGTAGCGGCCTATGCGAACTCGATTTCTATCATGCCTCGCATTCTCTCTGCTTCTCCCTCTGTTGACTTCCGCCCAAGGTCCTTGGTTGAAACCGTGGGCAGCACAGTGGATCACCGCGCCGGATGTCCCCCAGCGTGACGGGGCGGTGTTGCACTTCCGCAAAATCGTCGAGATCACCGAGAAGCCGCACCATTTCATCATTCATGTCAGCGCGGACAATCAGTTCGTTTTTTATGTAAATCAGCAGCGCGTGGGCAGTGGCCCGAGCCGGAGCGACCTGCATCATTGGCGATATGAAACATACGACATCGCGGGCGTGCTGCACGCCGGGCGCAATGTGCTGGCCGCGACGGTCTGGAACTTTGGCACAAATGCCGCGATTGCACAGCTCACGGACCGGATTGGTTTTCTTGTGCACGGGGCAGGAGAAACGGAGCGCGCCGCTGATACCAACATCAGCTGGGAGGTGGCACGGGAGAAGGGTGTTGAAACCTTTAGGCCGAAGGTCCCTGGCTACTACGCTGCGGAACCGGGGGAGAGGCTCGATGGCAAGGCCTTCGATTGGGATTGGCAGGATGCTTCGAAATCGAGAGCCCAGTGGGTGCGACCCATTTCGCTTGGACGCGGTGCGTTGCGCGAGGAAACCGATGCGCCGAACAATTGGCAACTCGAGGCTGATCCGCTGCCGCCAATGGAGTACTCGGAGACCCGCGAAGGGCGGGTGGTACGCGCCAGCGGAATCGAACGGCTCGATCGATCCTCACCGCGGCATTTCATGGTACCCGCTCATAGCAAAGCCAGTCTTTTGCTCGACTACGGATCCCTGACGACGGCCTATCCGTCGATTACCAGTGAGGGCGGCCTCAGAGCGAAGCTGCGCGTCACCTACGCTGAGGCCCTGGTGACTGCAAACGGGCAAAAAGGAAATCGCAACCAGATCGAAGGCAAGCACATTGTGGGCGTCACCGATGAGTTCATTTCGGGGGGACAATCCGGGGTTGAATTCATGCCACTCGGATGGCGGACATGGCGGTATCTGCAGCTGGACATCGAGACGCAAGAGCAGCCGATCACCATCCGACAACTCCGGGCTTTCTTCACCGCGTATCCGTTTGTTGAGCGTGCCCATTTTGAAGCCGATGATCCCGTGCTGCATCACATTTGGCAGGTCGGTTGGCACACGGCTCGCCTCGATGCGCACGACACCTACATGGATACGCCCTACTGGGAACGGCTGCAGTATGTGGGCGACACCCGGATTCAGGCGCTGATTTCCTATACGGTCGCCGGGGATGACAGGCTTGGGCGGCAGGCAATCAACGCGTTCAATTATTCGCGGATTCCGGAGGGTCTGACCCAGAGCCGGTATCCTTCCTCGCTGACCCAGATCATCCCAACATTCTCGTTGCTATGGGTAGGAATGCTGCATGACTTCTGGATGTATCGCAATGATCCGGACTTCGTGCGTTCACAATTGCCGGGCACCAGAGCCGTCCTCGATTGGTACCTCAAGCGACAGAGATCGGACGGACTGCTCGGGAGGATTCCGTGGTGGCCCTTCGTGGATTGGGGCAAGGACTTTGACTTTGGCCGTCCGCCCCAGGACGATGACGGCGGATCATCGGTGATCACGCTACAGTTCATCGAAGCCTTGCGCTATGCAGCGGAGCTAGAAACGACCCTGGGGGATTCCCACTACGCGCGTCTCTACCTGGAGGCTGCAGAGCGCGCGGCTAAGGGTGTTTACGCAGGTTGCTGGAACCAACAATACGGGCTGCTGGCCGATACTCCCGCGCAAAAGCATTTCAGCCAGCACGCAAACATCCTGGGAACCTGGCTGGATGTGATTCCGAGCGGGCAGCAGCGAGACGTGCTGGCAAAGACGCTCTCCGTCAGTGATCCGAAGCCTGTGCCTGACACAGAAGCCTCAGCTTCCCTTCCGCCGATGACGACCGCCACCTACTACTTCCGGTTCTATCTTGCGCGAGCCCTCGAACACGCCGGCCTCGGAGATCAGTATTTAGACTTGCTCGGACCCTGGAAGCAGATGCTGGATCTGGGGCTGACCACCTGGGCGGAGTCTCCCGAGCCGACGCGCTCGGACTCGCATGCTTGGAGCGCGCATCCGAATTTCGACTTGCTCACGATTGTTGCGGGGATTCGACCCGGCTCAGCAGAATTTCAATCGGTCGAAATTGAACCCCACTTGGGGGATCTGAAGCACGTCCGAGCAGTGATACCGGTGCCCCAGGGAGAGGTGCGTGTGGAGTACAGGCTGGGGGAGAAAGGAGTTGACGCTAGCGTCAGTATGCCGGAGGGAATGGTGGGGAAGATGCGTTGGAAGGGAAAGGAGACGGCTCTGCGACCAGGCGAACAGCAGCTAACATTACCCTAAGCCGCTCGCCACGGTTTTCGACAAGAAAAGCTGCCATCAGAATGACAGACTTCAAGGGAACAGCTCTCGGCATCGCCCTCGGTCGGCAGCCGAGGGGGTGTCAGTACTCACTATTTTCGAGCTGAAAGCTTTGAGGTAACTTTGGTCAGTTCCTTAGAGAGTTGGTCGCCGCTGAAGCCGAATGGCCCAGGCTTGCTCTTGTAGGCGACGCGACCACCGGGTTCGAGCAGGTAAATGCGGTCCGGCCATCCGGTGTAGGCTTGCTCGGTTGAGTTCCCAAACTCGTCTAGGACTGCCGGGTACTTAATTCCCAGTTTGCGCACACAGGCGCCGGCGACGAATGCGCGCTCCTCCTCATTCTTGGGGCTGGCAAACACAACTTTGTCCTTCACGTTGCTCTGCATCTGCCATACGTCCGATGGGTGCGCTTCCGTGATGTACACCACCAGGAAGTTAACCTTCCCCTGGTACTGGTCATAGAGCTTGTTGAGGGCGGGAACCTCCCGCCGGAAGGGCGGTCAAGTGTAACTGCCGAAGACCAGAACCACGGGTTGCGTCTGATTCAATTCGGCAAGATGAACCACGCCCGACTTGTCCACCTTGGTGAGCGTGAAGTCAGGGGCGGTGTCGCCGACATTGACATGGCCGGCACGTGCCTGGGTCCACATTGTCTCGAAGGGGCAAACCAGGAAGACTTCCCAGGGCAAATGCTTCATGACGCTGGCAAATTGCTCCGGCGTGCGGTGCATGATGCGCCACATGAAGCCAACAAAGGCCAGCCACAGCACGAACACGACAACCAGGATGCGTGCCGTGATCTTTAGCCAGCGACGCTTGGGCTTGGGGGGAACCGGGATTGTGGTGGGAGTACTCATTGGGTTATTTCCGACGTGCCTACTCGATCCGAGTGTGAACTTCCCGGCGCCGAGGCACCGGGCTATCAGCAGATCGCCCGCGCGCCCGAGCTGCGGGCTGCGTACAGCTACTCAATTTTACTTATTACGATCGCCTTTGATCCACCGCGGGTGAAGACTTTGCCGCTGACGGTGACCTGCTTGCCGGCGTAGGCAAGAAGTTTGTCATTCTGGCTGCTTGATGGCGTTGTATCGGCGATTGGCCAATAGATGATTCCGTTGGGCGCCAGAATCACCAGCGGTGATCCCGCCTTGGCACAAGCCACAGCGCACTCCGCGCTTACCGGTTTCTTCAAGCCCTTGGTAAATGCGCAGGCCGAGTCGAGGACGTATCCCTTCACGGTAACGGATTGACCTGCATTCTCAGCCGCGAAAACTCCTACCGCCAACACCAACGGAACGGCAATCTTGATTAGGTTTGTCAGTTTCATTTCTGTTCCTTTCCTTGTTAGTGGTACTCCGAGCCATCTCAACTAGAACGACAAGCGCGCGCTCAACTGGATTTGCCGGCCCGGGGTGGTAGCTTCGGTGATCGTGCCGAATTGGGGCGTGTTCACGAAGCGGTCAGGTGTGCCCAGGTTAGTGCGATTGAGTGCGTTAAAGAATTCCCCGCGGAACTGGAATTTTGTGCGCTCGGTAATGCTGAAATCGCGCGCGAGCGCAAAATCGAGTGTCTGCAGCCCAGGACCGTATACCGAATTGCGTCCCACATTGCCGAAGGTAAACGCTGCCGGAGTGGCGAAGGCGGCGCGATTAAACCACTGACTCGCCGTATGGGTGCCGGGGCCAAAGATCGGCTGGCCGGTGTAGTTGGCACGATCAGGATTCTCACCTAATGCCGTGCCGGTGTTCGCCGTGTCGCCGAAAACGGAGATCGTGAACGGGAAGCCGGTCTGCACCTGGTACACGGTCGAGAGCTGCCAATTTTTGGTGGCGACGCTGGCCCAGCCCAGGTGTTTCACCTCAGGCACGTCATACACGGCACTCAAGGCAAAGCGATGACGCACATCGCAACTGGGGCCTTTTTCCGCCTCCAGATTATTGTTGTCCTGAGGAATAGCCGATTCAAACATGGGCGAGCGGAAATCGGGAGCGTCACTCAGGTTCTTCGACCAGGTGTAGTTCGCGAGCAGCGTAAAGCCGTGCTGATAGCGGCGGCGAACGTTGACGTAGCCAGCGTCATACCAGCTCTGAGCGGTGTTCTCCAACAAGTTGATGGTGCTGACCGGGAAGCACATTTGTCCCGAGGGGCAGCCAGCCACGGGCGCAGTGTAGGCGACCCCAGCGGGCAAATCTGTGTTCGGTACAAACGAGATGATCGGATGAGGACGCCGGGGGCCGATGGGTCCGGGCCCTGGAGGCGCGTTGTTAATCAGGTGCGCGCGTTGCAGGTGCAGGCCGTGAGATCCGAGATAACCGATCTCAAGCGTAGTGGCTGAACCCAGGCTTTTTTCGATCGAAGTGCTCCACTGTTCAATGTACTGTGCCCGGGAATGGGGGTCCATGCCGGTGAAGCTCACCGTGGTCTGGCCAAGTACGGGCTGTCCGAAGTTCAGCTGGGTGCCGTAGAGAGCCGCGGGTGGAGTGAAGTTGTTGGCCTGCTGCGTCTCGGGGAAAACGTAGGGGACATTGTGCCGCTGGTTGCACCACGTGTTCATGTCGACTGGCGTGTAGAAGATTCCGAATGCGGAATGAAAGACCAGTCCGTGCGGCAAGGATTGCGATAGTCCGAACCGGGGAGCGAGGTTGTGGGTGTTCGGATAACGCAAGCCGCGGGGATAACCGTTCTGCCCGCCCACAAACACCTGCGGCGCTCCGCTGAGGCCGTTGGGGAAAGTCAGGTTTGTGTTGGTGTAGCTGATATCCACAAGCGGGTCCATGTATTCATAACGCAGTCCCGCCTCGAGCGTTGTCGACCGGGTTATGCGGAAACTGTCCTGGACGAAACCGGAGGCATACCACTGGCGCAGCTGCATCTGCGGAATGCCGGCTTGGCGCTGTTTAACCGCTGGCAGGCCGAGCAGGAAAGAAGCAAGCGCCGACCCCGTGCCGTCATTTGCGCCGGTCTGAGTTGTGTAGCCGTTGGTGAACTGATAATAGCCGCGGTTCTGGAAAAATCCCCACATCGGCCAGATGTACTTGGTGTAGGCAGCACCGAATTTCAGGCTGTGACGTCCTTCTTGCAGGCTGAAGGTGTCTCGGCCTTCGATGGCGGTATCCCAAGCCTTCATCGGCGTTGCGGAGAAGTTATCGCCCATGGGCGAGTAGCCCTGCACGTTGAAATAGGGTGCACCATATGCGCCGTTGCCGCCGAAGCCGACACCCTGAATTCCGAGCTGGGTCACGATGTCGTTTGCATACGCGTTTTCCTCATAACGATGCATGGCGAGACGAGAAAACGTGATCGCGGCCGTGTTCACCTTTGTGGGGCTGATGATCTTGTTCCAGGAAATGTTTCCCTGCTGCGAAAAGTTGTCGTTGAACGAACCGAACCCGGGAAGGAGGCTGCCGACTCCGCCAGGAGGCATTTCACCGGGGAAGAATCCACGTTCGGCGCTCAGGGAGTATCGGGCGGCGATGCTGTCGCCGTTTGAGAGCATCTGATCAACCCGTACGGTTCCCTGATCATTGCTCATGAGAGCGTTTCGAGCATCGACGTAGTTGTTGCAATCTGCGCCGGCACCCGGCATGGGCGTACCCATCATGGCGGAGCCGCAAGCCATGGTCGTCATACCCATACCCATTCCCGCGTTTGGTCGGGGAACGTACTGCAACAAGAATTGTTGTACTGCGGGATTGATGCGTGCTGGATCGATAACATCCATCATGCCGTTGAACTGGAATTCGGTGCGCCCGTTGGCGGGATCGAAGATGTGGACCGGAGTCATGTTCGGCCCGGCCATGCTGAAATCACCGTTGATCTCCGCCAACGTAGGAACGGTGTCAATCATGGTGTGCGTCATGGCATGCCGAAAACCTTCGTAGTTCACGAAAAAGAAGGTCTTATTCTTAACGATCGGCCCGCCGAAGGACCCACCGAAGTTGTTCTGCACCAGGTGATTATTCCCCATGGAGTTGAACGAGGTGGCATCCATGGATCCATTGCGCAGAAACTCGTATACGGTTCCGTGATAATCGTTGGTCCCACTACGGGTGACGATGTTGATTTGGCCGCCGCCGGCGCCACCCATCTCCGCGGAATAGCTACCGGTCTGCACCTTGAACTCTCGGACTGCATCGGGCGAAGGGCTAACATTTTGGGTATTGAAGGTGGGATCGGTGTTCGTGGTTCCGTCCAGGAGGAAGTAGTTGCCATTCGGACGGCTGCCGCCGACGCTGACAGCAGAACGCTGTCCGGGCCGCCAATAAAGAGGATTCATGCTACCGGTTTGCGCGCCGTGGCTCACGTGAGCGCCGGGGACTGTGAGTACAAGATCGACCAGCATGCGCCCATTCAGAGGGAGGTTCTTAATCGCTGTCGGCTCGACGACTTCTCCGATAGAGGCTTCGTTGGTGTGGAGGACCTCTGGAACATCGCTGATTTCTACGGTCTCCTTATGGGTTTCGACGCCCAGCTGAAGATCGATCAAGAGGCGTTGCGCAACTTCAAGACGAAGATCTTTGCGCTGGGAGGCAAATCCGGAGGCGCTGATTCCCAGTTCGTAGTCCCCCGGTTGGAGACCGGGGACCTCATAGATTCCCTGATCGTTGGTCTGCACTTTGCGCACCGCGCCCGTGCTTTTTGACATCAGGACAAGAGAGGCGCCCGCGACGGCATGGAACTGGGGGTCGGTAACCCGCCCACCCAAAACCGCCAAATTACTTTGTGCCGATGCACCCACCGCAAACAAGCCAGCCAGAAGTAGAACCGAGAGCTTCCGTTGCACAACGCCTCCAGATCCAGGGAAATGGTCAGGGTGAAGCTGAGCAGCTTCGGGAAAGACACAACTAAAATCAGAGTTCAACCCCGAGTACCTAGGACTGTATGGGCAGAGGCGGGCAGCAGCAATAATGCAAAAAGATTACGGAGCTGCAAGAAGAATGTCCCGTAGGGAGCATTCTGAGTAGCTGATTTCTGTCCTTTTTACGCTCTTTCCAAGTCCAACCTCAGGCAGTCAGCTGCCATCTGAAGATGCTTGTCACAGCGCGTTTGCGGCAATGAGCCCGCCTACTCGTCGTCTAAAGGAGCCACCATGCGATATCGTAATCTGCTGCTTTCGGCCTTCATTTTGTCCCTGTCTTTGGCAGTGACAAACCTGGCCGGAGCTCAAGGCACCGCCGCGAGTCCGTCCACTCCGGACACTCAAACTCAGTCGTCGCCGGGAACGCAGCCGCCGAGTGCTGCGGCGCCGTCCACCAACAATTCGGGGACGCAAGCCGCTCCAGGGACGCAAGCCGCCCCAGGCACACAGAGCACCGCTCCTTCAGCCAAAGAGGGAACATCGAGCTCCGGTCCCGCCAATGCGGGCCAAAATGGGCAACGGTCGGTAGAAGACGAGCTCCAGCTGACGCCGGACCAAAAACAAAAGATCGCCGAAGTCGTAGATGACGAAAACAAGCAGATCAGCGCGGTACGGAATGATACGTCGCTGTCGATGGACCAAAAACAGCAGAAGGTCCTTCAGATCCGGCAGGAAGGCAGCCCGAAAATCAAGGCCATTCTGACGCCGGAACAACTGCAGAAGCTGGCCGCGATCCAGCAAAGAATGAGAGATCAGCAGCAGGGGGGCCAGGGGCAGGCGCCGCAACAGTCCGCGCCACCCAGTAATCCTCCGCAGAACACTCCTCCTCCGCAAAAGTAGAGGGTGGGTATGACGAGCCGTGACATTGAGCGGTGGACAGAAGGGGCGCTCGTGCCCGTTCTATCCACCGCGCTCTACCCGGTCCTCTATCGGCGCCGGCCCTGAGAGATTCTCTCCCGCTACGAACAACCTGGGTACGTTTTCCTGCTTCTAGATTGATCATGCACATCCCAAGACGTTTCATAAAGACCTTGTTGTCAGGTCTCGTCGTGCCTGTCTTGCTGGCCTTCGCGCCGAGTGAGAGGGTCTTCGCACAGGTGACAGTCGCTCAAATCAGCGACACCCACCTCGGTGAAAAGCACGCTCCCCACGCGGCAGACAATTTGCGCACAGCCGTGAAGATGATCAATGAGCGCCACCCGGACGCAGTCATCCTCTCTGGAGACATTGGAGAGAATCCGAAGGCTTGGGATGAAGCGAAAAGTATCCTAAAAGGGCTAAAATCGCCGCTTTACTACGCTCCCGGCAATCACGACGTTCACAGCTCAGACCTAGAGCGCTACCGGAGTGCCTTCGGAAAAGACTATTACACGTTTCACGTGAAAGACATTACCTTCGTGGTCATCAATTCGCAGTTGCTGGGCAACTATGACAGCTATGACGCCAAGCAGCCGCCACCCCTGCCGCCTCAGGCAGCCAAAGAGTCAGAGCAAATGCTCGAATGGCTGGCGAACGTCAAACACGAAGAGGGCCTAGACGCGAAAGGCCACCACACGGTGATCGGGGTGCAGCACATACCGGTATTTCATGACGACCACTTCCCGGATCCTAAGCCTTATTGGGTGGTGAGCGATCCATACCGCTCCAAAGAGATGAAACTGCTCCACCAATTGGGAGTCAGCCACATGCTGGTTGGGCACTGGCACAACGGCAGGGTCTTCGAGCGCGAAGGGATCACCTGGCATGTCGCGCCCGCAACCAGCTGGCTGCCGTGGGGTGGGGAGCTGGGATTTGCGATGCACACCATTTCGCGGGATGGAGATGTGAATACAGAATTCGTCGCCCTGCCAGACGCAAAACCATGACAGGAAAACATGGCGTATTCACAAATCCGCGTTTGCACGCCAGGTGTGATGACTCAACCTTCTGATGATAAGTCGGCCTTTTTGCTCCCTGGTGCGTGCTAGCGTTATCTTATCTACATGCAATTTCGCGGATGCGGCACAGCACTGGTTACCCCGTTTCATCAAGACGGCTCACTCGACGAAGCGGCATTACGCAACTTAGTCGCCTGGCAAATTGAATCTGGAATTGACTTCCTGGTTCCGTGCGGCACGACCGGCGAGACGCCCACCCTGACACACGAGGAGTGGCTTCGGGTCATTGATGTCACCATCGAAGTTGCGGCCGGGCGTGTCACAATCGTGGCGGGAGCAACCTCGAACAACACCAAGGATGCTGTCGCCAAAGCGCAGGAACTCAACTCCCGCGAGGGAGTGGCAGGGATTCTCACTGCGTCTCCGTATTACAACAAGCCGACCCAGGAAGGGCAATATCAGCACTTCAAGGCCATCGCCGAGGCCGTCGGCAAGCCCGTGATTCTCTACAACGTGCCGGGACGTACCGGCGCAAACCTCGAGGCGAGTACCGTCGCGCGCCTGGCAGAGGTCCCCAACATCTCAGGCGTGAAGGAAGCCAGCGGCAATCTGACGCAAGTGGCGGAAATCTGCGCGACCGTACGCCCGGACTTCGCCGTTCTATCGGGGGACGATGCTGCCGTGCTGCCGGTCCTATCTCTTGGGGGAGTGGGCTTGATTTCGGTGGCCTCGAATGAAATCCCCGCCGAGATGACTGCGATCGTTCATGCCGCACTCGACAATCAGTGGGATACAGCACGCCAGGTGTTTCGTAAGTACCTGACTTTGATGCAGGCGAATTTCATCGAGTCGAGCCCCATGCCGGTAAAGGCGATGTTGGCCATGATGGGACGAATGGAGGAGGCCTACCGGCTGCCGATGATTCCAGTTCGGCGCGACACACGATCGAAGCTACAGCGGATTGCGGCCGAACTCGGATTGGTTGCGAAGGCGGCTGCGGCGTCGGCGCCGAATGCCCCAGCCTTCTTCGTCTATGAGAACTGGGCAGCGGGACCGCACAAAGCTGTGTTGCACAGGGGCAATTGCGGACAATGCAATAGCGGAAAGGCTCGCCCATCAGGTCATTCCGCCAATCACGCCCGGTGGCATGGCCCCTACGCGTCGCTGGCAGAAGCGCGGCAGGTGACACAAACCTTGCCAAGCGTGCTCATTCGCAGCGAGTGCAAGTGCATTTAGGCGCCGACCGGGGTCCCGGGTGAGGCGGCATCCCCGTCGATGAGTGGTTTGGCCGGCCGCTCTGCTAGCGGCACAGAAGCTGCTTGTTGCAGGGGAAAGGGCACATACGCCAGCGGTTCTCCACGTCGCGTCATCGAGGAAAACACGTCTACCCAGTAGCAGACCCGAAGAAAACATCGGCCAAACAGGTCAGCGACAGCGTGATCGTCGTGCCTACGAATGGGGATCGCAGGGTGGGCCTGAGCTTGAAGTTCCGTTGATTTGTTGGCAATGACTGATTTGACGGTAGCGGAAATCGCAGCTGGACGTGGATGCCCAGACCCCGAGCCTTGATCCATACAATGCCCCCTGAGCACATTGAAGTTGCATTAAGATGCGGTTAAAGGCCGATGAAGATGCCGCGAAATTCATATCTTCGGAAATTTTTCACGAAGGTAAGTTGTTGGCAGGTCTGAGGTAAGTACATTTAAGCCTGCTGATCCGGTCGTTCGAATATACTTTTCCCTTCCCATGGACACTCTACGCGCAGAAATTGAAAGACTTGCCAGTCACCCAGCCGGATCGGACGATCGGAACGCTCGCCCTACGTTTGAGAAGTTCTGCGACGCCCTGACCCGAGGTGAGATCCGTGCGGCAGAAAAGAAGAGCGGCTGCTGGGAGGTAAATATCTGGGTTAAGCAGGGCATTCTGCTTGGGTTCCGAATGGGCACGTTGGTCCAAATGGGCAGCAACGAATGTCTCTCGTTTGTGGACAAAGACACATTCCCCGCCCGGACGTTCAACCCCGCGGATCGGGTGCGTGTGGTGCCGGGTGGGTCCTCAGTACGCCGGGGAGCGTACGTAGCGCCCTCGGTCATTTGCATGCCGCCCATGTATATAAACGTGGGTGCGTACGTGGACGAAGGAACGATGATCGATTCCCACGCGCTGGTCGGGTCCTGCGCGCAGGTAGGCAAGCGCGTGCACGTAAGCGCCTCTGCCCAGATTGGCGGGGTTCTGGAACCGGTGAATGCGTCGCCCGTGATCATTGAAGACGACGTTCTGGTCGGCGGAAACTGTGGCGTGTACGAGGGAACTCTGGTGCGAACAGGCGCGGTACTTGGAGCAGGAACGATCCTTACGCGATCCACTCCACTCTATGACCTGGTGCGGGGCGGAACATATCGGGGAAACGAGAATGAGCCGCTCGAAGTGCCGGAGGGTGCCGTCGTTGTGCCCGGCTCGCGCGCCGTTCGCAAGGGCCCAGCTGCCGACTGGGGCATTTCTCTATACACGCCCGTCATCGTCAAGTACCGCGACGAGAAAACCGGCAAGAGCGTTGAGTTAGAACAGTGGCTGAGATGAGAGTGTGCCGTCTATTCCATCGGTAAGCATCCGGCGAGCCACCTCGCTCGACGAGGAAGGCATACTGAGGTGCCTTCAAGCCGCCTTCGCCCCATATCAGCATCTCTACACAGCGTCCGCGTTCGACGACACTGTGCTTACCCCGCAACTGCTCGTGCAACGCTTAAGGACCATGTCCGTGTTCGTCGCGGAGATCAGCTCAGGACAGATTGTTGGAACGGTTGCCTGCGGCCTGCTGAGCCGAGACGAGGGACATCTTCGCGGCATGGGTGTTTTGCCGGAGTGGCAGGGACGCGGTGTTGCCAAGCAATTGTTGGATGGTGCAGAGGCCGAATTGAGAGCAAGCGGCTGCAAGCGGGTTACTCTCGACACTACCGAACCGCTAGTCCCCGCGATGCACTTCTATGAGCGAAACGGATTCCGCCGTACTGGAAAGATCTCCGATTTCTTCAGCATGCCTCTGATCGAGTACGCTAAAGAGATCAGCGACTCTGCTTCGTTGAAACCGCTCTTGCCCGTTCGGCCTGCTTTGCGCTAAATGGCGGGCCACTCGCGAATAAGCGGCCCTCTGGAAGCAGGCTATGCTTGCCACTCACCGCTCGCCAGGAACCAATGCCCTCAGTACTTCACAATTGCGGCGAACGACTTTGGATCCAGACTGGCGCCGCCCACGAGTGCACCATCGATCTCCTCTTGTGACATGAGCGCAGTTGCGTTGTCCGGCTTTACCGACCCGCCGTAGAGAATACGAAGCTTCTCGGCGAACTCCTCGCCGAATGCTTTGGCGGCTTCCGCGCGGATGATTGCGTGTGCGTCCGCCGCCATTTCAGGGGTAGCGGTCTTCCCTGTTCCAATCGCCCACACTGGCTCGTAGGCAATCACCAGCTTCGCCGCCTTCTTGGCGGAGAGCGCGTGGAAGGCGCGCACACATTGGCGGCGCAACACGTCTTCTGTGAGGCCTGCTTCCCGCTCTTCGAGCACTTCACCGACACACACGATGGGGGTGAGGCCGTGCTCGAGTGCGGCTTTGAGCTTAAGATTGACGGTATCGTCGGTCTCGCCGAAATACTGGCGGCGCTCGGAGTGGCCGATGATCACATGCGTGCAACCAACTGCCACGAGCATCGTGGATGAAACCTCGCCGGTGAAAGCACCTTCTTCCTTCCAGTACAGGTTCTGTGCACCGATGGTAGCCTCGGAGCCCTTCGCCGCTTCCAGTGAAGCATGGAGGTCAACATAAGGGGGGCAGATAACGATCTCGTCGCGATCGTGGCCCTTCACGAGCGGCAGGAAGTCATGAAAGAACTGTTTCGCATGTTCGGGAGTCTTGTACATCTTCCAGTTTGCGGCGATCACTTTCTTACGAGGCATGAATGAGTCCTTTGCTGATGAATTTCACCGAGAGCACAGTTTGCCCGCTACCAAGACACCGGGACCAAGATCAGACCAGGTTTCCTCCGACATGGGTTGAACCCCCAGTTTCTGAACGGTTACCGGAAACATTAGAAAGATCGTCTTCTTCCAAAACTCTCGCTAGGTCCGCGAGTGACGTAATTCTGGTTGCGGGTACTCCGCTTGTCACGGTTGCAATGCGGTCGATCCAAATTGGACGAATGCCGAGTGCGCGGCTGGCACAGATATCGTTGGTGAGGTCATCTCCAATGTGAACGCAGTCCCTAGGATCATCACCGGCTCGACGGCAAGCTTCTTGAAAGATACTCGCGTGCGGCTTGCCAAAGCCGGTGTCTTCGGAGAAGGCAGTCACGGAGAAGTATTCCAGCAGTCCCGCCCGGCGAAGCTTTCCAAGTTGCTGTTCGCGGGCACCATTGGAAATGACGCCGAGCTTCCTGCCAGTGAGTTTTGCCAGGCATGGAGCTGCGTCCTCGTAGGCGCGTGTGAGGTGCTCGTATTCGCGGATGAAAACGTAATATCTTCGGTCAGCTTCGGCGTCTCCGAGGTCAGGGCATCCAAAGGATTCCCGGATACGTGCGCGGCGCTGGTCCCAGATCGAAACTTCGCCGCGGCAGTAGCGGTTGAAGTGGCGGTCCATGATTGATTCCCAGGCGGCGGGAAATGCGGTCCGGCTGAACGGAATCAGGCCGGGAAATTGATCGTAGAGCGCCAGGCTTGCAGCGCTAGAAGCACTGAGGTGGTCGATCAATGTGCCGTCGATGTCGAAGAAAATCATTGGGTGCCAGCGTGAAGCACGGTCGTCGGATGGATTGCTGACAGCTCGCGCTCACTCGAGTTTCGCTCGGAGCTTGGCCGCCGATTACTTGTTGGTTAGTGCTTCTACGCCGGGAAGCACTTTGCCCTCGAGGAATTCAAGCGAGGCGCCACCACCGGTCGAAATATGCGAGATCTTGTCCGCCACACCGGCAGCTTTCACCGCCGAGACGGAATCGCCGCCACCAATGATCGACGTTGCGCCTGCATTGTCAGCCACGGCCCGAGCCACCCTAAACGTTCCTTTGGCAAACTGCTGAATCTCGAACACGCCCATGGGCCCGTTCCACACGATGGTCGCGGCCCGGCCAATCTCCTCCGAGAACAGCTCGACCGACTCGGAACCGATATCAAGGCCCATCAAGCTGTCGGGAATTGGCTGGCCTTTGGCGACGGTTTGCGCTTTTGCACTGGCGTCGAGTTTATCGGCCACGATGTGATCGACGGGCAACAAGAACTTCACGCCCTTTGCCTTTGCATCCGCAAGAATTTGACGCGCAAGGTCGAGTTTGTCTTCCTCGACACGCGATTTTCCTACCTGCACGCCCTGAGCCTTCAGGAAGGTATAGGCCATCGCTCCCCCGATGATCAGGGTATTAACCTTCTTCAGCAAATTCTCGATGACCGCAATCTTGTCGCTAACCTTCGCGCCGCCCAGAATTGCCACGAACGGAGTTTCTGGATGTTGCATAGCACGGCCGAGATAGTCGAGTTCCTTCTCCATCAGCAGGCCAGCCGCCGACCTCTGCACGAACTTAGTCATGCCCACGGTTGAAGAATGTGCGCGATGTGCGGTGCCGAAGGCATCGTTCACGTAGTAGTCGCAAAGATTCGCGAGTTGCTTCGAGAACTTCTCGTCGTTGGCTTCCTCTTCGGCATGGAAGCGAAGGTTCTCGAGCAGGAGCGTCTGGCCCTTCTCAAGCTTGCCTGCCATCTCCTCGGCTTCGACACCGACGCAGTCCGGACAGAAGCCCACGTTCTCGCTCGATGCCAGGTTCTTGTCCAGAAGCATCCGCAACCGCTCGGCAACCGGTTTCAGGCTCATTCTTGGATTGGGCTTGCCCTTGGGCCGGCCAAGGTGCGAGGCAAGAATCAGGCGCGCTCCGTGACGAAGCGCGTACTCGATGGTGGAGAGAGTTTCTTTGATGCGGGTATCGTCGGTTACGCGGCCATTGTCATCCAGCGGCACGTTGAAATCGACTCGCATAAAAACTCTATGATCATTGAGCGGAAGATCGCGAATAGATAATTTCGACATGATCGGCCTCTTTTGAAGACAGCGGTCAGTGGCCAGGGAAAGTGGTCAGAAAACCATCCAACGTTCTGATCACTCGCGGCAGCCACTGACCACCGAGTGTTACAGACCTTTGCTGCCAATGAAGTTGATCAGGTCACGGACGCGGCACGAGTAGCCCCACTCATTGTCGTACCAGGAAACAACCTTTACTAGCTTGCCGACCACCAGTGTCGAGGGTGCGTCGACGATCGAGGACCGCGAATCGCCCTTGAAGTCGGACGAAACCAACTCATTTGTCTCGAAGCCCAGGTAGCCCTTCAAGGGACCGCTTTGCGATGCCTTCTCGAGCGCACCATTCACTTCTTCCTTCGACGTGTTGGCCTCGACGATTGCGACGAGGTCAACCACCGAGACGTTCGGTGTGGGCACGCGGACGGCGAAACCGTCCAGTTTGCCGGCCATGTCGGGGATCACCAACTTTAGCGCCTTGGCAGCGCCGGTCGAAGTCGGAATCATCGAGAGCGCCGCAGCGCGGGCACGGCGCAGATCCTTGTGCGGAAAGTCGAGGATGACCTGGTCGTTGGTGTAGGAGTGGATCGTGGTCATCGTGCCACTGACAATCTTAAAGCTGTCGTGAATGACTTTCACGATTGGCGCCAGGCAGTTGGTGGTGCAGGAGGCATTGGAGATGATGTTGTGCTGGGAGGCATCGTACTTGTCATGGTTGACGCCGAGCACGAGCGTGACGTCTTCGTTTTTCGCAGGTGCAGAAATGATGACCTTCTTCACCGGTCCGCGAAGGTGCTTCTTGGCATCTTCCGCGTTGGTAAAACGGCCGGTGGACTCGATTACAACCTGCGCGCCAACCGACTCCCAGGGAAGTGCCGCCGGGTCCTTCTCTTTGAAAACTTTAATGGTTTTGCCGTCAACCTGAATGGAGTCGCCACTGGCGGAAACCTGGTTGGGAAGATTGCCGAGAACCGAATCGTACTTAAGAAGATGAGCCAGCGTTTTGGGCTCAGTCAGGTCATTGACTGCGACAAATTCGAGGTTCGGATCCTTGAGAGAAGCGCGGAGAACGTTGCGCCCAATACGTCCAAACCCGTTGATACCTACTTTGATAGCCATGTAGCCTCCGTATGAAGTGGATGACTTCGAAATAGCGGCAATTTGAGGGAAACAAATTATGTTATCAGCGCGAGAGGGCCGGGGCAAATGTGAGTAGGGTGTCGCTGATGCCAGGCAGGTGGTTGTAAATAGCTCGAGGTGCGGCTTTTACCATTTCTAGGTTAAAGCGCGGGATCATGGGATGGACAATTCAATCGACGCCGTTCCCTCGCCAAGCACACCTTCTGACGGGGCCTGGGCCGCCTGCAAAAACAACGCACAATGCTAACTCTATCTATGCTTGCTCGCTTCGACCCCAGCTGCGTGATGGTTAAGTTCTCGAAGCAAGTCCCTGAGCCACCGAGAACCGGCCCCTCATCGTCAACTGCCAACTTCAATTTCGAGGTACTCATTCTTGCTGCTCCAGAAGGGCAGACGTGCCATCCAGTATTTTCGATCGATCAATTGCTTTGCAGCCGGCCATTGCTCGCGCGGAAGGATGCGAGCCATACCCTCGAAATCAGGGCCGGTTACGGTACCGCGCATCGTGCATGGTGCAACCATAACTTTAGGGTTGTTGCGAATTCGCCTGTACTTCCAGGAATCGTTGCGGGTCATGACGTAGAGCTTGCCGTTACCTTCGGCGAACCAAAGAGGGGTTCGCACGGGCGACCCGCTCTTGCGGAACGTCGTCAAAGAGATGTATTTCTGGCCGGAAATTTCCCCTGGGATCGGCATCGCGTTATCGTTCCTGCAAACCAGCATGCGGCGTTGCAGCGGTTGCGCTTTCAGGCAACGTGGCTCTGGTGCAGTTTGCAGTCAAAAGTATTTCCGTAAGGATCCGAACCTCCACCGGGATCGCACCAAGATGAGAAAGGAACTCTCTAGGCTCGGTCGTTTGACCCCTCTCACAATTGCCGGGGAGCCTGTCAATATGTTACAAGCCCTACATGCGGAAATGGATGCGAGATCGTTTGAAGCGGCGCAAGAAAACCGAGGAAGCGGCCCCGAGCCAGCCCGCGCCTTTGCAGCCGGCCTACTTTGAAGCCGAGCAGCAGCCCCAAGGGACCCCTGCCCACGGGCTGGAAGAAGAAGCGCAAGGCGCCGAAGAACCTCAAGCCGATGTTGAGTCTGAAGCTGGGAGAGAAGGCGATCAGCAGGAACCGGTGGCTGAGGGCACCGCGGTTGCTGGTACTGGTAAAGCAGAAAGGCGCCCGCGCCGGCGACGCCGTGGCGGACGGGGGAGAAAACGCTCGGGACCGAAGCCGGTCGTGGGTCCTGCCGAGCCGGAGCAGGTTCAACCAGCGGCCGCCGATGGGTTGCCCACGTCCGGGCCGGCATCGGTTCCTTTGGCACCAACTGCTCCGCTGGCGCACCGTCCTCGGGCTTCGAAAGGGACGGTGGTGCTTGCAATAGGATTGCCGGGTTCCGGCAAGAGTTCCTGGTTCAAACGGCACAACCTGAGTCCCCTTTCGAGCGACGTGATCCGCGCCATGCTATTCGACGATCCCACCGAGCAACGCTTTCAGGACCTGGTGTTCTCCAACCTGCGTTCCATGCTGCGTGCGCGGCTCGTTGCCCGTCGGCCGCTGAATTACGTGGACGCAACCAACCTCACGCCGCACGACCGCCTCAGCTGGATCAAGCTCGCTAGAGATTTCGGCTATGAAGCCCACGCCGTCTACTTCGATGTGCCGCTCGAAGTCTGCCTCGAACGGAACGCCCGCCGCCAACGCATGGTTGAGGACAACGTGATGCGCCAAATGGCCGCCAAGCTCAAGCCGCCGACGTTTGAAGAAGGTTTCTCGAAGATCACAGTGGTCCGAGTGAAGGCGAAGGAGTAACCTGGCAGATCCGTAAACGGGAGGTTCGGCGCTGTTGAAAATCTCGCCCAAAGCGAGTGCTATCGCAGATACGCCAGCATCCTCTTAAACTCGTCTGTTCCCGAGGAGCGCAGAAGTTCGTAAATCATCATCTCAGTTGAGGAGATCACGGCTCCCGCGGCTCGCATGCGCTCGAGGCCAATCTTCCAGTTCCATTCCGTGCGCGAGCTGACCGCGTCGGATGCGACGTGAACGAGATAGCCCTGGAGCAGGGCCGCTAGCGCCGTCTGCGCGACGCAGATGTGGCTCTCCATGCCGCAGAGCAGCATCGTGGTTCTCCTTCCCGGAAGCCGCTTCAGCATCGAGCAGAACAAGTCACTGCCGAAGCAGGAGAATATCTGCTTGTCGATGGCGGGGGTGGGTAGAAGTGATTTCACGTCAGATACGGTTTCTCCGAGGCCATTCGCGTATTGCGTGGTCGCAATGGTCGGGAGGTTCAGAATGCCTGCGGCGCGAATAAGCAGCTGCGAATTCTTGACCACGCGATCGGGTTCGAAAACCGGCGGCAGAAGCTTCTCCTGAATGTCGACGACGATCAGCACACATTCGGCGGGATCGAGACCGCGGCGCGCAGATTCGATGAGTTCCATTGCCGGAGGTAGGAGGTCGGTGGACATACGGGAATCTCCTCGGGAAGATTTTAGTCCCATGGGGCGGGAGGCGACCTCAGTTCACGACATCAGTATCCCGCCAGCTTGTCCACGACCGAGAGTAGGGGCTGGCCGGCGAGGAACCGCTGCAGGTTATCTGCGAAAAGTGCATAGTGGCGGTCCCACATCTTCTCGGTCATTCCGCCGGTGTGGGGAGTGATGAGCAGATTCTCCAGGTCCCACAGAGGAGACTCTGGCGGCAATGGTTCCTGATCAAAGACGTCAAGGGCTGCGCCGGCGATGCGATGCTCGCGTAGCGCTTCGATAAGTGCGGCTTCGTCGACGAGTGGTCCGCGGCCGACGTTGATCAGATAGCCATCCTTCTTCATGGCCGCAAGCTGATCGCGGCAGATCATGCCGCGTGTCGATGGAATGACGGGTGGCGATAGCACAACGTAGTCACTGCGCGCTAGCATCTCGTTCAAGCGGGAGGTTGGCAAAACCTCAGCCACGATTTCCGGCTTTGGCTTGTCGACGTGTTCGCGGACGGCGATGACCTTCATCCCCAAGGCCGATCCACGCTGTGCGACGTTGCGGCCAATGCATCCCAGGCCAACCAGACCCAGTGTGGCACCTGCGAGTTCTTGCGGGGTTCGGTGCTCCTGCCAAAGAATTGCTTGACCCCAAATGCGCTTTAACTGGAAGCGTACGGACTCGGGGATGCGACGCGCCAGGGCGAACATCATCGCCATCACCTGCTCACCCACCACCGTCCCGTGCACTTCACGCGCGTTGGTCAGAACGACTTTGCTGTGGACGAGCTCCGGGAAAAGTAAGTCGTGCACGGCAGCAGCTGGGGAGTGGATCCACAGCAATTGCCGGGCATCTCGCAGGTGCTCGGGGCCAAAAGCGCCGCCAAAAAGAACGGTCGCATTGGATAACTCCTGCGCCAAGCGTTCCCCGGAAGTGATGTGCGCGACCGTAAGTTGGGGGAAATCGGCTCGCAGGCGCTGGGCAAACCACTCCGGAGCTGTCCAGAGCTCGATTCGACTGTAGGAGGCAACCAAGACCTTCATAAGATCCGATCGTCGTGCGTCCCGGGAAAGACCATCTGTCAATCTTCACCACAGAGCACACAGGTTTTTCACACTCGACGCCAGGCAGCAGCAATTTTCTGACGTCGTCCGGCTATGCAATCTTGACGCGCAAATCCGAGCCACTCATCTCTTTCGGTTCGGGCAGACCGAGCATGCCCAGGATGGTGGGCGAAATGTCTCGCAAGGAGCCGCCTGACTTGAGCTGGAAATGCTTCGCGTTCTCCGCAATAACGATGAACGGAACAGGGTTCGTGGTGTGATAGGTGTGTGGACTGCCGGTGGCGGGATCAACCATCATCTCAGCATTCCCGTGGTCGGCGGTGATCAGCATGGCCCCGCCTTTCGAACGGACCGCGAGCTCGATGCGGCCGAGACACGCGTCTACCGTTTCGACGGCTTTGATGGTTGGCTCGAGCTTGCCGGAGTGTCCAACCATGTCAGCATTGGCGAAGTTCACCACGATGATGTCGAACGTGCCATCTTCAACGGATTTGACGACCGTGTCAGCAATTCCTGCGGCGCTCATCTCGGGCTTGAGATCGTAGGTGGCGACTTTCGGAGACGCTACCAGCGCACGATCTTCCCCGGGAAACGGTTGCTCGATACCGCCGTTAAAGAAGTATGTTACGTGCGCGTACTTCTCGGTTTCGGCCACGCGCAGGTTGCGCATTTTCATCTGTCCCATGACGTTGGCGAGAATGTTGTCGAGCGACTCGGGAGAAATCACGACAGGAAGGCTGAACTTCTTGTCATACTGCGTCATGCAGACATAGTGCAGATCCTTCGGCACCCGATCGCGCGGAATGGTTGCATCGAGATCTTCGGCGCCCTGCAGATCTCCTCCACCGTGCTCGTTCAATCCGCTGTTGCGGGTAAGCGCGCGGGTAATCTGGCGAACACGATCGGCGCGAAAATTGAAGCAGACGCAAGAGTCTTCGTCGCGAATGGTGGCCACAGGCTGGCCTTTGGAGTCGGTGCAGACTAAGGGGACGATGAATTCATCGGTCACGCCCTTGTTGTAAGACTCCTTCACGCCCTGAACCCCGTCCGAGCACCTCCCACCTTCAGCCTCGCCGAAGACCATGGCGTTGTAGGCTTTCGCAATACGTTCCCAGCGGCGGTCACGGTCCATTGCGTAATAGCGCCCACTCACGGTGGCGATCCTGCCGCTGTTGTATTCGCGCATGGCTTGCTGCAATTGTTCGAGGTATCCTGCGCCATTCGTGGGTAGGGTATCGCGGCCGTCCATGAAGGCGTGGACAAATACGCGCTCCACCTGGTTCTGCTTGGCCATCTTGATGAGCGCATGCAAATGAGTTTGGTACGAATGCACGCCGCCATCGGACACCAAGCCAAATAAGTGAAGCTGGCGACCGTGGGTGCGTGCGTTTTTCATGGCATCGAGCAGAACGGGGTGTTGGAAGAAGTCGCCATTCTGGATCATCAGCTCAATGCGAGTGGAATCCATGTGCACGATACGGCCGGCGCCGATATTCAGATGGCCGACCTCGCTGTTGCCCATTTGCCCTTCGGGCAGGCCCACGAAGGGACCGCTAGTATGGATCAGCGTGCTCGGATATTCGCGTAGCAAGCGATCATAAGTTGGTTTTCGGGCCAGCGCGATGGCGTTGGCATTGGTTTCCGCGCGGTAACCCCAGCCATCAAGGATGACGAGTACGAGTGGTTTAGGACGAGACATAAGCAGCTTCTAGCTCCTGGCTTCTCGCTCGTTAGCTCTGAATGGGCAGCCGAGAGCGTCGAGCAATGATGAAAGGTGAGTCGACTAAGCAATGATTTTGATGCTGAATCGACGCAAGCCCGCGCGGTCTCGGCAGGGCTTGACGTGAAAATCATTTTGCCGTCAAGGGGACCGTCTGCCCTGAATCCTCCTGAACCATCTGTTCCACTCTGTCCATGAGATCCGACATCATCTTCTGCATACGAGGCTGCATGGCCTGCATACCTTCCGACATCATGGCCGGTTGTTCACGGAGGAGTTTCTGTCCGGTCGGCGTGTTGTAAAACGCGAGCATCGCAGCCACGTCGTTCTTGGTCAGATGGCGCTGATAGACGGGTACCATATCATCCAGCAAACCCTTCAGGTCGATCGTTTTCGAGAACTCGTCGATAAATGCGTCCATCCGCCTGAATTCGTCTTCCCTCATCGACGGCATCTTTTTCTTCAAAACGTCGTGAGTAACCTGTTTTTGCTGCTGCATCGACGTTGTCATCACGTTCTGCATCATTTCGCCGAGGTGCAAAGCAACGAAAAGCTTTTGAACATCCTCTTTATCAGCCGGAGCGTCGGCGGGGGGATTCTGCCCCCAGCCGACACAAACAAGAGCCAAAGCAGCAAGGAAGGAGCCACAAGTGCGTTTCATCATCTTCTCCCTCAAATCAGAAATCTCTTTGTCTCACCCCTTGTAGTTCAACGCCTTCAGCCCGAGGAACCGCGCTCCTCCAGCCAGGGCCTCTTCGATCCGGAGCAATTGGTTGTACTTGGCGATGCGGTCGGTGCGCGAGGCCGAGCCGGTTTTGATCTGACCCACACCGGTGGCAACCGCCAAGTCGGCGATGAAGGTGTCCTCGGTCTCCCCGGAGCGGTGCGAAATGATTGCCGTGTAACCATTGCGGCGAGCAAGGTCGATCGCATCCAGGGTTTCGCTCACGGTGCCGATCTGGTTGACTTTGATCAGAATCGAGTTCGCCACGCCCTTGTCGATACCCTCTTGCAGAAACTGCACATTGGTCACGAACAGGTCGTCGCCCACCAACTGGATCTGGTTGCCCACTTCTTGGGTCAGCAGCGACCAGCCTTGCCAGTCGTTCTCCGCAAGGCCATCTTCGATGGAAACAATTGGATAGTCGTTGACCCACTTGGACCAGAAGCGGACCATCTCTTCCGAGCTCTTCGAAGACTTGTCGGACTTCTTGAAGACGTATTTGCCATCCTGGTAGAACTCGCTGGCTGCGGGATCGAGCGCGATGGCGATCTCTTCGCCCGGCTTGTATCCGGCTTGTTGAATGGCCTCGATCACGACTTCGATGGCTTCAACGTTCGACTTCACGGATGGTGCAAAGCCACCTTCGTCTCCGACAGCGGTGTTGTAGCCCCGCTTCTTGAGCACGCCCTTGAGAGTGTGGAAGACTTCGACGCCCCAACGCAGGGCTTCCGAGAATGACGGGGCACCGACGGGCATAACCATGAATTCCTGGAAATCGACGTTGTTGTCGGCGTGCGCGCCGCCGTTGAGGATGTTCATCATGGGAGTCGGCAAGGTGTTTGCCCCAGCCCCGCCGAGATAACGGTAGAGGGGAGTTTCGTAACAAGTTGCCGCGGCGCGTGCTGCCGCCATCGAGACCGCCAGAATCGAATTTGCGCCCAGACGGCCTTTGTTCTCGGTGCCATCGAGTTCGATCATCTTTTGATCGAGCGTGCGCTGGTCGGCGGCATCAAAATTGGCCAGGGCATCGGCGATCTCGCCGTTCACGTTCTCAACCGCTTTCAGGACGCCTTTGCCAACGTACTGGCTGTTGTCGCCATCGCGTAGCTCCACCGCCTCGTGCTCACCGGTGGAGGCGCCGCTGGGAACGATGGCGCGGCCGACAGTGCCATCCTGCAACCAAACTTCTGCCTCAACGGTGGGGTTGCCACGCGAGTCCAACACCTGCCGTGCGCGAATCTCTGCAATATTGCTCATGCTTGCCTTTCTCTCCTCAGTAGGAATGACTGTGGTGTCATCGTCCACGATTACGCGCCCCAAACCGGACCAAACGGTTAGGCGCCTCCCTGTCAGGTATCCGACACCCGTATAAGAACGCGACATGCCTTGTCGTGAAACTCGTGATTATAAATGATTGGGCACGGGCACTTCGCTGATTGCGATCGGAGCCAGCAGCTAGCGACCAGCCTTCGGCCAAGCCAGACGAATGTCTCTCGATCGGCTGCGCCAGATGGAGGATGCAACCCGGAGTGCGGAATGCTGAGCGCTTCTTTTCTAACTGCTACAATGCATTCAGTTTCCCTTCATCATGAAATGTCCTTTTTGCGGCCACGCCAACGACAAGGTCGTGGATTCACGCGAGAGCAAGGAAGCCGATTCGATTCGCCGGCGCCGCGAGTGCTTGAAGTGTGAGAGGCGCTTTACCACCTATGAGCGGATCGACGAGATTCCTTATATGGTAGTGAAGAAAGATGGGCGGCGAGAGAAATTCGATCGTCAAAAAGTTCTCAATGGGTTGCTGCGAGCCTGCGAGAAGCGCCCGGTACCGATCAGCAAACTGGAGCAGATCGTGAATGAGGCAGAGGCATTCATCATCGAATCTCCGGAGCGCGAAAGGAAGACCAGCGAAGTCGGCGAATTGATCATGAACCGGCTGCGACGATACGACAAAGTTGCATATGTGCGATTTGCGTCTGTGTACCTCGATTTCAAGGATGTGCAGGAATTCATGACCGAACTGAAGGATCTGCTCAAGACGAAAGAATCAGAACCACAAGCGAAAACGTCGGCGAAACCAGTCTAATGATGCAATTCTCTGTTCCCTAGTTCAATCTCCATGGCTCACAAAATCACTCTCATTCCTGGCGACGGTATCGGCACGGAAGTTTCGGCGGCAGTCGTACGCATTCTCGAAGCCACCGGCGTGAAATTTGAATGGGAAACTGTTCTAGCGGGCGCTGACGCTTATGAAAAGTACAAGGAATACATTCCCAAAGAACTCACCACTTCGATGGAACGCACGCGTGTGGCTCTGAAGGGGCCGATTACAACTCCCGTGGGCGGGGGATTCGCTAGCATCAACGTTCAATTGCGGAAACAGTTCGAGCTGTACGCCAACTTTCGTCCGGTACGGAATCTGCCTCATATCCCTACGCGATATCCGGATATCGACCTGGTCATCGTACGGGAGAACACGGAAAGCCTATACTCCGGGCTGGAGCATGAGGTCGTACCGGGCGTTGTGGAAAGCCTGAAGGTGATCACGGAAAAGGCGTCCACCCGCATCGCACGCTTTGCCTTCGAATACTCGCGCAAGAACCAGCGCAAGAAAGTTCACGCCGTCCACAAAGCCAACATCATGAAGCTTTCCGACGGCCTGTTCCTGCGCTGCTCTCGTGCCGTTGCAAAAGAGTTTCCTGAGATTGCCTACGGCGAGCACATCGTCGACAACGCGTGTATGCAATTGGTCATGAATCCGTATCAGTACGACGTGCTGGTGATGGAGAACCTGTACGGCGATATCATTTCGGACCTTTGTGCCGGGCTCGTAGGTGGCCTAGGCCTGGTACCGAGCGCGAACCTGGGAGACGAGTACGCTATCTTTGAAGCAGTACACGGTTCCGCTCCGGATATAGCCGGCAAGAACCTCGCCAACCCCACTGCCCTGCTCCGGTCTGCGCTGCTGATGCTGCGACACATCGGCCAGCCGGATGCTGCGCTCAAGATCCGCAATGCCTTGGAGAAGGTTTATCGCGATCGCGACAAGCTCACCAAAGATGTTGGCGGAAAAGCGGGGACGTCAGACTTCGCCGACAGCGTGATTGCGGCCATGGCATTGCTCCCCCCACCACCCGGTCCATGAACCAAGGGCACCCCGAAGATAGGAAGTCCCCCATCTGATCTCGAGAAAGCGTTCTGCTACACTCTTCGCCAAACCTGGGTGGCGGCTCGCACCACTCCCAGGGTCAGGCGAGCGAGAGTGGCCACGCTGGCCATGCCTGCGACACCGGAAATGCTGATGGCGCCGCGGATGGAAGAACAGGAGGCTGTGGGATAGCGGTGGCGATGGCGGTAGCGGTTGTGGTGGGGGAGGAAGTTGTGGCGGAGGCGGTTGCGGCGGGGGTGGTTGTGGCAGGGGATAAATGCGCATTCTCGCTTGGCCGCGATAGCCAACAACCTTCCGGACGAACCCCTTCTCGCGAATTGTCTCTGCTAGACTAAAGAGTTTGGCTGGAGGTTTTGGTGAAGTCTGAATCTACCCTCTACAATCCCTGGCATCATCGCGTTGCGGTCTTCATCGCATCCCTGACCTTTGTTGTCATCGTGGCGGGCGCCCTGGTCACAAGCGAAGATGCCGGCCTTTCGGTGCCGGATTGGCCAACCTCGTACGGCCATATTCTGCGTCTGCCTCCATGGGTAGGGGGGATTGTGTACGAGCACAGCCATAGGATGATCGCCTTGGTGACCGGAATCCTCACTATCTTGATTGCCTTCTGGACGCTTTTTGTAGATCGCCGGCGTTGGATGAAGTTTCTGGCGTTCGGGGCCCTGGCGACCATCGTGATTCAAGGCATTCTCGGAGGAGTTACGGTGCTGCACTTTCTGCCTCCGGCCGTGTCGACCGCCCACTCTGCAGTCGGCCAGACGTTCTTTTGCATCGCGGTGGCGATTGCGGTGTTTACTGGGCGTAAGTGGGTCGAGGAAGTTCCCTCGCCGGTGGCCGACCATGGACATCCCAAGGTGCTGGTTTTGTGCGCATACTCGTTGGGCCTTCTCTATGTTCAGCTGGTGTTCGGTGGGATGTTCCGTCACCATGGCATGGGCTGGTGGCCGCACGTGGTAAACGCCGTCGCGGTCGCACTCTGCCTTACCTGGACTGCGGTTCGGGCGCTCACTGCATTTCCCAGGATCGAAGCCATCCGGCGCGCAGCTACGCTGTTGCTGTTCACGTTGATGGTTCAACTTCTGCTTGGGTTTGTGGCATTTCTGACCAGGATTGCTTGGCCTGGAACGCAGGCCAACAATTCCATGGTGGTCTCAACTGTGGCTCACACCTCTGTCGGTGCCTTGCTCTTGGCAATAACCGTGGTGCTCACGATTCAGCTGTGGAGACATGTGGCGGTGACACAAGAACAAGAAATTCCGCAAGGCAGAACCGCAACCGTATAGCGGGCAGCCCATATAGACCGCCCACACGTCGTAAAATAGCCTTTGACCTCAAACACACCAGTCTTGCCCGTCTCCCCGAGCCTGTCCTCGGAAGACTCCACCCCTGCGATTTCGGTTCGGGACATTGTGCATCGCTATTGGAATCGTGCGGCGTTGAACGGAGTGTCGTTCGACGTCCGGCCGGCCGAGTTGTTTGGACTTCTCGGGCCGAACGGCAGCGGCAAAACTACACTGTTCCGAATTCTTTCCACTCTGATGGTCCCGGTAGCCGGGCGCGCGATCATTCTGGGGCACGACCCCGCGCAGGATCCCGATGAACTTCGGCGTGAGATTGGCGTCGTTTTCCAGGCACAAAGCATCGACCTAAAGCTCACAGCCGCTGAGAACCTGATGCACCAGGGCCATCTGTACGGGTTACGCGGTACGGTTCTCAAGAGGCGCATAGCCGAGATTCTTGGCAGGGTTGGCCTGGCCGAGCGCGCCAGGGACAAAGCTGAAACTTTCTCCGGCGGCATGCAACGGCGCCTGGAGTTAGCAAAAGGTCTGTTGCACGGGCCAAAGGTGCTGTTGCTAGATGAGCCGACAACCGGGCTCGATCCCGGGGCGCGGCGCGATTTGTGGCAATACCTGCGCATCCTTCGCGAGGAAGAACAGGTTACGATTCTGGTGACGACACATCTGATGGAAGAAGCCGAGCGTTGCGACCGGCTCGTGATCCTGAACGAAGGAAGAGTGGTTGCCCTGGGCACTCCCGCCGAACTGAAACAGGAGATTGGTGGCGACGTGATCGTGATGGAAACAAAAGATCCGGAGAGACTTGCGGGCAGGATTCGCACCCAGTTCGGGGTCGACACGCAGGTGCTCGAAACCCAGGTCCGTATCGAGAAAGAACACGGGCATCGCTTTGTAATGGATCTGGTTCAGAGTTTCCCGGGCGAAATCGATTCCGTTTCGATTGCGAAGCCCAGCTTGGAAGACGTTTTCATACGGCGCACGGGGCATCGATTCTGGACTGAGGAAGCAAAAGAATCCTTCGAAAGGAAAGATACTAAGAGATGACGGCAGCCATACCCCAAGGCAACCGGCGCACCCAGGAACTTGCTCTGCCGGCGTTTACGCTGTGGTGGCGCGAGATAGTGCGGTTTTATCGGCAGAGGGCGCGAGTGGTTGGCGTCATTGCATCTCCGGTGCTTTTCTGGATCGTGATTGGGTCCGGCTTCGGCAAGTCCTTCACTTCGGATTCAGGAACGAGCCAGCACTACCTGGACTATTTTTATCCCGGGGCACTCATCATGATCGTGCTTTTCACCTCGATCTTCACCATGATGTCGGTAATCGAGGACCGCAAAGAAGGATTTTTGCTTTCCGTACTGGTAGCGCCAGTGTCGCGGTCGGCGATTGTTCTGGGAAAAGTGCTTGGCGGGACTACGCTCGCCGCAATCCAGGGATTAGTTTTTCTGGTATTTGCGCCTTTTGTCGGCATTCACTTGGGCTTTTCCGTATTTTTGCTTTCGGCATTGGTGGTCTTGCTCGTTTCCTTCGCCCTGACCGCCCTGGGGTTCGCCATTGCCTGGCCAATGGATTCAACGCAGGCCTTTCACGCCATCATCAACTTGTTTCTGATTCCGCTGTGGCTTCTCTCAGGGGCGTTGTTTCCTCTGTCGAGCGCGTCTTCATGGTTGCGCTTACTGATGCAGATCAATCCTCTGACCTACGGAGTCGAAGCCCTGCGCAGCGTTCTCTATCCGGCAAGCCGGGGCGAGTTTTCGCTCGTGGCATCGATGGCCACCCTGGTTCTGTTTTCACTGGTGATGTTCGGCGCGGCCTTCGTGATGGTGAACCGGAGAAGCACCAAACCTGCTGCATGAGAAGCACGACCGGCTGGGGACACCCCGAACAACGAGACTTCTCGACGGCGTGGGGTTCCGGTAGCGAGTTTCGACAGATGCCAAGCGACTACTCTATCTTTCCGACCATCAATGCCACGTTGAACGGAATCAGCGCGGTGCTGTTGGTTACGGCACACCGCATGATCAAGGCGAGGCGAGTTGCCATGCACCGCGCGCTCATGCTGACGGCACTTGCGACTTCGACGCTGTTTCTGATCTCCTACCTTTACTATCATGTCCACGTCCGTTCGGTACCGTTTCAGGGGCAAGGCTGGTCGCGGCCAGTCTATTTCAGCATCCTCATCTCGCACATATTTCTAGCCGCACTCATCGTCCCGCTCAGTATTGTGACGTTGAGTCTCGCCCTCCGCGAGCGATTCGACCGGCACCGCGCAATCGCCCGGTGGACATATCCCCTGTGGCTGTATGTCTCGGTGACTGGAGTCGTCATCTACCTGATGCTGTATCACCTGTTTCCCGCACCCTGAAATCGTTGCGCCGGCTTGGGCGGCGCTCAGGCGAAGAGAGAGAGAGAGAGAGAGAGAGAGAGAAAGAGAGAGGAAACTTACGGCTTCCAGCGAAGGATCGGTTTTCGCGCGGCAGCGGTTTCGTCAAGACGCGACACTCTTGTCGTGTGCGGGGCCGACGTCACCAACTCTGCATCCTCTTCGACTTCTTGCGCGATGGAACGCATGGCTTCGAGGAACAGATCGAGTTCTTCTTTGGACTCGCTTTCGGTTGGCTCGATCATCATGGCGCCCGGCACGATGAGCGGAAAGGCAGTCGTGTAAGGATGAAACCCGTAGTCGATCAGGCGCTTGGCCAAGTCCATGGTACGAGCGCCTTTTTTCGCCTGAATCTTGTCGCTGAAAACCACCTCGTGCATGCTCGGGCTGGCATACGGCAGATCGAAGATGCCTTCCAGTCCTTTGCGAATGTAGTTCGCGTTCAGCACTGCATCCTCGGTGGTCTGGCGAAGGCCGTCGGGCCCGTTCGCAAGGATGTAAGCCAGCGCACGCACGAACATGCCGAAGTTTCCATAGAACGAACGAACGCGGCCGATCGATTGCGGACGTTCGTAGTCGAAGCCGAGGGTTCCGTCGGGCTTTGAGACCACCACCGGTTTCGGAAGGAAAGGCTCAAGCTGCTTCCTGATTGCCACGGGCCCCGAGCCCGGACCGCCTCCCCCATGCGGCGTGGAGAAGGTCTTGTGCAGATTCAAGTGCATGACGTCGACGCCAAAATCGCCGGGGCGGACCTTGCCCACGAGCGCATTCATGTTGGCTCCATCCATGTAGAGCAAACCGCCTTTGCCATGAAGAAGTTGCGCGATTTTGTGGATGTCCTGCTCGAATACGCCGAGAGTGTTGGGATTGGTCAGCATCAGGGCGGCGACATCCTCATTCATCTGCGCCTCGAGAGCACCGATATCGACCATGCCTTGCGCATTGGATTTGAGATTCTCGACCGCGTAGCCGACCATCGCCGCCGTGGCAGGATTAGTTCCGTGGGCAGAGTCGGGGATCAGAACTTTCTTGCGCGCGCTTGCTTTCGCGTCGTGATAGGCGCGGACCAGAAGAAGACCGGTGAGTTCGCCATGCGCGCCAGCCGCGGGCTGCAAAGTGATCGCGTCCATGCCGGTGATTTCAAGAAGGCAGTCGCTCAGCGTCTTGATGATTCGTAGAGCGCCTTGGGAAACTTTCTCTGGTTGATAGGGATGACCGTTCGAAATGCCGTCAAGCCGTGACACCACTTCGTTCACCCGCGGGTTGTACTTCATTGTGCAGGAGCCTAGCGGATACATGCCGAGATCAATGGCATAGTTCCACGTTGAAAGGCGGGTGAAGTGGCGAATGATTTCGATTTCGCTGACCTCGGGAAGGTTGCCGAGGTCGTTTCTCTCGGACGAACCCAAAAGTTCTTTGGTGTCCACCTCAGGAACATCGAGCGGGGCTAATTTCCAAGCGGCTTTGCCGGGGGACGACTTCTCGAAGATCAGTCCTTCGTTCTGGTTCACGTGGCGCGTGGCTTTACGAGTCATGTGCTTCATCGCGCCACCTCTTCGGGGGTTTCTTCCTTTGCGCTCCGCACCGAACGTTCGCTGTCGGCGACATGGCCCACAGCAGTATCGATGATGCTGCGCGAGGTTAACTCGGTGCAGCACCAGAGCGACGCATTACCGAGTTCCGGATAGAACTTCTTCAGCGGCAGGCCGCCGACGATCTTGTGTCCCAGAATCCGGGCATTGATCGCGTACGGATCTTCGGTGGTCTGCACCACAAACTCGTTGAAGCGCGGCGCACCCGTGAACAACACTTTGCCATGTTTGCCGAACTGCTGCGCAGCATAGGCGGCCTTTGCCAAGTTCTGCTTGGCGAGTTCCCTTAACCCAACCTTGCCGTACACCGTCATGAAGATGTTCGCCATGAGCGCGATCAGTGCCTGGTTGGTGCAGATGTTCGAGGTAGCCTTCTCACGGCGAATGTGCTGCTCGCGAGTGGCAAGAGTCAGAACAAATCCGCGCTTGCCATTGCGATCCGTGGTCTGCCCCACCAGGCGTCCGGGCATTTGGCGGACATAGGTTTCTCGCGTGGCGATCACGCCGCAGTAGGGGCCCCCGAAGCCAAGGGGGACACCGAACGACTGTGCTTCCATGCCGATGATGTCGGCAGAACGCGGCGGCGCGACGATGCCGAGAGACACGGCCTCGGCAATCGCTACTACCAGCAAGGCGCCCTTGGAGTGAGCCAGTTCGCCGATCGATTCAGCCTCTTCTATGGTACCGAAGAAATTTGGGGACTGTATCAGAACGCAAGCCGTCTCGGAGGTAATTGCGGCTTCGAGCTCTTTAAAATCGACTCGCCCGTCATCGTTGAACGGTACCGTTGTCAGTGGCATGCCTTGATGGAAGGCATAAGTGGACAGAACTTCGCGATACTCGGGGTGCACACTGCGCGCCACCACAGCCGAACGGCGGCCGGTCAGGCGTACCGCCATCATCACGGCCTCAGCAGCGGCGGTCGAACCATCGTACATCGACGCGTTGGCTACTTCCATGCCGGTCAGCTCGCTGATCATCGTCTGAAATTCGAAGATCGACTGCAGCGTTCCTTGCGAAATCTCCGCCTGGTAGGGCGTGTAGGCGGTCAGGAACTCGCCGCGAGAGATCAGCGAATCGATGATCACCGGGCGATAATGGTAGTAGGCGCCGGCCCCGAGGAACGTGGCGTGCCCGTCGCCGTTTTCGCGCGAGCGCTCCCGGAACCAATCGACGATCTCGGATTCGGCCATCTGGCGCGGCACGTCGAGGCCACGATTGAGTCGGTACTCGGGCGGGATCTGCGAAAACAAGTCATCGATCGACGGCGCACCAATCGCCTTCAGCATGGCTTCGCGGTCGGCTGCAGATTTAGGAAGATAACGCATAAGTCGCTATTAGCCCTCCGCTGTTAGCTTGCACACGGTCGCGTTGGGCTGGGAAGGAAATGCCAACAGCTATCGGCTGGTTCAATGTCCGCCTTCCTCGGAGACAAACTTTTCATAATCGGCGGCTGACAGCAGCGAGTTCAATTCATTCTTGTCCTTCAACGTGATCTTCACCATCCAGGCGCCGTGCGCGTCGGAGTTGACCTTCTCGGGATGAGTGGAAAGGTCGGCATTGACTTCTGTCACCTTCCCCGATGCCGGAGCATAGAGATCGGAGACGGCCTTCACGGATTCCACCGAGCCGAAAGTCTTTCCGGCTGAAATCTCCGTCCCAGGCTTCGGCAGATCAACGAAAACGATGTCGCCGAGGGATTCCTGAGCGTATGTGGTGATGCCAATCGTGGCGTGGGCGCCATCGGCTTTGATCCATTCGTGTTCTTTGGTGTATTTGAAGTCTGCGGGATACGCCATGAAAAACAAGCTCCTAGCTTCTAGCTCTTAGCTTCCATCCAAATCAGGAAATGCGAACGACGATGACCAACAATCTAAATCAAACCTTCTTCGGCCGCTTATAGAACGGCGTGGGCACGATCCGCGCCTTCACGCCCTGATTACGAATCTCGACCAGCACTTCGGTTCCGGTCGCTGACAGGTCCGGCGGCAGGTATGCCAGCGCAACATTTTTCTTCAGAAACGGTGCGTAGGAACCGCTGGTTACGTGTCCGACTTGCTGGCCCGAAGTATTCAAGATGCGGTAACCATCCCGCGCGATTCCTCGCTCAACCATCTCGAGGCCAACGAGTACCCGCTTCAGGCCCGCAGCCTTGGACTGCTCCAGTGCAGCACGGCCAACGAATTCCGGCTTCTCCATCTTGCAAAAGCGTTCAAGACCCGCTTCCCACACATTGATCGTATCGGAAATTTCGTGCCCGTAGAGCGGCAGCTTGGACTCGAGCCGTAGCGTATTGCGCGCGCCTAGACCGCAAGGCAGAACCCCGAACTCTTTGCCGGCTGCGAGCACTTCATTCCAGACACGCGCGCTGGTTTCCTGGTCGCTGGGGATGTAAATCTCAAAGCCGTCTTCGCCGGTGTAGCCGGTTCGGGCGATGAGGATGTTCTTGAGACCACAGAGTGTTCCGCGCGTCACCCAGTAGAACTTCACCCCTGACAGATCGGCATCGGTGAGTTTTTGGACAAGGTCAACGCCACGCGGGCCCTGAATGGCGATTTGGGTGAAATCGTCTGAAAGGTTCTCGACTTCACAATCAAACTGGCGGGTGTTGTCGCGCACCCAGTTGAAATCCTTCTCGCGAGTGCCGGCATTGATGACGATGAGGTATTCCTGCCCGCCCACGCGATGGATAATGATGTCGTCGACGAAGGTTGCTTGGGGATAAAGCATCGCCGAGTATTGCGCCTGACCGATGGCCAGCCGCGAGGCGTCGTTCATGGAGATGTGCTGGATCGCGACGAGGGCTTCGTTGCCGGCAACGCGAATGTCGCCCATGTGACTGACGTCGAAAATACCAACGCCGGTGCGTACCGCCATGTGCTCGGCAATGATCCCAGAGTATTCAACCGGCATGTCCCAGCCGTTGAAGTCGACCATCTTGGCGCCGAGTCTCCGATGGACGGGGTGTAGCGCGGTCTTGCGGGTAACGGGCGTGGTTTCGACAGGAGGCAAGAACGGTCCTCGATCACTCGGCAGGGGCTGGGCCGCCGATAGCAAACTGAGAAGGCTATCATGACGTTAGTGCTGGTTCAACCGCGCGGCCTGGAGTTCGCGATGGGCTTTTCGCGGCAGGAATCGAAATGCGTCCCCGTTACCAAAGTCAACCAACGCACCATTGAAGCTATCCCGCCTTCTTCCAATCACATGCTAGCCTTCAGTGAGTGCGCTTCGCGTTGGAGGAGAGATGCGCAGATTTCTTGCGGCCGGCCTGTTGCTTTTGAGCGTGGTCTCTTTGTGTGCCGCCCAGGACGAGAAGAAACAAGAATTTGGGGTGACCGTAGGGCGCACATTTATCAGCGATCAGACTGTCCCCAACACCAGCTTCTTTAATAACACCGTCCATTCAGGCAAAGGCCTTTCCTTCAATTTCAGTTATGCGCATGCGCTGCAGCGCTACAAGTGGGGATCGCTTTCGATCGAGATCCCTTTGTTGTGGAACCCCGACGTCGATCTCAATTTCGGGCAGAACGTGCAGAACGTGGTTCCCGCAGACTACAGCTCCCTATTCTTTACTCCCTCCGCACGGGTGCGATTTCTGGAAGGGATGGCATTTGAACCTTGGGTCAGCTTTGGGGGTGGGGTGGGCCATTTTGTGGCCAGCAAGAATCTGATTTTCAACGGGGCCACCAACCCCGGCCATCGCATTAAAACCACTGGTGTACTGAATGGAGGGGTCGGTTTTGACGTGCCCCTCGGTCGAAAGTTTCGAAACGTAATTTTCCGCTTCGAGGCGCGGGACAACTGGAGCGGTGTGCCGCCGATCAACGTCGATACGGGGAAGACTCGCCAGCATAACCTCTACGTGGGCGGCGGGGCAGTGTTCGCCTTCTAGAAACTCCTAGCTCGCTTCTAGGCTGAGCGGCGGCTCTTCATCTCTTCGTACAGCTCAGGAAGTTTGGAAGCTTCTGCGGCGGAGTTCCCAAAGCGCGCACTCTCATATTTCTTGGTGAACCGCTCTACGCTGGCGCGAAGGCGCTCGTCGTTGATCCCCGAGGCAAATTCCGTGGGTGTTTGGGCCGGTGACTTATCAAAGCCCTGCCTCGCCGCATAGTGCAGCATGCGCTCGTACCACAGGGTGGCTGCAAGTTGGGGGGCACGCTCCGGGCGGCGAGAGAGTCGCAGCCTGTGGGCCAAGGAGATCAGACGGGGAAAACTGGCAATCAGCAAAACGATCACGAACAGCGCCAGAACGCGCTCGCCCCAGAACACGGTAGATCTTCCCAGACGGTCCTCGGTCCTGTGGGCCCAGGCCAGCAGCCGGTCATAATGCGATTTAAACCACAGCTGCGCCTGCCCGACTAACTGGCGGCTCCCTCGGCTTGCGTCCTGAGTAAGGCGGATCTGGTGCCCCAGGTCGTAGTTCACGATCCACTCGCGCCAAAATGACGCCATGGCATCGAGATAGAGCATGAAGCGATTCGAATGACTTTCCGTCAGGCCTGTACCGGCAGGGGTGGGGTCAAACTCCATCCATCCTTCGTCAGGAATGTAGGCTTCGACCCAGGAGTGCGCTTCGCTGGCACGAATCACGTATTGAGAAGAGACATCGTTGTACTCGCCGCCAGAGAATCCATTCACGATGCGCGACGGAATACCCAAGGTGCGCAGCATGACCGCCATTGCGGACGCAAAGTATTCGCAGTGCCCCTGGCGCCGTTCGAAAAGAAAGCTTGCGATCGGATCCTGGGGGGTGGTTTTGGGCAGTTCCAGAGTGTAAGCAAAGTGGGAGCTCAGGTATGACTCAATGGCCCTTGCCTTCTCGTACGGGTGGGGGGCGTTCGAAGTGATTTGTTGGGCGAGGGCGCGCACGCGCGGGTCTACCCTAGTAAAACCCAGGAAGTCTTTCAAAACCTGAGGAAGATATCCAGCTGGGTGGTTTCGACCGACTCTCGTCCGGCCCAGCCGAAGGACGGAATCCGCCTCATAGCGAGTGACCGGGTTATCAGGATCGAAATCGTAGACATCGGCGAAAGAGTCCGCCGCCAACTGGCGATAGTTGCCGTGCAGAGACTGCGGATTCACCATCAAGAAGAAGACGCTATTGACGAACGGCTCAAGGGTTACCTGGTAGTGCACAGGATACCCTGCCGCAGGAGTCCGGTCGCCGGCGGTGATTCCTCGCAGGTCGAAATTGCCCTCGGGATTTCGCCTCAGTTGGATTTTTTGTTTCTGAGTGTTGGACCAAGTATGGCCGTCGAATTCGTTCAGAATGACGCCGCGCAGCTTCAGTTCGCGCCCGGCGTTCATGTCGCCGTCGATGCGGACATGCATTACGACACTGCGGGACTGTTGAATCTGGCCGATGCGCCCAAGTTCAACATGGTCGGAGAAGCCAGAGCTGAGATCATTGCCGGAAGCATAAGCGTTGAAGTACCCGGCCGAAACGCGCGGGAGCACAAAAAATATCAGGGCGCCGGCTGCGAACATCAGGACCAGCAATACTGGCGCAACGGTCGCAATGGCGAAGGACAGCTTGCGATAGGCACGGGGAACATTGGGATCACGCCCCTGCACGGCCGCTTTCGTGCAGGCATGCATCATCTCCATCAGGATGAAGGTGCCGGTGGCGACCAGCACAAATCCAGCCAGTGCAAAGAGGAATGTGCTGTCCACGGTGAGGACCGCTGCCGCGAGCACCATGGCAAACGAGAGACCGGCGAGGAAGAAGTGGTCACGATCCGTCTGGGCTGAGAACAGCCGCACCAGCATGACAAACAAGACGAGATGCACCAATGAATCCAGGAAGCTCTTGCTGATACCGAACTCATCGGCGATGAAAAAAGCGACGCACGCAATGGTAAGCAGGTTGGTCCAACGTTCCGTCAATAGCACCTGACGCCGACGAGCCAGGATGTATCCGCGAAATAAGAGAGCGACTGAAACCAGCAGAACAGTGGGGAGGTCCAGGCGGCCTGTAGATGCCACAGTTCCGAAGCCGGTGAAGACCAGTAGATAGAGAGCGACATCGAGGTAACGCCGGATAGCGGCGGTCAATGTCATCTCTCCAGGCTTTAACAGGCCAGGCATGGAATAGAGGTATTCTGGAGCTTTTCTAGTGAAAGGTAAAGGGTACCGAAGATCGGACTCTGCCTGCGAGGGAAAGATTCGAATCTTCCGGAGAGGCGCTAAGCTTCGCGCTGCCAGCGTGTTACCGTCTCATCGTGCACGCCTCCCCCAGAGGGGGCGACGCTAGATCTGAGACCCAAGCAACGTTGCAATAACCTGCCAAGCATCCGCTGATCACGAGTTCACATTCGTGGGAGTTCAAAACCCTGATGTTAAGATGAAAGGTCAGGCATCGGTCCCACGCGACGCATTCCCGCCAACCCCGCCAGGTCCGGAAGGAAGCAACGGTAACGGGCTCTTGCGTGTGCAGTGGGTTGCCGGTGCCTGGCTAAAGAACACGCCAATCCGGGGCTGAACCTACCCTTTTTCCGCTGGTCTCCTTTTCAGCCACGTCCACAGCAGTCTAAGATTTCTTCCAATTTTTGGACGAATGGCTCATTCGCAGCGCCCGGGCGGGCTCATTTGCAGAATCTTTCTCAATCCTAGGTGTGATCCGCAATGCGGGCGGGGCGCGACATCGGGCAATTCCCTAGCGGGCTCCCGAGGCCTGGCTGCTGGTCTTCACTCCCTTGAGTGTTCCGATTTCTGGAAAGGACTGGGGTGTAATCAAGGTAGTCTCCGGGGGCATCGCCTTGGTTTGAAGGGCTCGTGTGAGCAGATCCATGGCAGTGCCCGCAAGTGGCGGACACACCACGGTTGCGGCTAATAGAGAACTCCGCACCCAGGCTTGCCCGGTTTTGGGTACTCCATCTACACCGAGGAAGGGCAGATTCACCCAGTGATCCCTGCCTTCTGCCTCGTACGAGAACTGTTGAAGGGCTTTTTTCGCGCCCGCAGCCATGGCATCGTTCTGCGCCGCAATGACGTCAATATGTGATTGCTGCGATGTGGACAATCGAAGCCAAGAGGTCACCGCTTTGAACGCGCTGGCTTCGGTCCAGTTCCCTTTCATGCTCTTGACCTGGATGCTGGCCGGTTTCGTTTCGTACATGCCTGCGGTCCGCAGTTTGGAGGCATCGGCGTCGGAGGGTCCTTGAATGTAGAGTACCGTCCCGCCGTTGGGCAATAGAGCTCCCATTTGGCGTCCCTGGATGCGGCCGGCTTCCAGGTTGTCGACAGCAACGATGAAGACCGGGACTTTGAAGGCGGTGCGGAGCTGCTTCACGTATTCGACTTCTCGATTGAGAACGACCCACCCGATTCCCGCGCTTACCGCGGCACGACCCACTTGCGGCAGCGCCAGCCCTCCGACTGGTTCGAAGATGATGCCGTCAGGACGGGCTTCGGGAACGTCCTGAACAAACTTTAGGATTTGCTGGCTCTGCTGAATGCTGTCTGCATCCGCGTAGACGATTTCGACGTCCACGCCAAGTCTGCGCGCCGCGTCTTCGGCGGCAGCAGCTTGCTCTACCTGGTAATCGTTATCCTGTGTGATCAGAGAGACTACAACGCGGAGTCTCTTCATAAATTCCCCCCAATTGAGCACAGATCATAGACCTATTTGGCCGAAAAACGATGATGACTAAAGTACCCGTTCCCCCTATGGCAACAAGAGGTTGAACGTCTCCAAGTGGACTTTCACGGTCGGGTGCGTACAATAACGTTTCAATTCCTCTTCAGGAGAGCAATCGCGAGTGAGCGACCACCGGCGCGCCAAAATCACGGCCCTCGGCACCTACGTCCCGCCCAGGGTTCTGACGAATCACGACTTCGAAAGAATGGTGGAGACGTCGGACGAGTGGATCCTGACCCGCACTGGAATCCGAGAGCGTCATGTGGTGGACAAACCGATGGCGACAAGCGATATGGCGGCGGAAGCTGCAAAATGCGCATTGGCCAAGCGCGGCATGAGCCCCAAAGAGCTCGACGCGCTGGTTGTGGCCACGGTCACGCCGGACATGCTCTTTCCTTCGACCGCCTGTCTCGTCCAGCACAAACTGGGCGCCGCAGGACTTTGGGGATTCGACCTTTCCGCAGCCTGCTCCGCTTTCGTGTATGCGCTCCAGGTAGGTGCTCAGTTCATCGCCGCCGGCTCGCACGAGCGCGTGATGGTCATTGGTTCGGATACGATGTCTTCGATCCTTGACTACACGGATCGTGCAACCTGCATTCTTTTCGGCGACGGCGCGGGAGCGGTAGTTCTTGAGCCGGCCGAGGATGGGGTTGGCCTGATCGATTTTGAGCACGAGATCGATGGGTCCGGAGCATGCTCGTTATACATGCCGGGGGGCGGGAGTCTGAATCCTTCGACGCACGAAACGGTGGACAAGAAGATGCACTTCGTTCATCAAGATGGGCAGGCGGTCTTCAAGTACGCTGTGCGCAAAATGGGCGATGTGTGCGAAAAACTGTTGACTCGGAATGGAGTGACTGCGGCGGATATCGATTGCTTTATTCCCCACCAGGCTAACCAACGAATCATCAAGGCCACAGCGGAGCGCGTGGGCCTCACACCGGACAAGGTAATTATCAATATTGACCGGTACGGCAATACCACGGCGGCCACGATTCCATTGGCGATGCAGACGGCGATGGATGATGGCCGGCTAAGAAAAGGCGACCTTGTTCTGCTGGCGTCGGTGGGCGCAGGATTCACCGTAGGCGCAACGCTTCTGCGCTGGACCATCTAGAAATGGGGATCGGCCACGCGGCTGTCGCACTGGGAGCTGCGCGCGCAACGCCGCGCGTGAATGCGGGAGTTCTGATCTTCGCAGCCTTCCTGGCTGACTTCCTCTTGGGGATCTTCGCGGCCCTCGGAATGGAGCAGGCGCACATTCCGCCGGATTTCAGGACGAGACACTATCTCACATTTACATTTCCATACTCGCATGGGATGGTGGCGCTCATGGCGTGGGGGTTGTTGTTCGGCGCGGTGTGCTGCTGGGTGGACAGGCAGGATCGAGTTCGTGCATTTTGGGTGATTGCCGCGCTCGTATTCTCACACTTCCTTCTCGATGGCTTGGTGCATGCCCCCGAGTTGCCGTTGCTCGGAGAGAGTTCTCCAAAGGTTGGGTTGGCATTGTGGAACCACATGGGGCTGGAACTCACGTTGGAGACTCTCATGGCGTTGACAGGGTTAATCATTTACTGGAGGTTGAAAGGCGGAACGAGAGTGACCCGCTGGGGGATGGCAGCCTTCGTTGTGCTGCTTACCGCCTTGACATGGATACAACTCGTCTCAACGGCGGCGCCGACCAACTCCGAGCTCATTGGGAGCTGGATCCTGGCGCCCGTGGTTTTTTCGGCAATTCCGTATGCCTTCGATCGAAGACGGGTCGCAGCTCAGTAGCTCGAAGCTTAACTGTTGCACCCATGCCCCTTAGCGTGCTGGGTGAGAGCGCGCGGTTCCGTGAAGATTTAGCCGAAACCGCCCCAACTTTTCCATCCGCTCAGGGGCTTTGTCCATCTATAGAATAGTTATTTTGCCTGCCATGGCGTCCCACCAAGACGAAGAGGTATTAGGAAAAGCGTACGACAGCCGTTTGATGAAGCGGCTCCTGGCTTACCTGCGCCCGTACCGCTTCAAGGTCATGATCGCCCTGGCTTCGATCATCCTTAAAGCCGGAGCGGATGTCATGGGGCCGCCCCTGACAATGCTGGCGATTGACCTCTATCTCGCGCCGACGTCGCAGTCGCCGTCCTGGCTGTCACATTGGTTCAGTCCGCATCCCCTAATCGGCATCGCGCAGATCGCCTCGATCTACGTAGGGCTCATTAGCGGCAGCTTCCTGCTCGAGTATCTACAGACCTATTTCATGCAGTGGGCCGGACAGATGGTGATGTTCGACTTGCGCAGCGAGATTTTTCGCCACCTGCAGCGCATGCACATCGGGTTCTACGACAAGAACCCGGTGGGACGCCTGGTCACACGCGTGACCACGGACGTGGACGCGCTGAACGAAATGTTCACCTCGGGCGTGGTGTCGATCTTCGAAGACATTTTCGTACTCGTAGGGATCGCAACCATCATGCTGTGCATTGATTGGAAGCTGGCCCTGATCACGCTGGCCGTCCTGCCGGTGATCGCTTATGCGACGAGGATGTTTCGCAACAGTGTGCGTGAGTCCTATCGCAGGATTCGCGTGGCGATTGCGCGCATCAATTCTCACCTGCAGGAGCATGTCAGCGGGATGGTGGTGTTGCAGTTGTTCAACCGCGAGAAAAAGGCATTCGATGCGTTCTCGGAAGTGAATTCGCAACACATGGAGGCGTTCAAAGACGCCATCATGGCCCACGCCATTTACTACCCTGTGATTGAGATCCTCTCTTCATTTGCGATCGCTTGCGTTATCTGGTTTGGTGGCCAGGATTTGAATCGGCACGTTCAGCTGACAACGGTTGAACTGGGATCCGATGGACACAGGTTGTGGGCGCTCCACCTTGTACCCAAAGTGGTTACGATTGGCGTGCTGGCGGCTTTCATCCAGTACGCACAGAGGTTTTTCCGTCCGATTCAGGATTTCAGCGAAAAGTACAACGTGCTGCAGTCGGCCATGGCCGCCGCGGAGCGCGTGTTCAAGCTGCTTGACACCAAGGTTGAAGTCACGGAAGTTGCCACGACGATGCTCCCGGAAGGGCCCGGACGGATTCAGTTTGATCATGTGTGGTTTGCCTATCGAAATGTCCCCGCGTCGGAAAATGCTGCCGATCGTGCCGGTCGGTCCGACCGAGCGCGGGCACCCTTGTCCACGCCGTCTTTGGCGGGGCAGGGGCCCGGGGAACCGGACTGGGTTCTGCGCGATGTAAGCTTCACAATTGAGCCGGGCGAGACAGTGGCCATCGTAGGCCACACCGGTGCGGGTAAGACCACGATCACTTCCCTCCTGCTCCGCTTCTATGACCTGCAGCGGGGCGCGATTCGGATTGATGGCGTGGACATTAAACAAATGCCCCTTGATGATTTACGGCGGCGATTTGGAGTGGTTCTGCAGGATCCGTTCCTGTTCACCGGCACGATAGAAGGAAATATTCGACTCGGCACCGAATGGATCAGCGATGAACAGGTGCGCCAGGCGGCCGAGGATGTGAATCTCACTGATTTCATCAATAACTTGCCGAACACCTACAAAGAGGACGTTCACGAGCGGGGATCGACGCTATCCACCGGGCAAAAGCAACTGATTTCCTTTGCCCGCGCGCTGGCGCATTCTCCGAAAATTCTGATTTTGGATGAAGCCACATCCAGCGTGGACACGGAAACGGAATTCAAGGTGCGCGATGCGCTTGGCAAGATGGTGGAAGGGCGCACGTCAATTATCATTGCGCATCGCCTGTCGACCATTCAGCGGGCCGACAAGATCATCGTTATGCACAAGGCGGCGCTGCGCGAAATGGGGACACACCAGCAGCTGCTGGCAAGGCGTGGAATCTACTACAAGCTGTACCAACTGCAGTACAAGGACCAGGAACTCGCGGCGGTGCCTTCGCTGATTACTCCGCAGGTCACGGCGAGGGCAGACGACTAGCAGCAGTGCGCAACGGCACCGGTCGAGCGGCGGAACCTATGACGGTCACTCCACTCAAGTCTGAGCGTGGAGCGTAAACCCCTTACTTTGAAGGAACTCACGCGTCTATACTTGCGTACTCTGGATTAGTCTCCAAACTCCGTGACGAGAGGCGCACAAAATCCCTATGGCAATTCGTTTTCTTAAGATGTCTTTCTACCTAGTGCTCTGTCTTATTGGCCTGCTTGCCACCTCAGGCGCTCAAAAGAAATCGAAATCCGCACGAGCCAAGAAGCCTGCGGCAGCCACCGCAAACAGCCCATCGACGACGGACAGCGCACTTCCTTATCGCGATCCGAATCTTTCGATCGATGACCGCGTCGCCGACCTGCTTTCGCGCATGTCTGTCGAGGAGAAGGTCGAGCAGATTGCGGGAAGCCGTGAACGGGACACGCATGTGATCGATCCAACCGGGACTTTTACCGATGACAAGGCACGTGAATGGCTGAGCAGATGGGGTGATCCGGAGTTCCAATTCTCTCCCAAGGACGGGGCAATTCTCCGCAATGCGGTGCAGCGCTACTTGAAAGAAAAGACCCGGCTGGGTATTCCGCAATTGTTTATGGGTGAGTCGCTGCACGGGTATATGGAGTACGGCAGCACCAGCTTTCCGCAAGCCATTGGTCTGGCGAGCACGTTTGATCCTGATCTGGTAAAGCAGGTGTTCACCGCCGCGGGCGAGGAAGCCGGGTCACGTGGTGCAGGTCAGGTTTTTAGTCCGGTGCTTGACCTGGCACGAGACCCACGCTGGGGTCGCACGGAAGAAACTTACGGCGAAGATCCCTATCTAGTTTCCCGCATGGCGGTGGCAGCAGTGACTGGTCTGCAAGGTGATGCGTTCTTGATCAATCGTCATCATGTGATGGCTACGATGAAGCATTTCGCCGTTCACGGGCAGCCGGAAGGTGGAACCAACACCGCGCCTGGCAACTACTCTGAGCGTACGATTCGCGAAACTTTCTTGGTTCCGTTCCAGGCTGCGGTTCAGGAAGGCCATGTGGGAAGCGTCATGGCTTCTTACAACGAGATCGACGGGATTCCTTCGCACATCAATCACTGGCTGCTCGGGAAGGTTCTCCGCCAGGAGTGGGGTTTCAACGGATTCATCACCTCCGACGGCGATGGCCTACAGATGCTGGTCAACACGCATCATGTGGCCGCGACCAAGGCAGATGCGGCGCGCTTGGCGGTTGCCGCGGGCGTCGACTACGACTTATCGGATGGATCGGTGTTTCGCACGCTGGTATGGCAGGTAAAGCAAGGAATCGTGCCGGAGAAAGATTTGGACCGCGCGGTGAGCAAAGTGCTGGCAGCGAAATTCCGGTTAGGACTATTTGAGAACCCATTCGTTGATCCCGACCTCGCGGAAAAGACCACCAACAGCCAAGAACACCGCGCATTGGCCCTGAAGGCTGCGCAGGAAGTCCCGGTTCTATTGAAAGACGAAAACAATCTCCTTCCGCTCGATCTCAGCAAACTGAAGACGATTGCCGTGATTGGGCCCAATGCGGACGGTCTGCACCTTGGCGGATATAGCCGCAACCCGGGGGATGGCGTCACGATTCTCCAAGGTATCCGGGAACGCGTAGGATCGAGAGCCAAAGTGCTCTACGCCGAGGGCTGCCGATTCAGCGACAAACACCAGGACTGGCGCGGCTGGTTCGACAATGACGTGAAGCTGGTAGACCCAGCGACGCAGCAGGACAAAATCAAAGAAGCAGTTGACGCTGCGAAGCAATCCGACGTGGCAATCCTCGTAGTCGGAGAAAATGAAAGCACCAATCGCGAAGCATGGGCGGAGAACCACCTCGGGGACCGTGATTCGCTTGATCTGCTCGGCGCGCAAAACGACCTGGTGAAAGCCGTGGTCGAAACCGGCAAACCCGTCGTGGTCTTTCTGATCAATGGGCGCCCGCTTTCGATCAATTACATCTCTCAGCACGTTCCAGCCATTGTTGAGGGCTGGTATCTCGGACAAGAAGGCGGGAATGCTGCGGCACAGGTGTTGTTCGGGGACGTGAACCCGAGCGGCAAACTGGCGATTACCTTCCCGCATTCGGTGGGCGATTTGCCGGCCTTCTATAATCACAAGCCGTCTGCCAATCGGACTTACGCGTTCAGCACGCGCCAACCGCTGTATCCCTTTGGCTTTGGCCTGAGCTACACCACCTTCCAGTTTGATAACTTGCGGGTTGAGCCGTCCGAGATCCACAATGGCGGAACCGCCAAGGTCAGTATCGAGGTGACAAATACCGGTTCGCGCGAAGGAGATGAGGTCCCGCAACTCTACATTCACCAGAAAATCGCTTCCCTCACCCGCCCGGTGAAGGAACTGCGCGGATTCCGCCGGGTTACGCTCAAGCCGGGGGAAAAGAAGACCGTTGAGTTCACCCTAACGCCGGATTCGCTGTCGATGCTGGATGTCAACATGCAGAGGGTGGTCGAGCCGGGAGCGTTCGAAATCATGGTCGGGCCTGACTCGGCGCACACCCAAACGGTGAACCTGAACGTGGTTGGGCCGAAGGGCGAGACCGGTATTTCCCCGCTTCCACCGCCCCCCGCCGGGTCCGAATCCGGGCTGGTCAGCAACTTCGATGACTTGAAGGTCACCGCAAATTACGGATCATGGCAGCCCATCTCCGACAAAATCATGGGGGGAAAATCAACCGCCGCCATGGAACCGGTACAGGGCGGTGCCAATGCGAGCAACGGGGCCCTCAAAGTCACCGGAGAGACGGTTGCTGGTGGCCCGTTCACTTTCGCGGGCGTGAACTTCATCCCGGGAGCTTCGGAACAGGATCCGGTCAATCTCTCTGCCAAGAAAACTGTGTCTTACTGGGCGAAAGGCGACGGCCAAGGTTACTCGGTCGTCTTGCTGTCAGAGAGCAACAGCGGGCAAATGCCCGTGTTTCAGAACTTCACAGCGGGCCCGGAATGGAAAAACTACTCGTTTCCTATTTCGGCATTCAAGATCGATGGCAGTGACTTGACCGGTCTCGCTTTCATCAAGGGAATGGGCACAGGGAAGTTTGAGTTTGAGATCGATGAGGTGGAAATTAAGTAAGAGCGGTCATGGCAGGTTCGTCGTTTGGCGTCGGGGGAATCCCAAGCCCGACCGATCACCGTAAGGCGAGCACCGCCCGGTACAATGCTGTGTGCGAATCCTGATCTCAGCGGGGGAAGCTTCGGGCGAAATGTATGGGGCGCAGTTGATCGAAGCCCTGCGCCCCCAACTTTTTGGAATCCAGGGTTCCGAAGCCAGTGCTCTTCCCGTCCGAAGTCAGGAAGCCTCAGGCGACGGCATCCCTTCCCTTCCCACCTTGCAGCCGGCCGCCCCGGGCGGGGACCACACTACAGTTGAATTCTTTGGGGTTGGCGGCGAGAAGATGCGCGCTGCCGGATGCGAAACGGTAGTCGACGCCAAGGATCTCGCAGTCGTCGGCATCACCGAAATCCTCAGTCACCTTCCCAAGATCTGGCGGCTGTTTCATCAGCTCATCGCAGAAGCCGACCGCCGAAGACCTGATCTTACGATTGTCATCGATTCGCCGGCATTCAATTGGCGGGTGGCTCGCGAGATGAAAAAGCGCGGCGTCCCTGTTGTTTACTACGTGTGCCCACAGTTCTGGGCATGGCGGCAGGGGCGGGTGAAGCTGCTGCGGAAGTATGTGGACAAGGCACTAGTCATTTTTCCGTTCGAAGAGAGGTTTTATCGCGACCGCGGCGTGGACACCGAGTTCGTGGGGCATCCGCTGGCGGATCTTACTCCACCGGCAATTTCGCGGCGAGAATATGCTGCGCGCTTCGAACTGGACTCTGGCAAGCCTTGGATAACAATCATGCCGGGCAGCCGGAGAAAAGAAGTTCGAATGAACTTGCCAGGAATCCTGCAAGCGGCTTCCCGCCTGAACGGCGACCTGGAGTTTCTGCTCCCGGTAGCACCTACCCTCAACAAGCAATACCTGGCTCAGTTTCTGAGCCCCGCGAACCAGGTTCGCGAGCGGGTCCATTTCGTGCCGGACGCCCTTTCCGCGCTCGCTCATTCTCGAGCTGGAATCATCGCCAGTGGCACGGCGACGGTCGAAGCTGCGCTAATGGAACTTCCCTTCGTAATGGTCTACCGCGTAACCGCGATGACCTATTTCCTCGGCCGGTCAACAGTGAAAGTTCCCTACTTTGCCATGGTGAACTTGATCGCAGGGGAGAAAATCGTTCCTGAGTTGGTTCAGCAAGACTTTACGCCGGAGAACGTTGCCGCAGAAGTAAGGAAGATCCTTGGTGACGGAGAGGCTCGAGATGCAATGTTGCGAGGCTTGCGGACGGTAAGACACTGCCTAAAAGGGTCAAATCATGCCGGAAGTGCTCCGGCTCGTGCGGCGGCTGCAATTTGCAGCTTGCTGGGCAGCAAGTAGAGTTTCAAGAACTGTCAAGAATTCGCAAACCATCCCTAAGCGCATGTCGCTACACATCTTTTCTGTTGCAGAATTCATCGTACAATTGAAGGTAACTGCACCAGGAGATTTCCCGAATGTTCTTTGCACCTCGGCCGCTGCGTAGCACGTTTGCAGCTACCCTGTGGTTCGCCTTGGCTTTAGCCGGAGTACCGGCACAAGCTGCTGAAAAATCCCATTTTCGAGCGGATGACTACCAGATCGAGGCGGTTCTCAGTCCTCATGATCACAAGATCACGGCGCGCGCGAAGGTAAAGATCACCGCCAGTGAGGATATGAACATTGCCACGTTTCAGTTACACAACCTTTTGAGGTTGGCGAAGGTGACGGATGCGGCAGGCAAACCACTCACGGCTGATCGAAATCCGCAGGATGCAAGCCTTCGCATCTCACTCAACTCGCCTTTGCCGAAGGACCAGTCCACGAGCTTGACCTTCGAGTACTCGGGCGTGCTCGACTCCGCTGATGATTCTCCCGTGCCGGGCCTCAAGCTGGCGTCCATTGGGGAAGATACATCCTACCTGCTTTACGCCGCCGACTGGTTTCCGGTGGTTGGATTCGGGATTAACCAATTTACCTCGACAATCTCAGTAACGGTCCCTGCGCACATGATCGTAATCGGCAGCGGGACCATGAGCGAAGGGAAAGAACCCATTTTTAAGGGCCTGTCTCAAAGCGGCTCCACTAAGACCTTCGTTTTGAAGTCCGACAAGCCGAGTTTTCCGGGAACCATCATTGCAGGAACCTTTGGCGACTACTACAGCACCGACGCCGGCATTGACCTGCATGTGTATTTCAAGCCCCTGCACAAGGAACTAGACTCCGCCTACGCCGAAACGGCGGTGAAGGAGTTCACGTACTTCATCACCGCCTACGGAGTTCCGCCGTCTAACGTGCTTCGGGTGGTTGAGATCCCTGACGACACGGTACCGTCGGCATGGGCCCCTCAAATGGTGGCCCTTGCGACCCGCGGTATCACGCCGAAGACGAATTACCGTTTGCTGGCAAACGACATCGCGCACCAATGGTGGGGAGCATCGGTGAGCCCCGCCACCCGGAATGACTGGTGGATTGAAGACGGATTCGCGCGTTACTCCGAGGCACGCTACATTGAAACGGCTGCCGGCGCGGGAGCCTTGCAGGAAGCAGTCAAAGACATGTCGGTGGGCGCGCTGGCATATGACACCGTGCCGCTTTCAAGCGCCGGCAAGCTGGATCAGTTCTCGCCGGAGTTTCAGTCTCTGGTGACGGACAAAGGCGCCATGATCCTTCACATGCTGCGCTGGGTCATAGGCGACCAGAAGTTCGACCAGGCGATGCGCGATTTCTATTCCCAATTTGCGGGCAAGCCGGCGACCGTTGATGACTTTCGTGCCGTCGTCGAAAAAGTCTACGCGGATAAATTGACTTGGTTCTTCTCGCAGTGGTTGGACTCAACCGGCGCACCGGAATTCAAGACGAAGTACACGGTTTTCCGTTTGGGAAACAACAAGGGATTTCGCGTTGTAGGGCAGATCGCTCAGGACCTCGATCTGTTCCGCATGCCAGTGGAGCTGAAGATCGACACCGATGGAAAAACCGAAACCAAACGCGTGGATGTGACCGGGACAGATTCTGCCTTCAGCGTTGACACATTCGGCCGGCCGCGGCGTATTAGCATCGATCCGCAGAACTGGTTGCTAAAGAATGCTCCCGATGTCCGCATGCGCGCGGGAATTCAACGCGGCCAGGCCCTGGTGCAGCAAGGAGACCTCGCCGGCGCGCTCTCCGAGTTCAACAAAGCGCTCGAGATAAACAAGAACAGCTCCCTTGCCCACTACCGCATCGCGGAAATCTTTTTTCTGCAACACAACTACCAGGCATCGGCCAACGCCTATCGCGATTCGCTCAATGGAGACGGCGAACCTCGGTGGACCGAAGTATGGAGCCATGTTCAGTTAGGCAAAATCTTCGACACCACAGGTCAACGGGAGCGAGCCACAAACGAATATCGCCAGGCACTGCAAACGAACGACAACACCGCAGGTGCTCTGGACGAGGCGCGGCGCTACATGCAGAAACCTTACGAATCGCCGAAAGGGGCCTCAGGCATGCAGTAGTGACACTGTTATTTTGATTGGAGTCACTACCCCCCTTAGGAGATCTCATGGCCCCTCGCTGGAAGGGTTTCCTGGACTCGAGGAACGGCCTTTGCCTTTATGGTCGTAATGGTGGCGACGCTGAGAAGAATTAAGAAGCCTGCAAGCACGGTTCTGCGTCCGACGGCCTCTCCCCCGAGAAGTGCACCCAGGATGACCGCAACAATCGGGTTCACATACGCGTAGGTGCCAACCTTGGTTGGAGATTCATAGTGCAGTAGCCACACGTATGCGGTGAAGGCAACGATCGATCCCGCGGTGATGAGGTAGAACAAAGAGAACCACGCCGCAGGCGAGAGGTCTCGCGGATGGAAACGGCCGAACTCGCCGGCCATCAAGGCGAGTAGTAAAAGTTGAATTCCGCCAGAGAGCATCTGCATCGCAGAACTCATGGCTTTCGATTTCGGCAGCGTTACCCGTTGCGTGACGATCGTTCCGATCGACCATCCCCAACACGCGACTACGAGGGCAACGACGCCCCGACGGTCTAGAGGCGCCTCTCCCCAAGACGAAATCGGATTCACCAGGACCCCGACTCCCAAGATCCCAACTGCGAGCCCAGCTGTCAAACGCGCTGTTAGTTTCTGGGTTCGAAGCACGATGATTTCAAGCAAGGTGATGCAGACGGGGATCGCTGCCAAGATCACGGCGCTAATGCCGGAGGGGACGCGCTGTTCGGCCCAGAAGAGGCAGGCGTAGTCCATGAGGAACATAAGAGCACCGAGAATTGTTGCGTCGCGCCACTCCCTTGAAGTGGGCGAGGGCACTCCGGTCAGACGCACCCAGGCGTAAAGGATTGTTCCCGCCAGAAAGAACCGGACACCCGCCATTAGGAATGGGGGCATTTCAAGCACGCCGACACGGATCGCAAGGTATGTCGATCCCCAGACGAAGTAAATGATCGCAAAGGCAAGGAGAAGCTTCCAGGTTGCCGGACGCGGACTAGGAGTCACAAAATCCATGATAACTGCAGTATGCCCGCCGGCGAGATGAGGATGGGGCGGTAGTCTTCCCATGAGACGTTGCGAATTGCCCGTAATCGGCATACTGTCGGAATTGTGGGCCCCCAATGCGGTCTTCCGCTCGATCGCCCACCTGCCTTGCGAAATGCAGGAAAGAGGTCTCTCATGTTCCCTCTCAGAATGGTTCAACTGATTGAATCGCACGCCGGAGCGCTGTCGGACGAACTGTTGCATCGGCTAAAAAACTCTGGAAAATGCCCCGACCTGCTGCTGAAAGTTCCGCCCCTGGAGCTCAAGATGCGGACCCACGAAATCTACAGCAACCTGAGCGACTGGATCTTGACAAAGACGGACTTGGAAATCAAAGAGCGCTATGTGGGCCTAGGGGCCCGTCGCGCCAGGCAGGGTGTTCCCTTTAGCCAATTCTTGTTTGCGCTGAATACTACGAAAGACTGCCTCTGGACGTATCTGGAGCGGGAAGGTCTACTGGAGCTCCCCATTGAATTGCTGGGCGATCTAGACCTGCTGCATTCGATCGGGCGTTTCTTCGATCGCGCAGCCTATTCAGGCTCGGTCGGTTACGAAACCGTGCCGCGGGAAGAAAATAGGCGACTCGCGCCAGCTTCGGTTGCAGTAAGGGCAAAGGCGTAGAGGCCGCCGCGGCGGCTTGCCGGCAGGGTTCGATCGCACGCTTGAGACCCGGTGAGTTGTGAGCCGCGAGCGAAGACAACAGGAGATGCTCGCCTGATGTTCGCTGGCGATTGCGGTTGGCTGATGCTGTACTCTCTCCTCCACTACAATTGAAGCGTGCCACGCAAGCGCAAAGTCCAGGTGAAGTGCCCGACGTGCAAGCAGGTAGTGGATCGCCGGGCCGAGGACCTCCCGTTCTGCAGTCAACGGTGCCGCTTAATCGATCTTGGCAAATGGGCCAGTGGACAGTACGTAGTATCCTCGCCGGTGCAGGACATCAGTGACCTGCTCGAGCATCCCAGTACCAGGAAGAATGAAGATGAGTGAGGTAACTGCGGAAAGGACCCCAGCCGTCAGAACCGCACCACTCTGGTCGACGCTGGTGGCTACGTTCTTCGGCGCGGGACGACTGCGTCCCGGACCTGGGACCTGGGGATCGGCGGCCGCGCTCCTGATCTGGGCAATGGTGGCACGGTGGACTCCCGTTCCCTTCCAGTGGGTAGTATTGGTCGGTCTCGCGTTGCTGACGATTGCGACCGGGATTCCAGCGGCTACGCGGTTTGCCAGAGCCTTACAAGTGAAAGATCCGCCGTCGGTGGTGATCGACGAGGTTGCTGGCCAATGGATCACGATGCTGTTCGTCCCGGTCTCATGGAGAACGCTGCTCGTGGGCTTTATTCTTTTTCGCGCCTTCGATATTCTGAAACCGCCACCAGTTCGCCAACTGGAACGATTGCCTGAGGGCACAGGCATAGTCATGGACGACATCGCCGCAGGGCTGTACGCGCAGTTGGTGATGCAACTTGTTCTGCGTTTCCGGCTTTTTTTACCATAATTCTGCATGACCATTTCCAACCGCATTTTGGGAAGAAAGAGCGCTAACGGCCAACCGCACATTGAGGCGGTCACCCCTGCGGCTGCGTTGCCGGGTGGCGAGGTGCGGATTATCGGCAGCGGATTGCGGCCCCAGGACCTGCGGCGTCCCCGAGTACGGTTCGGGGAGGTGGAAGGACCGATCATCATCAGCTCCGATGACTTTGTGGTGGCTCGAGTGCCGCAGGGGGCGGCTTCGGGCGGAGTCGTGGTTTCAACCAACGGCCACTCCAGCAACTCACACCAGCTGCGGGTAGCAACGCCGCTGGCGGAAAACCTGCATCCGGTCACCAACCCAGCACTGGACGCCGAGGGCAACGTTTTCGCTACGTTCTCCGGGTCCCGCGGCCAAAAGGTGCCGGTTTCGATTTTCAAGATAGACACCAACTACCACGTCAAGCCATTCCTTACCGAGATCATGAACGCGACATCAATCGCGTTCGACCGCGCGGGAGAGATGTACGTTTCGTCGCGCTACGACGGTGCGGTTTACCGGGTCGCTCCCAACGGGACCATGTCAACCTATGCGGAAAGCATGGGGGTGGCTACCGGGATAGCCTTCGACAAGGCTGAGAACCTCTACGTGGGGGATCGCAGCGGCACAATTTTCAAGATCGCTCGCGATCGGCAGATTTTTGTCTTTGCCACGCTCGAACCCAGCGTTTCAGCGTACCACCTGGCATTTGGCCCTCACGGTGATCTGTTCGTGACCGGCCCTACGCCGTCGAGTTTCGACGCGGTGTACAAGATTGATCCCCATGGCGCCGTCTCGGTGTTTTACCGTGGGCTAGGGCGGCCGCAGGGGTTAGCGTTTGACCGGGACGGAAACTTGTACGTGGCTGCTTCCCTGGGTGGGAAGAGGGGGATCGTGAGGATCACGCCGGATGGTGCCGCCTCCCTTGCCGTCGCTGGACCGAGTCTGGTAGGGCTCGCGTTCGCGCCCGGGCGATCTGCCATTCTTGCCAGCACCAGCACCGTATACCATCTGGCGTGGGACACGGCAGGCCAAACACTGCTCGATCTCACCTGAAGTTCATTTACACTGCAAGTTTATTCTGGTCTTCAATCTTTTCATTAGTTACATCCTTAACTTCACCGATTCTTCCGGTAGTTATCCGGGTTTAGTTAATCGCCCTCGAAATCTGCTTTACTTCCGCCACCTGCTTCTCAGTCTGTTTCAAATATTCCTCTGTTCGTTCCTGTGCCACTCGCATATCTTCGTCACTCACAACGTCGTAGCGATTAAAGATTTCCCGAGTTTTCCACCCTGCCATTCTCATGGCCGCTTGCTCAGAGACTCCAGCACGCACCCAATTCCGAGCTCGTGACCTTCGCAGATCGTGAACAAGTGCATTAGGCTTTCCACAAGCACGACAGGCTTTCTTCCATTCCGATCGCTTCAGAAAAGCACCGATGCCATTGATGGATTCTTTGAGCGGCTAGAGATTGCGAAAGCCTTAGGGTGCCGTGTTGGCGAGTTCGAAAAGCTCATCGCCGAACGGCCAAGCAGATCAGAGCTCGGAGCGGTGACCGAGCTACGAGAATACGTCAAGGCCGAGAAGCAAAAGGTTCCAAGCATGACCAATCGGCAGATGCGGTCCTCGGTGGTCAATGTTCTTCGAAAAGCAGCTGATGCGATGGCGGCCATATGAGCTATAGGCAGATTTGGCAACTCCTGAAACGGCGGGAGGGCATGACCAGCCCTCCCCATATGAGCGGATCGACGGAGGAGGATGGAATGCTGGACATGAACACCCAAAAAGAACATGAGAGTGAAGAGTTTCAGATCTGCGAGGAGGAAGATAGTCGCAAGCGACAAGCGCAGCGGGATTTTGAGCTTGCCAGCGAGCGGCTGGCTAAATCACGAGCTGAACTTGAAAAATTGAGAGCCGAATACCGTGCGATGCCGGACAAGATTGGGCTGGCGGAGTGGCAGTTTCATCAGGCTTTGACGGCTTTTAATGAAGCAAAATCGCGGACCTTGTAATTTGGTGCTGGAACCAAGGGCGCTCGCGAAAGCGGATTTGATCGCGAAACCTTAATTCGCAAGCTGGTTCGCGGATCACCAGTAAAGCGGGATTCGCATGAGAAGTTTGTACGCTGGCTGCACAACTCCTCTTGTGACATGTGCTTTGAGTCACAACCGTCTTAGTCGAACGTTTTTTCTTGATTTCCACAGAAAAAGTAATGTAGCTTTGCAGCCCTAACGTGAGTAGATGATCCTCCTCAAGCTCAGGGGCGCCTCTCTTACGCTAGCTTGCTCTTCCCCGCAAGGTCTTCCCACGCCATTCGTCTCACAAGTGTGTCCTAATTTGTTTCCGGGAGGCCGCGTCTTATGAGGCTATTGCCGTTAGCATTTCCACTTTATTTCGTCGGATTGTTCTCTACGCTGGCAAGCCCGCAACAGCAGGCCGGAGTAGCTCAGCGCGATGCTGCGGCAGTGTCCGCCGTGGTCCAGTCCCTCACCGCGATGGCAGTGCCGGTCTCGCCGACCCTACAGACTCTTGCACAAGGAACTCTGACCGACAGCACGGGTCAGTCGAGTTCCATAACTATAGAAACAGTTGGTACCAATCAGCTTCGGTACGACATCGGGACCAGTTCCAGCTTCGTCTCGAATAACGGGAATGGGTTTCTAATCCTACAAGGAAAAAGGCACGCTCTGGCGCTATGGGATGTGAAATACAGGCGTGCTGAACACCTGCCCGCAGTGTCTCTTCTGGCTGACTATCAAAACGCCAACCTTCAAATAAAGTACATCGGCTTGGAAATCGTGAAGACCAACTCGATTCTGAATGTCACGCCGCTTCCACCGCCGCCTCCACAGTGTCCCCAAGAGAAGGACAAACCATGCGGTCAGTGAAGCGAGCGGGCGCTGGTGCTTTATATCTTCTGACCAGCGTCATAACGGGATACTGGGCACTCCGGCTTATGTTCCTGCCGTTAAACGGGGGGCCACAATCGTGGTGGCCCCCAATCATGTTGGGAGCCTCGATCCTGTTACTGGTGGTCGGCGTTCACGTCGTTGTTCCTCGTGTTCAGGGAGTCTGGCTGGTGCTACTTGCACTGGCCATCCCCTTGGTTCTATGCGCCGCTTTGTTGCAGAGTCTGGCGGCGAGATGTTGGTTTTTTGCGCTAGCCGTGGCGCTGAGCACGTTGCTCGTTCAAACCATCGCTTCAGCCCTAAAGAGGCGCGAGCTTCTGCTCCCTATGGTTAGTCTCATTCTGGCGGCCTCGTGGGTTCCTTTGTCTGTGAACACGCTCCGTCTTTACTTCGCCCCTACGACTTCCAGTCCAGACCCGATGGTGCTCCTCCTATCGTTGGCTCCCTGGGTGCTCATCGTCGCATCTGTTGCCGCTGGAATCTTCGTTTGCAAGTCTCCAACATCCGGAGCAAATGGGAGCCTATCCGTTGTCGCGCTGCTGGTCGTTATCCTCGGATCAGTTTCAGCCTCAGGGCGAGTCTCCAATCGAGAGCAAGAGTTAGCCACCGCGAAGAAGCAGGCTGAAGCTGGCGATGTGAACGCGCACGTTCAACTCGGAATCGCATATGCAGCGGGAAATGGAATCGCACAGGACGGAGCAGAGGCGGTGAAGTGGCTACGAAAAGCCGCCGACCAGGGAGATGCGTCTGGCGAATACTACTTGGGTGAAGTCTATCTCATGGGCGACGGTGTTCCGG
>Ga0157378_10000150_pt1 | contig 65230 bp, 53 predicted proteins | sample M65metaG_FD_115309 | JGI IMG/M metagenome (GOLD analysis project Ga0157378, IMG submission 115309) | Miscanthus rhizosphere microbial communities from Kellogg Biological Station, Michigan, USA - M6-5 metaG | ecosystem: Host-associated > Plants > Roots > Rhizosphere > Soil | place: USA: Michigan... | reverse complement strand
TTCGATTTAAGAACGTAGCCGACGGCGCCTGCTCGAAAGCACTCGTCCCTTACATCGCTCGACGAATTTTCGGTCAGGAAAATGATTTCTGACTCGGGAGACGCCCTCCGAATTTGTCGGGCAGCTTCGATTCCGTTCAGAAGCGGCATTCCGATGTCGAGAAGCACAATGTCTGGAAGGAACCGAGCCGCCTTGTCAACAGCTTCCAGCCCGTTGGCCGCTTCAGCGACAACATAGAAACCGGCAAGCAGTTCTAGAAACCGGTGCAATTGTGTGCGCCATTCCTTGAAGTCGTCAACGATCATAATCTCGACTGCTGCCACGGTATTTTCCCCCCTCATTGGCCCACACTTGAATTCCCCATATTGAACTACGTTCAAAAGGAGACTCTACTGTTAATGATGACAGGTGAACAAAAATGGAAACTGTGCTTGCCACATGTTTGCTCGATGGCACGGTCAGCTTATATCGGTAGAAAACAGCGTCAGGGGCATCCCAGACAGGAAAAGAAAATGTCCTTCGCGAGGGTAACCATCAAAGTCGTGCAGCGCAACCCAGCAGAACGGAATCATCAAGAGCACAATGATTTTCAAAATTGCAACTGCCCGCTCATTCCTGAGGTGCACATCGTAAACGCGGGCCGCTGGCGGTTGGTTGTCCAGGTCAGGCTTTTGCACTAGTTCGTTCCCCTTTTTGTGCTTCAATGGCGAGCGTCTCAAGCCTGCTATCCTGTTTTTCGCATGCTGCCGCCATTTCAACCAATGTCGCTCCAAAAGCGGCTTTCAGCGTTCGATCATCCTGACTGGATCTTCGAGCTGAAGTGCGACGGCTTCCGCGCACTGGCATACATCGACGCCGGCGAATGTAGGCTCATTTCACGCAACGGCAATCAGTCCAAATCCTTCCCTACGCTGATCGTGCGGTGGCACTAGAGTGCAGGGCTAAGTCCGCCGTGCTTGATGGCGAGATCGTTTGCTTCGATAAGCGTGGCTGCTCGCAGTTTAAGGACCTACTGTTTCGGCGTGGGGAACCTCGATTCATCGCATTTGATTGCTTGTACCGGGACGGTGAGAACCTCCAGTACCTGCCACTCAGCGAGCGCAAGCATCGATTGCGCGGAGTCATCCCAGAGAGTCGGGAGAATCTGCTTTACTGTGACCACGTAGAAGGAGTCGGCGAAGCGCTATTCCGGTTTGCATGCGAGCGCGACCTAGAGGGAATAGTTGCCAAGCACAAGTCCGACCCCTATTTGCTCGAGGGGGGCAGCACTCCTGGTTCAAGGTGAGAATCCAAATTACTCACAGTGGGTAGGGCGAGAGGAATTGTTTGAGCGGGAGCGCAGGGTTGATCCGGATGATGAAGGATGGGAGAGCTGTGCAGCCGCATGCGAGAACGTGGAGGCGTAGCGGGCCGTAGCCACCTTTGATATTCGGTTCGTTCCCTGGAGTCAATGAGCTCTATGGGATTTAACAACAACTACCCAGCATACGATCATAAAAGAGATTCCAGTTCCGAAACTTCGACTGCTTTCTCTTGGCTGAACTGACCTTCATTCTGGTGGTCATATGGAAACAGCGCCAACTGGTTATTGCTCAGCTGGCCCGGTTATAGCAAGATTCCTGCTCCAGAATTTATGGCAATCGTCTCAATCACCCGCTTGCGTGTACGTTCATGGCGATATCTCGTTCCATTTCTCTTTTACGCTTTTCGCTCTTTTCGGCAAGCCAGGCATTCTCAAGGACAAGTAGCGGCGTCATTGCTCCGTGACCGTGATCGTACATTTTGGACCTGCACCGTATGGACAACCGAATCCGCAATGAAGGAGTTTATGGTGTCCGGAGCGCATCGACAGGCTATGCGGAAGCTCCTCGAATGGTGCGACGAAGCCGCCCTGGTGCGTTGGGAACAGGGAAGCCACCGAGAGCCTAATTGGGCCGAAGCACATCTGAAGTTGCAGGCGCAGGGGCGACGCTCGAAAGTCAATCACCCGTCCCCCGCCCACGAGAGCTTTCGCATTCGTCCGCCTTCCTGTTAGGGCCAAAACGGCCAATGAATGATACGGCGATTTATTAAGCTTGGCATCCACATGCACACAAACATTCCGGCAGCATTTCTCGAGAGTCGTACTCCGGTCTCCATGTGCAGCGCCGCTATCGTGACTTTGCTGATTGCCCTGTGGGCTGCCAAGGCCGATATCGCCCGGGCCCGCGGCCTAGAGAAGGTAGCAGCCCTGAGCAATTTGTGTTTCGCCGCTCCCTTGGCGGTCTTCGGCGCCCTGCATCTCTCGGACGTCGGATGCGTTCTTCCGGGAGTGCCCGCGTATATGCCGTGGCGATTGTTTATTGCCTATTTCGTGGGAGTTGCGCTGCTGGCTGCGTCTTTGAGCATTGCCACAAAAATTCAGGTGCGCTGGTCCGGACTGCTGTTCGGGATCATGATGTTCCTTTTTGTGGGGATGTTGATGATCCCGGGTGCGCTGGCCAATCCCAAAGACAGGTTTGCATGGACGATTGTGTTCCGCGAAAGCTCATTCGGGGGTGGAGGCTGGATCCTCGCGGGAAGCGCCCTCTGTGAGCAAGGCCGAGGCAAAGGCGGAAGCAAGCTCATAACTGTAGGCCGCGTGTTGGTTGCGATCGCCGCAATGGTTTTTGGGGTTGAGCACTTACTGCACCCCGCCGGGGCTCTGGGAGTACCGCTCCCAAAACTGACGCCTGCGTGGATTCCGGGGCGTCTGCTCATCGGCTACCTGACGGGTGCAATTCTCCTGGTTGCTGGAGCATGCATTCTGCTGGGCAAGAATACGCGGATGGCAGCAACTTATCTCGGTACCTGGATTGTGCTTCTGGTCGTGTTCATCTATGGGCCGATCTTGATCGCTTCGCTGGCCAACCCGAGCACTGCGATCAAGGTTGAGGGGATCGACTACTTCTTCGACACGCTGCTGTTTGCCGGAGCAATTCTCGTACTCGTCGGCGCAACTTCCCCGTCTTCGCCCAGCAATTCTCGCTTGTGATCGAGCGCGATCTGTGGCTTTTGCAAGATTACGACTCCGGTTTGAGATTCCGGTTCCCACAGGTTGAGTTCGCGGTCGGATCCCACAATCTTCGCACTCATTGCGCCTTTGTCGGTGCCTGTGATGGTGTTTGAAACCAGGCGGCCTCGAACTAGATCCCGTCGGGTGTCCGTTTCTATCCGGCCCAATGCAACTAATCTTTTGGCTTTTTTGGGAAGCTTCAGGAATACCGCATCCGGCACTGTTCGGCCGGCCAGTCCAGCTGAGATGGCCCAACTGGGCGGCGTTCCATTTCCTCTGCCAGTAGGCAAACCTAACTAGAGTTGTCCTGCAGAACCCGCACAGTTCGCGCACAGTACAAAGGGCCGCCCGATTCCGAGCGGCCCTAAATTATTGCAAATATTGGTTGCGGGGGGTGGATTTGAACCACCGACCTTTGGGTTATGAGCCCAACGAGCTACCAGACTGCTCCACCCCGCGAATCGATGATAACAACCGCGATAATTAGCGTCAAACGAACGCGCCCTCAACTGTCGTTAGCACATGATATGTCCGGTTGAGTTAGCAAGTGATATGTCCGCTTTGCGAGCGGCGAGAGTAGGAGGCCATGCGAGGCATGGAAAGGTGGAGGGCCGCCATGGAGCGGGCCATGAAAGTACAGGAAGTGATTTTGGGGGGTGGCGAAGAAGATCACCTGGTGGCAGGCGGCGGAGATCATCGGCATCAGCGATCGGCAGATGCGGCGTTGGCGGTAACGCTATGAGGAATTTGGCTTTCGCGGATTGTTTGACCAGCTTCGGGGCAAGCCTTCCCCGAAGCGGGTAGCGATGACGGTGGTGGAGCGGGTTCTGGACTGCATCGGGAGAAGTATTTTGATCTGAACGTGCGCCACTTTCACGGCCGAGCATGGGATCGAGCTCAGTTACAGCTGGGTGAAAGGGGTGCTGCAAGGGGCCGGGTCGGTGCCCCGCTGTTGAGGAAGGCTCGTACAGAGAGGAGCAGGGGAAGGGGAACTGCCCCCTTCCCTGCAATCCCATCCCCAAAACCTTCCCCAATGAAGCAATGAGGGCACAACTATGAAACCGGACATTTCACCTGCTACAGAAGGCGGACATTTTAATTTGCTAAGAACGACGAACGGGCCCTCAACGCGCGCGACTCGGAGACCATTGAAAGGAGTAGCTTAAGAACACGCTAGGGGATTTCCATGGCGCGCCCGGAGGGACTCGAACCCCCAATCGACGGTTCCGAAGACCGTTGCGTTATCCGGTTACGCTACGGGCGCGTCGCCTAAATTGTACTGCTGCGGGTCATTTGGTGATCGGTCGAAATGCGTTGCGGCAACAATGCGCCACGTTCCAGGAATGGCAACGCCCGAATTCAGAAGGGCCCTGGGGCAGACAACGGACATGGCAAACCAGAGTCCACTCATCTTCGCGCCTTTCGAGATTACCTTTGCTGTTGCGGCCAGGGACGGTCAGGATTAATTCCGCGTTCGATCTTAGCGATGCGTTCGTGGTGACGATGCACCATGCCCACGATCGCAATTATTCCGCCAACAAGTACCGCGATGATCGGTATTAGAAGCGCCCCAGAGACAAGATTCGATCGATCAATTCCATAGTACCTCCCCGGAATTACGCTCAAGGTTTCTTAGGATAAACCAGAATACCCGGAACCGCCGTAGATGAAATCAGGACATTGGAACTCGAATCCCCTTCCCTTCCGCAAACTGTCTGGCCTCCTTATAGTTTGCATCAGCATGGCGAATGATGCCCATGCCTGGGTCCGTCGTCAGCACGCGCTCGATGCGCTTGGCCGTGGCTTCTGTGCCGTCGGCTACGGTGACTTGTCCGGCGTGCAGCGAGTAGCCGATGCCTACGCCACCGCCGTTGTGAATCGAAACCCAGGAAGCACCAGCTGCGGTGTTGAGCAACGCATTTAGAAGAGGCCAGTCGGCGACGGCATCGCTGCCGTCCTTCATGCTTTCGGTTTCTCGGAACGGAGAAGCCACCGAGCCGCAGTCGAGATGGTCTCGGCCCATGACGACCGGAGCCTTGAGTTTTCCCTTCTTCACCATTTCGTTCATTGCAAGACCGAACTGGGCGCGTTCGCCGTAGCCGAGCCAGCAGATGCGTGCAGGCATTCCCTGAAACTTGATGCGCTTGCGCGCGAGGTCAATCCAGCGCCGAAGAATGCGATTGTCGGGGAACAGGTCGAGGACCAGATCATCCGTTGCGTGAATGTCGGAAGGCTCGCCAGACAATGCAACCCAACGGAATGGGCCTCGTCCTTCACAGAACAGCGGACGAATGTAAGCTGGCACAAATCCCGGGAAGTCGTAGGCATCCCGTACGCCTCGCTCAAAGGCGAACGTGCGGATGTTGTTGCCATAGTCAAACGTCACCGCGCCCATCTTCTGAAGGCGCAACATGCCTTCTACATGGCGGGCGATTGAATCGAGAGATTTTTCTTCATATCCCTTGGGATCGACTTTGCGCAAGGCAAGCGCTTCGGCCAGCACCATGCCGTGAGGAACGTACCCGTTGAGAGGATCGTGTGCGGAAGTCTGATCCGTGAGGATGTCGGGCACAACGCCGCGCTCGGCAAGCTCGGGAATGACGTCGGCGCAGTTTCCGATGAGTCCGACCGAGACGTTCTCTCTCTTGCGCACAGCGTTCTTCAAGATGCGCAGCGCCTCATCGAGCGTGTTGACCATGAAGTCGCAGTAGCCAGTCTTGAGGCGCTTCTTGATGCGCTCGGGGTCGACATCAATCCCGAGAAATGCCGCACCGTTCATGGTTGCGGCGAGAGGCTGGGCACCACCCATGCCTCCCATTCCACCGCTGACAATCAGTTTGCCGGTAAGGTCGCCGCCAAAGTGCTTGTCGCCGGCAGCTGCGAAAGTCTCGAAGGTGCCCTGCACGATTCCCTGCGAGCCAATGTAGATCCAAGATCCGGCCGTCATCTGACCGTACATCATTAGGCCCGCCCGCTCGAGCTCGTTAAACTTCTGCCAGTTCGACCAGTGCCCTACGAGGTTGGAGTTTGCAATCAGCACGCGAGGCGAGTATTCGTGTGTCTTGAAAACACCAACAGGTTTTCCTGACTGGACCAGGAGTGTTTCGTCATTCTCTAGCTCCCTGAGGGAGCGGACGATGGAGTGATAGCAGTCCCAGTTGCGTGCCGCCTTGCCCGTGCCCCCGTACACCACCAGATCGCGCGGGCGCTCACCGACCTCTTCGTCGAGATTGTTCATCAGCATGCGCATCGCCGCCTCCTGATGCCATCCTTTACAACTGAGGGTAGTGCCACGCGGTGCACGAATCGGAGTGTAGGCAGGGTTTTCCAGTTCAAGCGGCATGGGTAGATGGTAGTGCGTGTAAGGGTGCGGATTCAAACGGCAATGCTTGACGTTATCCCCGGGCGGTGGCTTTCTTCAGGGTTACGGCGAGAGGCGAAAGCGTACGCTGCCTGGACAAGATCAGGGATGAAAATCAGTCGAGCAGTACTCCAGGCGAAGTCCCTCGGGCTGGTTGCTCAGTTGTTGAATGACGAAACGACTGATCACCAGCTGCTATAGGCGGTGCCGTCGGAGGAAATCTGGGTCGAGGCGCTGTGGACATCACAGATCCCGCCAGTGTCCTGTTCATCCGGTGATGATATGGTGCTGTCATCACATTGCTCGGTCTGCCAATCCGGCTGTCCGGTAATGGGATCTTTGGGCACAGGCTTCAGGTAGCCGGCCTGTACCAGGTCTTCGAGAGATTGCGGGGCCTTCTGTTTGTCGAGCGTGAACTCGGAGATCAACTTACGCATGTCATAGAGGTCTTGCCGGAGCACCGATTCGCGCGCACTGCGGACTGCCTTCTGGTACTGGGGAATGGAAATCGAGATGAGGATCAGCAGAATGCTGATCACGATCATCAGCTCAATCAGGGTAAACCCCGCACAAGCAACCTTCTTGTGGCCTGAGCTCCGCCGCCCACGAAAATTCGATGGACGCGGGAAAGGCCTAAGATTCTGCGGAGTAGGCATGCGGAATCTCACTTACCAGTCCTTGTACTTGGTGCCGTCGAGCGCGGTGCCTTGTGACTTCGTATAGACGTCAAAGACGTTCTCGCCGTTCCATGAGTCAGAATTCGGGTCATCCTGCATCGAACGGAGACCCCAATCGGTGTTGCCCATCATCGGATCGGTCGGAATCCGCCGCAAAAACCTCAGCTTCTTCCCGCCAACGTCTTCTCCGTTGACCAATGTGTCCAGATCTGGCGGATAGCCAAAGGAATTTACTTTAATTCGGAAGGCAGCACGATCAGCGTTGTCTTTATAGCGATCGATAGCGTCCCGCATTTCCCAGAGCGCCTCCCGCAGCCTATGTTCCTTCTCGCGCTTGATCTGCACACGAGCCACAGGGATGATTAATCCAGACAGCACGAGAAGTATGGTCGTAGCGACCACCAGCTCGATCAGGGTAAAACCGAATTGTCGTTTGCGCTGGATGTACACCTTCAATGAGAACGACCTGGGTGATGAAACTTGCAGGCAATCAACTCCTGCCAAATTGTCCCTTCGAGCTTATTGCCCGGCTGGCCGCCGGCAAGAAGCTAAGAGGAACCTTGAAGCACTCACCCGCCTTATTGAATTGTAACCGTCGCCACGGCGCCATTAACAGGGATGGCCTGCATGGCGGGATCACGGGCACCCCCGCGAGCGATGGTGAGGCTTGCCTGCCCGGCGGCCTTGGCCATGAAGGTCAGGGTTACCACTGAGCCCTGGCCGGTGATTCCGGAAGCCCCCGGAGGCCGGGTAGCGGTGACTTGAACCGTACCACTGCCATCATCCTCGCGATGTGTCACGGTGACGATCTGGCCGTCCTGGGAAAGCAACGTGCCGTTTGAAACGTTCACCACTTGCAGGAGTTTGGGATCGTAGTTGAGCTGCAGTGGGACCGAGTACACATTCTGTGCACCACTCAAAAGGACATTTACCGTAAAGGTAGAGCCTGCCTTCTGCGTAACCGCTGGAGGATCAAAGGCAAAGCTCGCCGGCGCCCCGCTACGAGGGATCAACCCGGGCTCAGAAGACGAAGTACTGGGTTGGGCAGCTGGGGCTGCAGGTTGCGGTACCGCCACCGAGCCAGCGCCTGCGGCGGGATTCGTGCCTGGAGTAGCTGGTTGAGGGTTGCGGCTTACCCTGCGAAGGTTGATGGAACTTGCCGTTCCTACGTCGATCGCCTGCTGGTTCAGGTCGGTGAGAACCTGACGGCGGACGAGATGAGGAATGAGGACAAAAACGGTCTCCGTCTCGCGGTGCTCGGTCGCAGTCTGGCTGAAAAGGTATTTGAGCAACGGTATCTGCGAGAGGCCAGGGAACCCAGTCAGGCTCTTGCTGTTCAGGTCCTCGAGCATGCCTCCGAGCAGATTGGCTTCGCCTTCGCGAAGGCGAACCTCGTGGTCCACCTTGCGCTGCCCGATAATCGGCTGCGTGATCCCACCGATATTGGACTGGCCCGTCACAGACGAGATATCCATCGAGATCTTCAAGGTCACGTCTCCGTTGGAGTGTACGCGCGGCGTCACCTCAACGTTTACGCCAACGTCCTGATATTGAAATTGCGTGTTCACCAGAGGGTTGATACCCACACCGCCAATACCGGGCTGGAATGAGCCGGTCGCGATTGGAATGCGGTCGCCGATCTTGAGAGTGGCTTTCTGGCCATCGACGGATCGAAGCTGCGGGTTCTGAATCAACTTTGTATTGGTGTCGGAGAAAAGTGCGGTGACCGTTGCTTGTGAAATGGTGACCTGGAAGTCAGTTGCGTTCAAGTTCGCGAGCGAATTCAGACTGATAGACCCATTGTTCGTTGTTGTGGTCGGGGTGGTGGTCGTCCCGGTAGGCGTGGTCGTAGTGTTGGTGGTCACGTTCGGTTGCAACTGTACCGACATGCTTGTCGGCGGGCTGATTCCCAGGGTGCGGTTCTTGTCGCGACTGATCTGCATCACGGCAATATCCACGACGACTTCCGGTTTCGAGCGGTCGAGGTCACTCACCAGCTTTTGCGCAAGTGCGATCTGGTCAGGAGTTCCGCGCACCACGATGGCACCTTCGCTCGGCAAAGGCTGGATGCGCTGAATTTCGAGAATCTGGCGGAGCGCGTTTACTACGTCCTGCAGCTCTGTCGGTTGCGAGAGATTCGAAAGATAGAAGGTCTTGATGACACTTTGCTCGACTTCTTTGCGCTTTGCGGGATTATCAGCCGCAATAAAAATTGTGTTTGGCGTCACCGGCCGCCAGAATGTTTTCGACTGCATGGCGACGATCTGCAGGGCTTCTTCGAGCGATACGGAGTTCAGATCGACTTTTATTCTGCGCGATGTGTAGTCCGGGTCGAACAGCACATTGATGCCGGCCAGCTTGCCGATGGTTTCGAAGATGATCTTGCTATCCTCGGTCTGCTTCATGGTCATCGGCACGTTCGGGATGGGAGCGAGTTCGACCGGTGCACCTGCATCCTGGAGACGGCGCTCAAGGACACTTGGCTGCTGCACATTGGTTTGAGGTGTTCCCTCCCCCTGCTGAATCAGGCGGTTCGTGACCTGGATTTCTTGCTTTGCGATGGCGCTCGAGGGGTCGATTTCGGCAGCCTTCTGGAATTCTGCAAGCGATTCCTGCAGCCGGCCCGCCTCACGTAACAGCTGTCCGCGATGAACGTGGGAGGCACCGGCCAGGAATCTCAGACGCTCGTACGCGCTGCGATAGGAAAGTTCCTTCGGGCTGAGGTCATAGGCCTGTTTGTACAGATCGTAGGCCTGCTCATAGTTCTGACGCGCTTCAGCGTCCTTGCCCCGTTTGTACAGAGATCGAGAACTCTCGGCCACAGCGGAAATGATTCCAACGACCAGTAGAAAACAGATCAGCGCCGGGAGGATTGCGCGTTTCATCAATGACACCTCAAAGGACGTTGTTTGGCGTGGTCCGAGGCCAGATCCCCAGCGAGCCCGTTTTGGCTCCCGGAGGGAGGAGGGCTGGACCCCGCATTTTCTCTGTAGGAAAGCGCGATTATAGCATCGCTGGTAATCACTCCGATGTTACTGTTCGTCATAGGGTTACACCAAAGTACTCGTACGAAGGTCATGGCCCTCGCTTTCGGTCCCGGCGGCGACGCGTTAGCAGCCGACAGCCTGAAGACCGACGATCTGCAACACTGGTACTCTATCCTCATGGGCAGGCAAGCGGCACATCAGACAAAGGCGAATCCGGAGAAGAACCCGCGGCGCGACCCCACTGCCGCCGGGCAGAGAGATGCCGCTGTCAATAGGATCGCCTCACATAACTATTTCTTGCTGGAAAAATACGAGACGGGCATTGCCTTAACAGGTACCGAGGTCAAGTCAGTCCGGGCCGGAAAAGTCGGCCTTCGGGACGCGTACGGCCTCGTCAAGGACAGCGAACTCTGGCTGCTAAACTGCCACATCGGGGAGTACGAGCACGGGAACATCTACAACCATGCTCCCTTGCGCACGCGGAAACTGCTGGTCCACAAGGAAGAGATCCGAAAACTGATTGGGAAAACGCAACAGAAGGGCTTAACCCTGATCCCCACCCGAATGTACTTTAAGAGCGGTCGGGTAAAGCTGGAACTTGCACTCGCCAAGGGCAAACAGCTGTGGGACAAGCGTGAAACCGAGCGCCGCCGGACAGCCGACAAAGAGGCCAGAGAAGCCATTGCGAGATCGAGAAAGTAGTACCCCGCCCAAATACCAATCGGTGATCTACAAGGTGAAAAGATGAGTGTCAGTGAATCCATTAAGGCCTACGACATCCCCGAACGGGTCGCCGGTTATGACTCCGACATGGACCTCATGCACCCGAACCGTAACAAAATGCTGCAAATCATGTTGGAACTCCTGCCAATCCCGGCCGGGGCGTCGTTCACCGCGCTCGACCTGGGTGTCGGAACGGGCTTCTTCTCGAACGCAATCTTGGCTCGTTTCCCTAACTGCCGTGTCATTGCCGTCGACGGCGCGGCTTCGATGGTCGAAATGGCGAAGTCGCGTCTCGGTCCGGTCTCTGAGCGAGTGGATTTCCAAATCGGAGATTTTCGCTATCTCCCCCAATTACTTCCCGATGGCCAGCGGTTGGACCTGGTCTATTCCGCCTACGCTTTGCATCATCTGACATGGCAAGAGAAGCTCGATGTCGTTCGGGAAGTGGTGGGATTGCTGAAGCCCGGCGGGTGGTTCCTGAATGCGGATTTGATTGTCGCTGCCAGTGAATTCACCGAGAAACGGATCCAGGAAATTCGGGTGGAAGGGATTGTTAGACGCGCCGCCGGCCGTGATACGCGCTTTCTGACGGCTTTGTCAACCCGCGCCTTCCTCGATGATTTGGAGGCTCGGGACAATGACAAGCCCCTCCCGCTGGTAGAGGATTTGAAGATTCTGAGGGACGCTGGATTAGGCAACGCATCGGCGTTCTGGGTGGAGTATCGCGAAGCCGTGACTGGGGGGTTCAAGTCGTGACGCCCCCAAAACACTAAGAGCGGGCGTTGCCGCCCGCTCTCCGCGAAAGGCTGGATGGAAAATCCAGTCTTCCTTCCCCACGCTCACTTCTGCTCAGGTGTCACTACCTGGGCTTTTTCGGCCGTTTCCCCTGCCTTCAGGTTGGCTGCGTTGGTTTCCGCAACAGTCGGTTTGGTCTCGCTGTTCTTCGAATCAGCGATCGGCGATGCAGCCGATGGCGTCTTGTCCGCATTCTCGACCTCGCTTGCCTGAAGATCTTTGATTTTGGCCGTGCTCAGGATCTTTTCCAGTTGCTGGAAGATCTTCCCGCGATCGACCTGTCCCATATCTTCCGGCTTTTCGGTCGTCTCGAGCGCAGCGGCAAATTCGTAGCAAGCGTTGTTCTTGAACAGATGGAAAAACTTCAGGTCGGACTTCTTGTTGTCTTCGCCGTTGATCTGCTCAAAAACGCTGTACTGATTCTCTCCCAGCTTCAGGGCGGTGGGCTTCACCTCTCCAGCATCCTTAGAAGACGGAGCAAATTGCGTGCATTCATCCGCGGTCATGTCGCTGTTCAAGCTCAGGTTCAACTGCGCTGAGGTAAAGTCGGTATCAGGGTATGAATTTCCCGGCATCGTCACGGTAGCGACTGCCAGAGAGCCGGGTTTCAAGAAGCTGGTGGTCGATGGAACCAACTTGTCACCTGACTGCAGGTTGTATCTACGGGGGAAGCTGAACGAGACACCGTACTCGCTGTTCACGTAGGTTGCGTTCGCAGGACGATGCTTCTTCGCCGCCTTCTTGGTCTTCTCAGGAAGCGCAGCCACCGGGGCATCCGGAGCGGGCGAGGAGACCGCGGGTTGCGATGGCGGGCTGATCTTCGCCACCTTATCGGATTTCTTAGAGCAGCTGATCGCCAGAAACAGCACTCCACCCATCAGAATCGCTGCGCAGATCGCGGGCAGATACATGCTCGTCCAGGTGTCGCTTTCAACTTGTTTGAAGTTCTTGTTGCCTACTGAATTTGGATTGATCGTTGTCATATTCCCCTCCTTGGGTCCTTCGTTGAGAGGAATGGCAACACTCCAGCCAAACTGAATCAGACTGATTCTGCGGCAGTTAGGAGCCGCCTCAGGTGTAGGAACGCGTGCCTGGGGGAACACGCCGTGGACAGCGGAACACAAGGGAGGCGCCCTATGCCGGCTCGGTTTCCTCATCCGTATACCCCAAGGCTCCGAAGGGCGGCCTTTGGTGGACTTTCGCGGTAAGCGAACGCCATTCTTTACAACGCAAAGACAACAAATCCTGTTAGAAAGTGTTCTAATTGGGTAGAAGTGTCTCTCAGGAGGTGCGTGTGTCCCTCAATCATCGGGTTGTGCTCGGAGTTTTGTGCGGGAGTCTGCTTTGCCTGCCGGCGCTGGCAGACTCGAACGTGCGCATTGTTCGCCTGAGCTACATCGAAGGCGGCGTGCAGATCGACCGCAACACTGGACAATGGGAAAAGGCCATTGCCAACTTACCCATCACCGAAGGTGCGAAGCTCCGTACCGAAGGCGATGGTCGCGCTGAGGTCGAACTGGAAGATGGCAGCACGGTTCGTCTCGGTTCCAATACCGCCGTTCAATTCCCGCAGCTGTCGTTGCGGGACTCGGGTGTGAAGGTGTCGACGGTTGAGGTACAGAACGGCACAGCGTACATCGACTATGCGGGAACCAAGCAAAACGAACTGACGGTGAGGTTTGGGGATCAAAGAATTGGGCTCACACAAGCGGCGCATCTGCGTATCGTCTCTGACCAACAAGGACAGGCGCTGGCCGTCTTCAAAGGGAACATTCAAGTTGAAGGTCCCTCAGGTACTGTCCAAGTCAAGAAGAATCAAACCGCCACCTTGGATCCATCCGCAAACGCCCTGGTGATTGCCAAGGAGATTCAGCCGGAGCCGCTCGATTCTTGGGACAAATCGCAGGCCCAATATCAGCAGCGGTATGCCAGCAGTTCCTACAGCAACTATTCCCCGTACCGGTATGGAACCAGCGATTTGTCGTACTATGGCACTTTTTTCAGTGCACCCGGCTACGGCATGCTGTGGCAACCGTACTTCATCGGCGCGGGATGGGATCCCTTCATGGACGGCGCATGGGCCTTTACCCCCGGCGTTGGGTATGGCTGGGTTTCTTCCTATCCATGGGGCTGGGTGCCATATCACTACGGCTCATGGGTTTTCCTCCCGGGATATGGCTGGGCGTGGCAGCCCGGCGGGACCTGGATGCCATGGTACTCGCAGCCGCAGCTCTTGAGAACTCCGACCGGATTCCGGCCCCCTCAACCTCCGACCACAATTGCGACGAGGGGAACAAGCATCCTCCCGGTCAATCGCGGGCCAGTCTCGAGCCCGGTAAGCCAATCGGGAAATAAGATCCTGATCCGGACCAATTCAGCTGGGCTTGGCGTCCCGCGCGGTCGGGTTTCTGACCTGGCGAAGGTCTCGCGTCAAGTGCAGGAACGCGGAACAGCGACGCAGCGCGTCCAGACCGCCCCGGTCTCACAGACCGCTCCTCCCATGGCTAGGGGAACGAGTTCACCGCGTGGAAGTTCGCAGCCGACTGCTTCCGGCCCGCGGTCTAGCTCGCCGCCATCTTCGCCCCGCATGAGCTCGCCCCAGCCCAGTATGGGCGCTCCTGCGCCGCCGCGTTCTGGTTCACCGCACCGATAGTTGGCAGGTTGAAGCAAAACAAAACCCGCGGAGCCATCCGCGGGTTTTGTTTTCCCTGTTTTCGAATGTTCAGCGTTGGTTCATTGCAACCCAGGGCTGGGGGTAGGAAGGGCCAACGTAGTCGGCGCGCGGCCGGATCAGACGATTGTCATCGAGCTGCTCGATTACGTGGGCTGTCCAGCCACTGATACGGGACATCGCAAAGATTGGTGTGAACAGATCGACGTCAATTCCGAGCACGTGGTATGTGGAAGCCGAGTAGAAATCCACGTTGGCATTGAGCTTTTTCTCGGCCTTCACAAAGTTTTCGATCTTTTGCGACATCTCGAACCACTTCGCCTCGTTGTGCGCGCGGCACAGATCCTCTGACATTTTTCGCAGGTGCGTAGCCCGGGGGTCCTCGGTGCGATAAACGCGATGTCCGAAGCCGGAAATCTTCTGCTTCTTAGCCAGCATGTCGCGAACGTACGCGACCGGATCGGCACCGGAGGCGTCAATCTTTTCTAGGATGTGAAACACCGCCTCATTCGCCCCCCCGTGCAATGGTCCTTTCAGAGCGCCGATGGCCGAGGTGATGGCGGAATGCATATCGGAAAGTGTTGCCGCGGTAACGCGGGCGGCGAACGTGGAGGCGTTCAATTCGTGATCCGCGTGAAGAATGAGTGCAATATCGAGGGCGCGTTCTGCGGTTTCGGAAGGCTTCTCCCCGTTTAAGAGCAGTAGGAAGTTGGCCGCGTGCGAAATGGAAGGATCCGACTCGACGACGTTCTTACCTTTTCGGACTCGGTCATAGGCCGCGACGATCATGGCAATCTGCGACGTCAGCCGGATGGCCTTGCTGACATTGGCATCGTGGTCATTGGCAGCGCGATCGCGATCATACAGTCCCAGTGCGGAAACCGCCGTCCGCAGAACATCCATCGGCAGCGCCCCGTGGGGAACGCTGCGCAGAAAATCAATGATTGCGGGATCAAGTTTGCGTTCCGACGCGAGCTGCCGGCGAAGCTCTTTCAGTTCCTGAGGGTTGGGAAGCCTCCCGTGCCACAGCAGGAAACAGGTTTCTTCAAAGTTGGATTTCTCGGCAAGCTCGTGAATGTCGATGCCGCCGTAGGCGAGAACACCGTTGTCGCCGTCGATGTAACAAATCTTGGATGTCGTGGCGACCACGCCCTCCAGCCCCTTGGGAGCGTGTGTCATCGTAAGACCCACAGGATTCCTCGCTAAATTTGGCAATCGTCGAACCGCACCGCAAGCGCCAGCCGTTGCAGCCGCAACTAAACTTTTATACGCCAAAAACCACAAAGTTTCCAAGCTGCAACCCACCGCAAATCGCCCCGACTGAGGCGGATAGCCCGATGAAAACACGGCTTCTACCGAGCCAGACTCACGTCCCTCTCACGCATCGATTTTTTCCATCTACGAACACCACGTTAGATGCGTGATTCTTGGCTTCCGAGGGTTCGAGCCAGCAGAAGGCGACCACGATGATCAGGTCTCCGGGCTGAACCAGGCGCGCGGCCGCCCCATTCAGCCGGACTTCGCCCGAGCCGCGAGGTGCCGGGATCACGTAGGTCTCAAAACGATCTCCGTTGTTGACGTTCCAGATGTGGACCGCCTCGCCGACGAGGAAACCGGCAGCCTCGATCAGGTCCTCGTCCAGGGCGACACTACCCTCATAATTCAAGTCCGCACCGGTGACCGTGGCCCGGTGGACCTTGGATTTCATTAGTTTGATCATGAAGGTTTGTTACTTCGATAATACACGTCCTCCGGAGATCGCAGCCGTAGCGCCAGGTTCAGGTTAGAATGAGCCCATGCGCCGGGTACTTTGTTGGGCGTTTGCAGCCGCGTGTTTTCAGCCAGCCTTGTTCGCGAAGGAACAAGCGCTCAGCCCCCTGCTTCCCTGTCCGCCGGGGGCGAAGCAAGCTGCCTGCAGTCCATCCCGCAACGTGGAAAAACAGGCCAAGGCAGCGTTTGAGCGCGCGGTAAAAATGCAAGGGAAAGATCTTGACCAGGCCTACGAGTTGTTTTCTCGCGCGGCCGATCTGGTTCCTCGCAATGTCAATTACCTGACTGCCCGGGAAGTGGTGCGGCAGCAGTTAGTAACCAGACACATGGAACAGGGGAATGCTGCACTTGAGTTGGGCAAGCAGATCGAAGCGCTGGCCGAATTCCGCAGCGCTTTGCATCTTGATCCTGCCAACCAGTTCGCGCAGGATCGACTACACGAGGCGCTCGGCAGCTCTGCACCGAAGCTTCCCTCCGCACCGCAGATCGTCGAAGAATCTCCTGAGCTTCGGTTAAAACCCAATCAGAACCTGGCCAGTTTCCACTTTCGCGGAGAGGGCCGTGACTTGTTGGCGCAGATTGCCCAGGCGTACGGTGTTTCCGCTCAGATCGAAGATTCAGTGCAGTCCAAGCGTATCAACTTCGACGTCGATGACGTCGACTTCTATAGAGCGATGCTGATTGCCGGCGCCTTCACCAAGAGTTTCTGGAGTCCGCTCGGCGAGAAGCAAGTACTCATTGCCGCTGACACTCTAGAAAACCGGCGCCAATTTGAGCGCCTCGCAATGCGCAAGTTCTATGTTCCCTCAGCCGCGAGCACGCCGACGACATTGAACGAGATGATGAACCTGCTGCGGAATCTTTTTGAGATCCGCAACGTGACGCCGAATGCAGCGGCGGCGACACTTGTCGTGCGCGCTCCCCAAAACACTCTGGATGCGGCGACGCGATTCATGGAAAAGCTTGACGGATCCCGCCCCCAAGTGCTCCTGGACATCAAGCTCTACCAGATCAGTCACACCTTCATGCGCAGCCTGGGCGTCCACATTCCTTACAACTTCACCTTTTTCAATATTCCTGCGGGGGCACTGGCGGCGCTGGGGGGACAAAACATTCAGGACCTAATCAACCAGCTGATTTCCAGTGGCGGAATCAACCAGGCAAACAATACGGCACTCTCGGCTTTGCTCGCGCAGTTGCAGTCACAACAAACGCAGAATTCCATCTTTAGCCAGCCATTGGCGACCTTTGGCGGGGGAAAGACGCTGACAGGAGTCAGTCTTGACCACTTAAGCGTCCAGTTGTCGCTCAACGAGAGCTGGCTGAAAACCCTTGAGCACGCCTCCCTGCGGGCATCCCAAGGCACTGACGCCAATTTCCGCATGGGAAGCCGCTATCCCATCCTCAATGCGACTTTTTCCCCGATCTTCAACAACGCGGCGATATCCCAGGTCATCCAGAACAACAGCTTCCAAGCAGCATTTCCTTCGTTCAATTATGAGGACCTCGGACTGACGATTAAGGCAAAACCGATCATCAGCAGCACCAACGACGTGCGCCTGCAACTAGAAATGAACTTGCGCGCCCTGGCTGGGCAATCGTTCAACGGTGTTCCGGTGATTGGAAACCGTGAGTACAAAGGCAGCATTTCCCTCGTTGACGGGGAACCTGCCGTGGTTGCCGGTCAAGTCTCAAAGACCGAGTCGCTGGCCATGAGTGGAATTCCCGGCTTGGGATTCGCGCCCATCTTCAATAAAATTGCGACCGAAAACAGCAAAGAGATCGACGAAGACGAACTGCTCGTCGTGATCACTCCACATATCACCTCGCGAGGCGCAGGAGAGAATTCCGAAGTGTATCTGGTGAAGTAACTGGCTCGCCTGCCCCTCCCCGAGCGGGAAGCAGAAGGTGTTCTACCTATCTTTCGCGGCGAAATCCACCAATTGTTTTAATGCGTCATAGTTATTGTTGCCCACACCCACAGGCCTGCCGTTTACAAACAAGGTGGGGGTGCTATTGACCCCGAGCGCCTTGCCGAGATTCAGCGAAGCATCCACTCGGCTCTGGGTTTCTGGCTTGGTGGAACAAGCGGCGATGTCGGAGCCCTTGACGCCCGAGCTGTCAGCGATCGCGGTGAGTTTCTCGTCAGCGTTCTCGGCTGTAATCTGCTCTTGCTGCTCGAAGACGCCGTCCACAAACTTCCAATAAGCCTCATTGGAGGCTCGGCCTACGCACTCGGCATAAGCTGCCGCCTTCGCGGCCCAATTATGACTGGGAAGGGGAAACAGCTGGGACACGAGACGAACATTTGAGTTCTCCTTCAGCAAGCGCGAGATGGTTGGATTCGCTTCTTTGCAGTGCGGGCATTGCAAGTCCGTGAACTCCACTAGGAGAACTGGCGCATTCGCCGGACCGCGAGCCGGTCCATTGGTCTTCCTCTTGAGCTCGGCCAGCGCGGCATCAAAGGGACGCTTGCCGAACGGAATGATGTCGCCGACCAAGGCATGCTTTCCGTCTTCGGTAACGAAGAACCTTTGTCCGCCTTGTCCCTCAGGGCCACTGATCTGAACTGTGACTTCGGCGAGCCCCTTTGCTTGCGCCGGCTTTATGTCTACCACTTTCCACGTCATCTGCGGATTGAAGCCAAAGGTTTCATGCATGAAGGCGTTGACCTCGTCCTCACTGGGAAGATAGGACGACTTCTCGGCTGGCTTCTGCGCCGTGCTGGATGCATGGGTTGAGGCGGCAGGCTTTTGTTGGCCTATGGCAAGTACCGCCATCGAAAGCAGGAGTGGAAGAATCAATTTGCTCATGTTGGTCCTTGAAACTCAGATATCAGCCTTGGCGGCGATCGGAAAACGTCGGCCGTAGCCAAATGCTTTGGGTGAAATCTTGATGCCCGGAGCAGCCTGCTGGCGTTTGTATTCGTTGCGCTCTACCATGCGAATCACGCCTTTCACCAGCGCCAGATCGAATCCATGCTCCCGGGCGATATCCTCGGCTGATCGTGACTGCTCGACATAATCCTCAAGAATAGCATCCAGTACGTCGTACGGAGGGAGCGAGTCTGTGTCCTTCTGATCGGGCCGCAACTCCGCAGACGGCGGCTTGTCTAGGCTGGACTGCGGAATCCACGGCTTGCGCGAATTCACGTATTGGCTCAAGCGATACACCAGGGTTTTCGGCACGTCGTTGATCACCGCGAGGCCACCTGCCATGTCGCCGTAGAGAGTACAATAGCCTACCCCCAACTCGCTCTTGTTGCCGGTGCTCAATACCAGCGCGCAAAACTTATTGGAAAGCGCCATCAGTAGCGATCCGCGAATCCGCGATTGAATGTTCTCTTCCGTGACGTCTTCCTTTTGACCCTCGAAGACCTTCCCAAGAGTTCCTTTGAAAGCGTGAAAGATGTCACGGATGGGCAGAATCTCAAAGCGGATACCGAGATTTGCCGCTAGCTCGCGGGCATCGGTGATCGATCCTTCGGAAGAATATTCTGATGGCATGCCCACACCGATCACGTTTTGCGGGCCAATCGCGTCGACCGCGATGGCGGCGGTGAGCGCAGAATCAATGCCTCCGCTCAACCCGACAATGGCTCTGCGAAAACCACATTTAGCGATGTAATCCCTGGTTCCGAGGACCAGGGCACCGTAAATGCTCGCTTCCTCACCTGGAATTTGCGGGTGCATATCTCCCTGCAGGGAGTCGGAGTCGAAGAAGATCAAGTCCTCTTCAAAGGACTTCCCTTGAGCAACGATTTTCCCCTCACGATCAAAGACCAGGCTGGAACCATCAAACACCAGGCTATCGTTGCCGCCAACCTGGTTCACAAAAGCCACGGGCACCCGATCCGTTCGGGCGATCGTGGCCAGCATCTCTTGTCGCAACTCACGCTTCCCTGTCCAGAAAGGCGAGGCCGAAATATTTACGATGAAATTGCCCCCAGCTTTCACCAGAGCTTCGACTGGGTCCACACTATAGAGCTGCCGTGGCCAGAAATGCTTGTCATTCCACGCGTCCTCGCAAATGGTAAGCGCCATTTGCTTTCCGCAAAAGGAGAACAGGTCCTGATGACGCGCTGGAGCGAAATTGCGCAACTCGTCGAAAACGTCGTAGGTGGGCAGCAGCATCTTGGACTGCACGAACTTGATCTCGCCGTCCATCAATAGCGCCGCGGAATTCATCACCGACTTGCCGGTATCTGCCCGCGCCGGAGTGACGAGGCCGCACACTACAGCAATGCCGCGAGTCTCAGCAGCTATGTGCTCGGTTGCTTCCCGGTTGTGAGCAACAAACGAAGTCCTCTCGACGAGATCGCGGGGAGGGTAGCCACACACGGAGAGTTCCGGGAAGAGGATGAGTCCCGCGCCTTCGGCCCGCGCACGCTGAGAGTATGCAACGATCTTCGCGGAATTCCCCGCGAAGTCACCGACCGTGGGATTGATCTGCCCTAGCCCAATCTTCACACACCCAGTCTAAAGGGACGGAGTCACTGCGCCAAATCACCGCGAGGCGGTGTTGTTGAACTGGGGAGGCGATGGATTGCCAGTGGTATTCGGTAATGGCATCGGAGCAGTCGACCCGCTGGGCTGGGACGCTTCTTCACCTGGACGCCGGAGCGTGGGCGCCTTCGTCGGGCTTTGCTCCTTCTGGGCAGCGGCGGCGACCTGCGGTCCGCCGAGATCGATTTCCTTTTCAGTTTTTACGATCTTTTGCCCCCCCACCTTCATGGTCTCCACGCGGACAACTTCGTCGCCCACGATGCGAACGAAGTCCACATCTTTAGGCGGCTCTCCGTAGATCCAATCTTCATACTCGGCGCCCTGTTCATCCTTTTCGCGCATTTTCTTGTCGGGGCGACCCTTGGAGTAGATGACCATTTCGCGGTTCATTCCGACCAACACCTGGTGACCCTTGATGGCTTCCTTCACTTTGGGAGGGACCGTCTCGACATACGCATCCACCGGGGATTTCGAGTCGAAGTCGAACACGGGCCACAACAACTGCTTCATCTGTTCAACGGTCAAATCAGGAACGTGGTGGTCGAATACGAGGTCAACATAGGACCCGCGTGGATTATTAAAAGGCCCGTTCTGATCGCCGCCACCAGGTGTGGTCATGGTGTTGTTCATGCCAACCTGGATGTGTTGATACCATTTCTGCTTCTTTACCGGGCCACCGTTGATTTCTAGGTGGATGCGGTCGCCTCTGATCTCGAATTTCGTAATGAGAGCGCGGTCCCCAGGTTTAACGGAGGGCCCCCAGAGCGTGAGCAACTTCTCCAAGTCGTCGCCACTCGGGGAGATTTTCCCGTTCTTGAGGGTAAGGCCGGTCTTGCCCATAGGAAATCTGGTACGGATGTAGACCAGGTCGGCGTTGAACGTGCGAACTAATTCCATCCGGTTCTGGGCACTGAGGGCGGAAGAGGGTTTGTTATCCTCGGCCCGACAGAATGGCACAGCAGCAACCACTAGCGAAAGTGCAACAACTAAGCACGGCGACCTCATGGGGCACCCCAGCAGATTATAGTCCTTGGATGGGCGCCCGCCACGCCAAGGTGTCTCCATCCTGTAATAAAAGGCACGCCAAAAAGGCGTGCCTTGCCTGTGCCCTCCGCCTACCAGGCGGAGAAGGTAAATTTGTCGAGGTGTACGTAGTAGGGCGTTTTGTAGTAATTGCTGTCGATCTGATAATTGACAGTGACGCCATACCAGTTGGTGGATGTGGGCGTGTCGTAGCGGTTTAGATTAGCTGTGTAGCCGTTCAAGGTGATGGACTTGAACAACAGATGACCGTCGGAGGTGCGCTGCACCTGGATGGTCAGATGATTCCAGGCGTTGCTCTTCGGGTTGCAGGGAATACCGCTCGGAACCCACTTCTGCTGACCGTTGTTCCATGTGTCCCACTCATGACCGCCTGCAATGCGGCACTCATGACCCCAAATGTAAGACTTCCCGCTTACGAACTGATTGATGTCGAATTCCAGTGCTTGCGAATCGCTGGCATTGTTGATCCAGAAGTACACGTCATAGGTAAAGTTGTGAAGGGAAGGAACTAGCGTTTTGCTGAAGTCCGGAAGACCCTGCGACGAAAAGTCTCCGATCAGGTGATTGTTCCAAAGGATGTCCGCCCACTGGGTGCTACCGCCGCCGTAAGTGGTTTTTGTCGAGATTCCATCCATGGAGGGAGAGCTGACATTGGGCGTCCATGACCACTTGGCCTGCGAACCCGTGGAGGAACAAGTTGAGCAGATTGGGAAATTCGGCGGAAGCAAAGCATAGCCATTCCATCCACTGCCGTGTTGAAGGTTGGAGAAGGTTTTACCTCCCGAGCCGCCCGAGCTGCCGCCCGACGTTGAACCGACTTGGAGGGTGAGCTGAACTTTTGCTGACCACCCGCAATTGTCCCACTCCTGGACGACAGGATACTGCGTACCAGAGGGTAAAGAGACATAGGTGTCCAATTTCGCACCATTCACCTTGTAGGCCAGAACTCCAGGCTGGGTGTAAATTCCCATTGCGGAAACGCCTTTTGAACACGATGGTGAACTGCCGCTCGCAACGAAATGAACGGATGAGCCCACAGTTGCACCATTGGTCGGGGCGTTGACGTAAACACCTGCGGCAGCAGGCAACACAAAAGAACACAGACAGACCAGTACCTTCCAAAACTTCATCGAAACTTCTCCAGCTTTATTAATTGGCGCTAAGCCAGCAGCGAGGTTGCGCCGATTTTAGGAAGGCAACTACTTACCTTCAATAGAAAACACCTTAGGCGCGAATCAGAAGTACATGTAGGCGGTAAGACGAAAACCTTAGAGAGCGCGCAACTCTGGGCAAGAATTTTTGTGCAGTTGTTCCATTTTTGCGTCTCGCTTCGAGGAAGATGCACCCGGCCGACTGCTGGCGCGCTAAATCACCGGCGCCACTCTCAATCCATCCCTCGCGACCTGCAGCGGCAGTACTCTTCCTCCGGCCTCCCCAATCGCGGTGGCGACACGGCTCGCGGCGCCCTTTTCGACGAGAAAGATCACACAGCCTCCACCGCCAGCTCCACAAACCTTCGCAGCCTGGCCGCCATGTTTACCGGCCACCGCGATGAGTTTGTCGATGAGAGGCGTCGTGATCCCGGGGGCGTTGGTGCGGCGCAGCTTCCACTCTTCGCGAAGGAGTTTAGCTACCTGGTCCCAATCTAGGGCGACCAGTGATTGGTGCATCTCGCGAGCGATCGAGGCGATGTTTTCGAAGTTGCGGAAGACCCGCTTATCGCCGTCAATGTGAGATTTGAAGACTTCCCAATTGTTGATGCCCGATCTTCTTGGAACTCCCGTGTACGCGAGCACAAATCGTGACTCGATTTCTTCCGGCAACACCGGCACAGCTTCGCGATGAATGCCATCGGCATCGAGACGAATGGCGCTGACCCCGCCGTAAAGGGCAGGATAGTAATCCTGGCACCCCGTGGGCACCTCAATAATTTGTGCTTCGACATTCTGCGCAATCACGCGCATTTGCTCGAGAGTAAGGTGCCGGTCGGTGAAACGCGCCAGAGCCGCGCTAGTGGCGATCATGAGCGCGGAAGACCCGGAAATTCCCGCCCCGGCCGGTGATTCAGAATCGGTCTCGATCAAGGCGCCTTCTTTGGGGGCGAAAAACTGCAACAAACGTCCGGTGATCGGCAATTTGAACTTCTTGGCTGACCGGACCTCGTCGAAGCTGGAGAAGTGTTCCTCTCGTTTCGTATCCAAAGAGCGCAGATGAATTCCACGTCCCTTGAGCGGTGTAATCCGGCAGGTGGTTTGGATATTGACCGCAAAGTTTACGGTCATCGCTCCGGGATGAAACAGGTATAAGGGCCAGAGGTCGATGGTCCCCCCGGCAAGGTCGGCTCGGCAGGGCGCTTTGGCAACAATCGCCGGCCCGGTTGGCAAGAGGTTGACTTTGTGCATTTTGGAAGACGAACAAACTCGTGAACTGCGGCATTATATGCCACCGGCCTAGCGCACGACCTGCGCCCATGCGGCATCTAAGAGTACCGCTTGTGGGGTCAAGTTATGGCAGAAACTCGCCCCAGACTCCTGTTTGTAGATGACGAACCAAATATCCGGCTTACCCTCAGCTGGTATCTCGAAGACAAGGGCTTCTCAGTAGCAGCCGTTGCTACGGTTGCCGAGGCACTGAGTCTGATCACTCAAGAAAAGTTCGAGGTTCTGATCGCCGATTTGAACGTCGGACAAGCGGGTGATGGTTTCACAGTCGTGAGTGCGATGCGTCGAACGCAGCCGCGCGCCGTGACTTTCATCCTCACCGGTTATCCGGCGTTTGAGACCGCCCTTGAGGCGATTCGACTGCAGGTGGATGACTACATTACCAAACCCGCAGACCCCGAAACCCTTGCCGACAAGATCCGAGCCAAGCTTGCGGAACCGAAGCCGGAGCACTACGTGAACAGCAAGAGGCTGTGGCGAGTCGTGGAAGAAAACATTTCTGAAATAACCGCTTCGTGGCTGGACGCCGTTCGCGCCGATCCCATGCTCGGAGCAATCCACATAAGCGACGAGGCGCGTACGGACCACATTCCGCGGGTGCTCGAAACCACTCTGCGCATTTGCAAAGGCGATCAAATCACCGAATTCGCTACCCACGCAGCCCGCGAACATGGAGTGGTGCGCCGGAAGCAAGGATATACCGCACCCTTGTTAATCCGTGAGACTCGGATACTGCACGACGTCATTGCCGATTGCATGCGGCAGAACCTGCTCGCGATCGAGATCAGCTATCTCATCCCGGACATGGTGGTTATTCATCAGACGATTCAGAAATTGCTGGAAGAATCCGTCAGGGCATTCCTGGAGGATCCAACCAGGAAGGAACGAATCGCCAGCTAAGCGAGGGGGGGACCGAGTGACCTGCGGGCCGGGTAAGGAGAGCCTAGGAACCAATATTCAATGCGCGTTTTAGCGTTCCCCGCTCCGCTTGAATCTTTTGCTGCAGCAAAGTAATGGAATAGATCAGTTGTTCGGGGCGCGGCGGGCAACCGGGAACATAAATATCGACCGGAATCACTTGATTCACGCTCTGCACCAGCGCGTAATTATTGAACACCCCGCCCGAAGTTGCGCATGCTCCCATGGAGATCACCCACTTTGGCTCCGGCATCTGTTCCCAAAGCTGACGAATTACGGGCGCCATCTTATTGGAGACGCGACCGGCAATAATCATCAAGTCGGATTGGCGAGGCGATGGACGAAACACTTCCGCTCCAAAACGCGCGATATCGAAGCGCGAGGCCCCCATCGACATCATTTCGATTGCGCAGCATGCCAGACCGAAGGTCATCGGCCAGATGGAGTTTTTGCGCATCCAGTTGACAACGTTGTCAACCGTGGTAAGCACCACGCCTTCTGGCGTCGCGTTGCCGTAGGCAGCTTCCTTGACCACGCGCTTGCCGTTTTCGATCTCTACGTAGGGACCAAAATCCAATGCGTTTGCCATCGTCTCCATTCTAAACTACCGCGGCGGGAATCGCAGGGCCACAACCCTGGTCAAGGCCTCTGAGGCTTCAGCTTCTCCATCCGTTTTTGGTATAGGAAGATCACACTTGGGCCGAATGACAGCAACATGATCGCAAGCCCGGTGGTGATCCCTATACCGGTTCCAATTGGCGCGCAACAGTCGTCACGGCGACGCACGATTACATGAGACGGTACAGCAATCAGCAACTCTAAGACGCTACCCCGCAGAAGCCATGTTACCGCCCGGGTGACTGCATCCTGCGTACCCCGCGAATATCGATAGAAAACTATCCCCCAAATCACCCATGCCGTTAACGGCACCCATCGCAGCAAGCTGACCGCCCAATCATCAATGCGGTCTCCGCGAAGGGCAAGCGCAAATGAAAGAATCGCCAACGAGGACAGAATCGCCAGAAACAAACTGGAAACAACGAGGGAGATGACGATATGAGTCCGAGGTTTGAGGCGGCGGTGTGTCAAGTCGACAGTTAAGAGCAACAGCAGGACCTGTCCAAAGACAAGCACGGCCACGCAGATCCAAGTCGCCCAATAGCTATAGGTCTCGAGAATGTGGCTGTGCAGCTCCCTAGCGGTCTTCCAGTTGCCAACCAGGGCAACCGCAAACGGGATGAGAAGCACGATTACGGCAGCTGCGTAGAACAGAGAAACGACTAAGCCCCACTTGCGCATGGTTCCTCCCGATACCGTTGCGCTGAGATCAGTCGCCCGAGATTAGGACGCGCTGATCCTATCGATTGAAGCCAACTCCTCTTTAGAAAACTCCAGCTTTGCTAAAGCAGCGACGTTCTGCTCAATCTGCTCGACGCGGCTGGCACCAATCAGAGCCGTGGTCATACCGGGCAAGCGGAGCACCCAGGCCAGCGCCATCTGCGCCAGAGACTGACCTCTTCTTTGGGCAATGTCATCAAGTGCACGAACCTGCCTCAGGCGATGATCATCGATGTCTTTAGGGGTAAGGAAACCGTAGGATTTCGAGGCCCTCGAATCTACAGGGATGCCTTGCAGGTAGCGATTGGTCAGGAGACCCTGCGCCAGCGGGGTGAAAGCAATGCACCCGATCCCTTCCTTGATCAGAACATCGAACAGGCCGGCTTTCTCCGGAGTGCGCTCAAAGACGGAATATTTCGGCTGATGAATCAGGCAGGGAGTACCCAGTTCCCGAAGGACGGCCGCTGCTCGCGCGGTTTGTTCCGGGTTGTAATTGGAAATGCCGGCATAAAGAGCCTTTCCTGACCGAACCGCGTGATCGAGTGTCGACATGGTTTCTTCGATCGGCGTTTTCGGATCGGGGCGATGGGAATAGAAGATATCGACATAGTGAAGTCCCATGCGTTTTAGGCTCTGATCGAGACTCGCGATCAGATACTTGCGTGATCCCCAATCGCCGTATGGACCTTCCCACATCGTGTAACCGGCCTTGGTGCTGATGATCAACTCATCGCGATACCCGGCGAAATCGGTCTTCAGGATGCGCCCGAAATTCTCCTCGGCAGAACCCGGCGGAGGACCGTAATTATTGGCAAGATCAAAGTGGGTGATTCCAAGATCGAAGGACCGGCGCAGCATCGCACGGCAGTTCTCGAACACATCAACCCCGCCGAAGTTGTGCCAGAGACCGAGAGAAATCGCAGGCAGATCAATGCCGCTTTTGCCGCAGCGGCGGTACTGCATCGTCGAGTAGCGGTTCGCGCCAGGAATAGGGGACATGTCCGAAGCCTAACTCAGGACGGCTTTCACCGCTAGATGCTTGCGTCCGTCGATTGGGACTCGGACCACATTGCCTTTGACCTCGACGCCATCCACCGAAAGTGCCACCGCATTCCCCTCTCCCTTCCGATGAACCTCGATGTCATAGGTCACGCCGCGGAATTTGCGTGTGGTCCTGAAGCCCTTCCAGTGCTTAGGCACGACCGGGGCGATCTCGAGACCTTCGTAGCAGGTACGAATCCCCAGAATCCATTGCGTGACGGCAAAATAGTTCCACGCAGCCGTTCCCGTAAGCCATGAGTTCTTGGCCTCACCGTGGGCAGGAGCGTCCCGTCCGGCGATCATTTGCGCATAGACGTAGGGCTCACAGCGATGGATCTCGCTGATTGCCTCTCGCGCCGAGGGATTAATCCGCGAGTAGTAATCGAATGCCTGATCACCGTTGCCGAGGCGGGTTTCGGCAATGATGACCCATGGATTGTTGTGACAGAAGATTCCGGCGTTCTCCTTATAGCCTGGCGGGTAGGAAGAGATCTCCCCTAGATGCAGGTAATATTTGGAATAGGCCGGCTGTTGCAGAACAATTCCGTGCTTGGTCGCGAGGTGTTTGCGGGTGGACTCAAGAGCCTTTGCGGCCATGCCATCGTTGAGTCCCACGCCGGCAAGCGAGCAGAAGCCTTGGGTCTCGATAAAGATCTTCCCTTCTTCACATTCTTTCGATCCAACCTTGTTTCCGAAGTCGTCGTAGGCGCGTAGGAACCAATCGCCATCCCAGCCGTGCTTGCGAATCGCCTCCTCCATCCTGGTGACTTCAGCGGTATATTTCTTCGCCTCGGCTTCTGCTTCGGCGCACTTACCGGTTCCACCCTGCGCGGGACAATCCTTTCGAACCGTAATTTCGGCAAGCTCGCGGCCGGCGAGGCAAAAAAGACCTGCAATAAAGATCGACTCGGCCACCTTACCCTCTTTATTGGTGGTTGTCTGGAAGGACTGTCCCGGAGTGTCAGAGAAGCAATTCAGGTTCAAGCAGTCGTTCCAGTCGGCGCGCCCGATCAGAGGCAGACCGTGGGGCCCGAGGCGATCAAGGGTGTACTGAAAGCTGCGCTGCAAGTGTTCGTAGAGCGGCTGCTCCGATCCGGGCTCATTGTCGTACGGAACCAGTTCTCTTAGGATGCCCCAATCACCGGTCTCCTTCAGATAGGCTGCGACCCCGAGAATGAGCCAGTGCGGATCGTCGTTGAAGTTGCTGCCAACATCGTTGTTTCCACGTTTGGTCAGAGGCTGATATTGATGGTAGGCCCCACCCGACGGAAGTTGTGTCGCGGCAAGGTCAAGGATACGCTCGCGGGCACGTGACGGGATCATGTGCACGAAGCCCAGCAGGTCCTGATTGGAATCCCGGAAACCCAGCCCGCGCCCGATCCCAGACTCATAGAACGAAGCCGAGCGTGACATGTTGAACGTCGCCATGCACTGGTACGCGTTCCAGATGTTCACCATGCGATTGGTATGCTCGTCGGGTGTATCGACTTGGACAATGCTGAGCAGGCTGTCCCAGTACTGGCGTAGCCGATCAAAAGCTGCATCGGCGTTCGCTGGACTGAGATACTTCGCAATCGCCGCCTTGGCCGATTTTTTGTTGATGGTCTGCGAATTGGGAGGATCGAACTTCTGGTCTCTCGGATTCTCCTGATATCCGAGCAGGAATACGATCTGCTGGGATTCGCCCGGCTCTAAGTTCAGTTTGATGTGCTGATAGGCAACCGGCGCCCACCCATTGGCGATCGAGTTTCCTGACTCACCTCGCTCCACCACTGCAGGACTGTCCCAGCCGCGATAGGGCCCGAGAAATGTTTCGCGTTGCGTGTCGAACCCCGAGATTTTCATCGATGATGCGAAAAAGGAGAAGTGATCGCGACGTTCGCGGTATTCGGTCTTGTGATAGATGACGCTGTCTTCGACTTCAACCTGACCGATGCTGAAGTTCCGCTGGAAATTCGCCGAGTCGTCCTGTGCATCCCAAAGGCAGAATTCGACGCCACCAAAAATCGACATGGAGGTTGCGCGCTGGCGACGGTTGGTAATCGTCAGCTGCCAGATTTCCAAGTTATCGTCGAGCGGAACGAAATAGCGGGTGCACGCCTCGATTTCCTTATATTCGGACCCGATGATGCTGTATCCCATCCCGTGACGGCAGCTGTAATTCTGGAGTTTGTGGCGCGTGGGTTGCCAGGAAGGAGACCAGAACTCCTTGCTGTCATTGTCGCGAACGTAGATGTAGCGTCCTCCGACATCGAATGGAGCATTGTTGTAGCGATATCGCGTGATCCGCCGCAGTCGCGCGTCCCGATAAAACGAGTAACCTCCTGCCGTATTGGAAATTATTCCAAAGTACGCCTGGCAACCGAGGTAGTTGATCCATGGCAGAGGCGTGTCCGGTTGGGTGATGACGTACTCACGCTTCAGGTCGTCGAAGTATCCAAATTTCATTCAGCGCTCCCGGCGGAGGAGGTACGCCCCATTGCAAGCAATGCAGCCTTGCAAAACGATTTTCTAGGGCATTTTTTGCTTGTGCGAGCGAACCCGCGATTATACAGTGCACAACAGAATCGAACGCAAGAACTTTCGTCAACTGGGGGATGCACGCCTAGGAACCGCGGGCGGCTGCAGCATTGAATACCAGGTTTCGGGGAGAGCGCGATCATGGGGCGGGAGCCATCATCCTTGAGCGAGCGGTCTTTTTCCTTCGCATTTGTCTTTTTCCTTTTTGCGTTAGCTGCTGCCCGGTTTGCCGGCGGACAAGCAGCGACGACAGAGATCAAGGTGGACCAGGTCGGATATTTGCCGGCGGCGCCAAAAATCGCCTTGGTCAGCCAGGCTCGAACCAACCCAGGGAAGTTTTTGGTCAAGCGCACCAGCGATAACGGGGTTGTGCTTCAGGGAAAGTTGGGCGCTGCCCTGCACGATCCAAATACCGGGGACGACGTTCAGGCCGCCGATTTTTCCGCCCTGCGTGAACCGGGCCGGTATTACATCGAGGTCCCTGGCGTTGGCCGCAGCTGGAATTTCTCGATTGGGTCCAACGTATACTCCCGCGCATATCAGCTGGCAATGCTGGGCTTCTATGGTCAGCGCTGCGGGGCGCAGGTAGACCTCGGGCCTGAGTTTCCGGGGTACAAACATTCCGCGTGCCATTTGAAAGGCGAGTTCCATCCCACTTCGGGTAAATCAGGGGAGCGCGACAACCTGGGTGGATGGCATGACGCCGGCGATTATGGCCGCTACGTGGTGAATTCGGGAATCTCCACTGGTTCCCTGCTGTGGGCATGGGAGCTGTATGCGCCGAAGCTGAAGAACATCCAACTAAGAATTCCGGAGAGTGGAACCGGCACACCGGACATCCTCAGCGAAGCTCGCTGGAACCTCGAGTGGATGCTTACGATGCAGGATGATGACGGCGGCGTTTGGCAAAAACAAACCAGCACGCACTTTGCCGGCTTCGTCATGCCGGAGGATGACCCGCTCGAAAGCGAGATCATTGGCACCGGGGCGGCGCCTTACAAGAGCACTTGCGCAACGGCAGATCTGGCGGCCGTCGCAGCAATTGCGGCCCGAGTGTACAAACCTTTTGACGAAAAGTTTGCCGCGAAGAACCTTCACGCCGCCCGCCAAGCATGGTTGTGGGCCGAGAACAATCCTAATGTCATCTTCAAAAACCCGCCCGGCATCAGCACCGGCGAGTATGGCGACAACGACTGCAGGGATGAGCGACTGTGGGCAGCCGCAGAACTGTGGCGCACAACTGGGGAGGCCGCGTACAACGATTTCTTCCTAAAAAATTACGCTGATTTTCAACCCAAGTTGGACGCTCCCGCGGCATAAGGGTGGAGAGAGATCGCGCCCATGGGCCGCTGGACATACGCACTGGCGAATTTAAATGGTTCAGATACCTCGGCTGTCGCCGCCATTCGCAAGAATACCGTAGAACTCGCCAAACGGATTGCCCAGCGGACACAAGCCGACCCCTATCGCGTAAGCCTGGTGGCGAAAGACTACGTTTGGGGATCGAATGGAGTGGCTGCAGCGTACGGGCTGCAATTGCTGGTTGCCAACGCGTTTACTCCGGATCCGGCCTTTATAAACGCCGCGACCGACGATCTGCACTACTTGCTTGGGCGCAATACCTTTTCGTTGTCATGGGTTACCCAGCTAGGGGAACATCCCTACCGGCATCCGCATCATCGCCCAAGCGGGGCAGACAAGAACGAGGAACCGTGGCCCGGGCTGCTGTCAGGAGGGCCAAACGCTGGGCGTCAGGATGCGGTCCTCGCTCGATTGCCGAAGCAGTTGCCTCCCGCAAAGGTATATGCCGACGATCAAGGCTCGTATGCGAGCAACGAGATTGCGATCAATTGGCAGGCGGCATTGGTGTTTCTGCTCGCAGGAACACTGCAATAGCGGGGTACATTTCGCTTGGTAGCTGCCAGTGCGGTTTTACAGAACTACGTTTCTGGAAAACCTCCCAGCTCGCTGTTGTATAGTTGGCACGGCCCAGCAGGATAAGCGTTATCCGGGCGCCGATGGGCAGCGCCTATCTTCGAACCTTCGCGTTTCATTGAGGTGTCCTTTGAATCTACACGGCGTCGACATCGCCATAGTCGTGGCTTATCTTGTGACCTCGGTTCTCGTGGGCTATTGGGTCTCGCATCGCGCATCGAAAGACATCAAGGCTTATTTCCTGGGCGGGAACGTGATGCCGTGGTATGTCCTGGGGGTCTCGAACGCTTCAGGAATGTTCGACATCAGCGGAACCATGCTGCTGGTGTACTGGATGTTCGTCTATGGGTTGAAGAGTGTCTGGATCCCTTGGCTATGGCCGACATTCAACCAGGTTTTCCTGATGGTGTACTTGTCGAGTTGGCTCCGGCGATCAAACGTGATGACGGGCGCCGAGTGGATTCAGACGCGCTTTGGCAAGGGCCGCGGCGCGAACCTGGCTCACATCATCGTCGTGGTCTACGCCTTTTTCAGCATCATCGGTTTTTTCACCTACGGGTTTAAGGGGATCGGAAAGTTCGCAGCAACGTTCCTTCCCTGGCACCTCAGTGCAAACGAATACGCGCTCATCCTGATCGCCATTACCACCTTCTATGTGATCAAAGGCGGCATGTTCAGCGTCGTGATCACGGAGGTCATGCAGTTTTGCATCTTGTCGGTAGCCTCATTTGCGGTCGGCATCATCGCCATGATGAAAGTTGCCCCGGGCACACTCCAACGCTTCATTCCTGCCGGATGGGACAACGTCTTTTTCGGTTGGCACTTGAACATGGATTGGTCGAAGTTAGTCCCTTCGGCGAATACCAAGATTGCCGAAGACCACTATGGGCTCTTCGGCTTTTTCGTGATGATGCTGCTGTTCAAGGGAATTCTGATCAGCGCGGCGGGCCCCGCTCCCAACTACGACATGCAACGTGTGCTCTCCTGCAAAAACCCGCGAGAGGCTTCCATGATGAGCGGCTGGGTCAACGTTGTGCTGACCTTCCCGCGCTACTTCCTGATCACCGGCCTCACGGTGCTTGCGCTGGTGTTCTTCAGCGATAGCATTCGCGCCATGGGAACGCATATGGATTTCGAAAGCATTCTCCCCGAAGCTCTCGGACGGTTCGTTCCCGCAGGATTGCTGGGGTTTCTGATTGCCGGGTTGCTGGCCGCCTACATGTCGAATTTTGCTGCCACCGTGAACGCCGCGCCTCCGTATTTCGTCAACGACATCTACAAGCGCTATATCAATCCGAACGCCAATCCGAAGACCTATGTTCGGCTTAGCTATCTCAGCTCATTCATGGTGGTACTGCTCGGAGTACTCATCGGCTGGTACATCGGAACGGTGAACGATGTGGTCATTTGGATCGTGACGTCGCTGTGGGGCGGATACACCGCGTCCAACGTTTTGAAGTGGTACTGGTGGCGGTTCAACGGGCACGGGTACTTCTGGGGGATGGTGGTCGGTATGGCTTCCTCCCTGACGGTACCGCTGACCCTCACCAAAATTCCCTCTCTGCAGGCTTGGGCAAGCCAGCGCTCGTTGAACCTTGAGGTTTCTCTTGGCTTCGGCCTGGTATTTCTGCTCTCCTTGATCGCTTCCCTTCTGGGGACGCTGCTTACAAAGCCAGAAGACGAAGAAATCTTGATGGACTTTTATCGACGGGTCCGCCCGTGGGGCTTCTGGGGACCGATCCTAAAAAAAGTGCAGTCTGAAGACCCCTCCTTCCGGCGGAATGCGGACTTCTGGCGCGATATGTTCAACATCATCCTGGGAATGGTGTGGCAGGTAACGCTCGTTGCCTTACCCATTTACATCGTGACCTGGAACCTTCGCTACGCTGGTTATGCGGTTGTGCTGGTTGCGATCACGTCGATCATTCTCAAGTACAGCTGGTATGACCACCTGAAAGATCTGGAACATATCGACCAGTTCAGCAGCGAGGCCGCATCGGCAAAAGAAGTTTCGGCCGCGCATTAACCGCGCGATGCATGCCCGCGCCTGGCTCGGGGTGGCTTCGAACGCCGGCGCGTTTGTTCATCATCATTTGGGGTGATTTTCATGAGGAGTCGTCTGCTTCTTGTCGTCGCACTACTTCCCTGTTCTTCGTTTGCGCAACCCTTGACCCGGGACATCCGCAACTGGTACCTGCAAGACGCCTCCGAGGTTAGAGAGGGTGGCGCTGTGGTCTCGTCCTCCTCGTACAAACCGAATGCTTGGTACGGGGCGACCGTACCAGGAACGGTGCTGACCACGCTCGTAAACAACAAGGTTTATCCCGAGCCTCTGTACGGCGAAAACATGCGGCACATTCCCGAGAGCTTGAACAAGACCAGCTGGTGGTATCGCACGGACTTCCGTGTGCCCAAGGAATTCCAAGGGCGGCGCGTGTGGTTGCACTTTGGCGGCATCAACTACAGCGCGGAGATCTGGGTGAACGGGCACCAGGGCGGAGCCACGAAGGGCGCCTTCATTCGTGGAGACTTCGACATCACTGATTTGGTCAAGCCCGGCAAAAGCGCGGTTCTGGCGGTGCTGGTATCGCCTCAGCCGCATCCAGGGACTCCGATCGAGCACAACGTGGAAAACGGCGTGGGCAAGAACGGTGGCGAGAGCGCAATTGATGGCCCGACCTTTCTCTGCACGATCGGATGGGATTGGCTCCCAGCGGTCCGGGATCGGGATACGGGAATCTGGCTTCCGGTAACAGTGGATTCAAGCGGGCCGGTCATCGTGAAGGACCCATTCGTCACATCCGAGATGAACGCAGGGTTTACCAATGCGGACCTTCACATCGCGACGACACTGGAAAACAAATCGACACACTCGGTCACGGGCACGCTGACGGGAACGATCGAGGGGCAAAACGGCGAAGACAAACCGATCACCTTCAGCAAGTCGATCGAGATGGCAGCGAACAGCAAGCAAGACATAACCTTCAGCAAAGCATCCACGCCCGAATTGCACATGGATCATCCGAAGTTGTGGTGGCCGAACGGGTATGGGCCGCAGAACCTCTACACTCTGACCATGCGATTCGATATCGGCGGAAAGGAGTCGTCTTTAGAATCCCGGCAGTTTGGTATCCGCAAGATTGAATACCAAGTTGCCGATTCGGAGAACCTTACCCTTTCCGTCAACGGAGTGAAGGTGATGGCCCGGGGCGGAAATTGGGGCATGGACGAGGGCATGAAGCGCATCCCGCGCGAACGGCTCGACGCGCAGTTCCACATGCATGCCCTGGCGAATCTCAACATCATCCGCAACTGGGTTGGCCAGAGCACTAGCCCGGACTTCTACGATTTGGCAGACCGGTATGGAATCCTCCTGTGGGACGAATTCTTTCAGCCGAATCCCTACGATGGACCGAATGTCGCGGACCCTTCAACTTATCTAGCAAACGTCACCGACAAGGTGGTCCGCTACAGAAACCATCCTTCGATTGCCGTCTGGTGCGCACGCAACGAGGGATATCCACCCAAGGAGCTTGAGGATGCGCTGAAGCCGCTGATGGCGGGGCTCGATCCGTCGCGCCTCTACCAGTCGAATTCGGCGGAGGGGCGGGGTGTGTCATCCGGTGGACCGTACTATTGGCGTTCTCCTCGCTTCTATTACGCCATCAGCGAAAGCTTTAAGACGGAAACCGGATCCATGTCGATTCCCACGCTGGAATCGATTCAGGCCATGATGCCGGAACAAGACTGGGAGACGATCAATGACGACTGGGCGCAGCACGACATGGCCCACGGCGCTCAGCGCGGCGATGAGTTCCCCGCAATGTTGGCTCACCGCTACGGGCACATTCGGAATCTGGCGGACTTTGTCCGCAAAGGCCAGCTTGCTACCTACGAAGCATTTCGCGCCATGTACGAGGGCCGCAACTCCGAGATGTTCAAGTCGACAACGGGAGTCATCACGTGGATGAGCAACCCAGCGCAACCCAGTTTTGTTTGGCAGCTCTATCACTACGATCTCGAGCCGAATGCCGCGCTTTTTGCTGTGAAGAAAGCCTCCGAGACAGTTCACGTTCAAATGAATGAAGCCACACGCGGGATTGAGATCGTGAACAATCGCCCTGACGTGCTGAACGACCTGAAGGTCGAGGTACTCATGTATCGGTCTGACGGGCGCATCGATTTCCGCAAGGTCTATTCCGTCCCTCAGGTTCCTGGCAGCGCGACGGTAAAGATCGCTCAGGCACCCAATGCCTATGACACCGCCCTCTTCTTCTTCAAGCTGAACCTGTTGGATACAAATAACCAGCTACTCTCCACGAACTTGTACTGGCAGCACGTTGCGCAAGATCAGTTTGCCGGCCTCGAAAACCTTCCAACAGTGACGCTCGATGTTGACTCGACCAGCCGCAAGGAGCATGACAAGACCTGGTTCACCGTTACCCTGGCAAACAAGACCAGCAATATTGCCTTGCTCGCGCACTTGCAGCTCCATCAGAAGAAAAGCGGGAAGCGCGTTCTGCCGGTCTTCTATTCCGATAACTATCTGTCGCTGGTTCCGGGCGAAAGCAGGACCGTCACCATCGAAGCGGCGACCAGGGATCTCGACGGCGAGGAACCACTCATCGAAGTCGATGGGTATAACGTCGATGTGAAGCCGGTAGAGGGACCCGTTACCATTGCAATCAATGCGAACGCCCAACCCTCGCAATGGCCCGAGTCCAACATCGTTCCGGAGGTGAAGTAATCTCTGCCTGGGTGAAGAACGCGAACGCACCTCTTTGCCGGGAATGTCCTGTCACTAGCAAGTTAAAAGGTCCGATTTTTTGTAGCAAGTGAAATGTGCGGATTCAAAGTTGTGCCCGTACTTGCCCGCGGGAGGCCGAGCCAGGGGCTATGGTTCCGAGAATCTCAAATCTGGTAGTCGATCTCGATGACCGCTTGCAGCGACTTCTCGCTGTCCGAATCGGTAACTTCGGCAACGGTTCCTTCCAGTTGCTGCACGCGCTTCTGTAGCTCTTTAACCTGAGTGGCAACCACCGAAAGCGCCTCCGACAATGGATCGGTAATCTGCTTAGGATCGGTGATCACTACGGGCTTGCCATGCCGAAAGATAATGTGGCCGGGAACGCCGACTACAGTGGAGTCGTCGGGAACGCTGCGCAGAACAACCGATCCGGCGCCAATGCGCGAGTTGTGACCGATCTCGATGTTGCCGAGTACGCGGGCCCCAGCACCGATTACGACTCCGTTTCCAATCGTCGGATGGCGTTTGCCTTGTTCTTTGCCCGTGCCCCCAAGCGTCACCCCTTGGTAGATTGTTACCTCGTCGCCGATGGCCGTGGTCTCCCCAACGACCACACCCATTCCGTGATCGATGAACAAGCGCCTGCCAATCTTCGCGGCGGGATGAATTTCGATTCCCGTGAACAGACGTGTCACTTGCGATAGCCACCTAGCAAACAAGCGCCGGCCGTGATTCCAGAACCAGTGGTTCAGGCGATAGGACCACACCGCGTGCAGGCCGGAGTAACACAACCCGACTTCCAACCCGGATTTTGCGGCGGGGTCGTTCTGCAAAATCCACGAGATGTCGTCGCGCATGCGTTCGAACACCATGCTATACCGATGCCGTCGGCAGCTCCTGAGCTTCTTTCTTCAACTCCTCGAACAGAATGCTACTCAAATAACGCTCGCCGAAATCAGGCAGCACCACGACAATCACCTTTCCAGCGTTCTCATTTCTTGCCGCCACGCGCAGCGCGGCAACCACTGCAGCCCCGGAAGAGATGCCCACCAGCAGTCCCTCCTCGAGGGCCAGCCGGCGCGCCATGGCAATTGCTTCCGGGCTTGAGACCTGCATAATTTCATCGATGAAATCCGTCCGCAAGATCTTCGGTATAAAACCCGCCCCAATTCCTTGAATTTTATGCGTAGAGGGTGCTCCCCCCGACAAAACTGCACTTTCCACCGGCTCCACTGCGACGACACTGAAGGACGGCTTTTTCGGCTTGATGAATTCACAAACACCGGTGAGAGTCCCTCCCGTGCCCACACCTGAGATCAAAATATCCACTTTGCCGTCGGTGTCGTTCCATATTTCCGGGCCGGTGGTTTCAAAGTGTATCTTCGGGTTCGCGGGATTCTCGAATTGTTGGAGCATGAAACCGTTGGGCGTATTCGCGAGAATCTCGTTTGCTTTTGCGATCGCGCCGGGCATACCTTTCGCCCCGGGGGTGAGAACGATCTCCGCCCCAAAAGCCTTCAACAGAACGCGACGCTCGAGACTCATCGTGTCTGGCATGGTAAGTACAAGCTTGTAGCCCTTCACCGCGGCAACGAACGCCAATCCGATACCCGTGTTCCCGCTGGTCGGCTCGATCAGAACCGTCTTTCCCGGGTGGATCTTGCCTGACTTCTCGGCCTCGGTGATGAGGCTCACTCCGATCCGATCCTTTACGCTGGCACAGGGATTGAACCCTTCCAATTTGGCCAGCACGGACGCTTTGCTGCCATTCACAACTTTATTGAGTTGCACGAGCGGCGTGCGGCCGATGAGTTCAGTTACGTCCTTCGCTACTCTCATTGGCATGTTCTCCCTTCCAAGAATCTTATGGAAGATCGGCCCGAACCAGAAACGGCCTACGATGCTGAAATCGTGGGCCATTTGGCGAATCTGAACTGCAACAACCCTACCATGCCGGGGCGGAGCCGCAGCATGACCCTGAGCGCAACCGTCGATCCAGCGATCTGCCCCAAAACAGCAGCTCCTCGCCGGTTAACCCGCGAAATTTCCCGTCGGACGCCGCTTAGACACCGATACTGTTCCGCGCTTGAACGTCTTGCTGGCCTTGCCCTACAATCCATTGCCCAGCCCCATCTGGACCCTATGGATGAAGAGTTCACCATCGACCGCAGCGAAGCGTTCCCCCACGAAGTGCTTTCGCTGCGCGGCCCTTTGACCGCGGTCAACGCGCCGGTTTTTCAGAATGCGATGCGGAGGGAGGAGCCGGCTGAGGTTGTCATCCTGGATTTTTCTGACGTACCCTACGTGGATTCGGCGGGACTGGGCTCGTTGGTAAGCGCGTTTATCTCGCGACAAAAAGCCGGACGTAAGATTGTGTTGAGCGGAATTAATGCGCGCGTGCAGAGGCTATTTGAGATTACCCGGGTGCAGGATTTATTCTTAATTTTTCCCAGCCCCGAAGAAGCCATCGCGGCTTTGCAAGGCGCGGGGCAAGCGTAAGGACCCCAAATACCTAGTCGTACTCCCCACTTCAAAATTTCGGGATTTGAACCTCTTGCGCTTTCAGAAAAGCCTCGAGTTTGGCGCGACTCTCAGGCTTCATCTCTGTGATATCGATTCCGTTTCCAACCTGGGGATACTTGGTCGCAATGACACCCTTGGCGGTGAGCTTCTCACCATCCAGCCAAATGACGATGTCTAGTGCCGTGCCAACGTCGAGCGTGAACATCGTCTCGAGATAGCAGCCGCTCAGGCTGACTTCGCTGGTCATGGCTCGTAGCGGAGCGACCGCGCCCCTGTAGCGCAGCTCCAGTGCAACTGCGGACTTAACGCGGGGAAACCTTCTGCGGTCCTTAGCACGCTCGGGAATCATCGTTACCCCTCTTTCTGTAAGGAATACGATTTTGGGCGAATCATACGACGGGCGGGAAGCCTTGGCAACTTACTAATGTTGTACCTAAGGGTTGAATGGGAGCCGCTAACTTGCTGAAAATGCTAAAGTAATCAACCGAAGGACATGACCCTTAATGGAAATCATGGGAGGAGGTTTCAGCCGCGCTGATGGCTAATGGACGAATGGCCTTTGCGACAAGATGGACGATTCCGTCCTGGTTCTGAACGCTGCCCCAGACTTGAACAAATTTCGCATAGAGAACGTCGTGAGGATTCTTGGCGTAGAAGTCAGGCTTGACGATGACACGCGCGTGGCCGGTTTCATCTTCAAGCGTCATGAATATAAGTCCCTTGGCTGTACCTGGACGCTGACGGGTAATCACGCAACCTGCAGTGGTTGCCATCCTCCCATGGGGCAAAATTTTCAGCTCGGCTGCGGTCCGAATTCCGCTTTTTTTTAATTCTGCCCGCCGATATGCCATGGGATGTGGACCTACGGTTAATCCAGTGCCGTAGAAGTCAGCTACAAGCCGCTCTTCGACGTCCATATGCGCGAGCGGTGACGATGTGTCGACTTCGGAAATTTCTTGCAGCAGCGGCCCGGGTTTACGAGCGGCCATCTCGGCCTGCCATAAGGCGTCGCGGCGATGCAGCCTGCCACGTCCGCTAATGTTGTTGAGAGCCCCAATTCTCGCCAGCATGTTGAGACTAGATTTGTTGAGTTCGGGCACCCGTCGGGACAGGTCATCAATGGATGAGAAATTACGGTGCAACCGTTCACAGACGATCGCATGGGCTGCCGATTGCGGCATGCCGCGCACATAGCGAAATCCAAGGCGAACCACAATGCCTTGGGCAGCTTGCTCCAAAGTGCAGTTCCAGTCCGAGTGCATCACATCCACTGGCCGGAAACACAATCCATGGCGCTGGGCGTCTTTCACGATTGTCGCCGGATGATAAAAACCCATCGGCCAATTGTTGAGCAGTGCAGCTGTGAATGCTGCGAGATATCGGACTTTCAGAAATGCACTTGCATAGGCAATCAGGGCAAAGCTGGCGGCGTGGGATTCGGGAAAACCGTAAAGGGCAAAGGAAGTAATGAACTTCACGATCGCGTCTTGGGCTTTATCGTCGATTCCGTTCTGCGTCATGCCTGCGCGCAGCTTCACCTCGATTTCTCGCATGCGGCGTTCGGAGCGCTTATGCCCCAGAGCACGCCGCAATTCTTCGGCTTCGCCTCCGGTGAAGTTCGCGCAAATCATAGCCATGCGCAGGAGCTGCTCCTGAAAAAGCGGGACTCCGAGAGTTCGTTCCAGAACCGGCTTGAGTGAGGGATGAGGATAGGTCACCGGCTCCTTGCCCATCCGGCGTTTCAAATAAGGGCTGGTCATCTCGCCGGTGATCGGGCCGGGACGAATGAGTGCTACCTGCGTCACCAGGTCATAAAACTTTGTCGGGTTGTTTTTTGGCAGAGACGCCATCTGCGCACAACTCTCCACCTGAAACATACCCACCGTATCGGCTTTGCGAATCGCGTCGTAAACGTCGGGAGAATCCTGCGGCAGATGAGCGAGATCGACTTCCTCCTGATAGTGATCACGAATCAAAGAAATGGAATCCTTGAGTACTGCCATCATTCCCAGCCCCAGCAGATCGACTTTCACAATGCCGAGATCGGCGCAGTCGTCCTTATCCCACTGCACGACCACACGGCCGGGCATGGTTGCGGGTTCGAGAGGGACGACAACATCGAGCGATCCCTGACAAATCACCATCCCGCCGGAATGTTGACTCAAATGGCGCGGCAGGTCTTGGAGTTCAACACAGAGCTGGAGGTAATTCGAGATGTATTCGTTGCTGAGATCGAGGCCGGCGGTGGTGAAGTATGTCGAGAAGTTGTCGTCAGGACCACGCCACTCCCAGCCGCCGACAATCTTTGACAGTCGGTTCAGGGTCTCGGTATCGAAGCCGAAAACCTTGCCCGCCTCGCGTGCCGCGGAACGGCCACGATAGGTACAGACGTTGGCCGTCATAGCCGCACCACGTTCGCCGTAGCGTCGATAAAGATACTGGATTGTTTTTTCGCGATCGTCACCACTGGGAAGGTCGAGATCGATGTCAGGCCACTCGCCACGCTCTTCGGAGAGAAAGCGCTCAAAAAGGAGTTCCATTTTGATGGGATCGGCGGCGGTAATTCCCAGTGCATAACAAACGGCACTGTTGGCAGCTGATCCCCTTCCCTGCACCAAGATTCCGTTTTCGCGGCAATGGCGCACCATATCCCAGACGATGAGGAAATAGCCGGCCAGCCTGAGTTTCTTAATCAACGCCAGTTCGCGTTGCAATTGCTGCTGTACACGTTCTGTGATCGTTCGATACCGGGTCTGTGCGCCTTCCCAGGTGCGCTTATACAGGAAGGAATCCATCGTCTCACCTTCCGGAACTGAGTAGGGAGGAAATTGATATCCAAGATTTTCCAGAGAAAATTCGAGACGGGACGAAAGCTCTAAAGTATTTGCGATGGATTCGGGAAGGTCGGAAAAGAGTTTTGCCATCTCCTCAGGGGAGCGGAGATAGCGCTGCGAATTTTCCGCAAGCAGACGGCCTGCAGTATCCAACCGGCATTTGTTCTTAATGCAGGTAAAAACATCGGCGACGCGGCGGTCTTTCCTTGTGGCATAGCAAACTCCGTTGGTTGCTAGCAACGGCAAACGCAATTCGCGTGCGAGATCCACCGCAGCCTGATTCCGTGATTCCTGCTGACGATTGCAGTGACGCTGCAATTCCACATAGACATTCCCTGCGCCAAAAATCGAAGTCAGGTGATGGAGACAGCGGCGCCCTTCTCCGATTCCCCCGCGCTGCAGCGAAACTGCAAGCGGACCACGTTCGTCGCCAGTCAAGCAGATCAAGCCGTCAATATAGTTCCCTACTTCTTCCAGAAATGCGCATCCCGTTGTCTTGCTCTTCGAGCGTAATTTCATGCTCGTGATCAGGCGGCAAAGGTTCTGATATCCAGCCTGGGAGCTGACGAGCACAGGCAGGTTGCCATATCCGGCGATGGTGACCTCTGCCCCCACATGTGCTTTGATTCCACACTTCTTGGCCTGCGAGTAAAACCGCGGAGCACCATAAACGCCGTTCCGATCCAGCAACGCCATGGCGGGCATCTGCTGCGCAGCGCAGGTCTGCGCCAGCGTTTCCGGCAGCGAAGCACCTTCCAGAAACGTAAAGGCTGAACGAGAGTGGAGTTCGACATAGTTCATCAATCAAACATCCCGGCAATGAACCACTGCGTACGCATACGGTCGAAATAGATTCTGTACAGGCCGGCACCATCGGAAGTTTTCAGCGCGACATCCCATTCCTCGTGTGCCCATGCTGCAGAATGGTTCCACCAGTGACCAGAAGTGGACCACGGTCCGGACGCAGCCAATACGGCAAGAGATCTCTTGCCCAGCATCACTGAGTGGGGTTTCTCACGGAACTCGACTTTGGTTTCGAGCGCAGGGCGGAACTTTCGCAGAGCGACTGCCGGCCTCTCGGTGCACATCCCGGCAAGTGCATGCTCACTGGAAAATGCATGCACGGCAAAACTGCCAGGACGATGCGAATCCACGGTTCGCGGGGATCCTACGCATGGCATTCCGTTTTCATCTTCGCGCCCCACAACTCCGCGAATTCTGGCCAGAGTAATTTCCAGTTGCTCAGCTTGCGGCGTTGCCGTAGCAAACAATCCTGCTTGCAACGCCCGCGGCTTCACCGGTGTGGCCTGTACAGTCAGTCTTTTGATCGGCGCAAAAAAAGAACAGCCTTCGAGTTCCAGGCAGGTAAGCCGAAGCAAAACTTTGGCATCGGAAACCGGCAATGGCAGTTTCCAGATGCGTTCATACACCTCTTTTTCTGCTTCTGTCTGAAGCTGGTGAACTTCGAAGTCGAGTCGCACGCGCAATTCGTTGGTGGCCAGGGCGCGTACGAGAAGGCGTGCACACAGTTGCTGTAGAAGACGGTTGAGAACGAAGCTCAGCGAGTCAAGCGATTCAACCGGGTCCTCAAACTCGAAGTTCTCCAGAAACTCGTCGTTCAATTCCGCGGGAACCAACGTTCTGGACGTCTCTGCCAGTGCGAGCTTCTGCAAACGAAGCCCTTCCTGCCCCAGTCTTTCGACCAGCGGAACAGAGGGCAACTCTGCCAAAGCGCCAAGATTGCGAATGCCCCAGGCTTCTAGCGTGTCCAAAACTTCAGGCGCGGGAGAAAGCACTTCGACCGGCAAGCGCGCCAGAAACTGCGCTTCCCTTCCTTGCGGAATGATCGTGATTCCTTCCCAACTGCGCGCGGCACAGGAAGCACTATCAGGGGCGGCCGCGATCGCTACATTCATGCAGAACCCGAATTCACGGGATTGCTGAAGAATGCGAGAGGCTAGACGCTGTAAAGGACCAAACAGCTTTTCGGTTCCATTCACATCAAGAATGACCATTCCAGGTGCGGTTGACTCAACTCGCGGAGAGAACATCCGAGCGCAGTCAAGCAATGCGGCCTGCGCAGCGTCTTCACTCGGGAGATTTCGTTGGCGTGCCAGCACCGAGCCGCAACTTTGCGCTTGCAATTTGGTCATGCCGAGTTCAATCCCCAGCTGGCGAGCTGCGTCATTTAGCGAGATGACCCGGTTGTTAGAGGCAGATCCTTCGAGAATAACGATGCCGCTTTGGATCAGCAGTTCCCTGCGCTGCTCCGGCTCGCAACGCAACGTCGCTTGCACGGGGAAATCGGGTAGGTAAAGACACGCAAACATAGAATTATGCCCACTGGGACCTCAGAGAAAACAATGGCTTCAAAGCCTGTGGAGGTTTCCTTTCCAGAGTGCGCAAAATTTCCACTTCCATGCCGCACTGCGTGAACAGAGCTCCCTTCACAACTGCCGGCCTGCTTTTGACCGACAGCACCAATCCGGCACAACTGGCAGCATGCGGTTCGCGTTCTAAAAACACCAGTGCCGTCGGTTGTCGCTCGACAACCCGGCTGAAGCGAAACCACGACGTATGCGGCACTTTGCGAACCAGCCTTTCCGGAAAGTCACTCAGGTCAATTACGATCAGGCCAAACCCTGCACTCTGTACCAGCATGTCGGCCACTTTGAAGGCCTGCTCGAGAGGCTTGAGTTTTTGCTTCGTCTTTCCGCAGCGCACCCAGAGCAGGCGTGAGAGATTCACACCCGAAGCTTCCGCAGAAACCGGATCCAAAGCATCCTGGCCATCGATCAATGCGCAGAAATGCTCCTGTTGCGTAGCTCGCGCAAGCAGCGACATGAGCAAAGAAGTTTTTCCCGAAGAAGCCAGGTTGCTACCGCAAATTTCGGTCAGGGCATGCAGGGGAATGCCGCGAACTGCGTTATCGATGGAAGCGATTCCGGTAGGAATGCTTCCCTGGTCTTGCCGGGTACAAAATGAGAATGCGGCCGGAATCCGGGCTTCAATTTCATGACGGAGCAAAGCGGCTGTGGCAGGGCTGGCCATGTGTTCGCCTTTTCTTCGCCTAAGGTAGGCCTTGCTAGCGAGAATGTCAATTGGCGAATTCGCGGATGGCTCGTAAACCGTTGGAGCGAATGTTGATATTTTTTGATAGCTTATTGCATTTTTGCCGGCTCCAGCTTCGGCGACAAACTGTGGATCACCGCGGCTGCAGCCAAGTACGCAAATCCGGCAATAAAAAAGGGGATCCTATAGCTTCCTGTCCATTGCAGAACATAGCCCACGATTTTTGCCATAAGCATGCCGCCAACCGCCCCCGCCATGCCCCCGAAGCCCACCACCGAACCCACGGCTTCGCCTGGGAAAATGTCAGAAGTCAAGGTGAAGATGTTCGCCGAAAACCCCTGGTGCGCGGCCGCGGCAAGGCCAATCAGGAGGACAGCGCTCCATAAGCTTTCTGTGTGATAAGCGAAGATAATCGGCACTACGCTTACCGCGCACACCAGCAAGGCCGTCTTGCGGGCGACGTTCACAGTTTTCCCGCGACGAATCATCGCCGACGAAAACCATCCCCCCGCCACGCTGCCCACATCTGCGAGAAGATAGATCACTGTGATGGGGATGCCGATCTGGGTCAGCTTCAGGCCGTGCGTACGCTGCAGAAAGTCCGGGATCCAAAACAGCAGAAACCACCAGATGGGATCTGTCATAAACTTCCCTATCGCAAATGCCCAGGTTTCACGGTGTGGTAGAAGTTTGATCCAGCGTATCTTTGGAACGGGGGGGATGCGGTTGCCGGTGATGTAATCGAGTTCTGGCCGCGACAAACGCGGGTGCTCTTCCGGCCTGCGATAGAGAACAACCCAGAAAGCCAGCCAGATGAAGCCCAAAGCTCCTGTGAACAAGAACGCCATCCGCCATCCATAACGAAATGTGATCCAGGGAATGATGAGTGGGGTCAAAATTGCCCCGATGTTCGAACCAGCATTGAAGACGCCCGTGGCAAGTGCCCGCTCCTTTTGCGGGAACCACTCCGCAACGGTTTTTATGCTTGCAGGAAAGACTCCCGATTCGCCTAGGCCGAGCGCCGAACGTGCCACGGCAAAGCTGAAAACCGAATGGCACGCCGCATGCGCCATAGACGCGACGCTCCAGAAGACCATGCTGAGCGAATATCCCCACCGGGTTCCCAAACGGTCCAGTACAGGGCCGATTACCAGCATGCCGAGCGCGTACGCGGCTTGGAAAATCAAAACGAGATTGCTGTAGGTGATTTCGTTCCAGCCCAAATCATGCTGAAGTGTGGTCTTCAGAACGCCCAACACTTGCCGGTCCATGTAGTTTTTGGTGACCCCGATTAACAGAAGCGTGCAGATCACCCAGCGGAAATTACCAATTCGCGCTCCAAAAAATGGGGATGGCTCAGATGCGGGCGAGTTTTGCGAGACGGCACGGGGTTCGGCGGTCGAAGACATAGCCGCTATATTAGTCAGTCTTGGGGATGCGCTTCCAGTCCGTTTGTAATGCCCACTGGCAGAACATCGCCAATCCCCCAAATAAGCGCCTTTACGGCGTTAGCAGAGTGGTCGCATACATCGACGCTCATTACCGCACGCTTGCCGATCGGGCCAGCCGAGGCTTGGTTGGCCACTCGATGGGTGGTTACGGGGCAACCAGAATTGGGATGAAGCACGCCGACGTGTTCGGCAGCCTTTACATCATGAGCCCCTGCTGCTTGTCGCCGCGTGGGGGCGGACCGGGGAATCCGGAGGTTGAAAAACAACTGGAATCAGTGAAAACACCCGAAGATTCCGCCAAGTTATCATTCTTCCCTCGCGCCATGTTGGCGAGCGCAGCGCCTGGTCCCCCAATCCAAAGAATCCGCCGCTTTACCTTGATCTGCCAACGAAAAAACGGCCAACCTCAGCCGGAGGCCCTCGCCAAATGGATCGCCAACGCCGCGTTGGCTTTCATCGACCAGTACATCGGGGATTTGCGTAAGTACCACGCCATCGCCATCGATGTCGGCGATCGGGATGGACTAAAGGTTGACACTGGCAAGCTGCACAGTGTGCTCGATAACTACGGAATCAAACACAATTTCGAGATATATCAGGGAACTCACACGAGCAAGGTGGCGGAAAGATTCCAGAATCATGTTCTGCCATTTTTCAGCCAGAATCTCTGTTTCCAAGCGAACTGCAGGTAACCAACGATTCGAATTTTCGAGCGCGGAAAGGCATGCAAGGTCCCACCGGAAGGTTTGCGAAACCCCGATTAAGCCGGTGCATACTTGCCGCGCTGAATGACCGCCGCTGCGACTTGCTGTTCGAGATCGATCACGTTAAAAGGATCGTGTTTGGCCAGGCGCCGCAGGATCGAAAGATGGGTACGTAGCATGTCCCCTTCGGCCACGGCAGCGATGATCTTGCGCGCATAACTCTCGATTTTTTCTGCCGCGCGTGCGACATAAAGGCGAGTCATCGCAACGGGTAGCGTGGCTGCGGCCTCGCCATGAAGAGATGCAATCTTGAGAGTGCGAATGAGAGCAGACTCCATCGCATAAATTTCCGCCGTGATGTCCGCGATGGCGCCCATAATCTCCTGTTGATCTTGGATGTCCTGCATGTATTTTTGCGTGGCCGCTCCCGCAGCAAATAGCCCCAGCTTCTTCATGGAGACTACCAGCTTTCGCTCGAACCCGAGCACGCCCTCGACCTCGTCACCGATGGGGTTGGAGAGCACTTCCTCCATGATCTGCTTGATGGCGGACGTCAGCGGCAGTTGGCCGCTGCTCGCACGCTTCAGAAGGAAGCCGGTAATGATCAGCCGGTTGATTTCGTTGGTGCCTTCGAAAATGCGGTTGATTCGCGCATCGCGATAGGCCCGTTCCGCAGGGTATTCCTCCACGAAGCCATAACCGCCGTAAATCTGCACGGTCTCATCCACCACGAAATCGAGCATTTCTGAGCCCCAGACCTTGATAATAGAGCACTCAACGGCATACTCCTCTATCGCCTTGAGCGTCTGCTTTGCGGCATCGGGTGTAGATTTGTCCACTGCCGCGAGAGCTGCGTCCATCAGGCCCGCGGTGCGATAGGTCAGAGCTTCGCCAACGTAAACCGAAGCCGCCATGTTCGCCAGTTTCTCGCGGACCAGACCGAAGTCGGCAATGGTTTTGCTGAAAGCCTTGCGTTCTCTTGCATAAGAAATCGCATTGTCCAACGAATGACGCGCTCCACCTACGCACATCGCGCCCAGTTTGAAGCGGCCAATGTTCAGGATGTTGAAGGCAATCAGGTGTCCCTTGCCGAGCTCGCCAAGGACATTTTCCACAGGAACCTGGCAGTCATTCAGGATGATGGGACAGGTAGAGGAACCGCGAATACCCATCTTGTGCTCTTCGGCGCCGATCGAGAATCCGGGAAAGCTGCGCTCGACCAGAAACGCCGTGAACTTCTCGCCGTCCACTTTCGCAAAGACAGTAAACAGATCAGCGAAACCGGCGTTGGTGATCCACATCTTCTCGCCGTTGAGGAGGTAATAGCGGCCGTCGGGGGAAAGCGAGGCGCGCGCACGGCAGTTCAGGGCATCGGATCCCGAAGTCGCCTCTGAAAGCGCGTATGCTCCGACGATTTCTCCGATGGCCAGGCGCGGCAGGTACTTCTGCTTCTGCTCTGCGGTTCCGAAATACACAATGGGGAGCGTACCGATCCCGGTGTGGCCGCCCCAGGTGGTCGCAAAGCCTGCATATTTTGCGATGCGGTCGCAAATGATCGCGGCGGTCACTTTGTCCATTTCGAGGCCGCCATAGGCTTCGGGAATCTCCGACGAGCTAAGCCCGAGCTCCCCTGCCTTCCTCAGTAGTTCGCGCGAGACGGAGAAGTCCTTGTTCTCAATTTTCTCGATATTCGGGACAATTTCTTCCAGCGCGAATTCTTCGGCGGTCTGGGCGATCAATTGATGCTGCTCGGAAAAATTCTCCGGGGTGAACACCTCTTCGGGACTACGGGAATCGAGAAGAAAACTGCCGCCGGGAATGCGACCAGGCGCGGACATTGCCGTGGACATGGAACCCCTTCCTTACCACCAAGGGACAAACGACATTGAAGTTTATAGGGAACGCCCGGGTATTTGCCAGTTCACCGGAAAGGGGCAGAGCCAATCGGCCCGAAACGTTCAGTCTCTTGGGCTTTCTCCAGTAGAATCTGTTCCTCTTGGCCGAAGGTTACGTTGCTAATAAGGTTGCTAATAAGAAGGTTCACGCGGTATTAACCTTTGCTACAATGCCTGCCATGCGTGGGAACGATAAGGTTTTGAAACACTTGAGCGAAGCGTTGAAGGCCGAGCTCACAGCTATTAACCAATACTTCCTTCATTCCAAAATGTGCGAGAACTGGGGCTACTTCCGACTGGGCGCCTATTACCGCAAAGAATCGATCGAGGAAATGCTTCACGCCGAAAAGCTGATGGACCGCATTCTTTTCCTCGAAGGCACACCCAACATGACCGATGTGGGTCCGATCAATGTCGGGCGCAACGTCAAGCAGCAGTTCGAGAATGACCTCGCGCTCGAGTTGAGGGCCGTTAAGGAATTAAACGCAGCAATCGAGACCTCGGTGAAGGTGGGGGACAATGCTTCGCGTGCGCTCTTTGAAGACATCCTCAAAGACGAAGAGCACCACGTGGACTACCTCGAAGGACAGCTGCACGCAATTGAGGAAATTGGTCTCGACAACTTCCTGGCGCAACAATTGCACAAGGGAGAGGACGAGAAGGACTAAGGAGCTATGTCCAGGTTGCGCGAGCTATTCGGGTCTGGGCCAGCCCCCCTTCAACCTGTGCCACAGGTCACTGCCGCGGACATTGAGCGGGTGGTGCGCCGGGATTTTGCGGAAACCCAGGTCGCGGATGCTCTCGCCATCCTCGCGGAATACGGGCCGCAGGCGTGGCACCGGGAACCGGCGCGAGTGCGATTGGCCGCACTGAAACTGGCAAACGGCAGTCTGGAAGGTCTGCGCCAGGCCGTCGACCGAGCCAAACTGGACTATCGCGACGTGCTGGCGCCGGCGGAGTACCCCAAATACACAGAGTTCGGATTGCGTGCACGAAGGCTCCGCTCAAGAGTCCAGCAGCAGATTTTTTCCGATGATTGGCAACAATACGAGCGCTGGCTCAAGAAGTAGATGGTGATTAGGCTCGGCACTCGGTTGGATAACCAATCCAGACGCTCGATGTTGGAGCAACGCCGCACTTATCCGGTGTGAAGGCACCCTACACGGCAAAACCCTGCTGCCCGCCCTATCCGCCGGCCCAAACCCTCTGGGAAAGCAGAGTGACGGCGTTGAGGAGTCAAGCAAATCGGGCGAAGTGTCGTACAATTCTGTTTCCCTTTCACCCAGGAGATGGCATGCGCAGATTTTTGACGATTTTGACCGCTCTGTTTGCCCTGCCCATGGCGGCGCAAACCACCACTCATCACCCGACCACAGCCGCCCCGAAAAAACCAGGGACAACCGCATCCAGCCATCCTACGGCCGTTATCGAAACGAGTGCGGGAAAACTCACCTGTACACTCTTCCCGGATAAGGCACCCGTTGGGGCTTCGAATTTCATTGGCCTAGCCAAGGGGACCAAGGATTGGGTGAATCCGAAAACAGGCCGGAAGATGCACGGTGTATCCCTGTACAACGGCACGATCTTTCATCGAGTGATCCCGCAGTTCATGATTCAGGGAGGCGATCCGCTGGGGAATGGCCAGGGTGGGCCGGAGGGGCCCGGCTTTCCCTTCAAGAACGAAACCTCGCCAGACTTGACCTTCGACCGTCCTGGACGTCTTGCCTACGCCAATGCAGGTCCTGACACAAATGCTTCGCAATTCTTTGTGACAGAAGTTCCGTATCCGAGCCTGAATGGCCATTACACAATCTTCGGCCAATGCGATGAGCCCAGTGTTGAGGTAGTGAAGCAGATCGCCAGCCTGCCGCGGGACGCCAACGACCGGCCTGAGAACCCGCCCAAAATCGTCAAGATCACGATTCTAGGTTCAGGAAGCACGGTTCATCGCGCGACTACCCCGCACCGGGGCGCCGCTGCTCCGAAAGCAGCTCCTCAACCGACCAAACCACAGTAGGCGCGCCGAGGTGTCTACGGGTGCTTGGACTTGAGAGCATAGTTATGAGCATCTCCGAATGCGGTGACGCTGAGATGCACGATCGACAACCAGCGCTCCATTTTGTGATGGCCGGTGCGGTGGAAGGCGTAGGAGATTCCGATTGAAGTGGCTGTGGCGGCCGCTTCGAGGCTGGCAAACCCTGCATTGTTGTTCACGATGTCGTCAGGGATCAGCACTTCCGTGCGGCCCCTTGCGAGAAAATTTTTCGTGGAAGTGAAGTCGAGCGCGCGGAACACGGCAATGCCAGAAAACAACAGCACGTTCTCGCCATCCCAGAAGCGGTGAGTCGCCGTGGCGCTTTCTGCAGTGGCTTGAGAAATGACCGCAGGTGAGGTCGCCGGGCGCCCCGTTCCCGACGGTGCATCGTTGAGAACGGTTGAATCGCGACTCTCCTGAGAACGCGCCAACGAGACCGTCAACAAGATCGATACAACAAGCAGCAGTCGCATCGTCCCGATTGTAGCTGGTCGCACCTTCTTGCCTGTCACTGATTATTCAATTCCTCGGGTGCAATTTATAATTCTTGGTTCTCATCCCAGCGGAGGAGCTTCATGGCGGACTCATACAACGGCGTGCCCGTGCCCAAAGACGGCGAACACATCACATATAAGGACAGACACATTCAGGTTCCGTCCCGACCGATCATCCCGTTCATCGAGGGCGATGGCACAGGGCGCGACATCTGGAAGGCATCGGTACGGGTATTCGATGCCGCGGTGCACAAGGCCTACAGCGGAAAGCGCAAGGTGGTGTGGTATGAGATCTTTGCGGGCGAGAAAGCGAAAGCGAAGTTCAAGGATTGGCTGCCCCAGGATTCCGTTGACGCGATCCGCGAATTCCGCGTGGCGATCAAGGGTCCACTGACGACCCCGGTCGGCGGTGGCATTCGTTCCCTCAATGTCACTCTCCGTCAGGTTCTCGATCTTTATGCGTGCATTCGGCCGGTGAAGTATTACAAGGGCACGCCTTCGCCGGTGAAGAATCCCGAGCGAATGGATGTCGTCATCTTCCGCGAGAACACCGAGGATGTGTACGCTGGCGTCGAGTGGGAACAGGGCACTCCGGAAGTCGCCAAGTTGATCGAGTTTCTCAATAAGGACATGCTCAAGGGCGGCAAGAAGCAAGTGCGCACGGATTCCGGCGTGGGCATCAAACCAATTTCCATCTTCGCCACCAAGCGGTTAGTGCGCATGGCTATTCAGCACGCGCTCGAGAATGGCCGCAAGACGGTGACCCTCGTGCACAAAGGCAACATCCAGAAGTTCACTGAGGGTGCGTTCCGCAAATGGGGATATGAGATCGCAACCGAGGAGTTCCGCGACAAAGTCGTGACCGAACGCGAGAGCTGGATCATCGACAATAAGGACAAGAATCCAAAGCTTACGAATGAGGGAAACGCCGCATTGATTGAGCCCGGCATCGAATTCGCACCACCGGAGTTTGCAAATTCTGTCGCCGAGGAAATCCGCTCCGTACTGGACCACATCTACGCCAGTCACGGTCACGGCGCCTGGAAGAAAAAGTTGATGATCAATGACCGCATTGCCGATTCCATCTTCCAGCAGGTGGTCACTCGCGCGGACGAGTACTCCGTTCTCGCCACACCCAACCTGAACGGCGACTACATTTCCGATGCCTGCGCGGCGCAGGTTGGCGGACTGGGCATCGCCCCCGGCGCGAACGTGGGCGACGGATATGCTGTGTTTGAAGCCACTCACGGCACCGCGCCGAAGTATGCGGATAAAGATGTCATCAATCCCGGCTCGGTGATTTTGTCCGGCGTGATGATGTTCCGCTTTCTGGGCTGGAACGAAGCTGCCGATCTGATCGAGAACGGCCTGGAGCGGACCATCGAACAAAAGACCGTGACCTACGACTTCGAGCGCCTGATGCAGGGCGCGACCAAGGTCAGTACCAGCAAGTTCGGCGACCAGATTATCGAGAACATGAGCGCCGAAGTTTTGACAACAGCGTGACGAGCACTCAGCAATCAGCCCTCTACCCCCAATCCACACCGGTTTCTTCAGTTCCAGCAAACCTTGCGGGGGGAGTGCTGACGGAAGAGGCTGAATAGGATCGAAAGGAAATCATGCGCAAAAAAGTAAGCATTGTGGGATCGGGAAATGTGGGCGCCACGGCGGCCCACTGGATCGCTTCGAAGGAATTGGCAGATGTCGTTCTTGTGGACATCATAGAGGGTGTACCCCAGGGCAAGGGCCTTGACCTGCTCGAGGCCATGCCCATTGAAAAACGCGATTCCTACGTGATGGGCACCAACGACTACGCGGATACGGCAAACTCTGACATCGTGGTCATCACTGCCGGCATTCCGCGAAAGCCGGGCATGAGCCGCGACGATCTGCTTAACACGAACTACAAGATCATGTCGGATGTGGTCGGCAAAGTGGTGAAGAATTCGCCCAACTGCATCCTGATCGTCGTTTCGAATCCGCTCGATGCAATGGCACAGGCGGCATATAGACTGAGCGGATTCCCTCGCGAGCGCGTCATCGGCATGGCGGGCGTGCTCGATTCGGCACGCTTTCGGGCATTCATTGCAGACGAACTGAAAGTGAGCGTGGAAAACGTGACCGCCTTCGTTCTCGGTGGGCACGGCGACACCATGGTTCCGTTGTCTCGCTACTCCACGGTAGCGGGAATTCCGATTACGGAACTCATTGGCCCGGATCGCCTGGCTCAACTGGTTCAACGCACCCGCGATGGGGGCGCCGAAATCGTCAAGTATCTCAAGACAGGCAGCGCCTACTATGCGCCGTCGGCGGCGTCCACCGAGATGGTCGAAGCCATTCTCAAAGACAAGAAAAAGATCCTTCCATGCGCGGCGTATCTCGATGGCGAGTATGGGATCAAGGGCCTTTACGTCGGTGTTCCCGTCAAGCTGGGTGCCAGGGGCATCGAACAAATCATTCAGATCAAGCTTACAGGCGAGGAGCAAGCCGCGCTTCAAAAGAGCGCCGACGCCGTGAAGGAGTTGGTGGGAGTGATTGGAGTGTGAGGCTGCGCCTCGCATTCCTTGCTCTCGCCCTCCTATGCCTTGAGGTGGCATGCCGTGAAGAGCAATTGCCACCGCCTATCGACCATCCTCGCCTCACGCCTAACGTGAGGATGCAGGATGTCAACTTCCATAGCGTTTCCCTGCAGCGCGGCATGCCATACCGGGCGATCCTGCCCGCCAATCTTCCCCACAATCAGAAACTACCGGTTATCTATCTGCTGCATGGGGGCGGAGGCGGATATCGGGACTGGTCGAACTACTCCGACGTGGCCCGGTTTTCCGAGCAGGGTCTGGTTCTCATCATGCCTGAAGCTAGCTCCTCCTATTACGTGAACGCTGCCGAGCGGCCCCAAGATCGATACGAAGACTACATCACTAAAGACCTAATCAGTGATGTAGAGAGCCGCTTCCCGACGGCGAGTGACCGGGATCATAGAGCCATCGTTGGCGTTTCCATGGGGGGATTTGGCGCAATCGTGCTGGGGTTGAAACACCCCGATTTGTTTGCATTTGCTGCAGGCATGAGCTCGGCACTAGATGTCCCGACTCGCCCATTCGCCTGGCGACGAATGGGACAATATCGCGCGCATGCCAAGATTTTCGTGCCTTGGGGAAGCGCCTCGCGCAGCGCCAACAATCCGTACCAGCTCGCCGAATCGGCTGATCCGGCAACGGCACCGTACCTATATCTGACCTGCGGAGAGCAAGAAGGTTTGCTTTCTGCCAATCAGAGATTTGCAACCCTGCTGAGAAAGCACCGGTTCAACTTCGAATTCCACCCCGGCCCTGGCGGGCATGACTGGAATCAATGGAACGGCAGACTGCCCGAACTGGGGCAGATCTTACGGCACCGTCTTGCAACGAATTAGAAGCCACTGAAGGCAACATGCGACCTAATGCCATGGCGTTTTGGTGTACTTTGCAGGGGCGAGCAAAGCCGGGTACCTAGGCCCGCTCAATCGCCACCGACGTCAACTTCACATCCTTGTTCGGGCGGTCTTGGCGGCCCCGGGCGACCTTTGAGATCTTGTCAACCACGTCCTGACCTTCGACTACCTCGCCGAAGATCGTGTGCCGTCCGGTGAGCCACTGGGTTGGCGCAACCGTAATAAAGAACTGCGAGCCGTTGGTATTGGGCCCGGCATTGGCCATGGCGAGTTTGCCCGGCTTATCAAAGTTGTGCGGCGACCCCTTGGTCTCGTCTTCAAACTGATATCCCGGGCCACCCATGCCGGTACCTTGCGGATCGCCACCCTGGATCATGAAATCCGGAATCACGCGATGGAAAATCGTGCCGTCGTAGAGTCGGTCGTTGCTCTTTTTCCCGGTGCTCGGATGACGCCATTCGCGCTTCCCTTCTGCGAGGTCGGTGAAGTTCTGCACAGTTTTAGGCGCTTCCTGTTCAAAAAGGCGGCACACGATCATGCCTTCGGTGGTATGAAACATTGCGTAAGTACCGGGTTGCCGGACCATGGGGATCCTTTCTGGTTCCGATGATAGCTGCCTTGCAATTCTATAGCAGCCGCGAGTAGTCCGGCCTCAGGGTCTCTATCTCACCACGCGTTCGTAGATTACGCGCACGGTTTCGAAGGTCCGGGTAAGCTCGCGCTCCAGCCCCTCAGGAAATTCTCGGCGCAAAATTTGTGATGTTAGCCTTTCGACTGCCTGGCGTGGATGTTCGGCAGAGGGAAGCCATCGCGTTTTGCGCCCGGCAACCAGACGCATGACATGTTCGACCGTGCGGCAAAGCTCGGCAGCGTGATCGACCGCGGCGGCATCATACTTTTCAAGCGCGCCTGCGCCAGTGCAACGCCAAAGACGGTCTCGCAGCGTGCCGGCCTTGGGGTGCACGCCCTTTGAAACCAGCAGGAAGCCGGAAAGAAAATCGCCATCGTAAAGCGCCCCGGGAGCACTGCGTATGCTGCGTTCCGGAGCGCTAGCCAGCTCGAGCCTGCGGCGCATCTTACGGACATCTTCAGCAAAGTTAGAGTCGCCGGCGAACCTGTGAAACAGAGTCTCGAGCGTAGCCTCGACGCTGCGCGCCACATCCAGATCACCGGCCACGAACCGCAACTTGGTGTAGGTGAGAGCTTCCCAGGGTTGCGCTTCGGATGAAAAATACGCCTGGAGCTGCGATGGCGTCACCACCAGTTCGCCTTCCTCGCCTCGCGGCCGTAATCGCGTGTCCACGGGGAAAACGAGGCCTTCCTGGTTGTACGCAGCCAATACCTGGATCAATTCTTCGGCGCCATGCGTCACCATCTGCCGATCTGCTCTTTCGCCGCAGACAAACAGCAGATCGGCGTCGGAAAGGAGGTCGAATTCCCTGCTGCCCAGGCGTCCAAGCGCGAGCACCGCCAACCCTGGGGGAGCACCAACGATCGAAAACGCCGCACAGATGGCGTCCTCGGCAGCCGCGGTGGTGTCGGCGAGAGAGGAATAAATCGGACGCCGTTCGGTCACATCGCGAGCACCTGACAAGAACATGCAGTGCCGAAAATGCCGGCGGAGCATGGCGACTTTTTCATCCTGCACCGCCCAGGAGTCTGCTAGATAGGCGAAGACGGGATCCCGGGCCGCGAAGCCGTCCTGCTCGGAGAGATTCAGCAGCCGTCCTCCGCTCCAAGCTGGCCTGCTCGGAGCAATCTCCGAGAGCGAGACCACCTCATCGGGATACCGAACCAGGGTGTCGGTAAGGTACTCGCTCACTCCAAAAACCGAGAGTGCACGAACGATGGCGTCCTGATGTCGGAGGACGGCCGCGTAGCGTTCCGAGCTTGTGAAGGCCGACCCCAGGAACCGCAATAGGTTCCTTCGCGTGGGTGAGCCGGAATCGTGGTTCCGAATTGCACTCGACAACGACGGAGCATCTCCGGAAAGGCTTTCCAAAAGGACGCGGGTTGACTGGTCGCCAATTGCCGCCGCCTTGCTCTGCAGTCGAAATTCTGAATCGGAAGGCTCGAATTCCTGCCGGGCCTGTTGTTGAAAGATGATCCGGTGATAGATTTCTGCAACCGCCGACATGCGCCGGGAAACCAGCGCGCCCAGGTCATCGATGCGCGGATGTTCCGGCATGAGCGCTTCCATGGCACGCTGGATGACTGCCAATTCCTGAGCCGACCCCGGCAGACGGTGCACTTGCTGTCCACGACGAAGCTGCAGACGATGTTCCAGATGACGTAAGAAGGTGTAAGCCCAGGTCAGTTCGTGGAAGTCTCGGCCGCTAATGTGCTGTTTATCATGCAGCTTGTGGAGAGAAAACAGTGTTCCGCCGGAACGGAGCCATGGCTCGGAACCTCCATATACGCGTTGCAGGCACTGCACCAGAAACTCGATGTCGCGAATTCCGCCGCGATCGACCTTTACATTGATGCTTTCCTTGCCCTGCCCAGCCTGACTGCGGCGCTTGCGATCGATTTTTTCGCGAGACAAAAGCGCCGTTTTGATGGCCGCGAAATTCACTTCCTCTTTGTAGACTTGGGGCTGCACCTGATGGATGAACTGCCGAGCCAGCTTCTCGTCTCCGGCCGAATAACGCACCTTGATGAGGGCTTGGCGTTCCCAATCGTGGGCAGCATTGGCATAATAGCGAAGCGCATGCGACAGACTGACCGCCAATTCACCCTCATTGCCCTGTGGTCTCAGTCGCAAATCAATCCGGAAGACCGGCCCTTCAGGCGTGGGGCGACAAAGGATCTCTGTCACCTGCTGCGCCAGGCGAATAAAGTATTCGCGGTTTGAAAGTTCCGCGTCCGGCAGTTCCTTCCCGTCTCCGAAGATGAACAACAGGTCTATGTCGGAACTGTAGTTCAGTTCGTTCCCGCCAAGCTTACCCATGGAGAGGACGGCAAAACTTGTATCGGCCACTCGTCCTTCTGGATCGAGGTGTTGTGGGGAACCGAAGCGGTGCTGCATGGCGCTGGCGGCTTCGCGCAACGCTTCCTCGATCAGTACATCACTCAAGGCAGAAATTTCGGCCGTAGTTTCGGCGAGCGGCGCAATCCGCAGCACGTCGCGCAACACGATCCGTACGTACTCGCGTCGCTTGAATCGAGCCAGCAGCAAGGAGGGATCACGGTCAAAAGACCGCGAATGAAACCGCGCAAGGGCCTCAGAGAAGTCTTCGCGGGAACAACTATGATCGAGACCCTTGTCACGAACAAAGGTGTGCAGAATGTCGGAATTGGCGATCAGCGTCTCTCCCAGGTACCAACTGGTTCCAAAGACGGTGGTCGCATAATGGGCAACAAACGGATGCTCTTCGAGGAGTTCCATAATGTCAGGGGAACTCTCGATTACCAGCCTTTCAAAGAGCAACAGAGCTGCATCGGGATCGGAGCAGTCCGCTAGGATGGAAATCAAGACGCTGGCCAGCGTGTTCGATATTCTGTTCGCTATTCGTTCGAAGGTGATGCGGGCAGCTTCCATGTCGCCAAATGGAACGTTGGCGAGCCGGTCAGAAGCGTGGCCGGCGGACTGTGGGGAGAATGGCATGGGTCAGCTGCTAGCCGCTAGCTCTTAGCGGCCTTAAACTTGCTTTTGTAAAATGCTGCTGGCCGGGAGGGCGCTCGCAAATCAGTTTTGCGTGCACCCGTGTCGGTATTCGGGTTTCAGACTACAGCAGCGTCCTTGTGCCTACCACCTTCGTGTTCCAAAGTATTTGCGGACGCCAATGGTGTTATAGCGCCCCCAGGGGCCGTTGGGACCGAGATCGGCGGGTCCGAGGTAGCGGTCCCGTGCTCCAAAGCGGTCGAAAAGGAAATGCTGGGTCACTCGCATCTCGAAACCCCGACCCATGTAGATGGCGGCGCCCCAGGAGTGCTCGACCCCAATCGCGTCGAACGACCAAGTGTACAAGTTCTGGGGAACATTTTTACCGAACAGGAAGCGCGGCTCTCCCCACAGCATGAATCGGCGAAGGGGCCCTCGGCCAAATGGCCGAGCTTCTAGAATGCCAGAAAGCATGTATCGCGCAAACGCGTTACACGGCGCGCTCTTCCCGCCATAATTGCCCGCGTTGGCTGCGCAGAGGTTGGGGTCGATTTCGTTATGCGGCGGAGCAATCTCGAATTGCGCGTATCCCCAAAACGTATCTTTGGGCAGGAAAAACCGCTCCTGTCCATTCTGCGGTACCTGTTGAGCCAGGAGCCTCAGACACCCGCCGGCCACAACCAGTAGAAGCGCTGCTGTCTTCATGATTTTCCCCTTTTAGCGGCTCGACTCGTGTGGAAGGCGAGACGCGACATCCGTGCATCTTGAGTGAAATTGCTGTAACTGGATACTGCAGGCCTGCACCTGAATGCCGCATTGTACATCCCGGTTGTTTGGAGGCTTCTCAGGATCTACTCTACGGAAAACCATAGCCCGCAAGCCTAGTTTCTCCAAGTAGTTGGATAGTACAAACGCACTACACTCGTAAGTGCCCGCAAATCAGAGCGGGGGTTTGGCCATCTCCGTGCAATAACGTTAGGCAAGGAGCAACACGAGAAATATGGGGCAAGAAGTCTCGGTATCGTATCAGGCGGTAAAGAGCAAGGTATATCGGCTCATCGACAGCCTCGTGGAAGATTCCAAAACCCAGGGTGAGGTACAGGAATCGGTAAAGCGGTGGTGGAAGCTGGTGCATCCCGCCGACCGGCCGATTGCCCGCAAGTACCTATTGACTGTCCTGGCGAAATCTAACGCTACCCTTGAAGCCATTTCGGATGGACTGATCGATCTGCAAGATTTCGAAGCCCATCCCCACCCCAGCGATAACCTTTCGAAGGTCCACACCCTCTCCAGCGAGGCTTGGGGACAAAGAATGAAAGCCTCGGTTTAGCGAGTATTGCAGCCATGATCGAAGAGCCCGACGCGAGTCGGGCCTTTTTATTGTTATCTATCAGCAAATTTAGGGGTTCTCTGGCGCCTCATAGAGCTTCCATTTTGTCCGGGTGTAGGCGACTTGGAATCCCTTGCGTTCTGCATTGCGCTGCGAATCACTGCCGGGAGCGGCAACCATCATCGCCAGATCGCATCCTTTTTCGAGCGCATAGCGCGTACGCGATTGCAAGAGGGCACCTTGCAGCCCACGGCGCCGGAATTCGGGCGCAGTAGCGGCCCCCGCGAATAAAGCAACTCCTTCATAGATGAATAATCCCCCTGCCGCGGCGGGTTCTCCATCTAACTCAGCCAAAAAAGGCAGGTAGCCTTGGGCGATCGAGGTGATTGAGCCGAGTTCGCGTAGGAAAACCACAAGTTCTGGATGTTCGCTTGCCCAACCACGGGCACTCACGTCGGCCCACACCTGCAATTCATTGGAACCGGCAATCCTTGTCTGAATATGGGGAGCTAGTTCCCTCCCAGGCTGCTCGACGCGTTTATAGAGCACACTGCTGAGTTCCGCCGGGCGATAGTTCCGGCGACATAAAAGATCGAGCGCCTCGACACCTGCAAAGGGAGCAACCTCGTGGCACACCTCTGCTTGCCGGTCGCGGAAGAATTTTTCGATTGTGTCCAAAATCACTGGGGTCACGGGAGAAAAAACTCCCAGGCCGAATGTTTGCGTAACCGGCGAGTGGACGCCGTCGAATACCGCATAGGTGCCGGCACACCTGATCCACTCGGACCCGCTATCTGGAAACAATTTTTGACGCGCGGTGGCATATTGAGCGCAGGCGTGGCCCTCGGTCTGTTCAAACCGGCGGCAAAGGGCGAGGTCGGAAAATGGCAACATGGCGGAACTTTTTGGTTTCACAGGCGGCCATGAACGGCCGATGTGGAAAACCTCCATGGTTCGAACCGGCCTCAATTTTATGCGAACGCCTTCCTTCTCGGTATCGACGGTTGTTGGCAGGGAGACCGTCATCATCTAGGATTACAGGCTCAAGTTGAACTTCAACTCTCGGACGAATTGATCGGAAGCGTCCAAAAGGCCAAGTGTCATGCTCCGCATCCTTCTCGCCGTCGCGTTAGAACTGCTTCTTGCTAGCCGTTTACTCGCCCAAGTTCCCGTAGAGTCGCTCGCGAAACCTCCAGCGGGCGCGCAGGTTTGGGCGATCACATCGAGTGGCGGTGCCGCACGTCATGGGCAGGTCTCCATGTGGACCACCTCCGACGGAACCCACTGGTCGCGCTTCAGTATGAACTTGCGCGGATTTGTTAGTGAGGTTGACGAGCAAAACCGGTTTACCCCGGATGGGCAGTTGATCAGCCTGATCGTACGAGGGAAGGTACCGGAGGGCGACGCAGCGGAAACCTACGAACTGAAGGATGGGACCTACACCTTCCAGAGTCCCGTCGATCATGGCACGGGAACGGCGCAAGCCGGCCTGGAATACGTCGCTTTCGGAGGAACGCTCGATTCCCTGCCATTCATTCTGGATCACCTCATGAAGGCGCCCGGCCACGAAGTTGACCTCCTGCCCTCGGGGAGGGCTAAACTCGAGCCGCTGACTACGCTGGAAGTTTCAAACGGCGTCCAGAAGAAAACCTTGACCTGCTACGGGATCACTGGTTTCGGTCTGTCGCCTCAGCCGGTATGGGTGGACGGAACCAACTTCTTTGGATTTGCAGGAGTACTGAACTTTCTGCCCGAGGGGTGGGAAAAGGCAGCCACAGCCCTCTCCAAAGCACAAGACGAGGCGCTGGCGAAGCGGGCGCCGGCGCTAGTTGCAGCCATTGCTCGCCCAGTCTCAGGAGCGCTCGCCTTCCGCAATGTGAGGCTCTATGACGCGGATGCGCGGCAATTCCGCGGAGCCATGACCGTCGTCGTCGAAAACGGAAGGATCGCGGCGGTGGGCCCAACGAGCGCGACCGCAATTCCTAGCGACGCACAAGTCATCGATGGTGCGGGAAAGACGCTTATTCCGGGGCTTTGGGACAATCACCAGCACTATGGAGACGACTCCACAGGCCCCTTGCTGCTCGCAACCGGCATCACCAGTGTTCGCGACCCCGGAAATCAGATTGAAGAGTTGCTGGCGCGGAAGAAGCGCATTGAGGGCGGACAGCTATTGGGCACCCGCATCTTGCCGTCGATGCTGATTGATGGGTCCGGACCCTACACCGCGCAAGTAGCAGTGGTCGTCAAGAACCTGGATGAGGCGCTCGCCGCAGTCCATCGCGCCAAAGATAGCGGCTATTTCGGCATAAAGCTTTACGGCACGATTGATCCGGCATGGGTGAAGCCGATGGCTGATCTCGCCCACCAGCTGGGGTTGCGAGTGCATGGTCACATACCGCACGACATGCGGCCTCTGGATGCCGTGCGAGCCGGCTACGACGAAGTTACGCACATCAATTTCGTCATGATGCAGGCCATGCCGGACGATATCGTAAAGACCTCGAACGGCATGAACCGATTTATCGGTACAGGCAAATATGCCGCCGACGTTGATGTGCACTCGGCAGCCATGACCTCCTTTCTGGATGAATTGGCAAACAGGCACATAGCGGTCGATCCCACGGTCGTGACATTCGAGAGTCTTTACGTGCCGGACCGCGGAACCATGCCGCCGGCTGAGGTGCCCTATGCCGACACTCTGCCCCCACAGCTTTCCCGTGCATTTCTCTCCGGCGGAATATCGCCCCCTCCTGACCTTTCGCGCCAACGAATGCGCGCGAGCTTCGCAAAATTGCAGGCACTGATCCCCGAGCTCTATAAGCGCCACATTCCTGTTATGGCCGGCACCGATGGGTTCGGCTTCGACCTGATCCGCGAACTCGAGTTGTATGTCCAAGCGGGAATGACAGCGGAGGATGCGCTGGCGACGGCGACCATCATCCCAGCGCAAACGTATCATCTGGGTGATCAGACCGGGTCCCTGGCGAAAGGCAAGTTGGCCGAATTAGCGCTGATTGACGGCGATCCCTCAAAAGACATCGGCGACTTGCGGCAGGTGGAACTGGTCATGCGTGATGGAAGCCTGATGAAGGCATCAGAACTGCGTGCGGCAATCGGGATTTCGGGGCCGCCCAAAAGGGGGAATTAGACTTCAGGTATTTTGTCCCAAACGGTCTCGGAATCTCCTCGCGCGGTTTAGAATGGAGTGGAGGCCTCTCATGCGCGGTCCAATAGGCGTGTTTCTCCTCGTTCTGCTGGCTATTCCGAGCACGGTTTTCTCCAAGGACAAGAAAGAAAAGCAATCCGGCCTTCCCGAGGACGTTCTGCGGGCTCGCACCGTAATGGTCGTCATCGCACCAAGAGCGGGCGAACCGTTGAAGGATCCACAGGCCAACGCCCGCGCTCAAGATGATGTTGAAAAAGCATTGCTGAAGTGGCGCCGGCTTGAAGTTGTGTCCGAACCGAGGCTGGCGGATCTCGTGATTTCTGTGAGAAGAGGGACTGGCAATGAGGTCAGCCCCACGATCCAAGGGGGCCCCATCGATCAGCGGCCGGTAATCCTTCAACCCACGGACGGTTCGATTCGGGTCGGCGGACATACCGGACAGGACACCGATGGGGGCAGGCAGGATCCGATCGATCGGCAGCCTCATCTTGGCACGGAGGTTGGAAGCCCAAATGACACTTTCGAAGTGTATCGAGGCAGGCAGGACCTCGAAGTCACGCTCGAAGGCCCTCCGGTTTGGCGTTACACCGCCAAGGATGCACTCAAGGCTCCAAGAGTCACAGCCGTCGAGCAGTTCCGCAAAGCGATGAACGCCAGTGAAAAGGTCGACCCAAAGCAACCCCAACCCTAAACAGCTCAAGGCCCGGTTGCGCGCCGGGCCTTGAGGGATTGCTGAGAACTACCTCCCTAAATGTCGTAATACAACGCAAACTCGTATGGGTGCGGGCGCAAGCGAACTGCGTCCACCTCCTTCGAGCGTTTGTAATCGATGTAGGTATTGAGCAGTTCCTCGGTAAAGACGTCTCCCTTCAGCAGGAACTGGTGATCTCTCTCTAGCGCATCGAGTGCGTCTTCGAGCGATCCAGGCATCGAGGGAACCTTGGCGAGCTCCTCTGGACCCAGATCGTAGATGTCCTTGTCGAGCGGCTGGCCGGGATCGATTTTATTTTCGACGCCATCGAGTCCCGCCATGAGCATGGCCGCGAACGCGAGATAGGGATTGCAGCTCGGGTCTGGGGGACGGAACTCCACGCGTTTGGCCTTTGGGGATGCCGAGTACATCGGAATGCGGCAGGCTGCCGAGCGATTGCGGCGCGAGTACGCAAGGTTGACCGGGGCTTCAAATCCCGGAACCAGGCGCTTGTAGGAGTTCGTTGTCGGAGCGATGATTGCCGCGAGGGCCGGTCCGTGCTTAATCAGCCCGCCGATATACCAGAGGGCGAGCTGCGACAGTCCGGCATAGCCGTCGCCGGCAAACAGCGGCTTCCCGCCTTTCCACAGCGACTGGTGGGTGTGCATGCCACTACCGTTGTCCTGGAAAATCGGCTTCGGCATGAAGGTCACCGTCTTGCCGTACTGATTGGCAACGTTCTTGACCACGTACTTGTAAAGCAGCATGTGATCGGCCGACTTCACTAGGGAATCGAACTTCAGGTCGATTTCCGTCTGCCCTCCCGTTGCGACCTCGTGGTGATGACACTCAACATCCAGGCCGCAGTTGATCATGGTCATTACCATCTCCGTGCGAAGGTCCTGGTAATGATCCATCGGGGGCACCGGGAAATAACCTTCCTTGTAGCGAGGACGATAACCGAGATTGTTCTGCTCACGGCCGGAATTCCAGCGGCCTTCTTCGGCATCGATAAAGTAGAAACCGTGCTGCTCACGCTGATCGAAGCGGATGTTGTCGAAGATGAAGAACTCAGCTTCGGCGCCGAAATAAGCGGTGTCGGCGACGCCGGTGGAACTGAGGTAGAGTTCAGCCTTCTTTGCGATGTAGCGAGGATCGCGATCATAGCGCTGCTTGGTGACCGGATCGATCACGTCGCACACCATCACAAGCGTCGGCACCTCGGTAAACGGATCCATCGTGTAGGTGGCAGGATCCGGAATCAAAAGCATGTCGCTCTCATTGATCGCCGCCCAGCCGCGAATCGACGAGCCATCCATGCCAAAACCTTCCTCGAACGAATCTTCGGTCAGCTGGTTGATGGGGTAAGAAACGTGTTGCCACAAGCCTGGCAGGTCCGTGAACCGGAGGTCGAGCAACTTGGCTCCGTTCTTTTTCGCGAACTCCAGGACGGTCTTTGGATCAGCCATTGGGAAGCTCCTTTATGAA